>ENA-ORXM01001906-ORXM01001906.1-marine-metagenome-genome-assembly--contig:-NODE-1906-length-26654-cov-4.612146_pt1 | contig 26654 bp, 19 predicted proteins | sample MGYA00237867_ERZ511480 | MGnify/ENA primary metagenome ERZ511480 (study PRJEB26309, sample SAMN06266103) | marine metagenome | isolation source: Algal blade | place: United Kingdom:Sidmouth, United... | reverse complement strand
TGACCGCTTTCACGAATTCCAACCTTTTAAGTCGCTCGAGGATAGACTCAAGACCTCCGCGAAGATTCCTAGAGTTCACGGCGTCGAACCCGTTTACCCGCAAGATATCGGTCATAGCGGTGAACAGATTGAACTGATAAAAAACGCTGACCTGCCCGTTTCAGCGGTGAACGTCAATGTAAAAGGCGAAGCTGAGTTTAAGTATGGTTCATTCACCAACCCCGACCAAGCTGTCAGGGAAAAGACAGTCACCTACCTAAAAACAGCTATGGATATTGCGGTTGATTTGGGCACCAATATGGTCAGCGTTTGCCCGCTCATCGACGGCTTCGACCACGCCTTTCAGGTGGACCATAGCAAGCAGTGGCAGTGGTTTATTGAAGGTCTGAAAGGGGCAGCCGCTCACCGCGACGACGTGCGAATCTCAATTGAATACAAACCGTTTGAATCGCGCAATCACATTATTGCACCCAATATGAGTACCACTCTCTTAGCGTGTGAGCAAACAGGGTTTGACAATGTCGGTGTAACGATGGATGTCGGTCACGCGATTAGCGGCGGTGAAAACCCTGCGGCTGCCTTGGCGCTCGGTCATAGCATGAACCGCCTGTTCTACGTTCACTTTAATGACAATGACCGCCGCTGGGATTGGGACACGTTGCCAGGTAGTGTAAACCTGTGGGAAACTTTAGAAACCCTTTACTACGTTCGTAAACTGAACTGGTCGGGCTGGTTTGCCTATGACGTGTTCACCCGCCACGGCGACCCTGCCGAGGCGCTTGATGCCACTTTTGAAATTATGGAAAACCTCAACGCCTTTATCGACAAAATTGGCATGGACACGCTGCAAGAAATGACTGAAACACAGCAACCCGCCGCTGCTTACCGCGAGCTTATAAAGGCGATGCTTTAGGTGAAAATGGGTCTTGGTAGCTACGCCTACAGGTGGGCCATTGGGTTTAAAGATTGGCAGCCTGACACGCCTTTGCAACCTATTGGGCTTGTCGATAAGGCGGCGCAGCACGGGTTTGACCTGTTACAAATTGCCGATAACATGCCGCTGCAAAGTTTGTCTGAGGGAAACCTTGAGACCCTTCTTAGTTACGCACAGTCAAAAACTGTAGACCTCGAGCTTGGAACAGATGGCATTATGAACGGTAATGCCGAGACGTATTTGGCTATTGCGGAAAAGCTAGACGCCAAGCTGGTACGCGCAACGCTAAGTCATGAGGATTTAAAGGAGCCTCGAGCCAACCTTATCAGTGCTCTAAAAAAAGTGGCACAGGCGTACGGTGATGCAGGGGTGACGTTGGCGCTCGAGAATCACTTTTTGCTTTCCTCAGAAGCCCTCGTTAACATTCTGGAGAGCGTCAATCAGCAAAGTTTAGGCATCTGTCTGGATGTTGCGAACTCCATTGCCAGTAAAGAGTGGCCTGAAACGACGATTGAGCAGTTAGCTCCCTTTACAGTCAACCTTCACTTAAAAGATTACCGTTTTGAGATTGATCCTTACGGGGTTGGCTTTAGGGCGGTGGGTGTACCCCTCGGGGAGGGAGAGCTGGATATTCAGAACGTTTTCGACACGCTTCAACGCGAGAATAAACGCGTCAATGTGGTTTTAGAACACTGGCTACCCAAAGAACAAATTGAACAAGAAGGGCTCGAGGCCGAAGACCTCTGGACAGGTAAAAGTCTTGAGGCGGCTCGAGCTTACGTAGACACTTTCAAACAAGAGGGGACATAGCTATGCCAAAAACAACCGTATCCGTACAGGGTGAAAAGTTTCTGATTAATGGACAACAAACCTACGCTGATATTGAAGGGTCTAAGCCCGAAGCCCACGGCCTCCTGATGAACGCCCGCTTTATTCAAGGCATTTTTGATGATAAAGCCGAGCCCGAACGCTTTGCCCTTTTTGGACATGACAAGTGGGACCCCGAAGCCAATACCGACCGCCTGATTGCTGCACTGCCCGAGTGGTACCGCTACGGGCTACGCGCGTTCACAGTGGGGTTGCAAGGCGGCGGTCCCGTGCTGACGGTGGATGACTGGAGCACGATTGACAACAATCCTTTCGGGCCTGACGGCATAGCGTTCGATGAAGCCTACGCAGCCCGTCTTGACCGTCTGGTTAAAGCGGTTGATGAAATCGGCATGGTCGTTATCGTCAGCTTCCTATACGCTTCGCAAGGTCCGCGCCTTAAAGATGGTCGGGCGGTGCGTAACGCTGTGACGAGAGCTTCTAATTTTCTGCGTGACGCTGGCTACACCAACGTGATTATCGAAGTTGCTAATGAGCACAGCTTAGACGGTTTTCACATCCATCCCATTATTCAGAGTAACCAGGGTATTTCGTCTTTGATTGATTTGGCGCGGCAAGAGTCTGGGGGAATGCTAGTTGGCTCGAGTGGCGGCGGCGGTTACATTAGCCGCGAAGTTGCCGAAGCGAGTGATGTGATTTTGGTGCACGGTAACGGCCTGACCCGCCAAACGTACTACAACATGATTCGTGAGGTGCAGAGTTGGAACCTGGATAAACCTATTGTTTGTAACGAAGATTCGCCCTGCTTTGGGCAGCTTACGGTGGCGTATCACACACAAACGTCGTGGGGTTACTACAACAACCACACCAAGCAAGATGTCCCGCCAGACTGGGGTGTTACCAAAGGTGAGGACACCTATTTTGCCCACCGTATGGCGCAGGGGATTGGTATTGATGTAGAGTCCATACTCCCAGACGAGCAGTACTACTTCCAAGGTTTTGAGCCCCACATGATTCAGGATGGTAAACGCTGGATTCGCCTTGCCTCGCTTTATCCTGAAAAGATTGACTATGTCGAGTACTACCGAAACGGCGAGCTTTTAGATATTGCCTATGATGAGCCCTTTTACCCGAGGCATGAAACCACCTGGATTCAAAAGCCTGTACATATAACATCAGAGGATAAAGTCTTTACCGCACGTATTTTTCAGACAAATGGTGAAGTGATTGAGAAAAAGGTTGAGCTTTGAGATAGGTTTGTACTTGGGCTAGACCTGTTGAGGTAATGGGGGCCCGACGATGTTCTTAAAACATTGACTGCTTGACAAAAAAGGGCTTTACGATTATGCTCTGTACACAATGTATACAAAGAATACTTTGATGGCTTAGAAGGTAGGTGACTCGGTAAATAATCATTAGCGTTCACTCTGTGATGTATCTCTAGTCTGAAGTTCTCCAAGATAGTGTCTCGCAATTTCTATAGAAAGGGAGATTTATGAACCGTTTTCCAAGAGCCCTGTATCTACTCTGTTTTGCACTGTTTGCTAGTGCAGCATTGGCGCAGTATCAGCAAGCCCCGTCCTTAGAAGGGCAAGACTTGCCCGCTGTCGAAGAACGCCTGCCCGAAACTCCGCTTGTACTCGAGCCGGTCGAGGAAATTGGCAGCTACGGTGGCACCCTGCGCGGCGCAATTCGCGGACCTGCCAGAGCGGGTGACTTATTCCGCGATATCAATTACGAAAACTTGGTGCGCTTTGCCCCCGATACGAGCGGTATTACCCCAAACATTGCCGAGCGTTTTGAAGCAAACGATAACGCCACCGAATTTACCTTTTACCTGCGCCCTGGTATGAAGTGGTCCGACGGTGACGACTACACGGCTGACGATGTCGTCTTTGTCTACGAAGCCATTTTGACCAATGAGGAGCTTTCGCCAGGCGGCCCTGGCAAAACGCTTACGGATAGTAGCGGGCAAACAGGTACCGTCGAAAAAGTTGATGATTATACAGTTACGTTCACCTTCGCTGAGCCGCACGGTTTGTTTCTGACCCACATGGCCGAGGACGATGGCAACGTTTACAGCCGCTTCCCTTCACACTATTTGTCGCAATATCACGCTGACTACAACTCAGACAATATCGATAGTCTTGTAAGCGATGCAGGTGCAAGTGGCTGGGTTGAGCTGTTTGAAAATATGGGCGGTTTAGTCGGTGGCTGGGGGCAGTTTCCTGATATGCCTACTGTCACCGCCTGGCATCTCACCGTGCCATTTGGCGATAGCACTATTGTAGAGTATCAGCGCAACCCCTACTACTGGAAAGTTGACCCTGAAGGCAATCAACTCCCCTATATCGACACGGTGAGCTACGAAGTCATTCCCGATAACGAGGTAGCGGTTCTTAGAACAAGTGCAGGCGAAATAGATATGATGATAGGCAAAACTACCTATAATTCTATCAACAACAAAGCGGTTCTTTTTGACAATATGGAAACAGGTAATTACCGCTTTGTTAACCAGATTAAAGTAGGGCAAGCCAACGCCGTCTTAAGTCTTAACCTGACTCACGACGATCCCGCCCTGCGCGAAGTTTTTCAGAACAAAGACTTTCGTATTGCGCTTTCGCACGCACTTGACAGAGACACTGTAATAGAGACTTTTTATGTGGGTCAGGCGCAACCCTGGCAGTCAGCGCCTCGCGAGCAGTCCATTTTCTACAATGAGCAACTCGCCAAACAGTACACCGAATACGATGTCGAAGAGGCCAACAGCATTTTAGACGGCATTTATCCTGACAAAAATAGTGATGGCATCCGCCTGGGTGCAGACGGTGAACCCATTTCCTTTGTATTACTGGTACCCGCCGAACTACGTGTTGAATACCCTGATATTGCGCAGCAAGTGAAGGATAACTGGCGCGAAGTTGGGGTTGACGTGCAGGTTTCTATTCAAGACGAAACCCTTATTCAAACCCGCCGTGAATCTAACGAGTATGACGCTTATATGGGCGTAGGCTTAGGCGGTATTGATGTGATTACCAGAGCAGATATGTACGTAGCGAGTAACGCTCCGAGCATTGGTTCAGCCTGGTCAAATGAGTGGGCAAAATGGTTTGACTCTGACGGCGCTTCAGGGGAAGAACCCCCTGCGGACATTAGAGCCAGTATGGATCTGTATAAGCAACTGCTTGCTAGTGGTGACCAGGAAACGCAAAATGAGCTTATGAAGCAAATCTTGCAGAACGCAGCGGACGGGTTTTATCAGATCGGTATTTCTATTGATAACCCCGACCTTGACTACGGGATTGCTAGTAACGATTTGCGTAATGTCCCCGACCAGCTCTTTAACTCCTGGGGCTTTGTGATGCCTGGCTCGACCAATCCCGAGCAGTTTTTCCTGACCCGTTAATTTGTACTTGCTTTAAGTCGGTAAATAACAGGCTACGACGCCCATAGGGGCAGTAGCCTGTTACCTTCCTAAAAGACTTATACGTTTCTAAGGAGTACAGGTGCTAGCCTATTTAATAAAGCGTATCCTCTGGATGATTCCCACGCTCATTGCCATTTCGATTATGAGTTTTATTATCATTCAGTTACCACCAGGTGATTATCTAACCTCTTTGGTGGCAAGCTTAGCAGAAGAGGGCAGCGTTGACCAATCTACTTTGGCAGGTCTCGAGAAACGCTACGGTCTCAATCAACCCATTTATGTGCAGTACTGGAAGTGGATTTCAGGCATTATTTTACGCGGCGACTTCGGGCAGTCGTTTGAGTGGCGCAGGCCTGTATCCGAACTCATCTGGCAGCGCCTCGGTTTGACCTTTGTCATTTCACTCAGCACTATGCTGTTTATTTGGCTGGTGTCTTTTCCCATAGGCATTTATTCTGCGATTCGCAAGTATTCTGTCGGCGACTATATTGCTTCGTTTGTAGGCTTTATTGGTCTGGCAATTCCCAACTTTTTGCTGGCGCTTGTGCTTATGTACGTAAGCTTTAAATATTTTGGTCAAAGCGTGGGCGGTTTATTTTCGCCTGAATTTCGTAATGCGGCCTGGTCATTCGCCAAGGTTCGAGATTTGATTCAACACCTTTGGGTGCCCATTGTTGTTATCGGCACCGCAGGGACAGCAGGGCTTATTCGCATTATGCGGGCCAATTTGCTAGATGAACTCAACAAACCTTATGTATTGACGGCGCGGGCAAAAGGCTTGCCTGAAACGCGCATGCTGCTTAAATATCCTGTCCGTTTGGCACTCAACCCTTTTGTCAGCCGTGTCGGTTGGGAATTGCCCGAACTGGTATCTGGGGCGGCCATTACAGCAATTGTTTTGAGCCTGCCGACAACAGGACCGCTACTTTTAAACGCACTTATTTCTCAAGATATGTATTTAGCTGGTTCGTTTATTTTAATGCTTAGTGTGCTGACGGTCATCGGCACCCTACTGTCTGACATTTTACTCGCCTGGTTAGACCCGAGAATACGTTACCGATGAAAGATAATGTTGACAAAAACGTCGCTAATCTAGCGACACCCGAAGCAGGTGCTGCGCCCGTGCCAGCTGACGGGCCTTCGCTGCCCACCGACGAAATGGATACGCGCCGCGCGCCCAAGAGCAGTCAGGTAGCGGGACAGTGGCAGCTTATGTGGTGGAAATTCCGGAAGCACAAGGTTGCGGTGTTTTGCGCTTACGTTATTTTGTTTATCTACGCTGTAGCCATCTTCGCCGAATTTTTAGCGCCGAGTGTGCCAGGTGCTTCGCAGTCACGCTACACCTACGCACCCCCGCAAGCTCTTAAATTCTTTGGGCAGAGTGAAGAGGGCTTCTTGCCGATGTACGTTAACGATTACACGGTAGAAGTTGACCCCGTTGCGCTGCGCCGCACTTTTGTTATCGACCCTGAAACCAAAGTACCCGTGCGTCTTTTTGCTAAAGGTGAGCCCTATAAATTCTGGGGGTTGATTCCGCTGGATAGGCACTTGATTGGCCCTGCCGAAAAAGGTCAGCCTTTTTATTTACTCGGTGCAGACAGAATAGGCCGCGACGTGCTCTCGCGTATGATTTACGGCTCACGTATTTCTATGTCGATTGGTTTAGTTGGTATTGTTGTGAGTCTCTTTTTGGGTATTTTGTTAGGCGGCATTTCAGGCTACTTTGGTGGACAGGTGGACAATGCCATCCAGCGTATCATCGAGTTTTTACGTTCTATTCCAACGATTCCCTTATGGATGGGCTTAGCCGCCGCTATTCCTTTAACCATGCCGCCCCTGCAAGTCTATTTTATTATCACCGTTATCCTCTCTTTAATTGGCTGGACGGGTTTAGCGCGTGAGGTGCGCGGCAGGTTCTTTGCGCTTAAAACGGAGGATTTTGTCACGGCGGCGCGGCTGGACGGCAACAGCGAATTGCGTGTGATTATGCGGCATATGGTGCCTTCGTTTGCCAGTCACATTATTGCAGTCGTAACCTTGAGCATTCCCGCGATGATTCTGGCAGAAACAGCGCTGTCTTTTTTAGGTATAGGCTTGCGTCCGCCTGTGGTGAGCTGGGGCGTACTTTTACAAGAAGCTCAGAATATTCGCTCGGTTGCCACGGCGCCGTGGCTGTTTTATCCAGGCGTTGCTGTCGTGATTACCGTACTGGCGCTGAACTTTTTGGGTGATGGTTTGAGAGATGCGGCAGATCCTTATGCGTAAAAGGCGGTTGAAGATTGAAGATTTAAGACTAAGGATTAAAGGCGTGAGTCCATCGCTCAGTGGAGATGGTCATGCCAGCTGACAACCTCATCGAAGTCAAAAATCTCAAAACGCATTTCTTTACTGACGAAGGTGTGGTTAAAGCTGTTGATGGGGTGACACTCGAGATTCCCAGGGGTAAAACGCTCTGTGTAGTAGGCGAGTCGGGGTCGGGTAAGTCGATTACCTCGCGCTCTATTTTGCGGCTGGTTGATACACCCGGCAAGATTGTCGAAGGACAAATTCTTTATCATCCAAGTAGCGGCGAAAGCGTCGACTTGACGAGTTTAGACCCACGTGGCAAGGATATTAGGGCACTGCGCGGGCGCGACATAGCGCTGATTTTTCAAGAACCAATGACGGCGCTTAGCCCCGTGCATACCGTGGGCAACCAACTGGTTGAGATGATTCGCCTGCATTTACCCCTAAGCAAAGAAGAGGCTAAAGAACGCGCTGTCGAGATGCTGGGCAAAGTCGGTATTCCTAAACCCGCCGAGCGACTACAGACCTATCCGTTTGAGCTTTCCGGCGGGATGCGGCAGCGCGTTTGTATCGCGATGGCGCTTTCTTGTGAACCAAAACTGCTCATCGCTGACGAACCCACAACGGCGCTTGACGTGACAACCCAGGCCAACATCCTTGACCTCATGTATGACCTGCAAGAAGAGATGGGCATGAGCATTCTTTTTATTACCCATGACCTCGGAGTCGTTGCGGAAATTGCTGATGAGGTTGCGGTGATGTATTTGGGCAAAGTTGTGGAGCGGGGTGATGTGGAAAGTATTTTTGAGGACCCCAAACACCCCTATACCCAGGCGCTGCTGCGCTCGATACCCAAGCTTGGTTCGGGCATTGGTAGAAAGCGGGAAAAGCTCGAGTCCGTGCGGGGTATGGTGCCGCATCCTTTCGACCGCCCCAGCGGCTGTACCTTTCACCCGCGCTGTGACCAGGCTATACGCGGACTGTGCGAGCGCGTTGTGCCCGAAACGGTTCTGCTCGGCAACGGGCGCGAGGTTAGCTGCTTACTCTACGACCCTGAGCATAAAGAGGAGGCAGCGTGACGTCTCCAGCCACATCTGGCACACCTTTGCTCGAGGTCAATAACCTTAAGATGTACTTTCCCATCCAAAAGGGTTTTTTTAGGCGAACAGTTGGGCATGTCAAAGCGGTTGACGATGTGAGCTTTACTATTCAAGAAGGTGAAACCCTGAGCCTGGTCGGAGAGTCAGGGTGTGGGAAAACCACGACTGGCCGCTCTATCCTACGCATCTACGACCCGACAGATGGGCAAATTCTCTACCACGATGAAAACGGTAAGGTCACCGACCTCCAACCCTTAAGCCGCCGCGAAATGCAACCGTTTCACCGTGACATTCGCATGATTTTTCAGGACCCGCAAGCTTCGCTGAATCCGCGCATGCCCGTTTTGGAAATTGTGGGTGAATGCCTCAGGCTCAACAAGGTTGCCAAAGGCAAAGAGGTCGAGGAGCGGGTAGCCTATTTGCTCGAGCGCGTCGGGCTCCGCGCTGAATACATGCACCGTTACCCGCACGCTTTTTCAGGTGGAGAGCGGCAACGTATTGGGATTGCCAGGGCGCTTGCCCTGAACCCGCGCCTGGTCGTTGCTGATGAAGCGGTGTCGGCTCTGGACGTTTCGGTGCAAGCGCAAACACTCAACGTTCTGCAAGAACTGCAAGACGAGTTTCAGCTTACTTTTCTATTTATTGCTCATGACCTCTCGGTGGTCGAACACATAAGTGACCGCGTGGCGGTGATGTATGTTGGGCGCTTGGTGGAACTCGCCAATACCGAAGAGCTTTTTTACAACCCTAAGCACCCCTATACCGAAGCGCTTATGTCTGCGGTGCCGATTCCTGATCCAAAACAGCGGAAACGGGGTCGGCGTATTCGCTTAGAAGGTGAGGTCGCGGACCCCGCCAATCCGCCTTCGGGTTGTTATTTTCACCCACGTTGCCGCTACGCAACGGACCGCTGTCAAAGTGAAACGCCTGCCCTGCGTGATATTGGTGGGGGGCATCTTGCAGCTTGTCACCATGCGGAGGAACTCGAGTTGAAAGGCGTCGTGGCTGAATAGCGGCCTCCACTTTGCGTTCAGAGACTACTGCTTACGCATTGTTCAGGTGGCTGGGAATCCGCATAGAGAGGGTCTATCCGCTGCTTTGACCACCTAAGCATCGTGCAAATCCACTACGGATTAGCTTAAATCATTCCCCTCGAGCGCAGAAACAAATACACCAAAATAGCCGCTAGGCCGTAGGCAAACCAGCGCCCATATTTGGCAAACTGCTTTGCGCCGCCTGAGCGGAATGTGTCCCTCGCTTCTTCACGCACTTGTTTTTGGGTAGCATTTTGAGCTTTGCGTAAGTAGCGAACGCTTTTGTTGACTTGACCTTTGCGGCGGTAGGCCACACCTAAATTGTGGTGGGCATTGGCAAAATCGTCATTGAGTTTAAGCGCCTGTTCATAGGCTTCGATGGCCTCGTCAACCTTGCCTGCTTCTAAGGCTAGATTACCCAGGTTTGTGATGGCCCGGTAGTGCCTGGGGTCGTGGCGCATAGCCTCTTCAAAGTGCGCTCGAGCCTCGGTTATTTCGTTCATTAAAACGCTTGCTGTACCTATCAGCGTTTCGGTTTCGCCGCGTAGTAGCGGCGAGCTTATGTCGGTGATAGCGGCGAGCCCCTGCTCGGGTTGGCGTGCGTCAAAGGCTTTTGCGCCTAACTCGAGGCTTTCTAACTCAGCTTCTAAAAGCTGCCAGTCGAGCAAGTCAGGCCGCGTTTCTAGCTCGGCTAGGGTTTTCCTAGCTTTGCTATAGCCCTTTTCACGTAAGTTGCTTTGCAGAGTCGCTAAGGTTTTTAACGCCTCGAAGGTGTCGCCATCGGGTGACTCGCTCAGGCGGTAGTGTTGCAAGGCTCGACTCGCCTGCCCTTGCGCTAAAAGTTCTTGCCAGGACAGTGTTTGGGGTGTACTTGCTAAGTCATTGGGTGCTGAATGATTCATTATTTACCCCAGAGATTTGTAAAGGTCGATATAGGTTTGAGCAGAGCTTTCCCAGGTGAAATCTTCACTCATCGCCTCGCTCATCATGTAGCGCCAGTGATCTTGCGCTGCGTACGCGCCCCGCGCGACCCCACTGGCCCACAAGAAACCTTCGGGGCGGTCATGTTCGTATAAAAAGCCAGTGCGGTCATGGTCGATGGTGTCGACCAAACCCCCGGTCGCCCGCGCAATCGGCAGGGTGCCGTAGCGCATGGCAATCATTTGGGTCAGGCCGCAAGGCTCGAAGCGGCTGGGAATTGCCAGCGCGTCGGCGGCGGCGTAAATGTGATGCGCCAGCCCCTCGTCGTAGCCGATATAGCTTGCCATTCTGCCAGGATTTGCCGCTGTTAAAGCGTGTAGGTCATTTTCAAGCGAGGTTGCGCCCGAGCCGAGCACAATCAGGCTCCAGTCTTGCCATAAGAGTTCAGAGGTCGCCTCTATAACCGTGTCGATGCCCTTTTGGTCAACGAGCCGCGATACGACGCCGATAAGGGGTTTACTGGGGTCTAAGTTAAACCGTTCACAGAGGGCGCGTTTGTTCTCGAGCTTCTTATCCAAACGCTTAGCTGTATAGGTCTGCGGCAAATTGGGGTCGGTTTCGGGGTTCCAAATACCGGTATCGATGCCGTTCAAAATGCCGGTTAGTTTATTTGAGATGTGCCGGAACGAGCCGTCAAGCCCATACCCAAATTCAGGGCCTTTGATTTCCTCGGCGTAAGTCGGGCTGACGGTGGTGACGTGCCAAGCAAAGCCGAGCGCTGCTTGCATGGCGTTGGCGTAGCCAAAATAGTTCATATAACTGTCTGTGAGCGAGGTCGGTAATCGTAACCAGTAAAGCGTTTCTTCAATGCCTGACAAACCCTGGTATTGCGCGTTGTGAATGGTGAACACGGTGGGCTTGTGAGCGAAGCCGTCCGGCATGTGCCAGCCGTGCTCCAAAACCATCGGTAAATAGCCTGTGTGCCAGTCGTGCGCATGAACAACATCGGGAACAAAGCCGACTCGAGCCGAAACTTGCGGCACCGCGCGGGTGAACAGGCAAAAGCGCTTCACATCGTCGTCGTATCCATAAATACTGTCACGCTCAAAGGCGCTGTTGCCAACAAAAACGTAGCGCACCCCGTTTTTCTCGTAAGTACCGACACCGCAGGCGGTAGCGCCGCCGTCAAAGGGAACTTCAACATCACCAATCCATAGCGGCGTCGCCTCTTTTAAAGTTTTATACCAGGGACTGACCACTAAGACTTCGTGACCCAATTTGACCAGCGCCTCGGGTAGGGCGCCCAGTACATCGGCGAGCCCGCCGGTTTTGCTAAAAGGATAGACTTCGCTGCTTGCCATCAAAATACGCATGGCTAAAGTATACCTGTTGCTTTGTCAGTATTGCTTTGTGAGCAAGCTTCTTGGCTCGAGACCCATGCAATCAAGAAACTTCAATAACCGCTGTGTCAGACGCTGTGTCAGAAATTAGTCAGACCCCGTCACCTACAATGTGAAAGTTATATGAGAAAGGCGGTGATAGCACACTTGTAAGAAGCTAAGACCTGTTCACAGACTATGCGGGCACTTGGGTGAACAGCGAGCTAGTAGTGCGACCGGCTAACAAGTCGCCGAGCCTTATTCGGCAAATCAAAACAGTCTCGAAAGGATTTGAATTACGTTATGTATTTGAGATATAAACAACGACTCTTTGCACGCGCCCTGCTGGCGTCCTTAACACTTTTTTTGCTAGCAGCTTGCAGCAATGGTTTACCCCCTACACCGACCGCCAGTGAGCAAACGGATTTTGCGCGTGTTGCTTCCGTAACTATAGACCCTGAGCAAAGCCAGGCCGAAGTCGAGGCTATATACGGCGGCGCAGCCTTTGTATTTCAACCCGAAGCTGGCTTCGCCATTCTCGGTTTTAACGAGGAACAAGCGGCCCTGAGCACGCTAGCGACCGACCCTAACAAAGACGCTTTTAGCACGCCCGAAGTTTCCGTAGCAGGTCACGGCGCTTGGAGCGGCGGACACGGTGCCTGGAGTGGTGGCTGGGACGCCTGGGCCGGTGGTTGGGACGCCTGGGCGGGTGGACACGGCGCCTGGAGTGGCGGTTTCGACGCCTGGGCGGGTGGACAGAACACTGTGCCAACGCTTCCAGGGGATAACCGTTTTGTCTGGAGCCAATCGAAGTTGCCCCAGGCGCACGCTTTAGCCCGGTATTTTGGTGACGGTATCAAAGTTGCCGTTATCGATACGGGCGTGGATTTGAATCACCCCATGTTGGCCGGGCGCTTAGCCCCGTCGCATGAGTGGAAAGACTTTGTTTCAAACGACAACAGACCTCAGGAAGTTTCAGGTAGTGCTTACGGTCACGGCACGGCTGTGGCGGGCATCATTTTACAGATTGCGCCCAAAGCGACTATTTTGCCTATTCGCGCTATGAGCGCTGATGGTTCAGGCGATACCGATGACATTGCCTCAGCGATTAGCTGGGCAGTGCAGAAAAATGCCGATATTATCAACGTATCCTTAGGGACCGACGTAGATGCGGCTGCGCTGAAAACCGTTGTCGACTACGCGACGAGCCGCGGTATTTATGTGGTAGCTTCAGCCGGTAACGAAGGTAACAGCGCAGCGCTCACCTATCCAGCTGCTTACGCTAAAACAGGCTCGAGAGCACACTACCTTGTAAGCGTCGGTAGCAGCGCACAAAACAACGACTACCTAGCTAACTTTAGCAACCGTGGCAACGCGCTAGACGTGGTCGCACCCGGTGAGCAAATTTACAGTGCCTACCCAAATAGAAGAATCGCTGCGGTCACAGGCACCTCTTTTTCCGCACCTCAAGTCGCGGGCGCACTTGCTTTAGCGGCGTCTAACACCGCTACGCCTCAAGCGCTTGAAAGCTACCTGTTAAAAGGCACTTGGAGTATTAATGGCGGTTGGCGTCACATGAGTATGGTCAGGCTTATGCTGAACCTACCCGATTTTAAATATGGTCGGCACGCGCTATTTGTGGCGGGCTCGAGTAGCCTCAACACAGCCGACAGCGCGGTCGTAGACCGTTTGCGCTGGAGCATGGGTTACAACGTGACGGTCAAAACAGCCCAAAGCGTCAGCACAGCCGACGCCTATGATAAAGACATCATTATTGTGTCTTCGACGGTCGCTTCAGGGCAGGTCAATACGAAGTTTCGTAACGTAGCGGTGCCCCTAATGACCTGGGAACCCTACTTGTTTGACGACCTAGGTATGGTAAGCGCAGCCTCAGGTAATTACGGCAATGCGGGCAACCAGCGCGAGGTTCGTTTGACTACCGTCCCGCATCCGTTGGTCGCGGGTCTGCAAGCTCGAACCAGCAGCAACACCCGCGCTTTCTACAGCGCCCCAGCAAGCATGTCCTGGGGTAAACCCGCACCCAGCGCAATGAAGATTGCCACGCTAACGTCTAACAGCAGTAAAGCCGTCATTTTCTCTTATGAAAAAGGTGACCAGATGGTCGGCATGCAAGCGCCTGCGCGGCGTTTAGCCTTTGCATCAAATGACAATAATAAAGTGTCCTACTGGACCAACAAGTGGCTTTTTGAAGCGGCGGTGACCTGGTTGGCAACGGGGAACTAAGCTAAAAAGCTAAACCACAAGTTGAATAGAAAAAAGAGGCTCGAGTCATGCTCGAGCCTCTTTCTCTGGCTTCTCACTTGTTTGCATGAGGGTATACTTTTGCTAATAAAGCTTGCAGCTTAGGAGACCCCATGTCTATCTTGAACAGTTTTTCTCTCGAAAATAAAACGGCTTTAGTCACAGGCGGCGGACGCGGTATCGGCGCTGCGCTTGCCCAAGCGCTCGCCGAAGCCGGGGCAGACGTAGCCATTGCTGACCTCGAGCTGAGCATTGCTGAGGACACGGCGGAAGAACTAAAGGCGTTAGGCGTGCGCTCACTCGCTATAGAGGTCGATGTTACCAATGCCGAGCAGGTTAAAGGGATGGTCGAAGAGGTAACGTCGGCCTGGGGCCGTTTAGACATTGCTGTGAACAGCGCCGGAATCGCCAACCAAAGCCGCGCTGAAGATTTGAGCGAAGACGCCTGGGACGCTGTCGTCGGCGTGGACTTAAAAGGCATTTATTTGTCAACCAGGGAAGAGGGTCGTGTGATGCTGGCACAAGGCTCAGGTTCGATTATCAACATTGCGTCAATGTCAGGGCAGATTGTCAACCGTCCGCAGCTGCACTCGCACTACAACGCGGCAAAGGCAGGCGTCATTCAGTACACGCGCTCGTGCGCAGCTGAGTGGGCAAGTCGCGGCGTGCGGGTGAACAGCTTAAGCCCTGGTCACACCCGCAGCCCCATGACCGCCGAGGCTATACCCGAAATGGGCGAGACCTGGCTGAGTAACACCCCGATGGGTCGCTTAGGAACGCCCGAAGATTTGCAGGGGGCGACGTTGTTTTTAGCGTCGGCAGCCTCGGCGTATGTAACGGGGCATGATTTGGTGGTGGACGGTGGGTATACGCTCTGGTGAAAAGGGGCAGGGGAGACAAGGAGAGGGGGAGAAAGGGAAGCAGACAAAATCTTCCCTGCGCCTCTGCTCAAGTTTCGAAAGGACCTTTTAAGCCTGCTTGCTCTATCAGGCTCGAGTACCTGTTGGACGCGAGCACAAGCTCCTGCGCGTAGCGCCCAACAAGTTCAGCGCGGCGTTCCTCATCAGCAACAGAGTCGACTGCTGCCCAGAACGCTGCCGCTTCTTCACTTGTTTTGCGTAGCTGTTCAACAAGGTCTTTTTCTTCTGATATCTTAGCCAGGCGCTGTTGTGTTACCGCGCCGACGCCGGGAACCGTTTGCGCTCCGGCGTCGGTGTAGCCCTCGGACACGTCACCTTTAGCATTGACAACCTCTTCAAACCGAATAGCTCTCATGATTTGGTCGACGGCTTGTTTGGCCCCTTCAACCCTCGAGACATGCTCGGTGTCAGCAGCTGCGTGGGGGAGTAGCTCGAGTTTCCCCTTAAACTTTTCCTCGAGTTCCAGATAGGGTTTTAGCGGCCCCGAGAGTTCGCCCGTATCCTCATCTTTAAAAATATCTGCGTCAATACTGGCGTAGCGTACCTTACCGGACCCCAAGGCTTTTTCTAGGGCGGTTGTATCAACAAGTTCACCCCGGTCATAATTGATGAGTACAGCGCCGTCATTAAGAGCTGTCAAAACCTCATCGCCCACCAAACCTTCATTAGCGTGTTTGCCCGTTTTCTCGTCAAGCCTGCCTAAACCGAGATGCGGGCTAATGACATCGGCACCCTTCGCCGCTTTAGCCGCGCTGTCCACATAGTCGAAGCCTTCGGATTCAATCCACTGCTGATGGCGCGGACGTGAGTAAACAACGACCCTCATTTTGAAGGCCTGAGCGAGTTTGGCGACCTCTCTGCCGATGTTGCCAAAGCCCAAAACAGCGAATCGTTTACCCTCGAGCTTCTCAGTAGGAAAGTCTTTCAAATGCTTGCCCGTATCAAATTCACCAGCGACGACACGGTCATGTAGGGTGTCAACGGGTAAATCAGGAAGAACCTCGAGTAGGGCTTTGAAAACCATTTGCGCCGTCGCGCGACTGTTAAAACTCGGTGTGTTCATCAGGGGCGCTGTACCACCCTTGCCATCGCCCCCACCCCACGACGCGCTTTTCATATTGCCCGTGCCCGCGCCGATACGCACGCCACCCTCTTTGAATACAGAGCTTTCAGGAATAAGTGTGGCGGCTGCTATTACTGCGTCGTATTGCCCCTCATTTGTTTGAGGCAAGATGTCTTCTTTGGTGCTTAAGTTAGGCTGGTAGAAGAAGTGGATGCCGGGCTCGAGCCCTTCGGCGTCATCCAAAGAACCCTTATGAAAGACGCCGTCCTGTTCTTCGATATAGCTTTTGACGTTACTGATATCTTGCTCACCGTCAGCATCAAATTTCAAACCGATAGCGTCAGCAATCAGGACTTTATAAACCCTGTCGGGGTCATCTTTTCGAGTTTTGGTGGTGTTGTCGTTTTCTGCCTCAAAGGTGACACCCTCTTCGGCTAGTTTTTCCTCGAGCACCACAATCTTCGCGCGGTGATAGGCGTATCTGAGGTTTTCCAGCAGCGCCCGAATATCCGCCTCGGTGCGTGCGCCGCCAATCCAGGCGCGAAAGTCGCCCGGTGTGCCAGGGAAAGCGTTGATGTAACGCGCTACGTCTAGCCCTGCTTCGTGCTCACCATTGGGATGTTTTAGGCCATCGTAAGACAGTAGCTTTTTCGCCCTGGCAATAATCTGCGCGTGCGTATCGGCATCTTCAACATTTGGGTCATTGACTTTTAAAAGGGTGACGGCTGCGCCTCTATGCGCCTCGCTGCTTACGCCGAGTTCAAAAAGCGGATGCTGGTCAACCCAGTCGCTAATAAGCTTGCGGTTCGCCACCGAGCGCCGGTTCATGTCGCGCACGGTGCCGACGTTTTCTTCCATTTTCAAAAGTGCAAAGGTCGTCTCGGCAAAGGCGAGGGTGCTAAATGTGTTGATAATACCGCCCAGCATCTTGTCCGTCTCAGCGTCGTAAAAGGGGCCTAGTTCGGTGGTTTTGGGGCTCGAGAACGGCTGCTTGGCATCTTTGGGAACCGCCAGCTTCATCTGCCGTGGAATCGCCCAGGCGCAGTTCTCCATATTGGCTTCAACGAGCTTTAATGCTTCCGGTGTAAAAGCCGCTAGAAAATATCCCGCAACCCCTCCGATAGCCTTTTGCAGCGGCATAAATAAACAGCATTTTTCCATCACCTCATCTACTACAGCGTCGGGCCAGGGCATTGCGCCTAACATAGAGGTCGCGTCGATAACAGCGTGGTGGTTGTTGGGATCTCTGGCGAGCCACTCGAGCAAGTGCCCTATATCCTCCTCGGAATAGGTAGTCGCCCCTGTCGTTTCATGCCCGACACCGACGAATAGCTCGATATTCATTTCCTCGAGTTCATCGGCAGAGGGAATGCGCCCTTCTTTATCACTAAAGTGAATACGGCTCTCATCGCCCTGCGCTGCAAACTGTTGCAACTCTAAAAGCTGCGTTGCCCACGACTGCCGAAAAGAGCCGCCCCCTTGCGCATCCTCGGTCTCGGGTTTAGGGCTGTCAACGAAAATATGCTGCTCTTTATTCGCGTTCATCAGGTGCATCACACAGACGCTAAAACCTGTGTGCCCACCACCCAACCCCACCGCCATACGGTTCTTTTTGGGAAAACCGAAATAGCTGTGAATAGCCCGCATCATGTCTAGCACGACTTTGTCGGCGGGGTAGCCCCGGTGCATCCCTCTATCCATTTCACCAGGGGTAATGGGGCCTGTGTCCTCGCCGCTGTCGCTCAGTTTGCGGTAGTTGCGCTCGAGCCACCCCTCAAACTCAAAACGCCAGCGCCTGCGCTCGAATTCGTCGGCGGTCATGTTAGTAATGGGGCCGACCCCGAAAAACGGATTGGAAGTTCGGGCGGGGGGTCCCTGCTCGGTTAGCTTCAAAGAAGCCGTTCGTTGCTGTTTAAGGTCATCTAAGTGCGCCATCAAGTGCCTCCTGACAAGAATGACGCAGCATAAGCTAGATTGGGGCTCTTAGCTGCGCGTTTTGACGTGGGCGTACACAAGTTTAGAATGAGATGACCCTACCGGAAAGCCAAAAGGCATGTCAAGCTTAAGTACTTCCGTGGTTAATTTGCCTGAGTAAATTAATCCGAGCGGACGCGAGTGTCAGCGAAGCGCCGAGTTTACGTACGGACCAAGCAACCCAGTATCGGACAAATTAACCATGGTTTAGCTTAGTAGAAAGTTTTTGATGTAAAGTTTGAGGACTCGAGAGCAAGGCTCGAATTACATTCGACCCACACACCAAATCCTCCCTCCGAAGCATTTTTCACAAAACCCTGCGTGATTACCGCGACGCAGCATGGGCGGCCTTATGTTGATGAACTGGTCAAAAATAGGCTTTACGTTGCAGCTGGGGGAAACGGCGCAGCGGCAAAGTCTTCAAATGAAATTGGGCGTTTGGGTGTCCAGTGTGTACTTGGTCATAGTTTGGGAGATAAGCACCTTGGGTTGGAATTTCGACGTCCTTTTAAGTCGGTAGGTATGGGTCAAGATGGCACCTTGGAGGCGGGCAAAATAGATGATTGGCTTAAGGAAAATTGGAGAAAGAGCTTAGGTGTTGATAACAGATGACGGCTCTGCACGTTTTCCTTTAACAGGGTGCTGATGTTGGCCTTTAATCATCTTAGAGTTGGAAGAATAAAGGTACTACCCGAAAACTGACACGCTAGCTCGAGCTTTCAAAAACCTCGCTGCTATTGACGCATACCTTTCCAATCCTGTACCTTAAATAAATTTCACTGAAAGAAACTGTTCCGTTTAATGGAACAGTTGGTATTGATTCGTGACTATGCAAGCTGTCGAGCGCATTTTTTCGGTACTTAGCACCATTGCCCAACATCCTGGGGGCGTGTCGCTGTCTGAAATTAGTAGCTCAGTGGGTTTAGCCAAAAGCACGACCTCACGTTTTTTGCAAAGCCTCGAGACTGTCAGCGCCGTGCAAAAGGAGGACAACAAATTCAAAATCGGCTCCGGCATTATCCATCTGGCAGCAGCCGTGCCAGGAACAAATCTTGTGCAGGCGCTGGCCTATCCAAGCTTATTGGGGCTTGCTGATAAAAGTAAAGAAACCGTTCACTTGGGCATCCGCGAAGGGCGTACGCTGCGCTATGTGGAACAAATAGATACGCCGCACCGGGTTCAGCTCGAGACCTGGTTAGACAAAACTTATCCGCTACACGTTACGGCGGCTGGAAAGGCTCTGCTGGCCTACGCCGCGCCGGAAATTGTTGAGGATTATCTGGAGGGACCGCTCGAGGCGTACAGCAGAAAAAGTATTACCGATATCCAAAGTCTTAAAGCGGATTTACTTAAAACCAGAGAATGTGGCTACGCCCAGACACTGCAAGAATTCTCGGAGGATATCAGCGGTTTTGCTACCGCTATTTTTGACGCTGATGGCAAGCCTGTCGCTAGTGTCAGCATCAGTATTCCTATGTTTCGTTTTCCCAAAGATAATGGTGCCGCCATTATCAACCTATTAAAAGAAGCCTCTCTGACCCTGGGTCAGAAATTGCAAGGGGCTCCGGGTAGCTAGGAGGCAAGCGTATGGCTGAGGTGGTAGCTGGCAGACGTGGTGGGCGGCGAGCGCGTAATGCGCTGAGAGCCGCGCCCAAAACAAAGGCAGAACGTCCGGTTCGCCCTGGTTTAAAAGGAGGGCTCTACAAACCGCTCAGTCAGAGCGATATGGAGCGCATTCATGAGACCGCGCTGCGGCTTTTAGAAGAGGTCGGCTTTGCCCAGGCGATTCCTTCCATGATTGAACTGGTGACAAAAGCAGGAGGGACGTTTGAAGAGGGGCGTTTGCACTTTCCTAGGAGCCTCGTTAAAGAAACGATTGCCAAAGCCCCGCGCAGCTACGTGATGTACGGGCAGACCGACGAGCATAATTTAGAGGTCGGTGGACAGCGCGTTCATACAGGCACGGGCGGCGCCGCGCCGATGGTGGTTGACTTTGAAACGGGGAAGTATCGACCCTCGAGTACCGCTGACCTGTACGACATTGCGCGCCTGGTCGACAAACTTGACAATATTCACTACTACTGGCGCTCGGTGGTCGCGCGTGACATGCCCACCGCGCACGACGTTGACCTGAACACGGTTTACGCCTGTTTGAGTGGCACCACCAAACACATCGGCGTGAGTTTTGTCGATGGTGAGAGCGTTTACGAAGCCGTTCGCATGATGGATATGCTCCTTGGGGGCGAGGGTGAATTTAAGAAACGTCCCATCTGCTCGATTTCTTGCTGTCACGTCGTACCGCCTTTAAGATTTGCCGAGGAGAGTTGTGACGCGCTCGAGGCTGCCGTTCGTTCTGGCATGCCAGCGACGCTTCTCTCTGCCGCGCAAGCAGGCGCAACCAGTCCCGCTGCCCTCGCTGGAACTATCGCCCAGGCTACAGCTGAAACGCTGGCAGGTCTCGTTTTTTGCTACCTTATTGACCCAAACTGCAAGGTGAACTTAGGCATGTGGCCCTTCGTTTCTGATTTGCGCACGGGCGCGATGAGTGGGGGCAGCGCCGAGCAAGCCTTACTTTCAGCAGGTTGTGCGCAGATGTTCAACTTTTACGATTTACCTGGCAGCACCGCCTCGGGCATGGCGGATTCAAAAATCCCTGACGCGCAGTCCGGTTCGGAAAAAGCCTATACCCTGGCGCTCACCGCGCAAGCCGGTGCCACCCTCATTATGGAGTCGGCAGGGATGCAAGCTAGCCTCATGGGCGCGTCCTTTGAAGCCTACGTCATTGACAACGACATGCTCGGCAGCATTCAGCGCACCGTGCGCGGTATCGAAGTGGACGACGATACCCTTTCGTTTGAAGTGATTAAAGACGTCGTTCACGGTGCGGGGCACTTTTTAGGGCACGAGCAAACTATCTCGAGGATGGAAAGCGACTATTTCTACCCGCTCATAGGTGACCGCGATAGCCCGAACAATTGGGAAGAGGCAGGTAGCAAGGACATCCGCGAACGTGCTAAAGAGAGAACGAGAGAGATTCTTTTAGTGCACTACCCGACACATATCAGTGAAGAGATGGACGTGACGTTGCGGGAGAATTTTAGGATTTTGTTGCCGAGGGAAGCAATGTTGCCAGGGAATGAAAGATGGTAGTGCAGAGGTGAGTAGGCGAAGGGAATCCCCCTCAATCCCCCTTTGGAAAAGGGTGAGGCTAAATCTGAATCAATTCCCCCTTTCTCAAAGGGGGGTTAGGGGGGATTTATGCAGCGAACTAAGAGAAAAATCATAATGGAGGTTAAATTATGAAAACTGAATCCCGCGCCGTCATCATCGGCGGCGGCATCATGGGGGTGGGGCTTTTGTACCACCTTGCACTAGAAGGCTGGACGGACGCAGTTCTGCTCGAGAAGGGCGAACTGACCTCCGGCTCGACCTGGCACGCGGCGGGGCAGTGCCCTAGTTTTATTGCGGATTACAACATGGCGCAAATTCACGACTACGGGAACAAGCTCTACCCGAAGTTAGAAGAAATGACTGGACAATACGTGAGTTGGCACGGCCCTGGCAGCGTCCGCTTTGCGCTGAACCAGGCCGAACTCGACTATTTTAAGTTGGTCGAGGGTATGTCGAAACTGATTGGTTTCCATATGGAAATTATCAGTCCTGAGAGGATTAAAGAACTCTTTCCGCACGTCACCACCGAGGGTGTGCTAGCAGGTGCCTGGACTAAAGATGATGGGCACGTTGACCCCGCAGGCTGTTGCAACGCGATGGCGATTGCAGCAAAAAACTTGGGCGCGACGATTTATAAAGATACATTGGTGACAGATACGAAGCAGCTCGAGAATGGCACATGGGAAGTCGTGACCGATAAAGGCAATATTCGTTGTGAGCATGTGGTCAATGCGGCTGGTTCCTATGTTGACATGGTTGCCAAGTGGGTCGGCGTCGAGAACATCCCCATGTGCAACGTGAAGCACCGTTACGTGGTGACCGAGCCGATTAAAGAAATTGCCGACCGCGACGCCGAGATGCAAGTTTTCCGCGACCCTTACCCATCATCGTATTACCGCCAGGAGCAAGAGTCGATGCTAGTTGGTATCTATGAAACCGAAGGTGCGCAGGAGGCGTGGGCAGGGTCGCAGCCGCGCTGGGAAGATTCTTACGAGCTGTTTGACCCGAGTGTTGAGCCGATAATCCCCTGGCTCGAGCGCGTGATGGAGCGCGTGCCGTTATTAGAACAGGCAGGGATAAAGCGGGTCGTCAACGGCGCAATTTCGCATACACCCGATGGTAATCCGCTACTCGGTCCAGTTCACGGGTTGAAAAATTACTGGTTGTGTAGTGGTGCAAGCATTGGGATTGCACAGGGTGCGGGGAGTGGGAAATATTTAGCGCAGTGGATGGTGCATGGCGCAGCCGACATCAATATGGTGGGCGTCGACCCGCGCCGCTTTGGGCTTTACGCCGACAAAGATTATTTACGCGCTAAAGCGTTTGAAGATTACGAACATATGTACGCCTTGCACCTGCCCGGCGAGGAGCGCCCGGCTGCGCGCAACAATCGCATCACACCACTGTTTGAAAAACTTGCTGCTAAGGGCTGCGTCTATACCGAAGCTTACGGCTGGGAGCGGCCCAAATGGTTCTCGCTCGACAGGCGTGAAGAGGAACCGGGGTTCCGACGCAATAACGTTTTTGAAGTTGTCGGCGCAGAGTGCAAGGCGGTGCAGGAGCGGGTGGGTGTGATTGACCTCTCGAGCTTTTCTAAATTTGAAGTGACCGGACCGGATGCCCACAGCTACCTAAACCGCCTCGTTTGTAACCGTATCTCCGCTAAGACCACTCGCGTCACGCTTTGCCACGCACTGACCGAGGGCGGACGTATCGAAAGCGAGTTTACGATTACGCGCTTAGCAGAGAATCACTATTATGTGCTCTCAGGTGCGGCGGCGGAACTTAGGGACAGAGATATTCTCACTCTGAGTGTGCGAGATGGTGAGAACGTGACAGTCAAAAATGTGACTGATGACTACGGCATTCTAGTGGTTACTGGACCACGTTCGCGTGACCTTCTCTCAAAAATTACCGATGCGGATTTAGGCAATGATGCCTTCCCGTGGTTGACCGCGCAGGAAATTGAGGTCGCTGGTGTTAAGGCTCGAGCCCTGCGCGTGAGCTACGTCGGTGAACTCGGTTGGGAGTTGCACGTGCCGGTGGCAGACTTGGCGGCGGTTTACGACGTAGTTTGGTCAGCAGGCGAGGCGTTGGGCATTGCCGACTTCGGCGTGTACGCGGTGAACAGTATGCGCATGGAAAAAGCCTACGCTGCCTGGTCGAGCGAACTCACTAACGAAATCACCATGATTGAGGCGGGGATGGAGCGCTTTGTAAGTTATAAGCAAGGCGATTTTGTTGGGCGCGAGGCGCTGCTAAAGCGTAAAGAGGACGGCATTGACATCAAAATGATTTATTTAGAAATCGATGCTGATGACGCCGATGCCAGAGGCGGCGAGCCGATTTACTCAAACGGTGAGGTCGTTGGTCTGACAACGTCGGGGGCGTATGGTCACCGCGTCGGTAAAAGTTTGGCTTTTGGGTATGTGAATGCTGACCTGAATGAAAGCGAGTATGAAGTGATGCTGTTAGGTGGGATGCTGGGGGCTCGAGTCTTAAATGAACCTGCCTATGATCCAGAGAATTTGCGACTCCGCGGTGTAGAGAAGGGAGACGTAGTTAGACTTTAGCAGCATGAACTTTGAAATCGTTGGTTCTATAGATGATGTCGAGATTATTGCAAAAGGACGTGGCATTCGGGAGTTAGCACGTTTAAACAAACAGTATGGAACAGGTCGCTGGCGTAAACTCAAAGGTAGAGCCACAATTATCTTAGCTAATGGCGACGTAAGAACGGCTGAGTTGCACTGGTATGAAGCCAACGGCATAGGACGCCGAGAATTCAAGATTAAACGGTTTTTGGAGTAGACTATAGCTATGAAAGCTGATGTAAGATTTGTTGTTTGTATTCAGAACGAAAACTATCCTGCTTCGCTCGAGCTGCGAAAAATCTATCAGGTTTTACCCGATTCGGAGAGTGACGAGCACCAGATGATACGTGTTATCGACGAATCAGGCGAGGATTACCTGTACCCCGCCGACTATTTTATGACTGTCGAGCTTTCAAAGCCTGTCAAGGAGGCTTTGTTAGCGGCTTAAAATGGAACCTTGTAGCTTGCCTTGCAAATCTTAGATGCTGTGAGGGATTTGGGGCTCGAGTTTTAAATGAACCTGACTATGACCCAGACAACCTGCGACTTCGTGATGTGTTATTGAAAATCTAGAGTCTGGTTATATAATTCCACTAATGCTTTTTTAGACAAGTTTAGTAAGGCTTATTGCACATGAAATATCCTGGTGAGAACATTACAAGGCTACTTCAAACAATGCAGTTTCCAAATGAACTGCAAAATGTTATTGAAAAAATTCAGAGAACTTCGGAGGTGACCAAACTTCCTGCAAACTTGGATAGCAATTTGAGTGCGATTTATAAGCTGCAACAGTCAAGAAACAATATACCCCAAATAAACATTCCAACCTTCGACATACCAAAACCACCTAATTTCAGCCATGTGATTGAAGCAGTAAACGCGTCTCAGAAAATTTATGATATTGCTTTTCCATTTGAAAAGTTGGACGCGGTTTCTAAAACTCAAATCGAGCAAATCGCTAATCCGTTGAGTGAAGCAACGAAGGCGGCAACAGCAAGCCTTGCTGCCTTGGATATGTCAAAGCAATTACTTCCGCTTGACGATATTTTTAAGCGATTCAAAGAACTTTATGAAAATGACCAAGAAACAGCCGAGGCATTTTCTACTTCAAGCTGGACAATTGCACCGTCTATGCCAAAAGTACTGAAAAACAAAGTGTTACGTTTTTATAATGAAGGTAAGTCGCGGTATGTAAGTAATGTAATAATGGGCTACTACTTCAAAAGTGAGTATGCCAATCTCAAAGAAGCTATTGAGGTATGGCGAGAGCATCCTCTCTTTAAGAGAAGAATGCAGATCGTAGATGATGCCTTGGAGGCTCACATCAATGGCAAATATACTCTTTCGATTCCAGCTCTATTGCCTCTTGTAGAGGGCATTCTTAACGATTATGTCAAACAGCATAATCTAAGTGTTAGGTGCGGAAAAATTAAAGAAGTTTATGAGGCTGTGCTCGGTGATCCAGACAATTACAGTATAGTTACGTGGTCTGTTGTTGAAACTTTACTTCAGCAACTCAGAAACAATACATATGTATATACCAACTTTGAAGTTGAATTGAAAAAATCGGACAGACAGCGAGTTTTTTCACGTCACACTGTTTTGCACGGCATTAAGACAAATTATTATAGTCCATCCAACTCCCTTAGAGTTTTCCTGCTACTTGACGCAATTTCAGCATTGCATGATGATTTAGATGATCTTCACAAGAAAACTAATAACTGACAACTTATAACCTCTCCGAAGGAGTCCCATGCCCCCAAACCTCCCCACCGAAACCCACGTCGTCATCATCGGCGGCGGCATCATTGGCTGTAGCCTCGCCTACCACCTGACTAAAATTGGCATTACGGATGTCGTGCTTTTAGAGCGCAAACAGCTCACCTGCGGCACCACATGGCATGCGGCGGGCATCGTCGGGCAATTGCGCGACAGCACGGCGCAAACCGAGCTTGGCAAATATACAGCAAAGTTGTTCCGTGATCTGGAAGAAGAAACCGGACAGGGCACCGGCTATAAACAGAACGGCACGATCAATATTTCGCTGAGCGATGTGCGCCACGAACAGCTGTTGCGCAGCCATGACCACGCCGCCCGAATGGGTATTCCCAGCCGGATGTTGTCGCCCGAAGAAGTGAAAGAACACTGGCCCGCGCTGGTGATTGACGATGTGCAATCTGGATTTTTTGTACCGTCAAACGGTCAGGTCAATCCGCTGGATGTAACCATTGCATTGTCCAAAGGTGCCCGTCAAAAGGGCGCGCAGGTCTTTGAAGATACCCGCGCCCGGCGGCTCGAAATCCGCGACAGCAAGGTTGTGGGTGTCGTCACAGAAGCAGGCACCATCGCCACCGAACAGGTTTTGATCGCAGGGGGCATGTGGTCACATCTGTTCGCCAAATCGCATGGTATTACCGTGCCGCTGCATGCTGCCGAACATTTCTATGTGGTGACCGAACCCGTGGCAGGGTTGCCGTCCAACCAGCCCATTCTTAACATCATGGAAGAGCGGAACTACTGGAAAGAAGACGCGGGCAAAATCCTCATTGGGGGGTTTGAGGCACAGGGCAAGGCATGGGGGCAGGGCGGCATCCCTGCGGATTTCGAATTTGATGAACTGCCCTTTGATATGGAACATGTCGAGGAAGACCTGATGCGCATGTTTGCGCGTATGCCCTCGCTGGAAAATATGGGCATCCAGACGTTCTTTAACGGACCAGAGAGCTTTACCCCCGATGGTCGCCCCTATATCGGGCCGGCG
>ENA-ORXM01001905-ORXM01001905.1-marine-metagenome-genome-assembly--contig:-NODE-1905-length-26658-cov-4.956059_pt1 | contig 26658 bp, 22 predicted proteins | sample MGYA00237867_ERZ511480 | MGnify/ENA primary metagenome ERZ511480 (study PRJEB26309, sample SAMN06266103) | marine metagenome | isolation source: Algal blade | place: United Kingdom:Sidmouth, United... | reverse complement strand
AGAAAAATTGGCTGCAATAGCGCAACAGTACAATGTCAAAACGGCAATTGATAACACTTTTGCGACTCCATACTTACAGCAACCTTTTCAATTTGGTATTGATTTTATCGTTCATTCCACTACCAAATTTTTAAACGGACACGGCAACTCTATCGCAGGAATCATTGTCGCCAAAGAAAGGAAATACATCGAGCAAGGTGGCGCAATTTGGAATTCTATGCGGCTTTTAGGCACCAATTGCAGCCCATTTGAAGCATGGTTATTGCATAATGGCTTGAAAACCTTAGCTTTACGCATGGACAGACATTGCGGGAATGCGTTGGAAATTGCGAATCGCTTGGAAAAACATGCAAAAGTTAGCCGTGTCAATTACTGTGATTTGATGTCGCACCCAGATTTTGACATTGCTCAAAAACAAATGCGCGGTTGTGGCGGTATGATGAGTTTTGAATTGAAAGATGGTTTTCAGGCAGGTGTTGATTTTATGAACAAGGTCAAACTTTGTGTCCTTGCCCCAACCTTGGGAGACGTAGATACGCTTGTGTTGCATCCAGCATCTAGTTCTCACATCAATATACCAAAAGAGATGCGAGAAAAAAACGGCATCACCGATGGAATGATACGTTTGTCAATCGGAATCGAAAATGAAAGAGATATCATTGCAGATTTAGACCAAGCAATATAGAAAAGCTTCAACAATCTTTACACGTCCCTCCAACGATGCCGTAGGCATCGTTCGTTACGGCTTCTAGCCGTACACGCAACCTACGTCACAGCCTCCCGGCTGTAGTCCTAATTTTTAACGACAATCCGCTCAGTAACCACCCCCTTCTCCATACTGATCTTCAACAAATAAACACCAGCAACCTTCCCGCCAAGATCCAATTGCAAATCACCAAAACTATTTCCTTGATATAAAGTTCGAATCGCTTTACCATTCATATCACAAAGCGTCACCCTGGTCACCTCTTGATTTTGATCATTTGACTTGATCGAAATTTGACCAGAGCTAGGGTTGGGATAAACTTCAAAAGTAGAAGATGCTAAATTTGTTGTTGGAGAAACAGAATAATCATATTTGATACTCGTAGCATTAAGAACTTCCCTTTTATTTTCATCTTCATTGTAGTAGGAATTAAATGCTATCACATAATAATCAGAAACATTGAAGTCTTTAGGAGTAGTAAAAGATCCACTAAAATAGTTTGTATAACCAGGAGGATAAACCCCATCTTCACCTGAAGAGCCAATGGTACTTCCCCAAGAATCTTCCACTAACCATTCGGTTGCCACATACTTGTGTTCATAATCTACGATTGGATTAGGGTAACTGTAATATGGGTGATTTTCACCGCCTGCAGCAGTGCTTTCCGAACTGAAATAATTTACTTGATCATAACCTGATCCGCTTCCAACTACTGTTCCTCTAACCAAAATAACAGTCGTCCTAATATCGCCGTATGCATAGTCCTCCAATTTAGTATTAACCGAAATGTAAATTTGATCATCATTGCAAGTTGTCGCAGAGCCACTTATGGATACTGGCGTTTCATTTGCTAATTGTTCGATAATAAGAGATTCCCATGTATTGTAATTTGAAATGGCTACATTTTCTTCTACTCCCAAAGGCGTTCGATCTATCAACGCAGATGGATAACTTCCAACCCAAGTATTTAATATGTCAAGTGGCTCTGCGATTTGCATGGCATCGTTTGTGTGATAAGATACTGGAATGATCTTTCCTTGATATGTTTCTTCAAGATCTTCTAAAACCAAGGCACCTCCTGGGCAATAACCACACCATGCACCAGTAGCTTCTTCGACCAACACCCTTCGCGGAACATTTGTGCCTTGGGTGACCAGAACTACAGCATTCAAAACATCATTAGATAAGTCTTCATCTGGATTTTCATTTGGATCAGAGGTCCAAATTTTTATGTTCATTAATTCGCCTGCTGTATTAGAAGTGATTGCTTCTTGATGAGTAAAATCAAAGGACGCTCCAGGTGGGATTGATACGTTTTCAATGTTTTCTGTGTGAATAACTCCCGACTCGTTAATTTCATAATTGAGATTAAAGTTGGTTATTTCTGTGGCTCCAAAGTTTTCTAAGGTTCCTGACACTTGTACACTTTCATCTACTACAATTCTATCTGGTAAATTATGCTCCAACATTTTCAAGTCATAATTAAGCTGGTCTCCATAAAAGAATCTGTATACAATATCATCTTCATGTCCAGGTGCGAGAAAGCGATCTATAAAGTAATCTGGGGATCCTTCAATCTCATAATGTTCAGAGCCATCTGCATTTTGAATACCTACTGTTGCAGAAGCATCACCTAGGTTTTTAGCATTCATATGGGCTATATAAAAATCCGCACCTTCGTGGATGGCCAGAACTGCATATATATAAGAATCTTGATCGTTTGATTTTAAAGCAAAGTTTTGCCACATTACAATATGAGTACGGTTAGGAGCCACACCCGAAGTCCAAGTAAACATCCTATCTGTGAATGTTCCATCTGCAGATTCGCCTGCATTGTTCACCACCAGGTCATCCCAAAAAGCATAGATTGCATTATTGGGGCCCATCTGTGTTGGCAATGCATCGTTATCATTTAATGAAACTTGGGTAGCGTTTTGATCAAAAGTAATGTATCCATTTTCAGAAATGTAATATCCCGTAACAGGCTCACCATAAAAATTCCAATCAAAAGGTAGGGGCAACCATTGTGTGAAAATTTCATCTTGATTTTCTTCTGTCCCAAAGAAATGAATCTGATGGGAAGGCGCATCATACACAAACTCACTATCGTCCATACCGGTGTTGGTGACTACATAGTAATTTTGAGCAAATAAATAATTGAATGAGAGGAAAAGAAAAAGTGTTAGTAGGTTTCTCATGACTTAGTTTGTTTTAATACCTTTAAGTTACTAAAAAAGTGGCTTAAAGTTTTTAAGATATTCAGTTTGTTTGTATATGAAGGAGTCTCGGCTGATTGTGAAGGAGAAACTGTATTGAAATACACTCATTAAAAAACCTTGGTAATAAAGATCTGGTCGCTTACGATTTTGACTTTGGCGGCAATCCTCGAATATTTGATTGTATTGTAGACCTTATATTTATATTGTCATGGAACTATTGATCATGAAGAATATATTAAGTTTATAAATTAAACCACAAGCGTCCTAAATAAAAAAGAGGGCATGGAAGATTTTCCCTAAATTTAGGGTGCAACAAACCTTAAATCCATGCCCGAAGTAAAAATAAGTCTTTTCTCACAGATATTAAAATTAGTTGATCGTAGTGAATTTGGAAGTTTAGTACGTGAGCACAAAACAGACAAATTTAATAAAGGCTGTAATACATGGACTCATTTCGTTTCAATGCTTTTCATGCAGTTTTCTGGTGTAAACTCTTTAAGAGATATTTCTAATGGATTAAGAAGTGCTACAGGTAATCTGAACCATTTAGGAATAAAGAATTCACCGAGTAAGTCGACAATAAGTTATCAGAATAAAAACCGCAGTTATAAGATATTTGAGCAACTTTATTTTAAGCTATTAGACAGGTATGAGCCAAGTTTAGAACGAAAAAGGAAATATGCTAGAAGAATAAAGCGACAGGTATTTATTATGGACTCTAGTATTATACCTCTTTGCCTATCCTTATTTGACTGGGCAAAATTTAGAACTACAAAAGGAGCACTTAAACTTCACGCAGTACTAGATTATGACACAGGATTACCAAGTTATGTTTGCATGACAGATGGAAAGCAACATGATGTTAATGTGGCTAGAGACACCATATTTCCTAAGGATTCAGTAGTGGTTGTGGATCGTGCCTATGTAGATTATGAGTGGTTATTTAATTTGGACAGCAGTAAGGTGATCTTTGTTACAAGGCTAAAATCCAATGCGGATATAGAAATAGTAGAATCATTTTTAACTAATGATAAACACGATCACATTTTAAGTGACCAAGACATAAGGCTTACCGGGTTTTATAGTTCTAAGAATTACCCAAAAAATCTTAGAGTAGTCAAGGTCTTTGACGCTGAAAATGATCAATACTTATTTTTGTTGACCAACCAAATGTTTTGGACAGCAGACACCATTTCTCAGCTTTATAAAGCTAGATGGGATGTGGAAGTATTTTTTAAGCATTTAAAGCAGTTGTTCAGAATAAAAAGCTTTGTTGGGACATCAGCTAATGCGGTAAGAATACAAATGTGGTGCGCTATGATTTGTATGCTTTTGATAAGATACCTGAAACTCAAAGCAAGTTATAAGTGGCACCTGTCTAACTTGATTACATTTATAAGAATGAATATTTTTGTCAAAATAAACCTCTGGAATTGGCTTGATGAACCGCTTTTAAAAAAAGAAAAACCTCCTCCTACTAAAACCTTATTCTAAAGAATATGGTTTGTTCTTAATTTTGTACCTTTCTGATAGCTAAATAACTGCTTATCAGCCTGTTTTTTCATGCTTCTAATTTATTTAGGACGGGTGTGAAATTAAACATTAAAAAAATGGAAAGCAAATATGACCTCATTGGTAAGGAGTATACTACTCAAAGGAAAAGCGATCCTAAAATTGCAAAACAAATCCATGCTCAATTTTTAAATGCTACAAAAATATTAAACATTGGTGCTGGTTCTTATGAGCCTAGCGATGTTGATTTGGTGGCAATAGAACCATCAGCAACAATGATCGCTCAGAGGCCAAAAAATGCGCACCCTGTTATCCAAGGGGTCGCAGAAGAATTACCCTTTAAAGACAAAAGTTTTTCTCAATGCATGACCGTTCTTTCTATGCACCACTGGGCTGATAGAACAATGGCTTTTAAAGAAATAAACAGAGTTACAATCGATAAGTTTGTTGCGGTTAGCTGGGATCCAGCGTCTATTCCATTTTGGCTCACCAAGGACTATTTTTCAGAGATCTATGAAACGGATAAATTGATTTTTCCACCTTTAGATGAACTGCATCGTCATTTTGATGAAGTAAAAGTAAGCCCATTATTAATACCCCATGATTGTGAAGATGGTTTTCTCGCTGCCTATTGGCAAAGGCCAGAAGCTTACCTTAAAGAAGAAGTACGAAATTCTATTTCTACCTTTTCAAAAATCAAAGACCTTGATATAGGATTAGATCGGTTACGCAAAGATATTGAAACAGGGGAGTGGCTTAAAAAAAATCCTTCTATCTCAAAATTGAAAATGTTTGATGCAGGATATGTTTTAATTAACGCAAAAATAAAAACTCAATCTTAATCGCTCCTTATTACGGGTGTCACAACTTCTAGCCGTACACGAAAGCTACGCCACAACTACTAGTATTAAAAAAAAGGGATAAGAAACCAATGTATCTTATCCCTTTTTAAAATACACAACTTAAGGTGTAATTATATTTGCTTACTTAAAATCCACCAATTCAATATCAAAAATAAGAACCGAATTTGGACCGATCTTAGAACCAGAACCTCTTGCCCCGTATGCAAGATGAGATGGTAAGAAAAATTTTCCTTTTCCTCCCTTTGTCAACATAGGGATGGCTTCTTGCCAGCCTTTGATGACACCATTCAATTTGAAATTTAGGGGCTTCCCTCTTTTAACAGAAGAATCAAATACAGTTCCATCTAGTAAAGTGCCATGGTAATGCGCTTCAATTTGTGAAGAAGCCGTAGGATGCTCACCCCCATCTCCCTCTTGAGTCATTACATAGTAGATTCCAGAAGGAGTAGATTTTAGGTCTAAATTGTTTGCAATCGCATAGTCAATGATGAGGTTTTTGTCAATGTCCGTTTGTGATGTTGCATTTGGTACCTTTTGGCTAGCCAGGTTGTTTCCAGATTGGCCACAAGATAAAAGTGATAAGGCAAATAATAGGGTAATAAGATTTTTCATATTAAGTATTTTTTTTATAACCGTATGGACAATGTCGGCAGGCAGATTCACAACAATAACCTCTTTTTTTAAGATAAGCTTCAGTGAAAACATACAAGCCATTTTCTATGTAGTAATCTTGACCTTTTACAAGCTTTGTATTAAGACTCAAGCTGTATAGGATTTTTAGCTAGATATGGCGCTACTACTTTTTTATTGAGTAATTCAAATATTCCAAATAATACTGGAGTGAAGATCATATACGACAAAAATGTTCCTCTAAAAAATGGTATTCCTGCCGTGTACGATTCTAACAAACCCATAAAATTTCTCGGATAAACAGGATTGCCTAACCATGAAAAGAAATTTGTCACTAAGAAAAATGTAACAGCGGCTAAAGCCGCAGTGCCCATAACATTTGCAATATTGATCTTCTTTAGTAAAACTGTTCCCAATAATACGATCAAGACAATACTGATGTATAATGATGGTACACCTACAAGCTCAAAAGAATCAAAAAATTCGGCATAAACCACATTGTTTAAATATAATTGCACCATCCACATCAATGCGAGTGGTAGCAAAAAAGCGTATTTCTTATTGCTAAAATAAGCTGCGCCCAACAAGCATACAGCTCCTAATGGGGTGAAGTTCTTTATTTCAATGAAAAAGGTGCTTAATATTCCAACGATGATAACCGCTACCAATAATATTGTTCTTAAATTCTTTGTAACAAACATTGATTTAAAATTTATGCTTCAAAGGTATAAAATCTTAGACAATTCCCTTTTATAAACTGTTGATAAAACAGTATCATTACATTTTAACGTGACATTTCTATTTCATGATAGTAAAAGCGATCAGAAAAGCTTTCGAAAGAAAAAAAGCTAGAAATTGGGATAAAACCTATTGGGGCATAGATATTCATGAAACCATGATAATTCCAAACTGGAGCGAAGAGGAAATACCAAAGGAATTTTATCCGTATGCTAAGGAGGTAATGCAATTGATCACTAGTAAAAAGGACATCGTTTGTATATTATTCACTTGCAGCCATCCTAAAGAAATAAAGATTTATGAGCCATATTTTATTGAAAATGAAATATTTTTCGATTATGTAAATGAAAATCCTGAAGTGGCAAGTAAAAAATATGGATATTATGTAAAGAAACCATATTTTAATGTCTTGTTTGAAGATAAAGCCGGCTTCGATCCAACCGAAGACTGGTTGAAAGTGAAAGAGGTGTTTTTAGAATATTATCCAGAATAATGTGTGTAGCAGGTAATACAATAAAGTTAAAAGATTTTTCCAGACTTAGAATCGACCAGCTCCTAAGTGAGGGGTATTTTCGAAGTGGAAAATCCATGTTTCATTGCCCAGTAACCTTCCTTGATGGGACGGCAAATACTACTATTCGTACCAGACTAAATTTAGATGGTCACAAATACAGAAAAAGTTCGAGAAAGCTTTTGGCCACTAACAAACAGATTTTTACTTCAGGATTTTTTCCACTTGATCTAGATGAAGAAGTGCTTGACCTGTATGAATTGTACAAAAAAGAATGCTTCAAAGGAGATCTTTCTGGCGAGTTGGATGATTGGCTAACTGGCTCATTTGGCAAGGAGATCTTTGAAACTCAAATGTGCAAAATTTACAATAATGGCCAGCTCGTAGCGGTCAGCTTTTTGGATATTGGTGCTAAAGCTGTGGCTAGCATAATGGGTATTTATCATCCCGATTTTAGAAAATATAGTTTAGGGATCTACTCAATGTTGCTTGAAGTTGAGTATGCAAAAGGGCTAGGAATGGAGTTTTATTACCCAGGGTATATTCTATCCCAAAGTCCTAGGTTTGAATATAAAAAGAAAGTTGGCAATTTGGAATTTCTCAGGTTCACTGAAAATAAATGGTATCCGCTAGAAGAATTGAACTATGAAGATCACCTGGTTGAAAAGACGATCGACCAGTTAAAGTCCCTAAAGCGCTATTTGAAGAATTTCATGATAAAAAGTGAATTGTATACCTATCCATTATTTTCATGGAATTCATACCCTTTAAATGCTAATTTATTAGAGCACTATTTCTTTCTCCGTATAATGATTCCTGGATACACTACCTTATTCATTGCAATCACATACAATGGGATAGAAGAATGCTATCAACTAAATATTGCAAATAGCATCGGCAAAAGTTCTCCAACGTGGAAAGAATTTACAAACTACTATCCTGAAAAAGGGAATTGGTTGGATACCATACTGATACAGCAAAAAGGTTCTAAATTAGAGACCTCAACCTCTATTCCTTTTATCCTTATGAATCTGATAGGCAAACTTGGGAAGTCTTCTGACGAAGAAGAGTAATTTAATATTTAAATTTTTTTACAAATTCATATATTACAATTGCAGCAGCATTAGCAACATTTAATGAAGTATTTATTCCCAACATTGGAATATGAACTGCATCTTTGCAAAGATCAAGCAATTCTTGCGACACTCCTTTTTGTTCAGAACCCAAAATAAAAGTAGTGTTAGTTTCAAAGTTGAAAGAAGAATATAGCTTGCTGTCGTTTGTTTTCTCAATAGCAATTAGATTCGATTTTTCTCTTAAACTTTTTATCTCTTCAAGATCAATTGTTGAAAATTTTAAATATTTATTGGTTGATCTAGAAGTTTTTCTAAAATGTCTTGCATTCAGATTTATTTCACAATTGTAAAAATAGATATGCTCAATTCTTGCTCCATCAGATAATCTAAAGAGGGATCCAATATTTCTTGGATCTATGATTGAATCCAATATCAAAGATAGTGGTGTGCGATTGTCATAGATCTCTTCGATTCTAGATTCTAAATATTGCCTGTCATCAGAAAAGTTGGATTGTTTGGTTTGTGCCATAATCAAAGGTCCTTATAAATAATCAAAAAAGTCATGATCCTCCATTGCGAGAACCATGACTTTAATGTGTTTCATAGTTAGCCTTATTAAAGATATGCTCTAGTCTATTGTGAGCAATTCTACTTCAAAGATCAAAGTAGAAAAAGGACCTATTGAAGCACCTGCCCCTCTTTCTCCATAAGCTAGATCTGAAGGAACAAATAATCTCCACTTTGACCCAGGCTTCATTAGTTGTAAAGCTTCTTGCCATCCCATGATGACACCATTAACCGGAAAAGAAGCTGGTTGGCCTCTTTCAACTGAACTATCAAAGACAGTCCCATCAATCAGAGTACCGTGATAATGTGTGGTAACTTTATCAGTAGGTCCAGGTGATTCACCAGAGCCTTCATTGATTATTTCATATTGTAAGCCTGAAGGTAAAGTCGTTATGCCATCCTTTTTTGCATTTTCAACAAGAAATTGCTCACCAGCTTCAATATTACCTTTGTGTGCCTCAGCTTGTTGTTTTTGCATATGAGCACCAAAAATAGAATTGGCTTCTTCAAGCGTAATTCTCGGCTCTGCACCTGAGATTGCATCACTAATGCCAGCAGCCACCTCTGTGCTATTCAATTCTTTCAATCCTTGTTGCTTTAGATTTTGAGCAACCAAAAGACCAATACTGTAACTTAAAGAATCCATTTTTTCAGTTTTTTGAGCTGTCAATGCTGTGTTAAAACACATAGCAAGCAAGCCCACAATTAATAATTTAACTTTCATGAAGTTTCATTTTTCAGCGGCCAAAGATAGCTTTTTAGGTCTAAATCAAGAACCTGCAGTACATTTAAAATAAATTAATTTGGCGTTTTAGAGGATAAACCTTACCTCTATAACTAGTATTCCATCAATTACTTAGGGTGCAAATGATATTATTTTCTACAAAGCTTATTTACAGTTCGTATTCTTTGATCTTACGATACAAAGTTCTTTCAGATATCTCAAGATCTTTTGCTGCGTCTTTTCTTCTACCTTTGTGTTTCAGCAAAGCCTTTTTTATCATATCTTTTTCCATATCAGCTAGCGACAGAGACTCCTCAACAACTTCCATTGGATTTTCATAGTTCTCCTCTTCATGTTGAAATATATATGGCTTGTCTTCAGCTTTTGATTCTGCACTAGCTTTATAAGATCCAGATTCATTCGGCAAAGCCTGGCTCTTTGATTTGAAATCAGTAAGGATGGAAGAACTATTTAATTCCTCTGAACTCTGAATGCCAGAATTAAGTTGTTTTAAGCGACTAATATTGGGAACATTTAGATTGTTCGTTTTGATCAATTCAAAAACTAAAGATTTGAGATCATTCAAATCGTTCTTCATGTCAAATAGCAGCTTGTAAAGAATTTCTCGCTCATGAAAACTTTCCGTTTCACCATGCTTATGCATCGCAGGCAATCGGCGGTCAGCTATATTAGGTAGGAGACCTATTAGGATCTCGGCAGTGATCAATCTCTCTTCTGCAATAACAGACAATTGTTCCGCTACATTCTTAAGTTCACGAATGTTTCCTGGCCAAGAATAATTTTCAATCATCATTCTTGCCTTTGCATCCAAATTTATCAAAGGTGTTTTGTACTTGTCAGAAAAATCTATTGTAAATTTTCTGAACAACATATAAATATCTTCTCGTCGCTCCGAAAGGGAAGGTACTGTAATTGGAACAGTATTCAAACGATAGAAAAGATCTTCTCGGAATTTACCCTTCTTCATCTTATTTTCCAAAGCAACATTGGTCGCTGCAACAATTCTAACATCTGTCTTCAAAACCTTTGAAGAACCAACTTTGATAAATTCTCCTGACTCTAAGATCCTCAATAAATAAGCTTGAGTATCCAATGGCATTTCGCCTATTTCATCAAGAAATATTGTGCCGCCATCCACCGTTTCGAAATACCCTTTTCGTTCTGATGCAGCTCCTGTGAAAGATCCCTTTTCGTGTCCAAACAACTCCGAGTTGATCGTTCCTTCGGGGATCGCACCGCAGTTGATGGCAATAAAATTATTATGCTTTCTACTACTTAATTTATGTATGATCTTAGAAAAGACTTCTTTTCCGACGCCGGATTCTCCTTTTATTAAAACTGACAAGTCAGTATTTGCCACCCTTATAGCTACATCGAGGGCATGATCAAGTTTAGGCGAACTGCCTATGATTCCGAATCTTTGTTTTATGGATTGGAGTTGAGCCAATGTTTTTTATTTTGATTATAATGGTTAAACAAATTTAACAATTCAAAGTTTTAGCTTTAAACAATACGTCCTTTTAGAGTGGCATTGTTGGAGGTTTCAATTAAAACATTTACATAGTCCCCTGGTTTATAATCCCCTTTTTTCTCAAATATGACTGTTTTAAACTGCGATGTTTTTCCTTTGAAATAATCGTTCGACTTTTTTGAATTGCCTTCGATCAATACGTCAAATATTTTCCCTTCATCCTTGGCATTAATTTCAAATCCTTCCAAACGATGCAGATCGACAACTTCCTGAAGCCTTCGCTTTTTTACCTCTAATGGAACATCATCTTCATACTTCTTAGCAGCTAAAGTGCCAGGTCTTTCAGAGTAAAAAAACATATAGCACAATGAAAATTTTGCCCACTTTATTATGTCCAAGGTATCTTGATGTTCTTCCTCTGTTTCAGAACAAAAACCAGTTATAATGTCTGATGATATCGCACAATCAGGAATGACTTCGTAAATTCTTTTCACCTTCTCTTCATACCAAGGTCGATCATAAGTACGATTCATCTTCTTTAAGATCCTGCTATTTCCCGATTGAACAGGGAGGTGTATGTAATTGCAAATATTATGGTGATCTCTTATTGCAAACAACACCTCATCCGTAATGTCTTTGGGGTGAGAAGTAGAAAATCGTATTCGCAACAATGGATCGACTGCTGCCACTAAAACTAATAATTCTGCAAAAGTAACTACTTCCTGTGTCTCAGGATTTTCCCATTTATAGCTATCAACGTTTTGACCTAGTAGGGTGACTTCTCTAAAACCTTGATCAAATAGATCTTGGGCCTCCGCAATAATGGTAAAGACATTTCTAGAACGTTCTCTTCCTCTAGTATATGGTACGACACAAAAGGAACACATGTTGTCACACCCCCTCATGATAGAAATAAGTGCATTCACTCCATTAGACATCAAACGCATTGGACTAATGTCAGCATAAGTTTCTTCTCTTGATAAAAAGACATTTACTCCTTTGGTACCACCCTCTGCTCCAGCGATCAAATTTGGTAAATCCCTGTAGGAATCCGGTCCAACTACCAAGTCAACCAATTTTTCCTCTTCTAGAAATTTTACTTTCAATCTTTCAGCCATGCAGCCTAAAACACCGATCAGTGATCCTTTCTTTTTTAGCTTCACTTTTGAAAAAATACGCAGTCTTTTTCTGACAGTAGCTTCAGCCTTTTCTCTGATAGAACAAGTGTTTATCAAGATCAAGTCAGCCTCTTCCATTTCACGTGTAGCAGCATACCCTTCCTTGTGGAGGATAGAAGCAACAATTTCTGAATCTGCAAAATTCATTGCGCAGCCATAACTTTCGATATAGAATTTCTTCCGATCTTTGTCTAGGACAATTGCGGATTCTCCAAAAACTTGTCCCTGCTTTTCCTCATCTATTACTTTACTTAATCCTTTTATCGTTGGATTGTCATCGTACATATCTATTAGAGTATATTTTCTTTAATTAATTATAATATTGATATCTAAAAATTATGAATCAATAATTTTACCTTATAGGGTTCATCTTGCCGAAAAACTTGCTTTCTGAGTAATTTGGACCCACAAATTCAAGTATTTGAATCAGAATATCAATTTTTTCTTCATCCAATGATTTGAATCTAATGCAAGATTTTCCACAGTCAAAATCCTCCAATTCTTTTGCAAAGTTATCTAATAAATCATAAGGCATGATGTATAAAGCCATGTAATTTTTTTGACTTGCCATCGCGCACAAAGTTTGTCCTTTATAAAGGTAGGTAGGCATTTTATAATCCATCGCTTCCTCTATATCCGGATAAAGCTCAAAAATAGCCCTTCTGAGGATGGTCATAGCCTTTTTTCGACCAGATTTGAGGTTCTTTATATAGTCTAATGCTGTCATGATCAATCCAATGTGAAAAAGAAAACTCAATTAATTAGGTATTGTGGCTAATTCATAAATTTATCCTAAAACCGAACAAATTTGCCTAAAATCGAAAGTGAAACCGTTAATTGTAATGAATTTGCTAATTTCGCGTACCTAAATTAAACATTTCAAGAATGAATAAATCATTAACTACCATCTTTTTCGTCTTTGCATCCATCATTGTGCTTTCTGCACAAGTAGATCGTTGGCAGCAACATGCTATATACAAAATGGATATAGATTTTGATGTGGATAAACACCAATTTAAGGGGAAGCAAGAAATTACCTATACCAACAATTCTCCAGATGATCTCAAAAGAGTATTCTATCACTTATACTTTAATGCTTTTCAACCTGGCTCAATGATGGATGTCAGGTCTCAGAGTTTACCTGATGCTGACCCAAGAGTCGCTTCGAGAATCTCAACCTTAACGGAAAGTGAAATCGGTTACCACAAGATCCTTTCGCTGAAGCAAAATGGTAAAGATGTAAAGTTTGAGGTTGTCGGAACCATTTTAGAAGTGGAGCTAGACAAGATGATCAAACCTGGAGAGACTGCTGAGTTTAAGATGGAGTTTGAATCTCAGGTTCCTATTCAGATAAGAAGATCAGGAAGAGACAACAAGGAGGGTATCTCTTATTCTATGACTCAATGGTATCCAAAACTTTGTGAGTATGACTACCAAGGATGGCATGCAAATCCTTATATCGGAAGAGAATTTCATGGCATTTGGGGAGACTTTACCGTCAACATAACCATTAGAGCAGATTATACAATTGGGGGTACTGGTTATTTGCAAAATGCAAAGCAAATTGGCCACGGCTACAATGGCGATGAAACAAAAAATAAATCTAAAGATAAAACCATGACTTGGAAGTTTTACGCACCCAATGTTCATGATTTTGCTTGGGCGGCAGACGCTGACTATACCCACAATACTTTTAAGAGAGCGGATGGTGTGGTCATGCATTTTATCTTTCAAGAATCAGAAAAAACAACAGACAATTGGGAAAAACTTCCTGAAGCTATGGACGCAGCTTTTGATTTCATAAATAAAAAATATGGTAAGTACCCTTACGATCAATATACTTTCATTCAAGGAGGCGATGGTGGTATGGAATATCCGATGGCTACCTTGATCACCGGAGAGAGATCATACGAGAGTTTGGTAGGTGTGTCAGTGCATGAATTGATGCATTCATGGTATCAAATGATGATGGGTACCAATGAAGCTTTGTATGCTTGGATGGATGAAGGTTTTACAAGTTTTGGCTCAAATGAAACGATGGCTTATTTGAGAGCAAACGGTTATTTAGGACCTAAAAAGATGACCGAAAACCCGCATCAAAGATCTTACAGCGGCTATCAGAATTTAGTATTGAGTGGGGTAGAGGAACCAATGACTACACATGCTGATCACTACAATACGAATTTTGCTTATGGTCAGGCTGCGTATTCAAAAGGCTCGGTTTACCTAAACCAACTTTCTTACATCATTGGCCAAAAGGATTTTGATGCTGGAATGCTTTCCTACTATGACAACTGGAAATTTAAACATCCTAATCCTAATGACTTTTTACGGATAATGGAAAAACAATCAGGTTTAGAATTAGATTGGTATAACGAGTATTGGGTACAAACAACAAAAATTATTGACTATGGAATTGAAGGGTTAGAAGCAGCCGACAAAAAAGAAATAAAATTGACGCTTATCAAAAATGGTACTATGCCGATGCCATTAGATATTGTGGTGACAGACAAAAAAGACAAAAAACATTATTATACAATTCCTTTGCGAATAATGAGAGGTTCAAAAGGAGAAGACAGAGGAATGGATTACGAAGTACTTCCTGATTGGCCTTGGACGAATGCTACCTATGAAGCGACTTTACCTTTTAAGGTCAAAAAAATAAAATCTATTGAAATTGATCCTACTGCAAGAATTGCTGATATTGAAGTTGCAAACAACAAAGTAACAGTCATCAAAGGGGAGTTGAAAAAGGAAGAAGCTGAAGAGTAAAAAAAAGAGCGAAGTAACTATACTTCGCTCTTAAAAAGAAATCACCCGACTGCTAAAATGAACCATAAAGATTCAAATCGGCACATAAAGAATTCAAAAATTTGAATCTTCTTTACAATCTCTAATGTAGCTTTTATTCTGATTTTATCTTTAGTATTAATATAAAGAAATCTTGGATTCTTGCGTAGTAGGCTGTTACAGATATTTGTTGTTTGCACTTAATTTATTATGTTTTTTAGAGATATGATCAATTTTTAATGTCACAAAGATTCGGTAAAGAGATTATCGTACCCCATTAAATACAGATGAGAATAAAAATTGTAACTCGAGTAAATGCATCATTAGACCAAGTTGTTCAGAATTTTGATGCAGATCTTTTCAAAGCATTGAGTCCGCCTCTTATAAAAGTAAATTTGCTGCGGTTTGATGGTTGCAAAAAAGACGACAAAGTCCATGTTGAATTAAACATCTTTGGATTAAAGCAAAAATGGGAAGCTCTTGTAGTTGAAGATGAACGCTTAGATGAAAGATGGTATTTTAAAGACATTGGAGCTAAACTTCCTCCACCCTTAAAAAAGTGGGAACACAGGCACATCGTAAATAAGATAAACGAAGGCCAGGTTGAAATAATTGACGACGTAATTTACCACACAAACAATGTGTTGTTGGATATTTTGGTCTATCCGTTTGTCTATTTTCAATTTTATTGGCGGAAGCATATTTATAGATCTTATTTTTTGAATTAGTGACATTCTTAATTGTAATTTCCATTTTAATTACATAAATTATATTTCCTCCCGGTCATTTTTTCAACATTGTTTTAATGTCTAAGATTTTTTCAGCAATTGCATTGTTGTTAATGATACAATTGCAACTACTTGCTCAATCGACAAGTGAGCAAATCCTTGCACTGTATGAGGCTCAGAAATTTCAAAAAATAACGGTACTTGATATACAAGATCACCAAGATTTAAAAGCCCATGATTCCTTTCTAATAGGAATGAGTTTCTATAACTTATCTAAAGATGAAGATGCCTTGCCACATTTCGAAAGAGCTGTAGAGCTTGAAAAAGATGATGCAGAATACAATTTCTTTCTAGGTATCAGTTATTTGTTTTTAGGTAACCTTGAAATGGCTGAAAAACACATTTCCACTTCTCATACCTTTGAACCTCAGAGCTCCCTATACAAAATTGCACTAGCTGATGTATACTACAATAGTAAATCTTTTGCGGAAGCAAAAAAGCTATATTTAGAAGCACAAGATATTGCTGATTGTCCAGATAGAGCTTACGTCATGTATGGACAAATTTTGATGGAAGAAGAAAATTATGATGAAGCACTCGCGGCTTACAAAATATCCTTAAATAAAGTAGATCAATTTTATGGTGGGTTCATAGATTGCCTCTACAATATTGGTTCTTTGGAATATCAATTAGAAAGAAATGCTGATGCAAAGAAAACTTTTACAAGATTGGTAGAGTTAAGGCCTTTGGATTACGAAGCCATGGCAAAGATCATTCAGTGCTCCTATGCGACGGATCAATTAGAAGACATAGCTTATTGGAAGAATAGAATCTATCACGGTCATGAAAGCAAAGCGCTGCCAGCCCACATGGCTGATATGTTTTGTTTTGACCAGTTTATCTGGAATGATCAAAAAGTGCTGGCTTTTGAAAAATTTGAAGAACCTGACACCGGATTATTTTACAAACATATATTCTATTTGATCGATTCTGTAGGAAACATTGATTATTCTGTCCAAACAGAACATTCAGAGGCCGTTGCCTCCCTTAATAAATATTATGTCCTTGGAAAATCTGACAAAAATGGACATTCTAGCTTTTTTGATTATTTGTTTGAGAAAGAATTGGTGTACAATGAACTAAAACAAGCTGTAATTAATATCTTTGAAGACAAGACAGAAGCTTCAGTATCTTCTAAGAAGAAAAAGAAGCGTAGATCCAAGAAGAAGAAAAAAAAGAATTAAATGTCAGTTTCAGTTCAAAACCTTACGAAAAACTACTCCGGCCAATTAGCGGTCAATAATGTAAGTTTTGATATTAAACCTGGAGAAATAGTTGGCTTTCTTGGCCCCAATGGTGCTGGAAAAACCACCACCATGAAAATTCTCACTTGCTTTATTCCACAAACCTCTGGCAATGTTTCCGTGTGTGGCTACGATGTGGTCAAAGATCCATTAAAGGTCAGAAAATTGATCGGTTATCTACCCGAGCACAACCCACTGTACAAAGAAATGTATGTCAAAGAGTACCTAAATTTTGTAGCCGGCCTCTACAAGATTAAAAATAAAAAATCCAGGGTTGCAGAGTTGGTAGAAATGACTGGCTTAGGAAAGGAACAACACAAATTGATCTCGGCATTATCTAAAGGATATAGACAAAGAGTGGGCTTAGCTCAATCTATGCTTCATGATCCTAAGGTGCTAATCCTAGACGAACCGACTTCAGGTCTTGATCCAAATCAATTGGTAGAGATCCGTTCTTTGATCAAAGAATTTGGCAAAGAAAAAACAGTTATATTTTCAACACACATCATGCAAGAAGTACAGGCGATCTGTGATCGAGTACTGATAATCAATTCTGGAAAACTTGTTGCTGATGACAACATCAATGCATTAACTGCAAAAGTAGCTACAGGTAGATGTTTTATTGTTGAGTTAAAAGATTCCGAGGACATAAAATTTCTAAAGCAATTACCAGTCGTTGAAGATGTTAAACAATTAGCGAATAATAAATTCAAACTTTTTTCAAATACCAATAAAGATATTCGAGAGGATATTTTTACCGCTGTTACTCAAAACAGTGGCATCCTTTTGGAGTTAACGGAGGACGCATCAACAGTAGAAGATGCCTTCCAAAAATTAACCAAATAATAGTAAATTTAAGTCCCCAGTTTTGATACATCTACCAAATGAACATTTATTACTTAAAATCTAATTAATGAAAAGAATTGGTTTACTATCAGATACCCACAGTCACTTGGAGGAAAATATTTTTAAGCATTTTGAAGAATGCGATGAAGTGTGGCACGCTGGTGACATTGGAGACATTGTTGTCAGTGACACCCTAGAATCTTTCAAACCTTTTAGAGCCGTATACGGCAACATCGATCATGGCGTGGTCAAGCACACCTATCCGCTTGATGCAAGATTCAATTGCGAAGGCCTTGATGTCTACATGACGCACATCGGTGGCTACCCTGGCCGATATAACAATAGAGTGACCGAGATTTTTGAAACCAACCCACCAAAGCTTTTTATCTGTGGGCACTCCCATATCTTAAAGGTCATGAATGATAAGAGGTATGGCTTCTTGCACATCAATCCCGGTGCCTGCGGCAACCACGGATTTCATGCCGTAAAGACCATCACAAGATTCTCTGTCGATAAAGGAAAAATATTTGACTTGGAAGCGATCGAACTAGGTAAACGCGGAGCAATTAAGAATCGAGGAACCGTATGAGGATGTTTATTTGTTTATACGTTTATTTGTTTATTTGAAAGGTTTTAACATCAACGAGAAGCTGAGTAGACAAAACGTATGTTTTTTATTTCGTTTTTTTTACTAAAAGAAATCTAGTTCCAATTGACAGTCCTAAGGAAAAGGGGATAAAGTTTCTGTTTTTTAGGTGAGAATTAATTCCAGTATAATAATACATCGATACTTCTAGTTCTGTCTTGCGGGTAAGTGAGTGAGAATAAGAAAGTGTATTTGTTACTCCAAGATTTGCTTTTTTGAATCTAGTTCCGCCATTGTTAAACCATAAATCAATGAATTTAATATCTAATGTAGGTGTGTAAAAATTAAGATTTATACTAGTATTTAAGTAAATCCTATTTGACTTGTTTAGATCGACTTTATAGTGATAATTTAAACCACATTTAATATATTGAACCTCATCTATGTTTTCACCTTTGATAAACTGCCCTCCAAAAGCTTCTATAACTTCAAATTCTGACAAAAGCCTTATTTTTAAATATCCAATGTTTATTCCAATAAAATGGTTAGAATTATTAATAGGCCAAACATTGAAGAAATTGAAACTAGGTCCGCTCATAGGAGACTGCTCAAAAAATATCGTGTCAGCTTCTGAAATTGCGGTATAGAAATCTACTGGCTTATTGTAAGAATTGGTAATGCCTACACCTAAAACAACTCCTAGTAGGCTGCTTCTTTTATTAGATTGAGCTGATAAGTTTGCTCCAAAAAAAATAAATGTTAGAAACAAACAGATGAAATCGTATTTTAACGTCATATGAACATATTGGTAGGCGGTTATTTTTTAAGAAGAATTTTTATCATCTGGCATCAGCTCTAATGGTGATGAATTTAATTATACTGTTCCATCGTAGTTTAGTTTAATTTTTAATCTCACTGATTGAAATTTTTCAAAAGCGGACAAACCTATTGTACCCAGCTTCCTCGCCTAAGCTTTTGCGAAGGAGGGTCTGATTCAAAACCCTAGCAACTAAAAACTCATAAATTCGATCGATAATTCTTTTAGAACAAACAGACAAACAGATAACCAAATACACAAATAAAGAAAACTATCAATGCTAAAAGCATCACCACGGTACAAATACATGTCGAAGCCATCCTTCTTGATTTCCAACTGACATCTGACATCTGACATCTGACATCTGACATCTCACATCTCACATCTCACATCTGACATCTGACATCTCACATCTGACATCTGACATCTCACATCTCACATCTCACATCCCAATCACCATCCCTTCCTCCGCAATCCTAAACCCTGCTCGAACAACCTCCCGCCATTCTTCATTAGAATCCCTCAAAACAGGATTGGTATGGTTAAAATGAATGAAATGAATCTTAGCTTTTTCTTCTTTTGGAAGGTCTTTAAAAAGCTCCATGCTTTCTTTTATGAAAGGATGCGGTATCTCTGACATATCTCTTCCCCAAATCTCACCATTTTGATAGAAGGTGCCATCTATAAAAGCATAATCTACAGATTTGATCCAACTCACAATGCTTTCATCCCATTTATTCCATTTGTCAATATCAGGTATGAAGAGTACGGTCTTTTTATTGGAGGCAATTAAAAATCCAACCGTTTCTGAAAATTCATCCCTGTGTGGAACCAAAAGTGGAATTACACTCAAAGAATCAGAAAGCACGACCACATCTGTATTTTTCATTTCATGCAGATCAATATTTTTCAGATCAACCAGCTGACTCCATGGACCATTTTCTTCTAAGAATGATTTCATTTTTGGCATGACATAAACAGGCATCTCTTTAGCGCCAAAAGCTTCTCGGCCAAGTTGCAAAAGACCTGTGTAATGGCCCATGTGGGCATGAGTGATAAATATGCCATTAGGCAGAATATCTGAACTATTGGAATATTTTTCTGATAGAATGATCTGTTCTTTAATATCTGGTGTGGCCTCGATCAACCAGTATTTCTCTGCATTATGATCATAGATTCCAAGACAAGAAACCGAATTTCTCTTCTTAGTTAAATGCTTGCAGCAGCTTTTTTTACATCCTATCTGAGGATAGCCAGCGTCTTGGGCAATACCGAGTATTGTAATAAATTGGTTTGAAGGGGGATCAAATTTTACACCTTCTTGAGCTTCGACACCGATTACCAATAGTATTAAAAACAGGATAGTTTGAAAGAACTTAGAATTCATGGACTGGGTTTGTTTTGTGAAAATAGCACCAAGTTTTTATTTAATGAAAAAATTAATACTTGTAACATATACGAAAGACTTTAAATTTAGAGAATTAATTTATTCAATTTTTAACAATTAAGTTGCATAATTAATTAACTTCGCGCTCTCCTCAGAAAACAACCCAAATCTACCAATCTTTTGTAAATACTTCAGATTACAAATTTATAAACATCCGATTTATGAGATCTATAGGTTGTCACCTAATGGTAGTAGTAGTATTTTGCCTTTTTCAAAATTTAGCTGCCCAGCAGTGTGGAACGGAGTTTCTACACAATGAATTACAGTTGTCTTCAGAGACTAATTCCCGCTTTGGAGAGGGAACAGTAAGAATTGATGATAGAATAAGGTCTGTTGAGGGCCCTCACGTTATTCCAATTGTTTTTCACATTTTTCACTTGGGAGAACCAGTTGGAATTGGTTCAAATGTGAGCGATGCATTCATTCAAGAATCAATGGATCGACTTAATAAAAATATGTCGGGAGAGAATGGCAATGGCTTGGACATGGAAGTGAGATTTTGTCTGGCATCCCAAAATCCAGATGGTCATTCTACTGATGGTATCAATAGGGTCAATGGTTCAAGAATTCCAGGATATGCAAGCTACGGAGCTAGGTTTGGCAATTCAAACGGCGCCTCCTTAAAAACCATTAAGTCATATTCTAAATGGCCCGTACAAGATTATTACAACGTCTGGGTGGTCCATAGCATTGGTGAAGGAACCATACTAGGTCTTGCTTCCTATCCTACAGGGGACGAACTTGATGGAGCAGTCCTGAGGTACAGCACGTTAAATACGGATGTCTTGACCCATGAAATAGGGCATGGATTTAATTTGTTTCATACTTTTCAAGGAGATAGTGGAGAACTGTGTCCCAAAAATGCAGATTGCAGTCAACATGGAGATGAAGTTTGTGACACCCCTCCTCATAGAAGATTTGATTGCTATGATACTTCATGCAATTCTACTGGAGACCTAGAGCAAGCCACCTCCAATTTTATGAGTTATTGTGTTGGAAGAAATAGTTTTACCCAAGGGCAAAAAGATAGATTTCTAAAAGTCTTGTTTGGACCTATTAGGTCCAGCTTATTAAACTCATCAGGCTGTAGTAATATCATAGATTACAACATTGGGTTGATAGATATTATCAGCCACCAAAATCAATTTTGCGGAGGAAGATACTTTCCTAAAATCAGGGTTAGAAACCAAGGAGCTGTGACTCTAAATTCTTTTATTGTGAAATACAAAGTGGCAGGGCAAACGGAAAGAACTCAGGTCTTATTGACAAATCTCGCTTATGGACAATATGGCGTTTTTGATCTCAATCCTATTAATGTGTCCGATGAAAATTTATCTGTTTCGGTCTCTCTTCATTCGCCGAATACCTTTAAAGATGAACAATCTCAGGACAATAGTATGACTAGTAGATTTGCATTTGATCCTGTTGAATTTATAGATCCTGAGATCGAAGAAAACTTTCAAGGTTTAAATTATAGTTTGCCTGAAGCTTGGTCCAAAGAAGCAAGCGATTCTCAGATCTCAAAATGGAATGCGTTTGAGAATATAAATAATGGTTGGCTATATATAAATGGAAACTTCACACAACCTAACGGTATCATCAAAGATGACCTGACTATGCCAGGTATGGATCTTTCTGATTCCAAAAATATTAAACTAAATTTTGACTATGCATTTGGAGGAAATCAGCAGGCAGTTTATGATCAAACATATTTTGAAGTTCTAGTTCAATCTGGCTGCAATGGCCATACTAAAACTTTATGGAAATCAGCAGGAGACGAATTAATTACTTTTAATTCAGGCTCATTAAATAATTTATCTAATTATAAAACTATGTCTTTAAGCCTGGATGAATTTGCCGGAGAGCAAGTTTTTGTTTCATTTAGATATGGTTACAATACAGCGGGAAGTCCCGGTTTGAACCTTGATAACGTACAAATTAGTGCTCAATCGAATGATACTGAGATTGATGATACAATAAATGAAGAGAATCTTCCGGATCTAACCTTATCTGAACTTAGAGATTTCGAAACAGACATAGAACCTGGTAATGCTTTTAATTTTTATTTTAATATAAACAATATTGGCACTGCTGATGTGACCACCTCTTATTCTATAGAATCTTATCTTTCCAAGGATCAAAAATTGAGCGCTTCTGATATTGCAATGGAAAGATCTTTTACGGGATTCACTAAAGTCGGAAGTGTGCCAGATCTATTAGGTCGGGTACAACTCCCGAGTATTATCTTAGGAGACTTTTATTTGATCCTCAAAATAGATGGCGAAGATAAGGTGGAAGAATCTAATGAATTAAATAACATACTTGTTTCAAACATCCCTATAAAAATAGGAGCTATACAAGACCCGCCTGAAGGCAGCAAATGTGAGCAGAATCTGGATGGTTTTGATTTTATGGGGACCTTTAATGATGCTGCATATTATTTGTCTTCCTATAAAACACATTGGAGTAATGCTAGTTTTCAAGCCTTGCAAAATGGTGGGCAACTTCTTAGCATAAATGACAGATCAGAAAATAATTTTATACAAAATAATATCAATGAAATCATTTTAATTGGTTTGCATGATCAATACAATGAGGGTTCCTTCTTATGGCACTCGGGAGAGTCAGCGGATTATCTAAATTTAGAATCCGCCAATACTCCTGCGAATGATTTCGGTAGAATGAATTTCTGGAACGGTAAGTGGGCCTTGGATTCAAAATGGGTAGAAAGAAAATTTGTGATTGAAATACCTTGTGCAGAAAACTCTTTGCCCGACAACATCAGTTTAAGACAAAGCCCCTCTCAAGAGAAGCAAAGTGATTTAACGATCTACCCAAACCCCACTACAAGCGTTTTAAATCTTGAACTATATAATACCCTACCTCATAATGAGGTTGCAAAAATTGAGGTCCTAAACACATCCGGATTCTCTGTTTATAGAGCAAAGAAACAGATGTCCCATGGCCAAAATAAATTACTGATAAACACCAGCAATCTCAAAAGCGGTGTTTATCAATTGATAGTGGATCTTTCTAATAGAGATCGCTTTATTAAAAGATTTGTAAAGATCTAAGTCGGTGGGGTAAGAGTGGACGATGATGAATAGCGTCCTTAAATTTTAGAATGCAGCAATCCTTAACTCATCTTTTGAGGAGTGAATTTTTACAAATAAAGGACGCGATTTGACGCGTCCTTTATTTATATATATTCTTAATCATGTCAATCATAAAATCTTGAAATCCTGATCTAACCTTACACTTTAGGAAAAGCCAGAATTGTTTTCTCAATTATATCACAACACTCACCAAGCTGCTCTTCGTTCATGACTAATGGCGGCGCAAACCTAATTATATTTCCGTGAGTAGGTTTAGCAAGCAAACCATTTTCTTTTAAAGCAACACAAATATTCCATGCGGTTTTTGACTCTTCACTGTCATTGATGACGATCGCGTTCAAAAGACCTTTTCCTCTCACCAAGTTTACGAGCTCACTTTTATCAGCAAGCTGTTGCATTCTTTCTCTGAAGATATTACCAAGGTGGTCGGCATTTTTTGCAAGCTCTTCATCCCTGACAACATCTAGTGCTGCCATAGCCACGGCGCATGCCAATGGATTTCCACCAAATGTAGAACCGTGTTCTCCCGGTCGAATGCAGTTCATGATCTCATTATCAGCCAGTACTGCCGAAACAGGAAAGACACCTCCAGAGATGGCTTTTCCAAGGATCAAAATGTCAGCTTTTATATCTGGTTTGTTTTCACAACCCTTTTGACAATCGCATTCGCCGCAAGTGGCAAGAAGTCTTCCCGTGCGTGCAATTCCAGTTTGAACTTCATCTGCTATAAATAAAACATTATGTTTCTCACATAACGCTTTGCAATCCTTCAAATAATTTTCGTCTGGCACAAAAACACCCGCTTCTCCTTGGATAGGCTCAACTAAAAACCCTGCGATATTTGGATCCTCTTCCAAAGCTTCTTTCAATGCCTCTGTGTCATTGTAAGGGATAATGATTATCCCAGGCATATAAGGTCCAAAACCTGTTGTACTGGTAGGATCTGTAGATCCTGAAATAATAGCCATTGTTCTTCCATGGAAATTACCAGTTACAAATATGATCTTAGCTTCATTGTAAGCGACTTTCTTCTTTTCATAGGCCCATTTGCGACAGACCTTCAAAGCCGTTTCTACAGCTTCCACACCTGTGTTGATAGGCAGTACCTTGTCGTAACCAAAATAGGAAGTGACGTATTTTTCATACTTGCCAAGCATGTCATTATAAAATGCTCTAGAAGTCAGTGTCAGGTTTTTTGCTTGCTCATTTAAAGCATCCACTATTCTTGGATGGCAATGTCCTTGATTTACTGCTGAGTAAGCGGATAAAAAATCATAGTACCTTTTTCCTTCTACATCCCAGACGTAGACTCCTTCGCCTTTGGCAAGAACCACAGGTAATGGATGATAGTTATGCGCACCATACTTATCTTCCATTGCGATCAACTCTTCAGAACTTAATTTTTTATCTACAAGCATAAGATGTTTTTTTTTATTTCAAAAACGATACTAAATCAATCTATTTATATTTAACAACTTTTGGGTTATACATATTTTGCAACATCAACATAAGGCAAGTCGAAAGCCTCACAAACACCTTTATAAACGACATCACCTTTGATGACATTCAGACCTAATCTCAAAGCCCTATCATCTTGACATGCATTAACCCAACCTTTGTCAGCTAGTTGTATGGCATATGGTAATGTAGCATTTGTTAAAGCAGTTGTTGATGTATAAGGAACAGCTCCAGGCATATTTGCTACACAATAATGAACAACACCATCCACTATGTAAGTAGGATCTGAATGAGTCGTTGGTTTTGTTGTTTCAATACATCCGCCTTGATCAACAGCGACATCTACCATCACTGTGCCAGGCCTCATATCTTTGAGCATGTCTCTTGTAATTAAATTTGGAGCCTTTGCACCAGGTATCAACACGGCACCCACCAAGAGATCATGGTTTTTGATCAATCTTCTAATGGTGTATTCGTTTGAATACATTGTGGTTACATTCGCAGGCATAACATCAGCCAAATATCTCAATCTTTGTAGATCTATATCTAAGATAATAACCCTAGCTCCTAATCCCGCTGCCATCTTTGCAGCCTGGGTACCTACGATTCCTCCTCCAAGGATCAGTACTTTTCCAGGTGGGGTACCAGGGACTCCTCCGAGCAAAATACCTCTTCCACCAGATGGCTTTTCTAGGTATTTAGCACCCTGTTGAACGGCCATCCTTCCGGCTACTTCTGACATAGGTACCAAAAGAGGTAGGGATCTATCAGGCATTTCAACAGTCTCGTAAGCGAGGCAAACGGCTCCGCTCTTGATCATTGCCTTGGTTAGTGGCTCATATGAAGCAAAATGAAAATAAGTGAATACCAACTGATCTTTTGTTATCATTTCATATTCTTGTTCGATAGGTTCCTTGACCTTTATGATCATCTCCGCGATCTTATAGGTACTTTCGATATTCAGCTGGATGTTAGCGCCTGCATTTACATAGTCTTCATCTGAAAAACCAGAACCTTCTCCAGCAGTAGATTGAATATGTACTTGATGACCTCTCTTAGTCAATTCAAAAGCACCAGCAGGCGTTAAGGCAATCCTGTTTTCGTTTGTCTTTATTTCTTTAGGTACACCTATTATCATGATTTTGAGTGTTATATTTATTAATAGTAAAAATTCAGCCAAATATAATTCGAATAAATCGAAAACTCTTAATATTTATGTCAAGAAGAAGGAGTTTTCTATCGAAGGGACAATACCTTTAGTTTGCGCCACTTCAAATAGCTTTGCAATTGCTTTTCTTCCTGTTGAACCGAGATTTTCTGAGTACTTATTAACGTATAAATCTATATGTT
>ENA-ORXM01001903-ORXM01001903.1-marine-metagenome-genome-assembly--contig:-NODE-1903-length-26700-cov-4.468167_pt1 | contig 26700 bp, 19 predicted proteins | sample MGYA00237867_ERZ511480 | MGnify/ENA primary metagenome ERZ511480 (study PRJEB26309, sample SAMN06266103) | marine metagenome | isolation source: Algal blade | place: United Kingdom:Sidmouth, United... | reverse complement strand
CTTTTTCAGTTTTAATTGCGACCCTTTTTTAGTGATGATGATTTGATTCTTTTGAACTTCTTCTAAATCTTTTTGCGGGGAAGAAGTTTTTAAATTTGTTGCTTTTAAGTTTTTTAGCCACTCCGTGTAGGATAGGGAATGAACAAGTGGCGCGGAAAAAAGTCTCACATAAAAGGTTCCTGGCTCTTCTGCTTTGGTTATATATTGACGATTTTGAAAGGTAAGGTCTTGAAAATAATCGTCTCCGAGAAGCTCAATTAGCTCTTGGGTCGATATCAAAAGTTTCTTCTTAAGGAGGCCAAAAAGTCCTTTGCTACTTAGAGCCTCCATGACGAGCTGTTTCCATTTTTGAAAATCGACCAACATGGGCAACAACACAACCGACCTGTCCATCATAGCAAAAGGAATTGCCTCCTTACCATTACCAATAAAAAGTCTCTTGATATGTTTTCCTTCCTTTTGGATTTCATTCAATAACTCATTTCTGAGCCAATCAGCTTCTTCGCTTAATTCAAATCTCAAATAATTAAGGGCATGCCCGTAAAATGGGATGGCTTCTTGATCAGGAAAATTATATACCGGAAAACATAGCCGCTCTTCCAATGACATCAAATTCAGCAGCCTTTCAAAATCAACTTCTGGGTTTTTGATGTTTTTTCTAGCCCTGAAATAAAGCAAGAATCGGTCTACTCGTTGCAATGGGTCCGTTTCGCGTAGAAGCGAATATAAGGTTCCTTGGTCTTTGTGAAAAAACTTACGGCAATCTTTATAAAATCGATTGGGAAGAAGCGGTTTTTCAAGTGGTTCAAAGGCACCCGGATAGGACTGCCACTCCGTGGGTAGGTATTTTTTTGGGTTTAATGTTGAGAAATCGAAAAGAATATCAAGGTTTGATACCAGAGCATCATCCTTCACATTTTCCAAAAGCCAGGCCAAAAGATGGTAAAATTGATACGAACTTAGAGTCCGTGCTTTTCTTCTGGTATATTCCTTAAACTCTTTGGTCTGAAAGTCGCTGAAGAAAAACAACTTCATAGGGTCTAAAGCTTCGTTTATGTTAAGGCAACTGTTCAATCTTCTTTAGTTTGCCCAACGCATTCTACTTTTCTGTCTTTTTCGTGATAATGCTTCTTAAAAAGAGTGGATTTAAGAGATGTTTGCGTTCAGGAATTGTCCTATTCAAACGCTTTTTTCTGGGAATTCTTGTACTAATATTTGAAGTAAGGAATTTTGGAAATCTGTATTAACCGATGTATTAAGGGTTTTTAAGTCAAACTTTACCCCATGCCTTTGACATTTCTTCATGCTTAAGACTCTCGGCAATTTTTACATATCGCCTAAAAGTTTCCTCTTTTTTGTGGCCTGTTATGTTCCTGACGACCAATTCCTTCATACCCAAGACCAAACTATTGGTTACAAAAGTCTTTCGAGCCGTGTGGCTTGTTATAAGTTCATATTTAGGAACGGTCTTATCGAGTCTCTTTGTACCAACGTACCGAGTAATCGAAGTTGGGGTGTCGATTTCGGCGATTTGGCAGCATTCTTTTATATACTTATTGAATTTCTGAGAAGAAATTACCGGTAAAGGCTCCCAAATCGTATCCTTGTACCTATTTAAAATAGCCTTTGAATATTCATTTAGGGGAACGCGATGATCTATGGTTCTGGTCTTTTGAATGTTCAGTTTGATCTCATTCTCCGATATATTGGAAGGTCTCAGATTTTTTAAATCTGAAAAACGCAGACCCGTAAAGCACCCAAAACAATATAAATCCCTGACCCGCCTCAATTTTTCCGTTTCAAATTCATGATGGTAAAGCGTCATCAATTCATCAAGGGTCAGATAGATAACTTCAATCTCCTCTTCGGGAGCCTTAAATTTCAAAAAAGTGACATTCTCATGATAGCCATTTTCCATGGCCCATCGCATGAAAGTTTTCAATGTGGTAATCAATCTCGAAAAATAATTATTCTTCGTTTTCTTCTCAAAAAAGCAGAATTCCTGAAACTTGGTAAAGAACTCATTATTAATGGTATCAAATCGTAAGGGATAATTTTGTTTCTCACTAAAATCCTTAAAAACGTTTAGTGCCGTTACATAAGATTTTATAGTTCGTTCGGCTTTGGTCAGTTTGCCTGTTTCGATAAATTCATCAAAGCATTTTACCAAATCATTTGAAATATTAATACCCTTGTCGGAGTCGAAACGGATTAGAAAATCTTCCTTGGTTGGGGCAATTTCATTGATGTGGTAAAAGCGAAATATTTCTTTTGCCTTTTGCTCGAAGCGTTCAATCTTATCATTATACTCTAGATGGTAATTATAAGCTTCCGATTTCAATGGTGGCTTTATCCGTTCGTTTTTCGCGTTCCAATGTTTTAGGTCGGATTTTGCTTCCTTCACTACTCTTCGAATTCGAAACCCATCGAAAGTAATCAAAGCCCTAACGGGCATTAACCCATGTTTATCGACCTTATCCCTTCTTAAATCAAATGAAACTTGCATACTATATAAAGGTACGAAATTTGATAAAATAGGGGGCAAAATAGGGGGAAATTTTCTTTATAAAATTAAAATAATCTTGTTTAAATAGATGTGAACAATCCCTTTATACATCGATACTAGCGTATTTAAAGGGATTCAAGGGCAATCAAAACGTATGGTACTCCCGCCTCGAGTACTTAATTTGTTGTGTTGTAAAACACAAATGTCAGAAAGCCCCACCTCTGTGGGGCTTTTTTGTACATCTATATCAAATGCCTGCCTTGAGTTTACGGTTTTAGCATCTATTTTCTTGATTTTGAATCTCTTAATTATCGCCAATTTGCTTTTCAACCTTTTTAGATCACCTCAACAAATGCTTCTTACCGTTCGACGAGAAAAACTTAAGTTCAATGAATAATTCGTTTTCTTGTGGTAAATATTGTGAAAATAGCCCTAGGTAATTTCCTTTCACGACCATAACCAAAACTGTTTCAAAGATGAATCCAATCATTTCAGAAAATAAGCAAACCGCTCAGTTGCTTTATGAAAACTACCAAGAAGAACTAATTTCCAAACTTTACGCACTCAAAAAAAAGTTTGAACTCATGTACTATGGGAAAGCTGAATGTACTAAATACGACAAGGCGCGGGCATTTACAATTGCACTAAATGCCGCACTATATCAGGCAAATCGCGTAAAATCGGGTACTGCCACTCTTGGCTGGAAAAACTACCCATCTGGTGATGGAAACAAAAAAATCCACTTTGAAGAGCATTCCAAGGCTTCAAAGCAGATCAGTTCAAATATCAGTAAGCTTGAAAAAGAATTAGACGACTTAATCGGTTAATCAAATTGACAGCCTTTCTTTTGCCTATCTTTGACCTATATTTTTCTTAAAAAAGTGAAGAAAAAATACTACAAATTTTCTTTTCTGCTAGCTGTCGTTACAATATGCTTTATTGTAGTATGTAACGTTATCATCTCCAAAGCCGCTCAGGGAAAAACCTTCTTCGATTCCGAAAAAATTTCAAAAAACAGGGTCGGTCTCGTGTTAGGCACTTCAAAGAAACTGATTGGCGGTCTCCCCAATCCGTATTATACGTTTCGTATCACAGCAACTGTTAGGCTATACAATGCTAAAAAAATAGCGTTTGTTCTGGTAAGTGGGGACAATGGCACGCGGTATTACAACGAACCGAATACCATAAAAAAGGATTTGATTGAGAAAGGAATTCCGGCAGATAGAATTTTTTTAGATTATGCGGGATTTCGAACGCTTGATTCAATGGTTCGGGCCAAAGAGGTATTCGGCTTGGATAGCGTAACCGTTATTTCACAAGAGTTTCACAACCAACGGGCGATATATTTGGCCGAAAAAAAGGGATTAGTCGCTATCGGCTTCAATGCCAAGGGAATATCCGGAAAAAAGGGTCTGAAAGTTCAATTTCGTGAATATTTTGCAAGGGTAAAAGTCTTTGTCGATCTGCTATTTAATACCCAGCCCAAGTTCTACGGTGAGCGCATCGAAATAAAATAAACAGCACTTCTAAGTTCAAAAAGGTTTATTTTAGATTTTTCGATTAGGCACGAATGTCGAATATCAAATCGCTTATAAAAAATTTAGGACCGGGACTGCTGTTTGCCAGTATGGCAATAGGCACTTCCCATTTGGTACTTTCCACCAAGGCAGGAGCCCAATATGGGTGGGTGATGGTTATACCTATAATTTTAGCAAATGTTCTGAAATATCCATTTTTTGAGTTTGGTATTCGATATACTAACGTTACCGGAAAAAGTCTTATTGAAGGATATCTTAATCGGGGTAAGGGATATTTGTGGCTGTATGCCTTCATCACCCTGGTAACCACCTTTACTATATTGGCGGCGTTATACGTGGTTACCGCCGGACTCTTTATCAACCTCTTTCATATTACGCTCGATGTCGCTACCATAGCCGGTGGATTGTTCGTTTTTATAAGTGCCATACTTATTATCGGACAGTACAAATTTCTTGAGAACACCTTGAAATTTGTGGTATCGATTCTATTTATAGCCCTTTTGGCCACTACTGTTTTGGTGCTATATAAAGGACAGGTCATCCCCGCTACGGATTTTAGTCCCAATCCCATTTTTAATGAGGTGGGGATTCTTTTTCTTATTGGTTTGATAGGATGGATGCCAACCGCCGTCGAGGCATCTAGCTGGATAAGTCTCTGGAGCCTTGAAAAATACAAGACTTTGCAGCAACGACCTACCCTCAGAGAGGCACTACATGAATTCAAGTCAGGTTATATTTTGACTGGCCTTCTAGCCATTTTTTTCTTGATAATAGGTTGGATGACCCTCTATGGAACGGAGACGGAATTAAGTAGTAATGCTACGACTTTTGCCGATCAAGTGGTTCAATTATTCACCACGCATATCGGGGAGTGGGCCTACATTCTTATTGCCGTGTCTGCCTTTGCTACTATGTTCAGTACTTGTATGACCGCCCACGATGCCATTGCCCGGGTCAGCCTCGATATTATAGGATACCTTTCTCCCCTAAAGAAAAAGCACCATAAGAAGTATCACTTTGCACTCGGGGTAATCATTCTCGCAATTGTCAATTTTACTGTACTTTCAGCTTTCGGTGCCAATATGGGAAATCTCGTGGCTCTCGCCACTTTCATATCCTTCGTTATGGCTCCAATCGTCGGTTATATGAACCTCAAGAACGTTATGAGTTCCGATCTTCCCGAATTACAACGACCGAAATTAGGATTAAGAATCCTCACTTATGCCGGTATTGTTTTTCTCAGCTTGTTTGCCATATATTATTTTTGGATTGTTATTTTTTAGTACCGTACTCTTTCTATTCCTTATTTAGAGTTCATTTTACTCTTTTCAACAGATTTAATTGAAGCCTCTTGATATCGGCCAAAAACTTTATGGTGTCTACATCCTTGAAGGGAAATAGACTGTTGTTTAGGTAATTTTAAATGCTTTTACCTATATACCGTTTGAATACATACTGAACTCGTTCAAACACGTTCCACAAAAGACTATGATCTACAAAAAAAGTTTATGGGATTAAAAGCAAAAAGGATGTAGAGATTGGGATTTCGCTATAAATGTAACTTTCTTTATTGAGTACTGTTTAATTCGTCGAAATTCTCTACTACGAATAAGGTTCTCAGGTTTTGTCGATGTAGAAAGTCAAGGCAATAAACCCCATCAGTACAATTGTTCGTGATTTTTTCTTCACCGTAGCCAATGGTCTTTATGATGTTAGTACTTGAAACCCCGTTTTGCACTAAATAGGCCTTAATAGCTTCTGATCTTTTTTCGGAAATTCTTTTATTGGAACTTTTTCCCCCACGGCTATCGGTATGGGTTTCAATAGACATTTTTAGTTCAGGAAAACTATTAATGACATCCACCACTTTATCCAAAACTGAAGCAATATCGGGGGTGATATCACTTTGACCACTGCCAAAGTAGAAATCGTCAAGGTTCAGTACAGTTTTTCCCTCCTTTTCTTCTACCATATCCTGTATGGCGACCAACTGCACATTTAAAGGGGATTTCTGTAGTTCTTGGAGTCCTTTGGGATTATAGGTTTCCCTAAAGGTCGAATAGGAATCTTTTGAAATTTCAACAGTAACAATATCGCTATAGGGTATTTCGGTCTTAAAAGAACCACTTGCGCTCGTAAAAACTTCTTTAAGTAAGTTACCCTCGGCGTCAAGCAATCTTACAGGCACATCGGCGATGGGTAAATCGTATTGTGGCTTGACCACTTTGCCGCTAAAATACAATGTACGAAAACCGGGTTTCGTACCAACTTTGAATCCGTAAATATCATCATTACCCCTTCCCCCTGGCCTGTTCGATGAAAAATAACCCATTAGGCCATCCCCATCATTTTCCTTTAGTATAAAACCAAATTCATCGTATTTGGAATTTATACCCTTACCGAGGTTCACGGGTATACCAAAACTAGCATCAAACTGTATATTACTGCGATAGACATCCATTCCGCCCAAACCATAAAATACATCGGATGAAAAATAAAGACTGTTATCATACACAAAAGGTGCAATTTCATTACCGGGTGTATTGATGCGAGGGCCCATATTAATCGGCTGTGACATCACCTGACCGTTGTTCATGGTCACGTAGTACAAATCTGTACCGCCGTAACTATCCTCAAAATTGGCTGAAAAATAGAGCTTTTCGCTATTCTCGTCATAAAAAGGATAATAGAACGATGTACTCAAATCTTTTAACAGGAATCTGAAAATACCGTTGTCATAAGCCATACCTATAGAAAGCGCGTTCTTTCCTTTTTCATCGAAGGCCAAATTTTTGCCCTCGGTATTGGATAGCACATAATAAATTCCTCCTGAATCTTCTGCATAAAAAGGTGTCGACTTGTGAAACGGAGAATCGGGAATGCCCCCGAAATGGGAAACGTTCGAAAGGTTACCGCTTTTTTGACGATCGGCCACATAAATATCAAGGTACGACTCGCCAGAAGGGCCATATACTTTTTTGGTCTTCGATTTTCGACTACTACTAAATAAAAGTTTCGTATTGTAGAAAGCTGGCGAAAAATCGGCATATTGACTATTTCCGTTTACGGTGAATATAAAAAACCCCGAAGCGAGGTCGGTATCTGATTCCAACATTTTATAGTTGAATTCAGCATTTTCAGAAAGCTCGCTGGCAAGGCTGTTGCCCTTAGATCTCAAAAATGCCTTAACGCGATCTTTTTCGGAGGTCTTAGAGAGACTTTGTAGCATTTTATTCAACCGATGATCTGACATGATGGAATCATTCTTGTTGATATCCAGATAAATTTTTGTGGCCTTGATATATTCCCCTGTCTGGAAATACGAATCGGCCAAATTCAATAATTGGTCATTGGTAATCAATTTACCTGAGGCCATTTGCTTTTGATATTCTCGAATGGCATCTTCATAGGCATAGCCATAAAAATACTTATCGGCCTTCGAAGTCATCTCTTGCCCAATAGAAACAGCGACGGTCGAAATAAAAAACAATAGGAATAGTCTGAATTTCATAATATGGAATTAGAAAAATCTAGGCGTATCGATCTGCTTCGGTTTTCCCTTTAAATTTTTGTCATTTGTGTTGGACCCGTCTCCCTTGCCCAGATAGAATTTCAATATAATTTCGTGTGATCCGCTGCTAAACTCTCCTAAAGGTTGTGTATTATAATCATAAGAATACCCTATAAAGCTGCCGCTTGTAATCTGAAAACCTGCCAAGGCACTAATCGCATTCCCGAACCGGTACGATGCGCCCATTGTAAATTTATCATTGAACAAAAAATTAGTAGAGAGATTTGTATTTAAGGGGGCGCCATTGATGTAATTGATCAAGAACGCCGGCTTGAACTTCAACGTCTCCGAAAGGTCAAAAACATACCCCCCTATAAAATTAAACTGCATTTTATCTTCGATAATCGTGGCCACATCATCATTGTAGATACCGTCTGTCAAAAAGTTCGGTATCGAAGCGCCCAAATACCAAATATCGTCTTCATATAAAAAAAGACCGGCCCCAACAGTCGGGTAAAATTTACTTATAGTCTCACGACCCAAGATAGGTTCGCCAGGGTTTTCAAAAGTACCCTTAGTAAAATCGACGTTCAAGAACGACCCACCGGCATCCATACCAAAGGACAGTTTCGTATTGTCGGAAACATTGAATTGATAGGAATAGGCCAATTCAACGTAAGTCTGGGTCGAAGGCCCCAATTGATCGCTGATAATGTTAAGACCAAGGCCGGTTACTTCGTTGGCAAAAGGAATATTCGTACCCAAGCGTATGGTTCTCGGTGAACCAGGAACATCAAGCCATTGCGCCCGGTAAAGCCCAGCAATTTCAGGAGACTGCACTGTACCGACATAAGCGGGGTTGAAACTTCCGATATTATACATGTACTGGGTATACTGCGGTTCTTTTTGTGAAAACCCTTGTGTTACAAAAAGTAATAGGCCTAATGAGAAAAAGAGGTACGCGTATGAAGATTTTAGTATTCTGTATCCCATTTATCAGTATTATCTTATCAGCTGAATCCAGCCTTTTTTGGTTGTGCTCATTGCGACACCTTCCACCTCTTCCTGTAAGGTAACATCCAATACGTAGAAATAAGTGCCATCGGGTACTTCTTGGCCGTCGCGGCTACCGTCCCAAATAACTTCATCGGTCATTTGATTTCCTTCAAAAACCAAACTACCGTATCGATTGAAAATCTTTATGTCATAGGTTAAGTCTACCAAATCAGAATTAAAAGTTCCATCTTCGTTTCGACGTTTTTTATTTATTTTCAATTCATCATTGGTTCCGTCATTATTGGGAGAGAACTGATTAAAAATAATTCCTATTTCGGCATCCGTTCGGTCGGAAACATTTACATTAACGCTAGCAATATTGTTTTCATAATTCTCTTCACTATCTAATGGAGATGACCTAATTATTTCAGCTGTATTCACAAACTCACCTACAACCGGCACTCTTACCTTTATTTCTAGTATTGCAACTTCATTTTTTACTAGCTCCGGAATAACCCATATTCCTGTAGTAGTGTTATACTCTCCTTTATCCGCTAAGTGTTCCAAATAGTCAAAACCACTCTCCTCGAAAGCCGTAATCGCATCCAAAACTTGAACATTAGATACTGTATCAGCTACAGATTCATTAATGACCCGAAGTACAAAAATCACTTCTTCTCCAACTAGTGGATTTACTTCGGAAAGATTTTTCTTGGTACTGAATGCATCTGTACTATCTACTATTCTAGCTAACTTTTCGAGTCTTAAATCAATACCTTCGGGTAAGTCGACGTTCAAAATAACTTCCGAAGTATCATTTGCAGGATTCTCATCAAGGGGAAAGGATTCCAATAATTCTGCAATATTATTGTAAGGGCCGCCATCCAAAACATCTGCAGTAATGGTAAGTGTCGCCGCTCCGGCGGGTGTTATTTCAAAAATAGACCACATACCCGTAGTTACGTCGTAGCTGCCTTCCGAAGCATCATGGGTCTTATATCCGAAGCCTTCCGTCAGTAAATCGCCCACAACGATTCTTCTGGCCTTTTTATTCGATAGGTTGTTTACCCTAATGGTAAAAACGACTTCGTCTCCAGCAACCGCATCTGCCTTATCGACCGTTTTTATTACTTCAAGATCAATAGGTGTAGGATCACAGTTGGCATTATCAATATCGGGGTCACAGGCATCAAGGGGATCAGTACCGTTGGCTTCTTCATCGCCATCAGAAATACCGTCTTCATCGGTATCGCAAAGACCGATCGAGTTATCGGGAATACAGGGGTTATCATTGGCAGGATCAAGTTGATCAACAACACCATCCATATCGGTATCAAGTATATTCGAATCGAGGGCATCGATAACACCATCACTGTCAGCATCAAGCGGGTTGAGCGTATCGTCACCTACCTCGACACCATCATTGATACCATCTCCATCGGTATCAATATTATTCGGGTCGGTGCCCAAGGTCGATTCAAGACCACCCAGAAGACCGTCACCGTCATCATCGGTATCGCAGCTGGTGACCGTAACACTTATTTCGACAGACTCATTCTCGCACGGCGCCTCTGCGCCAGTAGTTGTATATGTAAATACATATGTTCCGTTGGGACTCCCTTGAAAATCAACAATATTCTCTGCATTTGCCGTCAAATTTACCGGACCGGTAGAAAAAGCCCAAGCCCCTGCACTTGGAGTTTGCGTAAATGTATCGTCTAAATCTAAGGTAGTCACCCCGAACTGTAAGTCGTTGCAAGATGAAGTGTTTTCAGGAGCACCTGCTGTCGGTTGTGGAACCACTGTCGCTAAGACTTCCAAACGGGGCGAAGAGGTACAGGCATTAACGGAAGCCTCTACATAATAGCTAGTAGTTTGCGCTAAATTCGGTGTCGTAAAACTAGCTCCCGTACTAATTGGAGTACCTCCCGTTGCTCTGTCATACCAACGAATGGTAGCGTCTAAGCTGGCCGTAGCACCTAAAACCATTGTTCCTGGGCCACAACGTTCATTCGGAGTGGTACTGGTAATCTCCGGTGTTGAATTCTGTATAAGGTTGAGAGTCAGGAGCGGACTTGCACAATCGTTCGTAGCATCAAAATAAAAACCATAATACGTGCCTGGCAAGGGATCGTTTACCCTGTTATTAGGTACAAAACTTCCTGTGGGATCGTTTTGATCGGTCGCCCAGCGCAACACTGTTCCATTCGGACCCGTGTTCGGTGCATAATCGTTCAGAGAAGTCGTAATATCATCACAAAATGTTCGGGGAATGCTGGTATCAAGCACAGGAGCGTCATCACCCGCTTCACATGGGTCACAGTCTCTTACAACAATCGTAACCAATATCGAATCGTCGGTACAAGGTGCAACGGCCGTATTCGTGGTATAGGTATAGACATATTCTCCTTCAGGTTGGCCACTGAAATTTACGCGGTCATTACCTCCTGAAGGATTTACCGTCGCCGGTCCTGAGGTAAATGCCCAATCACCAGCATCTTGCCCAGTAATTAAATCTTCGAGATCTAAAAAGGTCAGACCGAATTCATCGGTTTCGTTGTTACACGCCTGATCAATGTCTGGCTGTGTTTCACTACCTGCAGTCGGGCTATTCGTATTTGTAATTGTAATCTCAACGGTTGGACTATAGCAATCTTCATCTGTATCGGCGAAAAAACCGTAATACGTATCAGCAGTAGTCACAACGCCTCCATCGGCAATCCAGTTTGCTTCAACCGTAGGATCCGCATTTGTACTCCATACCAAATCGGAATCGGCCGGTGCCGTATTCGTCACATAATCATCCAAGGCGACGGAAAAAGTATCACAAAATGCAGTCGGGTCGTTATTCAAAGTAGGCGGATTATCACCTGCGGTACAATCGTTATCTACTATGGTAATGGTTCTTTGGCCCAAAGGAACCGAAGCTGTTGCAAAAGAAAATAGTGCAGTATTGCTCGGGTCAGATAACGTAATCGTAACCGTCTCATCAGGTTCGGCAACATCATCGTCATTCGGGATAATACGGAGCGCCCTTGCTAAAACCGGTGTTGCGGCTTCTGAAGGAAAAGACCAAACGGCTTGGCCTGCGGTTGTATAGTCTGAATTTGCACCACCATTGGTAGCCGTACCCCCTAGCGTGTAAGCGACGGTGATTGCTTGGCCCGTTCCGTTTTCTTTATCCAATGTAAGCAGATACCTACCTTGATTCGACCCCTCCTCTGCGGCATCGGCATCGGTCGTACTAAACGTAAAAACACCAATATCTTGAGGGCTGTTAGCGAGATTTATCGTTACTGTATTTTGAGTTGGGCTTGGCGTGCCGTTTGTTATCGTGCCTAGTGAAATTGTTATCGTCTCTAATTCTTCAACAATATCATCTTCAATGACGTTAATAGGAATTGTCACCCCGGCGGGCTGAAATATATTAAGCGACACTGTAGTGGCAAACGCAGTATAATCTTGACCTGACACGGCAGTTCCACCTATAACCAATGTAACTTCGGTGGTAAAAGCAAAATTATTAGGGTTTCTAGTTATGGTAATACTTGCTCCATTAGCAGCCCCCCCTTCGACCTCCGCAGCTTGGTTATCTGCAGAAGTTATTGATACGGTCTGAGCACTTATCATAAACCCTGAAAATAACAGAGTCACAACTAGAAACGGCTTACCAACGGTTCTCAAATAATCGGCGAGGCGTACTTTTTTCTTTTTCAATTTCATAAACTGTCCTTTGAATCCATATAAAATTCAATACACAGCGATACAAGTAGGTTCTGATAAAATGGGTCTCAATATTACTAAAAAAAATATCCATGACCTGAAATCTAGGGTTAAATAAGGGTTTCATGGATGAAATACAACATATACGGATAAAACATCAATCAGGGATATCTGCCGATCTACTTTCTGCATCTGGCACTATCTTTTTTACCAGCCCTTGAAGAACTCTGCCCGGACCAACTTCGATGAACAGTTGCGCACCGTCGCTTACCATGTTCTTAACACTTTGTGTCCATTTTACCGGAGCGGTCAATTGGGAAATAAGATTCTCCTTGATTTCCGCCGAATTACTTACAGCCACAGTAGTAACATTTTGATAGACAGGGCATTTTGGCTCATTAAAAGAAGTGTTTTCTATGGCCGAAGCCAATTCTTCACGGGCCGGTTCCATCAACGGGGAATGAAAGGCACCGCCCACAGGAAGTACTAAAGCCCTTCGCGCACCGGCTTCCTTCATTTTTTCGCAGGCTGTTTCGATAGCACTTACTTCTCCAGAGATTACCAATTGTCCGGGACAATTATAATTCGCCGGGACCACGATACCAGACGTCTCTTCGCAAACTTTTTCCACTACGGCGTCGTCTAAACCCAAAACGGCGGCCATGGTGCTTGGTTTCAGTTCACAGGCTTTCTGCATGGCCAAAGCCCTTTGCGACACCAATTTCAAACCATCTTCAAAATTCAAAGTTCCATTGGCCACTAAAGCCGAAAACTCGCCCAAAGAATGGCCGGCGACCATGTCGGGGGTAAAATTCTCACCCATCACTTTACTCAAGATAACCGAATGTAAGAAGATTGCGGGCTGGGTTACTTTGGTTTGTTTCAAATCTTCAGGTGTACCCTCGAACATGATATCGGTAATCGAGAAACCTAATATTTCGTTGGCATCCTCAAAATGTTCTTGTGCTAAAGGATATTTCTCATACAGATCTAGACCCATACCCACAAATTGGGCACCTTGGCCGGGAAAAACATATGCGTTCATTTTTTACTTTTTTGGTGGGTGCAAAAATAAGGAAATAAGTCGGCAGTAAAAATCAAAGGTTCAACCGTGTCTTGCAACACATTCAAGGTAGCTCTGATTCAAAAACAACTTTGAACGTCGAACATGACCACAAGGTAGTCTTGAACCTTGAACATTTACAGACTTCATTTGAACCAACTCGAATAGGTGACATAATTATTGGCAATACGATCAATCTCACCGGAACTTAGTTCAGGACTGATATCTTTTATCTTTTTTGCGGGCATGCCCGCAAAGACAGTACCGGAGGGCACATGGGTGCCTTTTGTGACAACCGCTCCGGCAGCAATGATGCTATTGCTTTCGACAATACAATCGTCCATAACGATACTGCCCATTCCTATCAGTACGTTGTCCTTTATGGTACAGCCGTGTACAATGGCGTTGTGCCCGATAGATACATTGTTACCGATATTCGTTGGTGATTTTTGATAGGTACAGTGCACGATGGCACCGTCTTGTACATTTACCTTATCACCCATTTTAATGTAGTGTACATCGCCTCTGAGAACCGCATTGAACCAAATACTGCATTGGTCGCCCATTTGTACTTCGCCTACGATGGTCGCGTTCTCGGCGATAAAACAATCGTTGCCGATCTTAGGGGTATTCCCATTAATGGTTTTTATCATTTTCTTTAGTATTCGAAAAGTTCAAGGTTCAAAACTACTTCGTAGTCAGATTCAAGGTTTAAAGTTGTTTATTGTTCTAGCGCACCATTTTATAAGATTACTTAAAAATACGCTAACAATTCCTTTTTCTTAGAAGCCGATACTAAGAGTTCTTTTCCGTTGGAAACGATAACGCTGCCCCCTTTGCCCTTTCGGTATTTTACAATTTCGTTGACATTGACCAAATACGATTTGTGAATACGGGCAAAAGAAAAGCCGGATAAAGCCTCCTCAAAATATTTCAAGGTTTTGCTGACCAATATTTTCTTGTTCTCGAGATAGATTTCGGTATAGTTATCGTCTGCCTTGCAATATAGGATATCGGACACGTTCAGCACTTGAAAGCCATCTTGTTGCGGCAGTGTAATTTTTCCCTGAACGGATTTTAATTTTGGTTGTAAGATGGTATCCTCTAAGGCATTCTCTTTTTGTTTGATTTCCCCTACATATGCCACAGCCTTTATCAGTTCGTCAATATTAATGGGTTTCATTAGGTAATAGGCCGCATGGTTGTTCAGTGCATCTATGGCATATTGATTATAGGCCGTGACAAAAACGGTTTCAAAACTACGCTCCGGCACTTGGTCCAAAAGGTCGAAGGCATTACCAAAAGGCATTTCTACATCTAAGAAAACCAAGTCCAAACTGTATTTTTTTATAAGTTCGAGACCTTCCTGTATCGATGCCGCTTCCCCTAGAAGATTTACATCGGTACAGTATTTCGCCAAATAATTGCGTAATATTTCACGGCTATTGGCCTCGTCTTCTATCAGTATTGCGTTTAGTTTCATAAACAATTTCCTTTTTTTCATTCCCGTGAACATATGTGCATTTCGACTATGCTCAATAATAACGGTAGACAGGGACGGAAATCTTTTTTCAGCTCTCCTTTTCGTTTTCAAAAAAGGGTGTCCACTTACAGTAAAATTGACTCGCAAACCTACTCACGCACTTTTTTTATCGGCAAGTTCCAAATTTATTTACGCACTCAATCCCTCCGTCTTCGCTAAAGCGAATCCACCTACCTTTAAAAAAAGGGAAGAGCTTAAAAGTTTCCTCATAAATTAATCTTTCTTCAAAACGAAAACCACCTTCGTACCTGAACCATCGGTCTCCAAATCCACAATATGCACATCGACTTTATCTTTATACATATCGTTCAAAATAGCAATCCGTTTTTTGATATTTCCCATACCTTTCGATTTTTGTTTCTTCTGGTTTTGGGTCTTCAATGCCGCCGATTTCTTGCGTCCGATGCCATTGTCTGCAATCGTAATTTCAATGGATTTTATGTCTTTTTCATTCAAATCGATATGTAGAAACCCTTTTTCTTCCTTATATCGAAGTCCGTGCCAAATGGCATTTTCAATATAAGGTTGCAATAACATAGGCGGAATCTGAAAGGTTGCCACATCAACATTTGGGTCTATATTCAATTCATAATCGAATTTTTCAGGGAAACGGGAGTGTTCCAACTTCACATATAACTCCAATAATTCGAGCTCTTTGGCCAAGGGTATAAAATCTTCTTCAGAGTTTTCGAGCACGGAGCGCATTAAAGTAGAAAATTCGCTAAGATATCTATTAGCACTACGTTCATCGCTTTTCGCGATATAGTTATTGACCGAATTCAGGGCATTGAAAATGAAATGCGGATTCATCTGCGACCGAAGGGACTTCAACGCCAATAGGTTGTTCGCCAATTTTTGTTGTTGGTTGCTTCGGTAAAAAAAGAACGTAGCCACGCCTAGTAAGATCATCCCAAGAATAAGGGAATAGATTATCCATTGCTGCCTTTTATTACTTTCCTGTATCAGCTGCTGTTCGGTAAGCGCCAAGTCATATTTACTTTGGGAGAGTTCCCTTTCTTGTTCCAGGCCCGAAATACGGTTCTGTTTCGTCGAGATTTCGCGATTGAACCGGGCGGCCCTAGAAATTTCCTGTTCTTTTCGTATGTAGAGCGTGTCTACCAAAGTCACATAGTCACGATAGGTTTCGAAGGCCTTGGTATAGTCGCCTTTGTATTCGAATACCTCCGACAACTTTCGTGTAGCATCCTTTTGCACGACGATATCATCTTCTGTACCGGCCTCTTCGATACTTTCCTTCAAATACGGAATCGCCTCATCGTATTTGTCTTGAGCGATGTAGGCATTTGCTATTTTATAGTTGATACGTTGCGCCGTTATTGAATCTGACGGGGTAATTACCTGCTTGCTTTCCGTCTTTGCCTTAGGTAATTTTTTGAGCTCTATCAGCGTATTTTTTCGAAGTTCGATTTCGGCATCGTATTGGCTCCTTTGGTTATAGAAATCGGCCACCTTTTCTTTTTCCTGCAAGGCCCGCTGCGGAGCCAAACCCTTTGCAAGCTTTAAGGAGCTATCGTAATAAGCATCAGCTTCGAGCAATTTATCGTCACCTGCATAGGCATCTGCTATTTTCGAGTTCAAGTCGGCCATTTTAGGAGAAATCTGGTTCATTTTCGCCACTTTTAAACCTTCCTCGTAAAAAGAGACCGCCTTTTCGATCTGACCAAGGCCACGATAGGCATCGCCCAAGTTTTCATAAAGACCGACCTTTTGATAGGGAATCAGGTTTTCGATTTTCATCAAGGGCGTTAAGACCTTTTCCGCCGGTTCGAACTCTTTGTTCAATACATACGCATTCCCCAAGAGCAAAGCAGTTTTTGAAGATTTATGCGCGTCTAAAGCATCTTTATAGTTCGTAATCGCCAAATCGTATTGTTTATGGTATTGGTACACCTCGCCTAGGGCCGTAAAAGAGGCGGCCAATTCTTTTTTATTCCCTCGTTTGCCCAGTTCGGCGATAGACTGTGTGATAAAGTCGATACTCTTTTTGATATCCGTTTTTTTATAGAATTCCGCTGAATCGAGATAGGTGCTGTGCATAGCTGCGCCCCTCTTCAACACTTTGCTGCGGCTGCTAATTCCATTGTTTACTTCGGAATAACCCTCGACTTGAACATCGACATCCTCATTGCTTCTGATGGTATGGCGCTTGGTCATGAACTCTGGACTACGGAATGTAAGCACATCGCCTATGGAAGCCCTAATCTCATATTCGCCCAAACCGTTCGTTATCGTATACGCACCCCTATTGGTAGACACCTCTACCCCAGAAATGGGTGTAGCTCGCTCCTTTCCTTTTACCGAACCCTTTATCTGCAAATTGCCTATACTCTCCTGCGCTTGAGGAAAGGCGGTAAAACATCCTAATATGAATAGGATAAGTATGTACTGAAACTGGGTCATCATGATGATTCGATAACGTAAACTTAGCTGAATTCTATGGTACAAAAAAATCCGAATCCGGCTAAAAGACCCTTAATAATAGGCTATTTGACCTCTTTACAAAGTAAAAGGAACGTTTTACGCACCCAAAGCACCCTTTCGCTCATTCCCCTTTTTTTCTGATAAAAGTTGCTCCTAGTTTTATCCCGTAAAATCAAGAAAATGAAACCTCTTTTTAAGAAAAGACTGAAAAAAACTATTGTGTTTCTTTTAGTTGCATTCATCGCCCTTTTCGCATTCCGATTGATCTATGGCTACCGCACCGTTTCCGATACCCCCGAAAATAATGCTTTTCATATGCCATTGCCATCGGAGCTTGAGGAACCGGTTTTGAGCACCAGAAAAAACTATGCTTCTAAAAAATATAAAATCGTCGCTGGCCAGAGTCCGGTTCGTATCGATCAGAAGTACGAAAAAATAGCGGATATACATACGTTTTCAACCCAATTTGAAAACGAGGAAAAACGGATTCGCAACGAAATCAAAGATTTCGCTGGGCTTGTTCAGTTCGAAAATAAAAATGGCAACAAGGGGTACCGCAGGTTACATCTGGTCATTGGCGTTCCACCCGAAAATTTCGATTCGATCTACAATCAACTTGTTCAAATAGGTAGCGTCGGTGCCAAACAGATTACGAAAAAAGATAAGACCAACGAGTACAAGGGACTGAATGCCAAAAAGTTCTCCTTGGAAAAAATTAGGGAATCACTTATCGACCTCAAATCAAAAAGTGGAAGGATCGATGAATACATGCAACTCGAAAACCGCATTCTGGATATCGAACAACAGCTTCAAGAACTTGGAGTGAGTTTGGGAAATTTCGATGCCGAAAACGAGTTCTGTACCGTAAAAATATCCCTATCGGAAAGCAAAATCAATAAAATCGGCCTTATGCAGCGTATCAAAGTAGCGCTAGAATGGACTATCAAAACCTATTTGATGCTCATGGCGGCCCTAAGCTTTATGATCCTGTTCGCGTACCTTTCGATTTTATCCTTTGAAAAAATACGCCCAAAATTATAATCCAAATAAATATTCAATAATAACACAAGATTCTTGTCTAAGTGCAGGAATACTATTAAAAACAATCATTATGAAACAAATACTCAGTATTGCACTACTATCTTTTACTATGACCGCTTACAGTTGTGAGCTAAAGGCAAAAAAAATTACAACGGCACCTATTATCGTAAATGCTATTGCCAATAATAAAGATGAAAAACCCAAAAACAATACTGTTAAAATTGCACTCCTACTTGATACGAGCAATAGTATGGACGGTCTCATCAACCAGGCCAAAGCACAACTATGGGATATTGTCAATAATTTCAGCCATGCCAAATGCGGTGACGAAACAAGGCCAAAACTACAGATTGCCCTTTATCAGTATGGCAATGATAACCTATCGTCGCGTGAGGGCTATATTCAGCAAGTGCTTAATTTCAGTGGCGATCTTGACGAAATCTCCGAAAAATTGTTCTCCCTCACCACCAACGGAGGCGAAGAGTATTGCGGAGAGGTAATACAGACCTCGTTGAAACAATTGGAATGGGGCAAAAATCCCGATAACCTGAAAATGATATTTATCGCCGGCAACGAGCCTTTCAATCAGGGAAAATTGAACTATAAGGATGCCGCAACAAATGCCAAGGAGAACGATGTTATCGTAAACACCATATTTTGCGGTAATTACGAGCAGGGCATCAACACTGAATGGAAGAAAGGCGCTACACTTACCGGGGGCGAGTACATAGCAATAGACCACAACCGCCAAGTAGTGCATATCGATACGCCCTATGACGAAGTCATTATCAAATTGAACTCAAAATTGAACAAGACCTATATTTCGTACGGAGCATTGGGCCAATCAAAAATCGTGGCGCAAGAGGTTCAAGACAGTAATGCCTATGAACTTGAAGAAGCCGTAGCGGTCAAACGTGCCGTAAGCAAAAGTTCACGCTTGTACAATAACAAAAAATGGGATTTGGTAGATGCTTCTGAAGATAGCGAATTCGATATATCAAAAGTTGATAAGGATGAATTACCAAAAGACTTAAAAGGAAAGTCAACTACCGAAATCAAAGATTTGATTCAAGAAAAGAAAGCCGAAAGGAAAAAAATTCAAAAGGAAATTCAAGAACTCAATACAAAGCGGGAAGCCTATATCGCCAAAAACCAAAAAGAAACGGAAAAGGGCGAGCTGGAAAATGCGATGTTGGAAGCCATCAAAAAGCAGGCTGCCAAGAAGAATTATCGGTGGGAATAGAAGCCCCTCCCTAGCCCTCCCCAAAGGGGGAGGGAATCAGGTTCGAATATATTGATACCGCAATGGAATAAGGAATAGTACGTTGAAAGAAATGAGATTTGCTCCCCTCCCGTGGAGGGGTCGGGGGAGACTCTTTACTGCGCCGCAGGGCAATAACAATCGTACTTTCGTTCGGTCTGACCGAAATCGTAGCCTAGCGTGATCTGGTGGAAGCCACCACTATCAAACCGTATGTCACCAGACTGGTAGGAATAGTTATATGAGACCATAAAATTATTGATATTGGCCCCGACAATCGGCGTAAACAATTGTAGTTTTTGCTCGCCAAAACTATCGGCCGTAGCAAATGGAGCCCCGTCAAAACTTCTTCGGTAGGACAGACCTCCCCAAATACGCCCGAAGTCTACATCTTTATATACTTTTGCGTTTAAATCGATGGTCTTCTCTTCGGTAAACTCAGTCATTTGAAAAAGTACCGAAGGTTCCAGTTGCCATTCTTGCTTTCCGAAAATATATCCAACGGAGACCAGATAGCGGCGAAGGTTATCGATTACGGGTATGTTATCGTTCGCCTTTCCATACCGATAGAGATTTCGTGTGCTGCTTAATAAATTATTGACCGCGAAGTGGGCATAGAACTCCATGAGGTTATAAGAAAATCCGAGGTCGAAATTAAAATAGCTTTCACTTAATTTTATACCGGCTATGGCATCATCGGGTATCGCAGAACGAAATTCCGATTCATCTAAACTACTTTGCAAATAAGTTGGGCTGAGACCAAAGGAAACTTGGTTAAGATAACGCGCATCGCCACCCAATTTAAGATGGTGCGCATAAGTCAATTTTACTCCGGTCTGCGCATGATAACCGTTCGCATCGTTAAAAACGATTGCTCCGATACCGCTGTTGCTCTCCCCTAGTCTTGAATGAAAGTTGAGGGTCTGTAGATTGGGTGCATCCTCAACGCTGAACCACTGCATTCTTGCTGTAGCCCTTATCTTTGTTCCCTCACCGATACCGGCCATAGATGGATATACTAGATAATAGTTATCCGACAAATAATCAAAATATACTGGAATTCCCTCCTGGGCATGGGCTTGAAAGCTAAAAAATAAGGAAACGAGTAAAAGCAATAAACGATGTTTCATCTGCATGGATAAAGGGAATGCTATAAAGAATCGACTAAATATACAGTATAACGGATGAAATGCAACAATATTATGCATACATCGTGGTATCGTTAGGCCGGGCGAAAGAGAGTGTAAGAAAGAACAAAGACGGAAGAATTGTAGGGCAGTTTGCAGTGGCAGTGAGCAGCAATATGTTTGCGTTAAATACCAACTGTACCTGCCAACCGTGTACTTTTTGGTCTCGAGTTTGAGTTTGACACTTGTATTTGCAATTGAACTTGTATTTTATTGTCGTATTTTTGCATGAAATCAGAAGCTATGAAAGAGTACCATATCACCGTGGTCAAGACCAATAATCCCGCGATATTAAAATTTGAGACGAACCATTTGTTGACGAATGGACAGAACTATGAGTTCAAGAATATCGACGAGGCCAAAAGTTCACCCTTGGCACAGCAGTTGTTCTATCTTCCGTTTATCAAAACGGTCTATATTTCGGGGAATTTTATCGGTCTGGAACGGTTTGACATTGTAGCTTGGGACGATGTTAAAGACGAGGTCGCACAGCAATTAGTCGAATATCTGAACGCCGGAGAGCCCATCGTTAACGAAGAAGAAACCACACAAAAGGTTCCGATTACCGTATATGCCGAAGTGACACCGAATCCTTCCGTAATGAAATTCGTCGCCAATAAGCATATCGTTCCGGCCGCTTTCGAATTTAAAAATATCGATGAGGCGAAAAATTCCGAACTGGCTCAAAAACTTTTTCAATTTCCATTTGTAAAGGAAGTATTCTTCGACTTGAACTATGTTTCGGTAAGCAAGTACGATGTGGCCGAATGGGACGATATTACGATGCCCCTCCGAGAGCTTGTACGCGATTACTTGGCAGATGGTAAGGAGGTCGTTATGGAAAATGCAGTTGCCAAGTCTGTTTCCCAAAACACCGAACCTGAAAAAGAAGCGGTCGATCTTGACGATACGTCGCAGCAGATCGTAGATATTCTCGAGGAATATGTAAAACCAGCCGTTGCCAGTGACGGGGGCAATATTCTTTTTAAATCGTACGAAGAAGATAGCAAGACCGTAAACGTAATTCTTCAGGGGGCATGTAGTGGTTGCCCTTCCTCAACCTTTACGCTTAAAAATGGTATCGAGACTATGCTCAAGAATATGATGGGCGACAAAGTGAACGAGGTAGTGGCCTTAAATGGCTAAAGGATTCATTTTTCTAGGGTTTATGTCAATGAATCCGTACGATATTTCATATATTGATGAGAATCTAAAAATAAATATATTATGGCAGTTTTAAAAGTTATTGAGATATTGGCAAACTCCGATAAAAGTTGGGAAGATGCCGCAAACAATGCAGTTTCTCACGCTTCAAAATCGGTAAAAAACATTAAGTCTGTTTACATCAATGAGCAAAGTGCTACGGTAGAGGATGGAAAAATGGTCAATTATCGTGTAAACGTAAAAATCACATTCGAGGTAAAATAGCTTTCGAACGATACATTTCAAAGCGTCCCGATTAAAGTTGGGGCGTTTTTTTTATGCCTTTATTAAAGAGACTGTTTTAAATTTGAGAATGTTCAAGCAGTGCTATATCCTATTACTCTTTTGCTTGGGCGCTCTTGCACAAAATCCTATAGAAATGAATCCCGAATATACCAATGCCCTCGTTCATGAAACAAGTCCTTATTTACTGCAACACGCCCATAATCCTGTAAACTGGGAAGCATGGAGCAGTGAAATAATCGAAAGGGCCAAAAAAGAGAACAAATTACTGCTTATCAGTATCGGTTATGCAGCCTGCCATTGGTGCCACGTCATGGAACACGAATGCTTTGAAGACCCCAAGGTAGCCGAAGTAATGAACGAGAACTTTATCAATATCAAGATTGACCGTGAAGAGCGCCCCGATGTAGACCATATTTATATGGATGCCCTTCAAATGATGACCGGCAGTGGAGGATGGCCGCTCAATATTGTTGCTTTGCCCGATGGAAGACCATTCTGGGGTGCCACTTATGTCAAAAAGGAAAATTGGATGAAAGTTTTGTTGCAATTGTCACATCTCTACGAAGACGATGCTGAAAAAATTGTGGAGTATGCCCAAAACATGGCCGAGGGCATACAGCAGATAAATCTAGTGGAGCATAAAAACGAGGGTGAAATTATTGATATAGCGTCCATCGAAAAATCGGTAAAGGACTGGTCAAAATACTTTGACGAAAAAATGGGTGGATATAATCGTGCCCCAAAATTTATGATGCCGGTCAACTTGAATTTTTTATTGCATTATGCAACGGCTCAAAATGATAAAAATCTATTGGATTACGTACATACTACGCTCACAAAAATGGCATGGGGCGGTATTTTCGACCACGTTGGGGGCGGATTTTCACGATATGCGGTAGATACCAAATGGCATGTGCCTCATTTTGAGAAAATGCTATACGATAACGGCCAATTGGTAAGTCTTTACGCACAGGCCTATGCCGAAACGAAGAATTCCCTATATAAAAATGTCGTAGAACGTACCATCGCTTTTCTTGAAAAGGAATTAATGGATAAAAACTATGGATTCTACTCTTCTTTGGATGCCGACAGCCTTGACGAATCGGGAGAACTCGAGGAAGGAGCTTACTATGTATGGAAGGAAAATGACCTAAAATCACTTTTAGGCGAAAGCTTTGAACTCTTTAAAGATTACTTCAATATCAACAACTATGGCCATTGGGAACATGGAAACTATGTTTTGATTCGTAATGCCTCAAAAGAAAAAATTGCAAAAAAAAATAACATTAGTTTAAAAGAATTGGATTCCACGATTACAGATGCCTTAAAAATTTTACAGACTGAACGTGAAAAAAGAAACAGGCCCCGACTCGACGACAAAATTCTTACCTCATGGAACGGACTCCTTTTGAAGGGGCTTACCGACGCCTACCGCTATCTTGGTACTAAGACCTATCGCGAACTGGCCCTGAAAAATGCCAATTTCATCCTTAATAGTCTATCAACAGAAGATGGCGGACTTTTTCACAACCATAAAAACGGCAAGAGCACTATCAATGGCTATTTAGAAGACTACGCCTCGGTAATCGACGCTTTTATAGGTCTGTACGAAATAACTTTTGACGAAAAATGGTTGAAGCATTCGCATGAATTGACCGACTATTGCCTAGAACATTTCTTCGATGACCAAAGCGGTATGTTTTTTTTCACTTCGAAAGAAGATGATTTTGTAATCCGTAGAACAATCGAAGTAAATGATAATGTTGTACCAGCCTCGAACTCAATTATGGCAAAGAATCTGTTCAAGTTATCACATTTCTTTCCAGATACAGAATATGAAGCTATCGCACTGCAACAATTAAAAAACGTTCAAGCCAACTTTGAAAAAAATACCGAAAGTCATGCGAACTGGCTACAACTTGGCCTTTATGCAAATGGACCATTTTACGAAATCGCCGTAGTAGGTAATCTGTTCAAAGAAAAAGCAAGTGAAATCGGCGGCAAGTACCTACTGAATTCCATACTAACGGCCACGCAAAAGGAAAGTGAAATAGCTATACTCCAAAATCGATTTTCAGAAGAAAATACCTTTATTTACGTTTGTCAGCATGGTGCCTGTAACCTTCCTGTAACACAAATAAAAGAAGTTTTGACCCAGTTGCGAATACCTATTGCGCATTAACATTAGTTTAATGTTTCTTGTTTGATTCAAAAAACGATTTTGATTATGTTGGCACCTAACTAAAAAAACTAAATGGAACAATTAGCAAATTATCAAGAACATATAGACAAGGCCATCGATTGGATCTGGAACATTTTACCAAATTTGATTTTTGCAATTATCATTTTAATTGTCGGATTATGGGTCATTCGATTTCTTAACAAGTTGGTACGCAAGTTCTTTCAGAAAAAAGATTATGATCTTGCCCTCGAGACTTTTTTGCAGAGTTTTATTAGCATTGCTTTAAAAATCTTACTTTTTGTACTAGTCATTACCCAATTGGGCGTGAAGTCTTCTTCGTTAATCGCTCTCATCGGTGCCGCCGGTCTGGCCATTGGTCTCGCTTTGCAGGGATCTTTATCGAACTTTGCAGGCGGCGTTCTTATTTTACTCTTTAAACCGTTTAAGGTTGGTGACTTTATTTCTGCGCAAGGTGTTGACGGTTCAGTAAAGGAAATCACTATTTTTTATACCAAACTGACCACCTTCGGAAACCAATTGGCAATTATACCCAATGGTAAACTATCGAACGATAACGTGGTCAATTACAATGCCATGCCTACAAGAAGAGATAAGATAATCGTCGGTATAGGGTATAGCTCGAATATAAAGACCGCAAAAGATATTCTTTTACAGATATGCGCAGATAACGAAAATATCTTGACAGAACCTGCCCCTGAAGTCTATGTTGATGGGCTTGGTGACAGTTCAGTCAACCTTACCTTACGGTTTTGGGCAGAGAACGGTGTTTTCTGGCCCGCTCATTTTCATGTCATCGAAGAGACCAAAAAACGATTTGATGCTGCAGGCATCGAAATTCCGTTTCCGCAGCGAGATGTACATGTTAAAGGTCAAATGTTAGAAACTGAAAAGAAGTAAACTACCTCGAGGCATTGAGAGGAAATTCACGTTTAATTTCGACACAGGCGTCGGAGCATTAGAATCTCGATTAACGGGTAAAATTTATTTTTTTTGCTGTAGGATAAAATCCTTTAGATAATAGGGTTCGAAGTAGGCGACTTCTTCAAAGTTGCCTTCTTCGAATTTTTTATGGGACAACGTGGCCATTTCTCGAGCAGAAGGAACTATTGTAGTATCAAATTGAACACCTTTGGGCAACAAGAGTTCTTTACACTTTTCAGCTCCAGTACCCACAATACGGACACTCCCTTTATCGATGTAATCATGAAAGGAACGCTCGTCGACGATTTCAGCCTTAGTTTCCCTAATTTGTAGACGTTCGGCATCAAAAACAGCAGAATATACTTCCATACGGCGCGCATCCAATACTGGAACGATAAAATCGCTAGCATCCGGTTCGACCTGATGGGCCATACTTTCCAAAGTTGCTATGGATATTAGGGGAATGTCCAACGAAAAACACAATCCCTTAGCCGCTGAAACCCCGATACGAAGCCCGGTATAAGATCCAGGGCCTTTACTTACGGCAACGGCATCAATATCCTCTGGTTTAAGAGAAGATTGGGCCAAAACTTCCGATATAAAAACATGTAACTGCTCTGAATGCGAATAGTTCGGCGTATTCTCTTCTTTAAGTGCAAGAAGTTCTCCGTCTTCTGCTAAACTTACCGAACAATTGGTCGTAGCTGTTTCTAAGTTTAAAATTACTGCCATAAGGAAAACAAAGATAAGTGCAAACAATAAACCTGCAAGATTCAGATGAATTTGCAGGTCTATCTATTTTTGAGTTAGCAAGGTTAAATACTGCTTATTGACTATCCTTAGCATTCCGTTAAACCCAACACATGGTTACAACCTCGCGAAGGACACCCCTAAAGTAGTTCAATCCTCTTAGTCGTGCCTCCTCGTCGGTTGAAAGAAGGGGACAATCGCTGACCAAAGTCCAATCGAAGTAGCGTATTCTTCGGAACTGCTAAAATACCGTTGAATCAATATTATTTTAATTCAATTGGAAGCCCAAAATAGAATTCTAGAACTTTTACCCTGAATATGTAGTCGAACTTGGTCCTTATTACTTCGGCCTGGGCATTGTCCAGTCTAGATTGCGCCTGGCTGAAATCAAAGGCGTTCATCAGCCCTACGTCGAATCGTTCTTTTGAATACTCATAGGCCAATTGCCTTGCTTCCAAGGTCTTTTGTGCCGCTTCATGTGCCTTGATAGCCGCTTTTGCATCATTCCAAGCTTGGTTGATAATGTTCTCAAGATCCAATTTGGTTTGATCCAACTGCAATTTGGA
>ENA-ORXM01001900-ORXM01001900.1-marine-metagenome-genome-assembly--contig:-NODE-1900-length-26737-cov-15.256264_pt1 | contig 26737 bp, 27 predicted proteins | sample MGYA00237867_ERZ511480 | MGnify/ENA primary metagenome ERZ511480 (study PRJEB26309, sample SAMN06266103) | marine metagenome | isolation source: Algal blade | place: United Kingdom:Sidmouth, United... | reverse complement strand
CAGTTAAGAATGAAACGCAAGTAAAATGCGAACTATTCGCAGTTGCAGAATAAGGCTGTCAACTAGACACAAAAAAACCTCCCAAAGGGAGGCTTTAAAACTCTGAATGATTGACTTAAATCCGCTTATTTTAAAAGGCGCTTATTTGGATTGTAAGGGATTGCCTTTGTCGTTGACAGGCCGCGACGACGCGAGGGCTGATAGGCAACTGAACAATGCGGCTCACAATAGGGTTCGCTTTCTTTCACCTTACGGCCACAAAAACGAAACTCGTCTGAACCTGGATCGCCAATTGGCCATTTACACATATGATCTTTGATAGTCAGGATCGTCGCATATTCCCCGTTCGCCATCATTTTAGCGTCAACAGGTGCTTGGGGTGTCGGGGCTTGCGCAATAACGCGGGGCACACGCGGTGCGGTGGGCGTCGTTGTGACTTTGTGGATACGCGGCGTCGCAGGCTTGGCGGCCGCTTTGCGCGCGGGACGCGACGGTGTAGCCCGTCCAGACAGGCCAAGACGGTGAACTTTGCCGATTACAGCATTCCGCGTCACGCCTCCGAGTTGCTTTGCAATCTGGCTGGCGCTTAAACCCTCTGCCCATAATTTTGATAAAACCTCAACACGGTCTTCTGTCCAAGCCATTCGGCATTCCCCTTAAAAGAAAGATGGTCGCGAAATCGCACCATCTGAAATTCCCAATTGCGTGCCGCCAAGAGCGAATACACAATATATAGATGTGATGATCTACCCATGATCACCTCTGATACAACATACAGTATAGATTTTAAGGCTTACTACAAGATGCGGGACTGCGCTCATCCACAGGAATCAATATATTGTGTTAATTTTTTTGAGAATAATTTACCTCAATACAGGCTTTAAACAGGCTTGGCCTGCGCAAACCCGCGTGATACCCCGAGCCTAAGAGGAATATAATGTCAAAGTCACCCAGTTTAGCCCAAGCAGACGAAATCGCACGTTCCGTGAACACTGCCATGGCAGATGAGACCCCACGTGGACCCAATGCGCGCAATTTTGGGCGCGTGAATTGGCTCGGCCTTAAAACGCTTTATCTGAAAGAAGTTCGCCGTTTTATGAAGGTCGCGCCGCAAACGGTTTTGGCGCCGATTATTTCAAACCTCCTTTTTATGACGGTCTTCACATTGGCCTTCCTCGAAGTCCGCGCGGGCGGCGACGGGCATGACGCCTTTATCAAATTCCTTGCCCCCGGCCTTGTTATGCTCGGCATTTTGACAAATGCGTCGGCCAATAGTTCCTCCTCGCTGATGACCGGCAAAATGATGGGCTCTATAATAGATGTCCTCATGCCGCCGCTCTCGCATGTTGAATTGGCGCTAGGGTATACAGCGGGCGCTGCGACACGCGGCATACTTGTCGCCATATGTACAGCGATTGCAATTTCAATCTTTTTTGTGCCGCTCATCCCCATCCACTTGTGGGCGGTGATTTATTTTAGCGTGTCTGCCGCGATCGCTATGGCCATGGTCGGCGTGCTGTCTGGGATATGGGCCGAGAAATTTGATCAACTCGCCGTCGTCAATCAATTTGTCATTCTGCCCATGTCGTATTTATCAGGCACTTTTTATCATATCGACATCTTGCCACCACTTTTCCAAAAAATATCTCTGATGAACCCGCTATTTTATTTAATTGACGGGTTTCGTTATGGCTTCCTCGGGGAGTCAGACGGCAATGTTATGGTCGGTGTCATATTGATAGCGGTTATTAATCTGGTTCTATTTATATCTGTCCTGAAAGTTTTCAAATCAGGATGGCGGCTTAAAGCATAGGAGGCTCTCATGGCCCAAGGCGATCACCTTTATAATTGTTACGCACCGCCCGCACAGGAATTTGTGCGCGGCGAAGGGGCGTATCTGTTTACCGAAGACGGCACACGATATCTCGACTTCATTGCAGGGATTTCAGTGAACTGTCTGGGGCATGGTCATCCTGCTCCAATGAAGGCGCTCAAAGAACAAGCGGATAAAGTCTGGCACTTGTCAGGTATGTTTCGCATTCAAGGCACGTATGAGCTGTCCAAGAAATATTGCGACGCGCTTCCATTTGCCGAGAAAGTCTTCTTTACCAATTCAGGCGCAGAAGCCCTTGAGTGTGCGATGAAAACGGCGCGTAAATATCATTATGATCGCGGCGACAGGGAACGCTATGATATTATCACCTTCACAGGCGCGTTCCACGGACGCACATTTGCGACCATTAATGCCGGCGGCAATCCGAAATACCTCAAAGGCTTTGGCCCGCAACTTCCGGGTTTCATCCATTTGCCGTTTGGCGATCACGACGCTTTGCAAGAAGCGATTTCAGACACAACAGCCGCAATCCTTGTCGAGCCTGTCCAAGGCGAAGGTGGCCTTCGTCCCCTTCCCGAAGTCTGCTTACGCGGATTGCGCGAGCTTTGCGACGCGCATGGTATCCTCTTGATTTATGATGAAGTGCAGTGCGGCGCAGGGCGTACAGGCAAATTATTTGCGCACCAATGGGCGGAAGGCGCAGAACCCGACATTATGGCTGTGGCCAAAGGGGTCGGCGGCGGTTTCCCAATGGGCGCATGTATCGCAACCGAAGAAGCGGCGGCAGGCATGGTACCCGGCACGCATGGTTCGACTTACGGCGGCAACCCGCTGGCTATGGCCGTTGGCAATGCGGTGTTTGATGAAATCTCCAAGCCTGAGTTTTTGGACAATGTCATCAAAACATCTAACTTCCTTAAGCAACAATTTGAGAGCCTAAAAGATGAATTCCCTGACGTGGTCGACGAGATTCGCGGCAAGGGCTTGCTCTGCGGTATGCGCTTAAAAAAGACGGCACTCGACGTGCGTAAAATAGCCCTTTCCAAAGGTCTGATGGGCGGAAGCGCGGGGGATAATGTCCTTCGTCTTGCCCCGCCACTGATCATCACAGAAGACCACGTTCGTGAAGCGGTCGAGATATTGCGCGAGACATTTAAAGAGGCGCAAAGCTTGCCTGATTTTGTCGCGCCTTAGGCTCTTTTATCGAACTTACTGAAAGAAAAAATCAAATTGATTTTCATTATACATCTAATTATAGTTGTGTAATGAAAATTATACCATTTTTAACATCAATATTACTCTTGCTAACGCTGAACTCTCCAGCACTCGCTAACGAAACCACGGATGACCTTAGCTCTATTTCTTCCGATTTGCCGATTATAATCGGCAATGAGAGATTTTCGATTAAGGTCAGTCAAAATCATGAAAACGGTAGCACAAAGTTAAAATTTACACCTTCCGGGTTTCAAACAAATGAAATTTTCTCGGAAGAAGCAGATGGATCAATATATCAGGTTTTTGTTTCTGATTATGACACAGACGGTAACGATGAGTTTTACTTTGTTACTTTACCAGGTGGTTCGGGCGGCTACTCAAACATAATTGCTTTTGAAGCCAAAGGCTCTGCTAGTTTAGAAAAAATACCATATACTTATCTTAACCGAGAGCATGCAGCAGGCATTGGTTATAAGGGCAACGATAGATTCACTTTTGGAGAAAAGGGGATTTATAACTCTTTTCAAGTTTATAATTTTAGTGACCCTAACTGCTGTCCTACAGGTGGGCAAAGAAGTGTCATGTACGAACTGAAAAACAAAAATGGAACACAAAAATTAATACCAACTAAGTTTTGGGGAAACGAAGTGACAGATCCAGGGCCTAAAAACATTGAAGCATTTAATGAAGCACTTGAATATATCCAAAAGATGAGAGGTATAGAATAGACTTTTCGATCAACATTAAAGTTGACCCATGAACATAACGCTTTTTTCTTCCCTATATGCCTGATTTTCGCTAAACATCTCTTTTGCGCGAGGCGATTATGGCTGAAGTCAAACATTTTTTATCTCTCTCTGACATTCCCAAAGAAGGCCTGCGGTCTATCTTAGACGAGGCCCATAGAATTAAAAAAGCGCGTCTTGGTTTGCCCAAAGGTCAAGTTGATGCGGACGCGCCGTTTTCTGGTGAAACCCTCGCCCTAATTTTTGAAAAGTCCTCAACACGGACACGGTTCTCATTTGATATGGGCATGCGCCAACTTGGCGGGACGTCTATTTTTGCGTCGAGTAATGACATGCAAATCGGGCGCGGCGAGAGCATTGAAGACACGGCCAAAGTCCTGTCACGTTTTGTAGACGGCATTATGCTGCGCGCGAACAGCCATAAAACGCTCACAGATTTAGCGCAAAACGCGTCTATCCCGGTGATTAATGGCCTCACGGATTACAATCACCCTTGCCAAATTATGGCCGATTTACAAACGCTCGAAGAACGCGGCGGCGATCTGTCGGATATGACGCTGACTTGGGTCGGTGACGGCAATAATGTAGCGGTGAGCTTTGTAAACGCGGCGGCGAAATTTGGCTATCGATTACGTATATCGTGCCCAGACGGGTACACTGTCCCAACTGACATTATTCAAGCGGCACAAAGCGCGGGCGCAAAAATAGAAACCATAACAGACCCGCTTAAGGCCTGCGAAAATTCGGACGTTGTAATTGCCGATACATGGGTGTCGATGGGGGACACTGACACAGATAAACGCATGAAGGACTTAGACAGCTACCGCGTGACTGAAAGCCTGATGCAAAAAGCCAATCCATCGGCGACTTTCCTACATTGCCTCCCTGCCCATCGCGGCGAAGAAGTCAGCGCAGCGGTCATAGACGGGCCGCAAAGTGCAGTCTTTGACGAGGCCGAAAACCGCCTTCATGCGCAGAAGGCCATTATCAGATGGTGTTTTGGAAAATAAACTTTAGGCATAATTTTTTAATTATTAAATCTTGTAATCTTTAATTATTAAATCTTGTAATCTTAAAGCATGTTGATAAAGTTTAGGGGTGCGTGGAGTGGCTAAATCAAGGGACACTTATCCCTGTAATGCGTTAAGTTTTAAACTTAATTTTAATCCAAGTCTTAAGAATGGCTTTGATTTGACCGGAACTTATGTTTCGTAAATTTCTTAAGGCTCGCGCACGAACCGAGACGCAAAAGTCAGATCCCTCGCAGATTAAACTTGATCGTAAAATTCTAGCCGCCGCGCCTGCAGCCACGCCACCTCAACACTCTATAAATGAAAGAGCGGCACCTTTTTTAACCGCCTCAGATATACAGGCCTTTGCAAAAGACGGTGTGCTCTGCATTCGTAATGTTTTGACCCCTGACCAAATTGAGGCCTTGCGCGCGGTCATTCAGACACAGCTTACGCAAACCCCGCAATCGAAGACAGCCATTGATCTTGAGAAAATTCAAAAACTGATTTGGGGTGCACCAAAAAGTACAGACACGTCTCAACCACACAGCACTGCGCACTCACGCTCAAAAGATGCCGCTTCAGATATGCACGAAGATCAGACGGGGTTAGAGCCACAAAAGAACAGCTTAAATCAAAGCCATTTAACAACTCTACGCATGTTACGAATGGTTATCGATGCAGATCCAAAGGCCACACCAAATCTTGATCCCGTAATAGGTACGCTGCTGGGTCAATATTATGTCGACACGCGACAATGGATGAATTTTGAAGCCCTCGAAAAAACCGCGTGCCACTCCGTAATACCTGCAATTTGCGCGGAATTATTGCAGACGCACTCTTTGTTTTTTTGGGGAGATACAACCCGCGTTAAAGCGCCAAATACAGCTCAGAGGACCGCCCTTCAACAAGACTGGGCGCTTGTGCCCGTAGAGGGTACGCAGTCTTGCTCTGTTTGGGTGGCACTGGATCCAACACGCCATGAAAATGGGGGGAAGTTTTTTATACGTGGCTCTCATGCATTGGGAAAAACTTACGCCGCGAACATTTTCATCAATCAAACGCCAAACCCGCTCTCACTCTACGAACCCCTTCCGTACACAGAAGACAATATGCCAGAAGACGACATTATAAGATATAATGTTGAACCCGGTGACATCATTATTCATCACATTTTGACCCTTCACGGGTCTGGCGGAAACACGACTTTGGATAAACCGCGCCGCGCCATAACCCTTCGCTATTGCGGCGATGATATTCGGTATCTAGACAAACCCGGCGCCTTAGATACGGACTATTTCGATCCCCCACTGTCTAACGGGGACTCTTTTGGCCCGCCTCACGCGCCGAATGTGTGGCCCAAAATTTAAATAGGCGAAATGATCTTGCAGAGATGCCCCCTAAGCTACCCCTAAGCTACCCCTAAGCCGCACTTAGCCCCCCTTGGCCCATTTGACCGAATTTTGCCTTGAAGTTTTATTAAGTTTACGTCATCTTAAGACATTACCGCGGGGGGAAGCGTGTCGCTAAAGCAATTCAGTTTTAATCTTAGTCAATAATCATTAGAAAATGGGCGAGAAAAGCCCAATTTCTGACTTTGACTTAAACTGAAATGCGCTAAGAACACGGCCAACTCCATTATCGCGAGGGGAAGCGCATCCACAGAGGTGCGGCCAACTTCATACATCTGACTGACAGTCAAAAGTCTGCAGTCTAATTTGGGGAGGAAGTGGCAATGACACTTATCTTAATTTTATTAGCGGGTTTGCTCGCCGTTGTGTACGGGGTCATAACTCGTGCCAGCTTGATGAAGGCATCCAAGGGTAACGCCCGCATGAACGAAATCGCAGGCGCGATTCAAGAAGGCGCGAAGGCTTACTTAAGTAAACAATATAAAGCCATTGCGATTGTGGGCGTGTTTGTCACGATCCTTTTGGGCGTCTTATTTCAAAACGCGATTGCGCCTGTTGGCTTTATCATCGGCGCGGTGTTGTCAGGTATTGCAGGCTATGTCGGCATGCTTGTCTCTGTCCAAGCCAATGTTCGAACAACAGAAGCGTCTCGCGAAAGCCTTGGCGCAGGCCTGAATATTGCGTTCAAAGCGGGTGCAATTACAGGCATGTTGGTTGCGGGTTTTGCCCTGCTCGGTCTTGCGGGATATTACTTTATCCTAACCGGTCCAATGGGCGCGGATGAGCGCGGCGTGATTGACGGACTTGTCTCCCTCTCACTTGGCGCGTCATTGATTTCTGTTTTTGCGCGTCTCGGCGGCGGTATCTTTACTAAAGGTGCAGACGTTGGCGGAGACTTGGTTGGTAAAATCGAAGCAGGCATTCCCGAAGATGATCCACGTAACCCTGCAACGATAGCCGATAATGTCGGCGATAATGTCGGTGACTGTGCGGGTATGGCGGCTGACCTCTTCGAGACTTATGTTGTGACGATTGCCGCGACAATGGTTCTTGGCTCTATCCTATTTGCAGGTGTTGGAGAGCTCGCGCTTTATCCAATGTCGATTGCAGCGTCGTGTATTATCACCTCGATCATCGGCACGTATTGTGTGCGCCTGTCTAAAGGCTCCACAAATGTTATGGGCGCGCTTTATAAGGGTTTGATCGCGACGGGTCTGTTGTCAGTTGTCGCGATTTATATCGTCACGCATTTACAGCTCGGCATGGGCGAAATTGCAGGCACAGGCTTTTCGGGCATGGATCTGTTTATCTGCGGCGTTATCGGCCTCATCATTACAGGCGCGATTGTTGTTATCACGGAATATTATACAGGCGTAAATTACCGCCCTGTTAAATCCGTCGCCGAAGCCTCAGAATCTGGTCACGGCACGAACGTTATCCAAGGCCTTGCAGTCTCTATGGAAGCCACAGCGATTCCTGTTTTAATTATCGTGTTTGGTATTATCTCGACATACTCATTGGCAGATCTTTACGGAATCGCGATTGCGGTGACGGCCATGCTCGGTGTTGCGGGTATGATTGTAGCGCTCGACGCCTTTGGTCCTGTGACCGATAATGCAGGTGGTATTGCGGAAATGGCAGAATTGCCAAGTGAAGTCCGTAACACGACAGACACGCTCGACGCGGTTGGGAATACAACCAAAGCCGTCACGAAAGGCTACGCGATTGCGTCAGCTGGACTTGGCGCGCTTGTCTTATTTGCGGCTTATTATGAAGACGTGAAATATTTCGCAGGTCGGGCTGAACCCGGCACATTCTTTGATGGTCTTGGAAATCTATCGTTTAGCCTGACAGATCCTTATGTCATTATCGGTCTGTTTATTGGCGGTATGTTGCCATACCTCTTCGGCGCATGGGCGATGCAATCAGTAGGTCGCGCTGCGGCGGCGATTGTTGAAGAAGTCCGTCGTCAGTTCAAAGCCGACCCTGGCATTATGGCAGGAACGTCTCGTCCTGATTACGCCAAGGCGGTTGATCTTTTGACAGGCGCCGCGATTAAAGAAATGATTAAGCCTTCGCTTCTTCCAATCTTGGCCCCGATCGTTTTGTTCTTTGCGGTTAAAATGACTGCAGGTAATGCGGCGGCGGTTACGGCCCTCGGCGCTATGCTGCTGGGTGTTATTGTAACAGGTCTGTTTGTTGCGCTGTCTATGACAGCCGGCGGCGGCGCTTGGGACAATGCGAAGAAATATATCGAAGACGGCCACCACGGTGGTAAAGGTTCAGAGGCGCATAAAGCGTCCATCACAGGCGATACAGTTGGCGATCCTTATAAGGATACCGCTGGCCCAGCCGTGAACCCGATGATTAAAATTACAAATATCATCGCGCTTCTTTTACTCGCGGTTCTCGCGCACTAAACCGATTTTTATAAAATCGATTAAAACCCGCCTTTTTCGCAAATAAAAAGGCGGGTTTTTTTATGCATCATATGCCTATTAGACCGCGCATATTCGGGCTAAAGAACAGTATGAACACATCTTTCGACCCGCCTATATTTCGACCCTTTGCTATTTTCACAGGCGTGTTTGCACTCGCCATTACGGGCCTAATCCTATCGATCGTTCTGTTCTTTATTTTGGGTTTTTTTGAAAACGACCCGCAATTCTCGGCACTCTTGCCAGCGGTCATTTTATGCCTGTGTGTCAGCGCCGTTTTTATTGTCCCGACATTACTCTCTGCACGTCTGGCGTGGAAAACGCTCAAAGGCACTGCCTCGCGCTCAAGCGGGTTTTGGGCGAGTGTCTTTAATATCCCAATTCTCATTCTCAGCGGATTTATATTTACAACGCAAAGCCTGCATGTGCTCTATGCTTTGGGCATAGCCGTCACAGCGCTCATCTTCTTGGCTTTTGGCGTTTATATATTGCGCAAACATGACGCTCTAGAAGACGAACCGTTAGCGCGCGACACTTAAAAAGGCGACGTCATAACGACGTCTTCTTTCTGGCCAAACATAATTTAAAACTGCTAAAGTCATTTTATGAGCACGTTCAAATATAAAGCGATTGACCGCGCAGGCATATCTGTAAAAGGACAAATCGAGGCCACGTCTGAGGACGCCGCAATCGAGCGTTTAAAAGCGAGACGCTTGTCTGTTTTTAAAATCACAGAGCAATCGCCGCAGATCGAGATTTTTAGCCGAAACCGCAAAGCCAAGCCCAAAGACATGGCGCGCTATATTCGACAGCTCGCGACATTGCTGAATGCAGGTGTGACTTTGTTGGATGCCCTTGCGAGCTTGTCAAAGTCCAACGCGCATCCACTGCTTGCTGAGGCGTCAAAAAATATTCGTATGGATCTTCGCGCGGGGGAACGCCTGTCTTCTGCGATGGAAAAACATCTACCTAAATTGCCGCGCTACGTCCCGCGCTTGGCCGAACTTGGCGAAGAGACGGGGAAATCCGCCAAAGCCTTAACGGACGCAGCAGAACGCATGGAGTTTGAAGACGATATGCGGTCCGATATTCGTAGCGCGCTCGCCTATCCCGTATTCTTAACTGTCGTCGGCAGTATCATCGTGTTTTTATTGTTTCTGTTTGTCGTGCCTAAATTTGACGAATTGATCGGAGACAATAAAGAAAACCTGCCCTTCATGTCGCGTTTTGTGATTAACCTCGGAAGTGGTTTGCGCGAAAACCTGATACCGACCTTAATTGTGATGGGGGCGCTCGTGGCGGGGGGGACCTATATCGCGACGAATGAAAAACTCAGATCTGCCTTTCGAACGCGCCTCGAAGACTTACCTATTATTGGCCCTGTCCTGATCCAAGCAGATCTCGGTGGATGGGCTCGCACAGTCGGGATTGCGCTTGATAACGGCGCGGATATGCTGTCTGCGCTTAAGCTTGGCGAATACGGTATGCGGTCGGCACGTCTAAAACGCGAGCTTGAAACCTCGCGTCGTGAAATACGCGCAGGCCGTAATATTGATGAAGTCCTTGAAGAGAACGTGCCAGACTTTGACCCGCTTACAATTGATATTGTTCGCACAGGTCGCACATCTGGGGGCCTCGCAAATATGTTGCTTTTTGTCGGGGACACGCAGGAAAAAGAAACGCGGACGCTTGCCAAACAACTGACCTCACTCGCGGAACCGATTGCTATTTTAACAATCTCGGCCATTGTCGGTACAATCGTTATCAGCATCGTTCTGGCCATGACCAGCCTTTATGATTTTGCGCTTTAGACGCGCAAACCTTGCCCGAAACCTGTGACTGAAAATAGGCATTCCCATGTCTTTATCATACATGTTAAAAGGCATCATGACCGTGGTGACTTTCAGACCCTCTCGGCAGGGATATAAAAGCGAGGCGGGGTTCTCACTCTTGGAAACCTTGATTGCCTTGGCAATCCTTTCCTTTGTTTCCCTCACGCTCTTCCAATCCAGCGCGACACTTTTATCTGTGTCTGATCGCGCCGTGAAATCAGGCGAGCGCACATTAGACGGCGCGTTAAACAGGCTGGCATTTGCGCGTGTCATTGACGGTATTGTACCCCATTGGCCTGAACATGCTGACACAGCTTTTATTGGAAGCAAAACTAAGATGAGCGGGATTTCAACAGAGAACCTAAATTCAGAAACCGGAACCTTAACCCCGTTCACGCTTCAAATCACACAGACAGGTGACGAAGCCTCATTGGATAATGCCTCTTTAATTTATACGACGGACGCCCTTAGCTGGCCTATGGATGTAAAGCTGCCGCGCAATGCGCACTTTTCTTTTCTAGCACGCGATCAACAATGGTATGATAAATGGCCTTTGGACAAAATGGCCGGCACAGGGTTTTCAGTCGACGATCCCTTCCTGCAAGCCCAGCCCATTCCTTTGGCGATCTCTATTCAGGATGCCAACAACCAAGTTTATTGGATGGCTGAAATTCGACATCACCGCGCCTTGCCCGCGCGATTTAAATTCAGCGTCGGAAATTAGATCCGTGCGGACTGACCCTTCACATTCCGAATCCAAATCCGAATCTGGATTTGTTCTGCCTTATGTTTTGGTGATGATCGCCATACTTGCGATTGTCGGGACAATTGCGGCGGAGCGCCTGCAACGCACCTTAAAAATTGTCGCACAAATCGAAGAGCAGTCCAGAGTACAAATGAATTTTGCATCTGCTGAAGCCGAAGCCATTTTTGCGTTGATCACGTCGACACCCGTAGATGGCGGATATAATTTAAATCGGAATGCCGCGCGCAAGACTGATTTTGGGTATTTCGCGGCGGACGGATTCACGTCCATTTCAAAAGAGGATTACGACTTGATTGAACAAGATCTTTGGAGCGGCGCAGGCGGACGCCGCGCCTTTCGCATATCTGATACGTCTCACGTCCTTGTTGAGTATCAAGACATCTCGGGTCTGGCCTCATGGAATGGCACCAATCCTAAAACATTAGAAAAAATTCTTATGGGCGTTGGCCTTTCAAAAGATATTTCGAAAAGCCTTTTGGCACGACTAGGAGATTACACAGACGAAGACAACGCACGACGGTTTCGCGGCGCGGAACGTTCAGATTATCGCCTTAGACAATTACCCCCGCCCAGTAATGCCCCAATTCGAACCTATAATGAGCTTTATTCGGTTATGGGATGGGAAGACGCCTTAACGCCGGTTCAACTTAACCGTCTGAAAGATTGGACAACATTTGAAGTCAAAAGTACGCTTCGGGGTATTTTTATACCGACAAGTTTACAGACGCTCCTAAAACCTAAAAACGCGCTCGAAGCAAAATCGAATACGTCCCAAGATTTATTTGCAAATACAGGTGCGGTTGAAGTCAGGCCGTCTGGAAAATGGCGTCTCACATTTTCACAAAGTTTAAGTTCTGGCGGTGCGACCAAACGGGTCATAGAGGTCGTCCCGCAATTGCAAAACACTGAAATCCCTTTTAGAAAGTTTTGGGTTTACGAACAGACTGTGTTAAGTGACCCGAGTGCGATCCCCTCAACCGAGCTAAGTGAAATTAAAGATGTTCTTACAGCCACGCCTGCTCGTCCATAATCCCGCGCTTTCGCAAGAACGCAATGAGGGCGATGCCGATGTTGCGCACACGTCCTTAAAACAGGTTTTACGGCCTGCTAAAATTTGGGGACAGACGGTTAATGTCGTGCCGCGCGAGACCTGTTCTTTTCGTCGGATCGACCTAAACGGGCGGGGACAAAGCGCACTTCAAGCGGCCCATTTCAAAGCTGAACGCGAAGCCCTTTTGCACGAAGATAGCTTTAAAATATCGCCCGACCCAACGGGCACACGGGCGGGTTTGTGGGGGTTTGAAAACCCGACAACGGGACGCGCGCGATGTTTGCCTGAAACGCTCGCACGCGAAAGCCTTGTCACGGGGTGTCGTATTGTAAACGCGATTACGGGGTTTGAAGGCCAAGTCTGGCAAGACAATGTTTTAATTGGCAGTCGATGGTGGCGACAAGTTCCGACCTTGCAAAAATGGGTTGGATTTCTGCGCGCCTGTGCCGGTGAAACAGAGTTTGAATTTAACCTCAACGCGGTGCCCGCCCCTGAAGACGTTCCTTTCCGAAATAATATTCCCCCTGTGGAATTTGACCGAGACAGATTATCTGTCTTGTTTTCGCCGATCAATATTATTGGAATTGCAGGCGTGCTTTTGGCCTGCGCGACAGTCTTTTTATCCGCGCAATATATTCGCAGCGCAGTGCAGTTAAAAATGGTTCAGTCCGAAATTGCAAAAACGTCTGACGCTACGAATACGATCCTGTCTCAACGAAGGCGCGCTTTGGGAAATATGTCGGCTGTTACGCGCTATCATAAACTCGGACATGAGGGCGAAATTATGCTCGGGCTGGATGCACTGGCGCGTGTTTTAAATAATAAAGGCTTGCGGATCTTTATGCTGGATTATTCCAATCGCACGCTAAAAGTCCAATTTAACGGAACGTCGAAACTTCCTATGTCGCAACTTGTCACAGAACTCGAATCCAGTGATATTTTTGAAAATGTCAGTATTGATAGCCCTGCCCCAGACAAGGTGATCGTGACAGCCCAAGTTAAAGATTTATTTGCGGCCCCGAAACCTGCCGCGCCTCGCCCTCAAAAAAATGAGGGACAATAGTGAAAAACTTACTGAACAGACTTAAATCAGAAATGTCGCCGATAACGGCCTATGGATTAATTTTCCTGATCTGTGTTCTCTGCTTTTTAGGGCTCGACACTTTGGCAGGTAAAGTCCGCACAAATAGCGCAACCCTCAACGCCGCCCAGATTGAGCTCGCGACTTTAAACGACGTCAAAGAAACTGACTTTTGGGAACAAAGATTGGATGAAAGTTTACGCCTGAGAAAATCTTCAAATGATAGCCTTTGGTCAGGGGACACATCTGGCGTCATTGCCGCCAACGCGCAGCAAACATTTCAAAGCCTATTTCTGCCTTACCAAACGCAACAATTGCGTATCCGTATTGAGCCAGAGATCGAAACGATTGAGAACGTACCAACTTTATTTTTTGATATCAGTGGCTTGCTTGTAAAACCACAAGATGTCGCCGACGTTCTCGCCGCGATTGCGGCCCACCCAAAATCCATTATTATTGTGGATGCGAATTTGGCTTTGGACCCTAGAATGGAACGTCCCACACGGATGAGTATTTCAGGCGTTTTGCCTGTTCGCCTCAATGCGTCCAACCCTGCGGGGACAAACGAATGACATGTAAACGTCGCCCTCAAGCCGTAAAGCAGGTTTTAGCATGAAAAAATCTGTTATCTATATCGTGATTGCGGGCGTCGTCCTCAGCGCTTTACTTGGAAGCTTTAAAGCTCAGACCGAAATTCAGTCTACGCGCGCGCCGCAGGATAATTGGGACAGCTTGCAAAATACTCAAACCCGCGCGCCCAATTACAGCATGACCGCCATTAATGTGAAAGCTTCAGGCATTCTCCCGCTGACCAATTCTCAAATACGCGCGATTGATAATTCGGGCACGCCGCAGACCCAAAACACCCCTACGGCCTCGCCCTTCCCAGAGATAAAGAGCGTTTTCAACACGGACGGAACCCTGCATGTCATGTTGATGCTTGCAGATAATTCACTTGTGGCCGCGAAAACAGGTGACACAATAGAAACAGGTTGGACGATCAAGTCGATTGATCTGACGAATGTTATTGCGGTTTTTGATGAAAAAGAGCACGAGTTCGCTGTTATTAATTACGGCAGAGGTCAAGAGGGGGCGGATAAATGAGTTTTATACCTTTCACGACAGAAACACACCGCGCTGCAGATGACGTCACTCTAAATAGGACGTATAGTCATTTAAGACGTACTAATCCAAAGGACTGTTCGGATGAGTAAACAGAAATTGGCCCCAAAACCGTATGAGTCCGCACCTACGCGTGCGACGCGGATTTCACGTGTCAGAACACCAATGCTGAAAACAGCCCTTTTAGTGTCGACCCTCTTTGCCCTCGGCGGATGCCAACATTTGGGACTTAAAAAAACCCCAACAAATTCCACGATAAATTCGTCGCGCGGCGAAACCCTCGCGGAATCGTCCCTTAAAAATAATGTAGTCCGTGGCCCCCAGACAATTTCACAAGCAGAACTGAACGCACAAGCCGCGCGGGATAACAGCATAAACCTTACGCAAACCCCGTCCAGCTTGGGGGTTATTCCGTCCTTGACGTCTGAGGCTGCGCGGATCTCTAGCACGGGCGGGACTGCCCCGCGTACAAAGGTCAAACGCATTGATGCCTTTGTGGCGCCTTTGCCCGTTCCAAAATTCATAGATGTCGTATTTGGAGATATGCTAAAAGTGCCTTATATTACGGGGCCTGACGTTGCAAAAATGACGGATATTGTACAATTGCGTTCATCAGGACAGATGCGCGCCGCCGACTTCCAAGGCCTTGTCACGAAAGCCCTCGAAGAATACGGCGTCAGAATCGTAGCCGAGGACGGCGCGTATAAAGCCTTGCAAGACAGCGTATTACAGTCTCGGATTCCGCAATTTATTAAATCCCGCGCGCGACCCAGAACGCGCGAAGATTTACGCCCTATTATTCAATTTGTTGAAATGCGCGCCCTGAATCCACAAAGCGTCATGTCGTTCTTGACCGATGCCTTTAGTGGGCAACGCGGAAAGTTAAAAGTCACGGCAAGTCCTCAATATAATTACGTGACACTCCAAGGCCTGCCCGATAGCGTCGCGGCGGCTGTCGATATCATCAATCAACTTGATGAGCTTGATTTCGCGGGCACACAAGTTCAGCGTTTCACGCCGAAATATTGGAATTCAAAAGATTTAGCCAGCACACTCGCCCGCGCTTTACGCACAGAAGGCTGGCAAGTTTCAACGACTGAAAACCAAGTCGGAACAATCTCTTTAATGTCTGTTGATTATTCGAACGATGTGTTCGCATTTTCAAAAACAGATGAGGCCCGAGACCGCGTTGCGAGCTGGGTACGTGAATTTGACCGTCCCGTAAAAGGCGGAGATAGCGAAGAAATTTTTGTCTACCAAGCCCAAAATGTGGATGCGCAAGTCTTAGCGGATACGGTGAACGCGGTTCTCAGCGGCGGCGGTGCGTCTTTATTTGCACCCGTATCCACGCCCGGTTCACAAGGCGCGCAATCTGGCGGGATCTCCCTTGGTCGACTCGGCGCGGCGAGCACGGCCTTTTCCGTCGACGTTCCGGGAAATCGTTTGATTTACACCGGTACAACCAATGCCTATTCCAAAGTCATTAGCCTGTTGGAGCAATTGGACACGCCGGCCCCCGAAGTTTTGATCGAAGTTCAGATTGCCGAAGTCACCTTGAAAGATGACACCAGTACAGGCGTTGATTTCTTTATGGACGATATTGGCGGGAGTGAATTTGGCGCCACGGTTCAAACGGGCGGATTAGGACGCGGCAGTAACGGCGTTGTTGTTCAATTCCTAAGCGGCAATATAGACGCAACGCTTAACGCTTTTGCCTCTAATCGTCGTGTAAAAGTCCTCTCCACTCCGACCTTAACTGCACGCTCTGGCGGATCTGCAGAAATTCAAGTCGGACAAGATGTTCCCATCATCACATCACAACGTGCGGCAGACAATCAAACTGGTACGGGCGCAACGGATATTTTGCAACAAATCGAGTACCGCGAAACGGGGGTTTTGATGTCGATCGAACCGATCGTATTTAGCAATAACAGAATTGATCTGACAATTTCGCAAGAAGTCTCTTCGGCCGTTTCAACAGCAAATTCGACGATTGCCAGCCCAACGATTTCAAACCGGTCTATATCCACACAACTTTCTCTTGAAGACGGACAAACAGCGGTTTTAGGGGGATTGATTCAAGAGAATGTAATCGTCGATGAACAAGGTGTCCCGATTTTAAAAGACATTCCGATTCTTGGACAGGTCTTCTCTGTTGATGGGTATACTGTGGAACGCACAGAGCTTGTTGTCCTCATCACTGCCTATGTTCTGCGCGGGCAAGCCGATCGCGCGCAATTTGTAAATTATATGAGCCGACGTATTGACGATATGATCGAAGATGAGAGCCGTCTTGTTACGCTTTTGCCAAAAAACTTCTAAAAAAGCCGATAGAGTTGTTGAAAAGTCCGAAAAAGGGTTTTCAGTTCTTGAGGCCATGATCGCTATGGCTCTGCTTGCGGCAGCTTTTTTGCCACTTCTGGCCCTGCAAGGGCAGTTTGTAAAAAGTACAGAGAGCTTGGAACACGCCGAACACCGTATTGCTGTGCGCGACATGGCCTTGGCCCGCATACAAAATGTAAATTTGATGATAAAACCCGAAGGCAAGATGGAAACAGCTTACGGAACATTACAATGGACGGCACAAGCCGTACGTCCCCCTCGCAGGGTTAAGGGTAGAGGCGGGGTAGACGGACGGTACGAAATCACCTTATTTGAGGTGACTGTAAATCTGATAAATTATGATGAAACGACACCAAATCTTATCGACAGCTTCAGTTTTAAGAGCCTGGGCTGGCGGCCGAGTCGGTCACTTATTGATACGCTTTGACGCTCTAAATTGTTTAACATTGAGTTAAACAAGTCCTTATGAATGTTCACTTTTGTAGAGAAGACACAGGCTTTAAATTTTTACACTAATGGTCGTACAATGTCTTGACGGGCAGATTTTCCCCCCGTAAAAGGCTTTTAGGCATAAAAGGGGGCTGGAGGTGATTTGCGTTCCCCAAACTCTTGAATGCTTGCCCTAACACAAAGCGTGCGGCATGTGCCGCACTTAACTTTTTGATTAACAGGTGAGGAAATCATGAAAATCAAATCACTCTTAGCTGCCGTTTCTATGGTAGCAATTTCTGCGGGTTCAGCTAACGCGCTCGTACTTAACAATCCAGGCGGCGCCGCAGGTGTCGTTCTTGTTAACGAACTTAATCTTGCAACAACACCTGCTGCAGGTAACTTCTCTTTTGACCTTGCTGTTTCAACAGTTGGTTCAACATTCCCTTCAGGCCAAAACGTTCTTGTGACACTTACAATGCCTACTGGCGTTGCAATCAACACAGCAGCTGGCGTAACTGCTGCAAACCTACCTTCAAACGTTTCTGGCGTAGACGGTATTCCAAGCACAAACGCTGTTGTTAACCAACTTTCAGCAACAAGCATTCAAGTTCTCGTTACACCAGCAAATGCTGAAACGACGCTTGGTTTTAACCTACCTTTGACTGTAACATCATGCCCACCGGCTGGTGCAGTTCTGACTGCAACTGCTGTTTTGGCTTCTGGTTCAGTTCCAATCGAAAACGGTACAACTACAACAACAACAATCACACCTTCATGTGTTGACGGTGTTTCTGGTGTTGTAACTTCTGACGAAGCGACATCTGACACACAGGTTGCTCTTGGCGCCTACAATACACTCGTCAGCCCAGCTGGCGGTGTGGGTCCAAACGGTGACATTCTTGGTACTGTAAACTATACATTGGCACCAACGGGTTCAATCGACACAGCGGGTACACTCATTAGTGCTGGGGACATTGCATCTATTGCATTCAATGTCGCTTTTGCAGACGCATCTGGTATTATGGGTGTATGGTATGCAGGTAACGCTTGTACAGCTCCAACAATGGCTATGCCAAACGCATTTACATGTACAGCTTCTGGTGCTGCGGTTGCCGCAGCTGTAGACGGAACTGCTGATCTTATCGAAGTGACTGCAAAAGGCCCAACGGGTACAGGCGCAACAGCTGCTGTTAACGCAATTGTTAATCAGGCTGTATCAGTCTCATCACCAGTTGTAACATTTGCGAATGCTAACTTCGTTGCAAACGAAGCTGGCGCATCTGGCGCACTTGATGGATTAAATCGTCAGGGCAAAACTTTCGGTGTATTTGACTGGAACGGTACACCACAAGCGGGTGGAACGAATTCTGTTTACCGTATTACAGGTCTAACAGGTCCTACGAATGCGACAGTTACAACGTTTAACTCTATCTCTGGAATGAAATCAGCTTCATATCCGTTTGTGCTTACACCTGTCTCAGGGAATAATGACGAAGCCGTTTTGACTTCGTTTACACTGGGCCAAACAGTTGGTGCTGCAGGCGATAACATTGGAGATCGTTATGATTTCTCTTTGTTCCTTGAAACTAACGACCCAGTAGACGTTGACCGTTTGATGATCCGTGAAGGCGTAGTTACTGCCTTTAACGATGGTTCAAACAACTCTGCAACAGGTAACACACCTAATTCAGATGATGACGACGCTGCTAACGAATAGGGTTTAATCCTAATCTAATAGAAAGCGGCTCTTTATGAGCCGCTTTTTTTTTGTCTAAATTTTTGTGAATGGCTTTGCCGAAGGCCTATGTCGTATAAGCGTTTAATGCTCTGTCTAATTTGGCCATTCACAGCGCCTCTTGCAAATTTATAATTGGAATGACCACGCTGAACGTTATAGTGCGCCCCTATGAACGCTTTTCAGTTTAATGATATTGGTGACCTTTTAACCCAGAGACGTCTGGTATCGCCAGATGACCTTGCGCAAGCCCGTCGCTTGCAAAATGAAGTCGGCGGATTATTGGGGCAAGCCCTGTTACGACTCGGTGCTGTATCTGAGGATGACCTTTTGGTCGCGCAAAGCGATTTGCTAAATCTACCTATAATCACAGCCGAAAATATTTCCCATACAGCCTCAGATTATAGTCGCGCTGTAGAGACGCTGGGCTTAACAGCGTCTTGGCTCATGGCCCGCGATTGCGCGGTGTGGCAAGGTGAAGACAAATCAGACATTCACATGATCGCACGGCATATCCTAGATCCAGAATTACGGGAGAGGATTGAGAGCGTCTGCGAACTCAAGGCCTTAGACTTAAACGATTATATTTGCGGTAATCAGACCCTAGAGACCGCCCTGACGCATATTCGGGTAGAGAAGATCGATACAGATGCAGTGGATAATGACACGGCTCGCCTAAGAGAAATGGCCGAAGAAGCGCCCGTGATTGATTTCGTCAATCGCGTCTTCGCTATGGCCCTTAAAGATAATGCGTCTGATATTCATATCGAACCTTTTGAGCATAAATTCCAAGTCCGCTACCGTATTGACGGCGTGCTGCACACGCGACAGAGCGAATCTCGGTCACGGTTTGACGCCGTGGCCAGCCGTATAAAACTCCTCTCGGGGATGGATATTGCTGAACGCAGACTCCCCCAAGATGGTCGACAATCAATCCGCTTTTCAGGACAAGATATTGATCTACGTGTCTCGTCCCTTCCGGGTTCCTGGGGCGAAAGTCTCGTCCTCCGACTCCTGCGTAAAGAGAACGAACTGCCCGATCTCGAGGCACTGGGCTTAGACGGATATTCTAAAGGCGTCTTACAAGATCTACTCGCACATCCGAACGGGGTGATATTAGTCACAGGTCCAACAGGGTCTGGTAAGTCCACGACTTTGTACCGCAGCCTTCAAGGACTGAATGACGGCGTCCGCAAAATCATCACAATCGAAGACCCTGTTGAGTACGACATGGACGGGATTATCCAAATTCAAACCAATGCCAATATAGGGTACACATTTGCCAAAGGCCTGCGTGCCATTTTGCGACAAGACCCTGATATTATCATGGTTGGCGAAATCCGGGACGGAGAGACCGCAACCATCGCAGCACAAGCGGCTTTGACAGGACATTTGGTGCTCTCGACGCTCCATACAAATTCCGCGCTCGCCGCCATTGCACGTCTGGTTGATATCGGGCTTGAGCCTTACATGGTCACGTCGGCTGTTCGCGGGCTTGCGGCGCAACGCCTTGTGCGCCGCCTTTGCACACAATGCCGTGTTCCCGTCAAGAACGGCGAGGGCGAAGACCGTATCTGGCAGATGGTTAAGACAGGCACGATCATAGAGCCGCAAATGAAAGGCCGTGCCGATTGGCATGCGCCAAAGGGTTGCAAAGCGTGTTCCCATACGGGATATTTAGGGCGTGTCGCTTTGTTTGAACTTGTGAAAATGGATGATGCCTTGTCAGAAGCCATTTTAAAGAATGCGAGCTTGCAACAGCTTTTAAAAACCGCGCGACAACAAGGCTTTATGACTCTGATGGAAGATGGTATTCTAAAAGCGAGAAGCGGTGCGACCACATTATCAGAAGTTTTCAGAGTCTGCGGCGCAGACGCTGTTACAGTTGATCTAAGCGAGTCTGAAACATGAAATCTTTTAAAAAAACCGAAGCAAGCCCAATAGACGAGCCACAGAAGGTCAAAGACCCCAAGGGTGAAAAAGGCTACTCGCTTTTGGAAATCCTTGTGGTTTTAGCTATCATTGCGACCCTCATGACGCTCGTTGCCCCACGCCTTATGGGTAATTTGGATAAGTCCAAAAAGATTGCCGCGAAAGCCCAAGCTAAAACGCTCAGGCTCGCGCTCGACTCGTACAAGCTGGATACGGGCCGTTATCCCTCCGCGAATGAAGGCCTCGCCGTATTAATGAACCCGCCCGCAGGCACAGACACGAATTGGTTTGGCCCCTATCTGGACGGCGACATGCCAAAAGATCCTTGGGGAAATGCGTTTATTTACGAGCCGTCAAAGACAGATGAAAGTGGCCGCACAACCAGTCCAAAGGTCATTTCACTTGGGGCCGATAATGCCGTAGGCGGAGCGGGTAATGACGAAGATATTTCGTCCTAATCCTAAAACTTCGCCTCGCATCCCACATGATCGCGGGTTTAGCCTGTTAGAGATACTGGTCGTCCTCGCCATTATGGGACTACTGCTCTCTGTCGTTAGCGTGCGTATGTTTTCAATGATCGAAAGCACGCAATTTATCCGACAATCAGAAGCCAGCTTAGCCGATTTAAAAAGACATCGCGCGGACGCTCTCTTAGGCAAGCACGGTATTGCTGTGGTTTCAAATCCGTCTGACGCCCAAACCATCACCGCCCTACCGGCGCAATATATCCGTGTCTTCAAACACCCAGAAGGCGGCGTGATAGAAGGCGCGCCTGTCTTTATAACACGCGGCGGCGTGTGTCGCGGCGGCCCGATTACATTTTCGGACGGCACAAATCGCAAGATTTCTTATATGTTGCAGCCCCCAAATTGTCGTCCAGAGCGTATGATAGACCCGCCAAATTAAGGGCGCTTAAGCGGTTTTAAACGGCAAGCCTAAAACGGCACGCGCTCCATTTGCATCTCGCGCAATCTGGTGTTTCAGCGCGTCAAAGCTCTCGAACTTTTTTTCTGGACGAATAAAGGCGCGAAATGCAACTTCGATCCGTTGCCCGTAAATATCCTGCGCAAAATCAAAAATATGCACTTCAAGACGGGCGTCTTCTCCGCCCACTGTGGGGCGATTGCCTGTATTGGCAACGCCGAATGCGCTTGCCCCGTCTGGCAATGTGACCTCAACGGCATAAACACCGAATTTTGGACGGACAAGATCGCCAAATTCCAAATTGGCGGTTGGGAAATTAATCGTGCGACCGCGTTGCTGTCCTTGTTGTACAAGACCGTCAACCCGCCACGGACGGGATAACATATGCGCGGCATGAAACACGTCGCCGTCCTTTAACGCATCTCGTATCTCCGTTGATCCGTATTTTCCGTAAAATTTATGCAGCCCCACAAGCTCAAGCGCTGTGACGCCAATGCCCCGTTCCGCGCAGAGACGTTTAAGACTTTCGACATTTCCGCATCGGTTTTTACCAAAACCATAATCTTCGCCGACAACCACATGCTTAATGCCAAGCCCTTTATGTAAAACAATGTCTACAAATTCCGTATCGGTCATATCCCGTAAATCATCATCAAACGGCAGTTCATACAGAAAATCAACACCGAGTGTCGGCATGATCGCAGCCCGAATTTCGGGCGACATCAACCGAAACGGCGACGCATCGGGTTTGAAATAACGAAGAGGGTGAGGCCGAAAAAGGCCAATCCCTAATGGCGCGCCCAGCTTGTCCGCAATCGCTTTGGACTGCGCAATCACAGCTTGGTGCCCCCTATGCAAGCCATCAAAATTACCCAGCGCGATGACTGCGCCGCGCTCAGAGGGGGTGAGGGTCTTATAGGTTTGAAGCGTTTTCAATGTGTTCTGAAAGATCTAAAAATAATGTCTAGTCTTTGACAGGACGTTTTTTGACCATGACACCTGCATCGCCTCGACAAATTTGTTTGCCGTTCACTTCGCAATAACATTTCATTTTAACACGGCCATTGCGTTCATTGATCTCCGCGACTTCGGCGACGGCAATGACTTCGTCCCCGATAAAGGCGGGACGACGAAAGCGTAAATTCAACTCAACAAACACGGCGCCAGGACCCGGTAAATCATTTCCTAAAACAGCAGAGATCAAAGACGCTGACAGCGCGCCATGCGCTATACGTTTCCCAAACATCGTCGTTTTGGCAAATTCTTCGTCAACATGGATCGGGTTATGATCGCCTGTCAGTTCGGCAAAAGTATCAATCTTTTCGCCCGTGATAATCATAGAGGTCGTCGCCCGCATGCCGACTTCCAGATCATCCAAATAATATTTCACAGATTCCACGCTAAATTCCCCTTATGCTACGCTACCATGTTAGCAGAGACGACATATAGCGCGAGGTTATATTATGCTCAACCAATAAGGCTTTTAATGCGTCTTCCTTATCGCGGTGTACGCCGCTCGCGATAAACAGACAATCATAGTCTTCTTGTTGCGCCCCTAATAGGTCTGTAAAAATATTATCACCAATGGCCAGCACGCGGTCCGCAGTTGGCACATAGCCTAAAATCTCTTCCATCCATGCCCGGCATAAATTGTAAATCGGCGGATGCGGTTTCCCTGCATAGATCACTTCGCCGCCAATTTTTTCGTATAGTTGCGCCAATGCCCCGCCGCAATAAATCAGCTTATCCCCGCGGTGCGCCTGCACATCAGGATTGGCACAGACAAGCGGCAGAGCCAGCTCTCGCGCCTCTGTCAACATTTCGCGGTAATCTTCAGGCGTTTCGTTTTCATCGTCAAAAAGCCCTGTACAGCTGATGAATTGTGCGTCGCCCATATCGCTGAAATGGAGTTCTAGGTTTTCGTAAAGCGTATCATCACGCTCTGGCCCGAGCTTAAACGCTGGGCCCGGCGCGCGGCGCGATAATTCATTCATCGTGGCGTCGCCTGATGTGACAATCGCGTCCCAGACCTCGGTCAAAATTCCAACTTGGCGAAATTGTTCTGGAATCGCAATCGCGGGACGCGGCGAATTTGAGATTAATATCACAGGCCCGCGTTCTGTACGAAAGCGGTCCAGCGCGTCTATGGCTTCTGAAAAGGGTTCGCGTCCATTATGAATAACCCCCCAAATATCACAGAGTAAAACATCATAGTCATCTGCGATTTCGGCGAGCCCCGTGAGCGCTTGAAAGTCAGTCATAAAGTATCCTTGTTCCGCACATCTGCGGAGACATAGGAGTTAGGGGCATAAGGGGCATTTTGCAATAATAACATCATCACATTTTAAATCATGTCATGTCCGAACATCCCTATTCAATAGAGGCTAAAGGCCATCACAGATAAATAGGGGCTGTGCAAACTTAAAGCTTGTTTTGTCTGAGTTCCAAATTGATAACGGACTACGCCCTGACCTGAAATTGAGAGCCCGTATGACACTTGAACTTGTAAGCCAGACCTACAGTAAAGATCGCGGCCCGATTGAGCCTAAAAACGCGCCCATATTTCCGCTCACGCCGCCCCTCGTTTTATCAAAATCTTCGAACTTTGTTGCAGGCCAGCCTTTTGAGGCGTTTCAAACCATGCGCGAATCTGCGCCCGTTATGTGGCATCCTGCAGATCAATTTGAAGGGTTTTGGGCGTTGACGTCTTACGCAGATATTCGCGCGGTAAATCTGGATACAAAGCGGTTCTCGTCCCAAGAGGGCGGCATTTTGATGGCCTATGTTAATCAGGCCAGTAATCACCCGCAACTTATGGCGGCTGCGCTGAATACGATGATCTGTCTTGATCCGCCGCATCATATGCAATTGCGTCGTGAACATATGGCCTATTTCACACCGGGATATGTACGAAAATTAAAAGAGAAAGTTGACGTGGAGGTCGCGCGACTTTTGGACGTATGCGAAGCCCAAGGGCCAGAATTTGATTTGGTCGATAATTTCTCTGCCAAGCTTCCACTCTTCACGCTCTGCGAAATTCTCGGCATCCCAGAATCTGACCGCCCAAAGATTGAGCATTGGATGACCATGTTAGAGATGGCGCAAAATACAGTGGAGCGCGGCGAGCTTGGGACCATTGATCCCGCGCAGATCATGACGTTCCTCACCGAAGTGCAAGCTCTGTTTGATTATGGCCGCGAGATATTAAAAGACCGCCGCAATAACCCGAAAGAAGACCTGTTGTCGGCAATTGCGAATGTCGAAATAGACGGCGAAAAATTACCTGATGAATATTTGGACGGCTCTTGGCTTTTAATTGTCTTTGCGGGCAATGACACGACGCGAAATTCGATTTCAGGGACAATGAAACTCCTCACGCAAAATAAGGCTCAAAAAGCGGAACTGATTGCTAACCCCGCCCTCATTCCGAACATGGTACACGAATCTATTCGTATGGTGTCCCCCGTCATGTATATGCGCCGCACCGCGACGCAGGATTGCGAGATTAGCGGCCAGAAAATTGCCAAAGGCGAGAAAGTCCTGATGTATTACGGCGCCGCTAATCGCGACCCGTCTGTGTTTGAAGACCCCGACAGATTCGATATTCACCGCACCAACGCCAAAGACCACCTCGCCTTCGGGATCGGCCCACATGTCTGCCTCGGTCAACGCGTCGCGAATATGCAGCTCGAAAGCGCCTATCGTCAAATCTTGGAACGCTTTCCAACGCTAGAGTGGACAGGCGAAGAAGAGATCGCGCCCAACGGATTTACACATTCGATTGTGAAATTAGGGGTGAGACGGGGTTAGAGACGGGTTGAGTTTGGGAGTGTCCTAAGAGGAGCGGTTTTATGACGCTGGCAGGATATCCTCTTTGGCGGCATTTTAAGTTAGTTCACGTTTGCTTGCGAGGACTAGAAGACGTGAGCCTACAAGGTGAACAATTACGGATTTGTCAGGCTCAATAACTCACTGACAATTGAACTCTTCAAATTTGTTGATCTCGTATCAAGTGTGTTGTGAACGACGCGGAGTGGTTCCATGAACTCGGCGCCGCTCCGATCTGCTTTATAACTTCGTTTGTGGCCTGAAATGATCGAGTTACGAACTCTATTTTCCTTAAGAACATCGTTGTATTCTTGGATTAGCTGCGGAAAATAAGCATGTATCAAAAGTTCAATTCTGTGCGGATTTAGAGCCTGTTTTTCAGCAGAGTCAATAAATGTATCAAGATGCTGATTATAAGATATTTCATCTCTCATAACTGAGAATAATGAAACATCTGATGAAATAACGAATGTAGCCCACTCGGAAAACAGGGCATAGAGCTCTTCGCCTCTTTCGATTTTATTGAAGCGAGCTCTATCTTTATCCTCGCGGTCGAGTTTGGTGGTAATCGCTTTCAGGTTTGATCGGCTTGAAAACGCTACACCCATTAAGGCGAGGCCACCTCCGATGCAGGCGGCAATGATTGGAATAAAAGGTTCCATTATTAGCTAGCCTGAATCCTCAATTTACTGTGGAGCATTATACGTCTTGACAGAAGTTCCATTGTTTTGAGATTTATACGTTAAATATGTTGTAGGAAAAGGATTAAATTAAATCATGCTTGCGGGCGAAAGCTGCTTAATTGGCAAACATTACCAGCGGTCGTTTTTGGGCGTTTTAAGTCTCTTTATTTTTAGAAAAATTGAGGGCATGAGTTCGCACTAACTAAACCATCAAATCCGTTTTGCAAAACCCGCCCTCAACACTATCCCCCCTAAGCCGCCGCGAGCATCTCTTTCGGGTCAACGCCGTGTTCGCGTAGCGTCTCATGCACTTGCGTATAATGCGTGGCGGGGGTGAAGCCTAGACGCGCGCG
>ENA-ORXM01001899-ORXM01001899.1-marine-metagenome-genome-assembly--contig:-NODE-1899-length-26751-cov-8.592337_pt1 | contig 26751 bp, 24 predicted proteins | sample MGYA00237867_ERZ511480 | MGnify/ENA primary metagenome ERZ511480 (study PRJEB26309, sample SAMN06266103) | marine metagenome | isolation source: Algal blade | place: United Kingdom:Sidmouth, United... | reverse complement strand
CTTCCCACTGGCCAAGCCTTCGAATCGGGCATGGCTTCGCTACTCGACGACACCCAGGCTGAGGTCGACCAGGCGATCGACGTGCCGACCGAAACGTCGGCTGAGTCTCCGCCGCCGACGTCCTCGGGACTGACCCGTCGCAAGCGAGGACAGTCGAAAGTGCCGATCGGTGAAGGACGCCCCGTTGCCGCCAGCACCCGCAAGCCCGAGGAAATTCGTTCGATGCTCTCCCGTTATCGGGACGGCATAAAGGGAAACAAGTCCCCTGCAGAAACTGGTGAGGAGGGATGATGGCGCACTTGAGCGATGAGGCAACCAACGTCAACTGGTTGGTGAACAACTTTGTGTCCCAGGTGCCCGGTGTGACCGAAGCGGTCGTGGTGTCGTCAGATGGGCTGCCCATCGCTGCGTCAACGGGCCTGGATCGCGACTCGGTCGACCGGTTCTCGGCTGTGGCCTCCGGGCTGATCGGGTTGTCCTACGGTGCCGCCGGCCGCTTCAACGGTGGCGCTGTGACCGAGGTGATAGTCGAGATGGAGAACGCCTTCCTGTTCGTTACCGGGATCAGCGACGGGTCGCTCCTGGCCGTGGTCGCCGACGCCGGATCCGACATCGGACTGATCGGCTACGAGATGGCTGTCATGGTCGAAAAGGCCGGCGTCGCCCTGACACCAGAGCTCCGAGCCGAACTCCAGGCGGCGCTTCCCCGATGACGGTACCCGGACCAGCCCAGCCGGCTTCGGCCCCTGCGTCCTCCGCGTTTCGGGTCAGGCCCTACACTCTCACCGGAGGTCGCACCCGGACTGAAGTCGAACTCGGTCTGGAAACCCAGATCCGGACGACGGAACAGGGTGTTCGTCGTGCCTCCATGCTCGCACTCGAGCTTCGAGACATCGTCGAGATCTGTCGCCAGCCCCTGTCGGTGGCGGAGGTCTCGGCTCATCTTCGAGTTCCCCTGCAAGTGGCCAAGGTTCTTGTCGGTGACTTGATCACCAGCGGTGACGTGGAGAGCAACGACGTCGCCGCCACGCAGCAGGGCGGTCGCCCGGACATTCAGCTACTCGAGCGGGTCCTAGAGGGCCTGCAGAGTCTGTAGGGAGGCAGCAGATGAGCACCCCGATTCCCGTTAAAATCGTCGTGGCCGGCGGCTTCGCCGTTGGCAAGACGACCTTCGTGACCTCCATTTCCGACATTGAGCCGTTGACCACCGAAGCGGCGATGACCAAGGTCAGCGAGGATGTCGACAACCTCGGCGACGCCACGTCCAAAAAAGGCACAACCGTGGCCATGGACTTCGGCCGTGTCGCTCTGAGTCCCGAGCTTGTTCTCTACGTGTTCGGAACTCCAGGCCAGGACCGTTTCCACTTTATGTGGGACGAACTGGTGCGCGGCGCGATCGGCGCTGTCGTTCTCGTCGACACCAACCCGTGCATTGAAGACGTCGAGAATCCGGCGGCTGAGCGCCAGCCCGATACCAGATCCATCCACCTCAGACGATGCCCGCTCGAACATTTCGAATACGCGTGTTCGGTCGGTCTCGCCGATTCCCGAACCATTGTCGGCCACCGAGACTCTGAGACCGGTAGGCGTGCGGGTTGCCGTCACTGCAACCTCGAGGGGCTGATCGGTTCGGCGATAGCGAATGGCGTTGGTGAACAGGTTGGCGAACACACTCTGTAGCGGAACGGCCTTGGCATGTACGACGGGCATCTCTGCGACCGTCACCTGGGCGCCACACTCTTCTATTGGTTCGGCCAAGGTGTCGAGTGCTGCCTGAACGACCTCGGACACGCCGACGGGTTCGAGTTCTTGAATCGAATCGTGATTGCGGGACAGTGCCAAGAGGTGTTGCACCTGCTCGGTCATCTGGCTGACACCACTGCGAATCTCGGCGGCGTAGTCGATGGTCTTGTCGTCGCTACCTGGCTGAGCGCCGTTCGCAACCAAGACTTCGGCGTAGATCGCAACAGCACGCAGCGGCGATACCAATTCGTGGGCCGCGATATAGGCGAATTGCTCGAGCTCACGATTCGACAATTCGAGCTGATCGCGCGCGCTGCGCAACTCGCGTTGATGTTCTCGCAGCTCCATGCCGATCTCGTCGAAGCGGGTTCGCTCGACCTCTCGATCGAGACAGTGTTCGACCAGTCGACCAGCGGGTTCGAGCGACGATGCGTTGAAGTCGTCGAATCGGCCTGATTCAGGATGCGCAATGACAAGCCACCCCGACTCGGCTGACGGGCCACCAATCGAGATGGCAACGCTCGAGCCGACCCAGGGTTGGTAGCAATCGTCGTTCTCGGCAGGACGGTTGTACCTGACAAAGTGATGGCCGGTGGACCAGTCGCCACCGATCGATCCGTGCGTGCCTACGCGATGGATGACCTCTACTGCGCCAGATTCGTCGACGAACGCCAGTTCAGCATCCTCGGCGCCGAGCGAGGCCGCGGCAAGAGAAAGGAGGTCCTTGATCACCGCAGGAGACTCAACCATCTTCTTGCTCTTTGGCTCGGATGCCTGTCACTTCCCGCCAATCGTAACGGGGAGATAGGTGCGGCGACCCAAAGGTGGGTTTTGGGTCGCCGCCAATGTGTTCTGAGCGATATGTAGCGGGCGGCGGGAGCCCATCGTCAGAACAGCAAATCGAACAGTAACCGACGGGCGCTGAGCTTGGGCGTCGACTACCCGGATGACACCGGAATTGGGGTTGAGTGCTCTGACTCATGCGCTGCAGACCGGTCGAAGCAGGGCGGCGCCAGAACTCGAAATGAGTCTGGAGCCGCCCAGTCGCTCTGACCAAACGTCTCGGATTCGTTGATCAAAGCAGAGACGAAACTACCCGTTTGGGACGGTCCAATGGTCAAACATGCGCATAGAGACCCTAGTATTGGGGTCGAAGCATCAAGAGCGCTCACGCCTGCGAAGCATCATTCACTTTAGGAATTCTGGCAAAGGGAGTCTGGCATGACCGAATCATCAGAAACGGAAACAAGTGCATACACCTCGACATCCTCCGGCGGTGGGTACACAGAATTCGGCGAGGGCGATCTGGGACGTCTGCAGGGAATCCTGTTTGGTGATCATGCCCAGCGCACTCACGAGCGGATCGACACCCTCGAGCAAGCGCTGCTGGGGGCCATGGCAGATCTCCAATCCGATCTGTCAGCCCAGATCGGGAAACTCGAAAAGCGTGTCATCGCCGAAGAGGCGAACCGGGCGACTGCGGTCACGAATGTGGCTGATCGTGTCACGGCCGAGGCGAAATCCCACAAGGCCGAACTGCAGGAGCTGCAGAGAGGCCTCGACACCGGCACCGACAAGCTCGATAAGGCCATCAGCGATGCCGTGACCGATCAGCGTCTCGAACTCGAAGCCTCCCGCCGTGATCTCACCGCACAAATCGAGACGACCGAGGCCCAACTCACCGAGAACAGCGTGGCGCGCAGTCAGCTTGCTGCCGCCCTCATCAATGTTGCCGAAGAGCTGCAGCGCTGAGCAGTCGGGCTCGAGCAAGCGGCACTAGACAGGAACCTCGCCTGCGAGCGTGACCCGGTACATCTCGCGACGCTGTCCGGGGTAGTCGTTGATTGCGTGATGCTGCACGCAACGGTTGTCCCACATGGTGAGTGTTCCCGTTTGCCAACGCACCCGACACAAGAAACTGACCTGCTTGCAATGCGCGAGTAAATAGTCGAGCAGTGCCTCGCTCTCGGCCCTATTCAGGTCTTGGATCCCAATGGTGTACACATCGTTGATGAACAACAGCTTGCGGCCGGTGATCGGGTGCGTGCGTACCAGCGGATGCACTTGGGTGGCCAAGGCTTCTTCGCCGCCCTGAATATGCATGGCAGCGTTCGGATCTGGTCGCCCGAACACTCCCTGGGGACCGTAGCTGCGTTGTGCGGAGTGCACGGCGTATCCGCCTTCGAGCATACGTTTCATGCCGTTGGACAGCGTCTCGTAGGCCAAATACTGATTCGTGAAAACGGTGTCGCCGCCGGCGGGTGGCACGTGATGGCCATACAGGATCGTGGCCGAAGGCGGAGCCTGCTGGAAGCTCCAGTCGCTGTGCCAGGACCCACCGAAGAGGGCGCCGTCCTCGTTGGCTTCGCGAATGACCGCCAGCACATTCGGGTGTCCGTCGACCGGCGTGATGAATGGGGTGTCGCCGAACGTACCCAACTGCAGCGCAAACGCTTCGAGCTGATCGATGGTCAGCTTTTGATCGCGGAATGCCAAGACCATGTGTTCGGCAAAGGCTGCCTGGACTGCTGCCGTCGCTGGTCCACCGAGAGGGCGGCTCAGGTCGAGCCCATGTACGTCGGCGCCGAAGCTGCCGGTCATGGGGCGGAGGTCGAGATCCACTTCCTGGCTCGTTGCCGTCATGCCTGGTTGCCGAACACTCGGCTGAAGTTGTCGGCGTAGAAGCGGTCGAGCGCTCGGGCGGTGTGGCCGTCGAGTGCGCGTTCGAATCGCCCGTCGATCATATGCTCGATCTCGGCCATTCCCGCTGCGGAGTCATCGAGCGGCAGTGCGCCCACCCCCATGAGACGATCGTCGTCGGCACAGAACTCGGCGATGCCGCGATTGTGGGCGGCCGCCGATGCATACCGGGCTTGGACCGAGTCGGCGTTGAAGCACATGGGTGCAGCGAAGGTGCTGAAGACGAGTTGGCGATGGAAGCCGAGTTGATCAAAGAAGTCCGGCAGCTCCATGATGTGGCTGTCGGCATCGAGGTAGGTGCGGTTGTCTGCGTGTCCCATGTGATCCCCAAACACAGTCGTTTCATGGCCAACGCTAGACCAAGGATTCTCGGGCCCACCCAATCCAGCAAGGTCGACGAGTTGCTGGAGCTCCACGGAAACGTGCCTTGACAAGCGAGGCGACGAGATAGCCTTACGTCGTGAAGAACTGAGACCTGTCCCTGTCGTCGATGGTGCGAACCGCTAGGTGTTCGCATCGGAAGGTCTCTTTTCTCATGCAAACATCAGCGCAACTCGTTGCTTCCGGGCTCGGATTCGCCTATGGCCCCAGGCGAATACTGCACGAGATCGCCCTCACGCTCGCGCCCGGCGACAGGCTGGGAATCGTTGGGCCGAACGGCACCGGCAAGACCACGCTGCTGCGGTTGTTGGCGGGCGAATTGGAATCCGAAACCGGGTCGGTCGCCGTCAATCCGCCGTCGGCCACGGTCGGTCTGATGCACCAACAACTCGGTGACCTTCCCGAGGAGACCATTGCTGCGTTCCTGTCGAGGGTCACCGGGGTCGAAGCGGTCGCCAAGGAGTTCGAGGCTTCCTTGGCGGCCGTCGCCGACGGAACTGCCGGCGCCGACGATCGTTACGACGCCGCGCTTGCGCGCTATCTGAACATCGACGCCGCCACGTTCGACACGACAGCCGAGCAGGCGTTGGTGCAGGTCGGCCTGAGCGAGCTGAGTCCCGAGCAGCTGACTTCCTCGCTGTCTGGGGGGCAACGCACCAAGGTGAACCTGGCTGCCATGCTGCTTGCGAGCTTCGATGTTCTGCTGCTCGATGAGCCGACCAACGACCTCGACAACAACGGGCTGACATTGCTCGAAGACATGTTGCTGACCGGTCAGCGACCCGTGGCAGTCGTGAGCCATGATCGAGCGTTTCTCGAGCGGGTGGTCACCGGGATATTCGAACTCGATGATCACGCCCACACCGGCACTCGTTTCAACGGCGGATTCGCTGCGTGGGAACACGATCGTCAGGTGGCTCGGCAGCAGCACTACGACGCCTTCGACGAGTTCACCTCCAAACGGTCGGCGCTGCACCAGCGGGCACGAACCCAGCAACAATGGTCCGCAGCAGGCGTGCGCAGAGCCAAGGGCGACAAGTCCGAGTCAGACAAGAACATTCGGGCTTTTCGCATCGCAACCAGCGAGAAGCTCGCGGGTAAGGCAAAGCAGACAGAGCGTGCGTTGGAGCGACTCGAGCGTGAGGAGCGCGTCGATGCGCCTTGGGAACCGTGGGACCTACAGCTCGAGTTTGCCCAAGCCGAACGCTCTGGCACCGACGTTGGTGTGCTTCACGGTGCCACGGTGCAGCATGGCGACTTCGTGCTCGGCCCGATCGATGTCGCCGTCACCGCAGGCGACCGAATCATGATCACCGGTGCCAACGGCTCAGGCAAGACCACATTGCTCCGCGCGTTGTTCGGCGAGGTCGAACTGGCCACGGGAACCCAACATGTGGGCCGGTCGGTCAAAGTATCGACGTTGCGTCAACAACGCGAACTCTTCGCAGATGCGCCGTCGCTGTTGCGTGGTTTCACCGACGCGGTCGGCGGTGACGATCAAGTGGCGCGCAGCCAATTGGCCAAGCTCGGTCTCGACAGCGAACGCATCGATCGCCCTGCCGGTGAGCTTTCTCCAGGCGAACAGACCCGCGCCGCGCTGGGTCTCTTCGCCGCCCGCGGCGCAAACGTGCTGGTACTCGATGAACCCACCAACCATCTCGATCTGCCTGCAATCGAGCAGCTCGAGGTGGCACTGGCCGATTTTCCACACACCGTGCTGCTCGTGACCCACGATCGACGATTGATCGAGAACGTGACCACCAACCGTCACTGGCATCTCGACGCGGGTGCGTTGATCGAGCGCTGACGGCTCGGGCGCACGGGCACGCGCCCTCAAACTAAGGCATGCCACATCCGAATAGACGGGCCCACATCGCTCGTGGCAATCTCGGGCCATGGCATATGTGACCGACCGTGTGATTCATGACGCCGATGCTCATGTGATGGAGACGCCCGAGTGGATCGAGGGGTTTGCGTCGCAACGAGTGCTCGAAGTGGCGCACCTTCCTCAGTTGACCCAAGACCAGTCCTTCCGCTTCAACTTCGAGGACATGTGACGCTGAACTGTCGCATCCAAACCCGTGGTGGCATGCAATGATGCGGGTATCGAACCCTTCGACCACAGCGAGCAGCGGCCCGCCTTCGACCTGCCGCGGCTCAGCGAGTTCGAACGACTCGGCGTAACGCTCGATCGAGAGCTACACGGCGGTCATCAATCGCGTGTTTGGTTGGCGACCTCGCAATATGGCAGCAAGGTCCACGATCTGGTGGTAAAGCTGATCGACGTGTCGAGCGGCGATCGCGCCGACGCCCTCGCTCGACTTCGGGTACGACACGAGGCGTCGCGCTACGACGATCGAGTCGTCCCGATTGTGCCGCTCGGTGGTCAAGTCGTGAATCGCATCGAGAACTGTTTGGTCGTTGCATCGCCGCATATCGACGGACGGTTTCTCGATGTGACAAATCGCCCCGATGTCGAGCGCATGGGCCGGGCAATGGCGCGTCTGCATCAATCGCTGCGGCTGGTGCACATCGAGCTGCCGCCGGTGCGAGCGCTCAGCACCGGCCCGCTCATCGAAGGACTAAGTGACAACCACCAGCTGCTCCACGGCGACTTCGCGCCGTCGAACCTATTGCTCGACAGCGAGGGACGGCTGTGGATCTATGACTTCGATGATTCCGGTCAAGGGCCGGTCGAGTTCGAGCTCGGCAACACGTTGTTCATGGCGCTGTTCGACACCAGCCCGTCGTTGAATCAGCCAAGTGCCGAATACCGTCAATTCCGACATTGGTTCCTGGGTGCATACAAGGCCTCGGCCGAACACCCGGTATCGGAGATGCTGGTCGACATCGGGCTGCAGGCAAGAAGTGACGCGCTGCGTTACTGGCTGCATCACCTCGACGAAGCGCCCGTCGGCATCAGGACCGCTTCAGAATCCTGGCATCGACACCTGCGGGCGTTCGCAGGGATCCTTCAGCCGTGAACGAGCTGCTCGTCATGCGCCATGCAAAGTCGGATTGGTCGGCGGGCGTGAGTGACTTCGACCGCCCGCTGAACGATCGCGGTCGACGCGCCGCTGATCAGATGGCAGCTTGGCTCCTGGACCATGAACTCTGTCCAGATCGGGTGGTGAGCTCACCTGCTGCCCGGACACGAGCAACAGCCCTGGCAGTGGTGACCGAGTGTGACATCGACCGCCGCCGGCTCGAGTTCGAGACCGATGGCTATCTCGCTGACGCGTTCACATGGCGACAGCTACTGGCCAAGCAACAACCGGGGCGAATACTGATCTGCGGCCACAACCCGGGCCTCGATGACTTGGTCGACGAGCTATCGGGTCGTCGCGCACCAATGTCGGTATCGGGCAAACTCATGACGACCGCCGCCATTGCCCACTTCCGGGTGAACAGTCATTGGGACCAGCTCCGCGAAGACACCAGTGAACTGGTGCAACTCGTCCGCCCTCGAGAACTCGCCGACGGCACGACTTAGACGCCTATGTCCTCGTTCCACAGCGTGGGCTCGTCGCGAATGAAGTCCTGCATCATCTGAATGCAGGTTTCGTCGTTCAGCACCACGACCTCGACGCCGCGTTCGGCGAGCAGAGCTTCTTCGCCCAAGAACGTCTGGTTCTCGCCGATCACCACCTTGGGGATGCCGTAGAGAAGGATGGCGCCGGTGCACATCGAGCACGGCGACAGCGTGGTGTACATGACCGAGTTCTGGTAGACGCTGGCTGGTTGGCGGCCGGCGCGCTCGAGGGCGTCGGTCTCACCATGGCGAATCGCGCTGCCCATCTGCACGCGACGATTGTGGCCTCGACCCAAGATGGCGCCATCGTGGACCAGAACAGCCCCGATGGGAATGCCTCCTTCGGTTCGCCCCGCCTGTGCCTCGTCGATTGCTGCGTGCATGAAGTCGTCCATCTCGCCATCCATTCTGCCAAAGTGAGCAGGACCTCACGCGGCTCGAGTACGTGTGCGACAGCTGCGGGCGACTTACAACCAATCATGCTGAGCTGGTCAGTAACTGGCGTCGGGCATTTCGTCTTTGCGATTCTTGATGAACAACAGGAGCTCTTCGTCGATTGCTGAATCGAGCGCCGGAGCCTCGTATTCGAGCAGCAGCTGCTTCCAGCGGGCGTTGGCGCGCTGTGCTGACGTCAGGCTGCCTTCTTCCTCCCACTGTTCGAAGCTGTCGTTGTTCGCCAGCTCCGAGCGCCAGAACGCGGACTCGAAGTTTGCCAGCGTGTGGGCATTGCCCAAGAAGTGCTGCCCGTGTTCGTTGGTTCGAAACGCTTCCATGGCTTGGCCGTTGTCGGACATGTCGATGCCTCGGCCGTAGACAGACATTGCTCCGAGCTGATCCGCGTCGAGGATGAGCTTCTCGTATCCGATAGCCAGTCCGCCTTCTTGCCAGCCGGCGGCGTGCAACACGAAATTCACGCCGGCCTGCACCGTGGGCAGCAGGCTGTGGGCCGACTCGTAGGCAGCTTGCGCGTCGGGGTACTTGGACGACGTGAATTGACCGCCCGAGCGAAAAGGCACACCCACTCGGCGAGCGAGCCCGGCCATGACGTGAATGGCTTGCCCAGCCTCGGGAGTGCCAAAGGTCGGCGCGCCGGTGGCCATGGACATGGAGCTGGCGAAGGTGCCGAAGATGACGGGCGCGCCCGGGCGAACCAGTTGGTAGTAGGCCATGCCCGACAGCGCCTCGGCCAGAGACTGGGCGGCCAGACCAGCAACGGTCACCGGCGACATTGCACCTGCGAGGATGAACGGCGACAAGATTGCGGCTTGATTGGCTTTGGCATACGCCGTGGCTGCACCCAGCATGGTGCCGTCCCATCGCAATGGCGATGAGGCGTTGATCAGCGACGTCATGACCGTACGGTCCTGCAGGTCGCCGCCGAACGCGATACGGCTCAGTTCGATGGAGTCCTCGGCTCGTTCGTCGGCAGTGACCGACCCCATATAGGGCTTGTCGCTGTACTTGATATGGGAGTACACCATGTCGAGGTGGCGCTTGTTGACCGGGACATCGACAGGCTCACATACGGTGCCGCCCGAGTGATGAAGGTGCGGCAGCTGGTAGACGAGCTTGACGATGTTCTCGAAGTCCTCGAGCGTGGCATAGCGGCGACCGTTCTCGAGGTCCATGGCGAACGGTGACCCGTAGTTCGGTGCGAACACCGTGGCGTTGCCGCCGATCTGCACACTCCGTGCCGGATTGCGGGCGTGTTGGGTGAAGATCTTGGGGGCGTGGTCCTGCACGATCTGGCGGCACATGCCTTGGGGGAAGTGCACCATGTCGCCGCGCACATCGGCACCGGCGTCTTTCCACAACTCGAGGGCAGACGGAAAGTCCTGGAAGGCAATACCGACCTCCTCCAAGATGATGTCGGCGTTCGCTTCGATCTTGGCGTAGGCCTCGTCGTCGATCAGGTCGACTGGTGGAAGCCTCCGTTCGAGCCAGGCTGCGGTCTCTGCCTTGGTGGCGCGGGCTGCTTGGCGACCAGAGCGGCCACCGCCACGTCGGCCCTTGCGAGCGGGTGCATCAGACATGTGAGAACTCCTGGTTACGGGTGGGTATCAACTGCGGCGCGAGCGCCGACGACGCCCGCCTGGCTCTGTGGTTCGCGGAGCGGTGGATCGCGGGAAGGCCAACGCAGTCACGAAATGTTCTTGGAAGCGAGGTTCGGTCGCCGTCTCGATCTTGGTCACGTCGTTCACCACGTTTTCCACCTGGGTGCGTTGGGCTGCGCTGAGCAGCAGCCGCACCGCGCCGCTGCCTGCGGAGTTGCCTACGGCTTGGACATCGTCGACCGCGATCTCGGGTATCAAGCCGACGATCATCGCGTGCGCCGGGTCGATGTGAGCGCCGAATGCACCTGCCAGGCGAATCTCGTCTACCGACGTGAGCTCAGCGTGCTCCATCAACAGCTCGATGCCAGCCTTCAGCGCTGCCTTGGCGAGCTGAATCGCCCGCACGTCGGCCTGAGTGACGAACAGGTCATCGACGAGTTGGAAGTTGAACGTGCGACCATCCTGCACGATGCGGCCCGTGCTCGCCGCCAGCTCGCCTCGGATCACTCCCGCTTGGTCGATGATGCCTGCGCTCACCATCTCGCTGATGGCTTCGATGATGCCCGAACCACAGATACCGGTGATACCCGACGCATCGGTTGCTTCCCGGAAGCCGAGGTCGTTCGACCACAGGTCGGATCCAATGACCTTGAAAGAGACCTCGAAGGTAGTGCGATCTATCGCCACCCGTTCGATAGCACCCGCAGTGGCCCGCTGACCGGAGCTGATCTGGGCTCCCTCGAAAGCAGGTCCAGTCGGGCTGGAACAGGCGAAGAGGCGTTCGTTGTTGCCGAGCACGATTTCGGCGTTGGTGCCGACGTCGACGAGAAGTTGGATGGCGCTGGACCGGTGAGGACCCTCGTTCAAGATGGCGGCGGCGGTGTCGGCGCCCACATGACCGGCAATGCAGGGAGCAACATAGAGCGCAGCGTTGGGCAGGTCGAGTTCGATGTGGGAAGCAGGAGCTGCGAACGGGCCATCGATCGTCAGCGGGAACGGGGACTGGCCCAGGGGAGTGGGGTCGAGACCGAGCACCAGGTGATGCATGATTGGGTTGCCCACGATCGTGACATCGACAACGTGGCCAGGCTCGACCTCGGCGATGGCACAGAGTTCGGTCACGATCTCGTTCAGCGCACTCCTGACGGCTTTGGTCAATTCGACTTCACCGCCGGGATTCATCATCACATAGCTGACCCGACTCATCAGGTCTTCGCCGAAGCGGATTTGTGGATTCATCTGACCTGAAGTGGCGAGCACCTCACCCGTTGCCAGGTCGATCAGATGACCAGCGATCGTGGTTGAGCCGACGTCGATTGCGATACCCATGATGCGGTCGACAAAGCCGGCCCAAACTGCACCGATCGTCGGACCGCCCTGGCGACGATGCTCGACCGCGACGGACAGGTCGTCTGCCATGCCAGCGATTCCATCTTTGGTGCCAGGCTCATCAAGCGTGAGGCCCCATTGCGCCTGGAGCGCTGCGGGCAAACCGCCGGCTTCGGCCACGTCGGTTACATAGTGAAGCGTATAGATGGGGTCGATGACCAACTCGCCGACGTCGACCGATTTGCGGATGACTTGTTTGTGAATCTGGCTCTCGGCCGGGATGGCGATGACCACGTCGCCACAGATCTTGGCGGAACAACCCAGACGACGACCATCGACGATTGGTCGCTTGCCCTGGTAGTTCTCCTCGAGAATGCCCCATGGCGACAACGCATCGGCGTCGACGCGTATCGCCCACTTTGCAAACTCGCCGGTGCTCGGTTCGATCTGGCAGCGCCCACAGATCCCCCGGCCGCCACACACGGTGTCGAGATCGGCGCCCAGCTGCACGGCAGCATCGAGCACGGTGGTGCCATTGGCTACTTCGCCCTTCAGCCCCGACGGAGTAAACACCACGCGTCGAGAGGCTGCAGGTTCGGCGACAGCGCGAAGCTCGGTCATGATGGGCCGGTTATCAACTGCGTCGGCGGCGACCGCCGGCGCGTCGGCGCGCCGCACCTTCGCCGCCACCCGCATTCGGGTCGCGATTCGCCGCGATCCACGCGGCACAGTTCTCGTCGTTGCCGGCGAGAACGTCGGCAGCCATTATTGCGGTCGTGACTTCCGGATGAAGCGGGTTCATGATGGCGCTCGTCATGCCTGCGCCCATCGCCATCGACAAGAACGCGCCGGTGATGTTGTGTTTGTTCGGCAGGCCGAAACTGACATTCGATGCACCGCACGTGGTGTTGACCTGCAACTCCTCGCGCAGCCGGCGAACCAATCGAAACACCTGTTGGCCAGCAGTACCCATTGCCCCGATCGGCATGACCAACGGATCAACGACGACATCGGAGTGGTGAATGCCATGGTCGGCAGCACGCTCGACGATCTTTTTCGCCACGGCGAAACGCACGTCGGGATCCTCGCTGATACCGGTCTCGTCATTGCTGATCGCGACCACCGCGGCACCCGATTTCTTCACCAGAGGAAGTACTCGCTCGAGTACCTCTTCTTCGCCGGTGACCGAGTTGATCAGCGGTTTGCCCTGGTAGACCTCGATGCCGGCTTCGAGCGCATCGATGATGGAGGAATCGATGGCCAGCGGCACATCGGTCACCGACTGCACCAGCTTGATGGCTTGTGCAAGTAGCGCCGGCTCATCGGCCAGCGGGATTCCGGCATTCACGTCGAGCATGTGGGCTCCAGCGGCAACCTGGGCCAGTGCGTCGGCTTCGACCCGGCTGAAATCGCCGTCCTTCATCTCTTGAGCCAAGAGCTTGCGACCTGTTGGATTGATGCGTTCGCCGATCATCACGAACGGGCGGTCGAAGCCGATCACCACGTCCTTTGTGGCCGAGCTGATAACGGTTTCGGTCATTTTGTGTCTTTCGCAATCGGGGCTTCGCTTCGATCGGGCCACCTTGTGGATGGTCGGTCGTTGGTGGTGATGCGCTTCATGGGCGCGGTTTCGGGTCGAGCCCGCCGTTGTCGACCAGTTCGCTGATCGTGTCGCGGTCGTAGAGCTGCTGCAGTCGTTCGGCCTCGGAGCGTGCCACGACTTCGGGGTCACCTACACACGGCCCACTGACTCGACGCCATTGCAGTACATAGTCATCGGCATTGGTCAGCCCGGCAACGCCCGCAGCGCGGTCGATGGCCACTTGGAAGCGCTCTTCGAGCAGCCATGATCCTTTCTCACCATCAGCGGTCGCAGTGACCTGCGCAGGGATGTCTCGCCAGTAGATGGTGACCATCTCGTTGCTCTTGGCACGACGGCGCCGGCGAGGCGCGTCAGCGGACTCCATCACGCAGCAGAGCGGCGAGCGCTGACCATGGTGGTCGCCATCTCGGCCGCAATCGCGGCATCGCGGCAGTAGCCATCGGCCCCGATGGCATCGCCGAATTCTTCGTTCAAAGGCGCCCCACCCACGAGAATGATGTAGTCGTCTCGCAGACCCTTCTCGGTCATGGTGTCGATCACGACTTTCATGTACGGCATGGTGGTGGTCAACAATGCGGACATACCCAGAATGTCAGGTTGGTGTTCGTCTAGTGCGGCCAGGTACTCATCGACATCGGTGTTGATGCCCAGATCGACAACCTCGAAACCGGCGCCTTCCATCATCATGGCGACCAAGTTCTTGCCAATATCGTGGATGTCGCCCTTGACGGTGCCGATCACGACCTTGCCAACAGGTTTGGCCCCGGTCTCGGCCAGTAGCGGCCGCAGGATTGCCATTCCTGCCTTCATCGAATTGGCTGCCAGCAGCACTTCGGGCACGAACAAGATGCCATCGCGGAAGTCGATGCCGACGATACGCATTCCTTCAACGAGCGCGTCATTGAGGACCCTGTCAGCTGACCAGCCCCGACCAAGCAAGATGTTGGTCCCCTCGGTGATCTCTTCGGCTAGTCCGTCATAGAGATCGTCGTGCATCTGCGCGGTGAGATCGTCGTCATCGAGATCCGCCAAGATGATCTCGTCGTCGTCCTCGAGTGCGTTGTTGTCAGCCATGGTTCAGCCTCATAAAGATCAGCGCTCGAACTCGAGCGATACTGCGACTGTCAGTCCGTGCCGCATTGTGGAACAGTACCGTATCACGGAACAGGCTGCAGTAGGTCGGGGGTAGTGGTACTCGGTCAGACGCGTTGATGCCCGACCGTTTGGCCGGGCATCAATTGAGTTCGGTTGAACTGGTGGGTGGTTACTCTGCGGCTTCTTCGGCCGCAGCGTCGATGCCATCGTTGAGGCTGTTGTTGGCGGCAGTGAAGACGCCGCTGATGCTTTCGCCGAACAGTGCCAGGACGGCGATTGCTGCCAGGGCAACAAGGGCGAGGAGCAGGCCGTATTCGGCCATGGCTGCGCCGCGCTCTTCGCGGTCAGCAATGTCGTTTTGGAGGCGAACCATGAAGTTGGTCATTGTTTGTTTCCTTCTGGGGAGTGGCACCTTGTGCCGTGGTTGAACAAGTAACCAATCGGCCCCAGCCACACCCGGTAAAGCCGGTTGGGTAGTTTTCGAGCCCGTTCGATCCAAGCGACTTACTTCGACTTGGTGAGTGAACACACAAATGCTCGCCCAGGCGTAATCCGGGCAGCACAAGATCGTTGTTACCAGAAATCGAAAGTCGATCTCGCTCGAAAGGAAGTTCTCATCACGTGCTGCGTGTTCCCGCCCCGGCCCCAGACCAGCGTCCGGTCGAGGCAAAAGCGACGAGTGTCCTTCCCACCCCCACGTTGGCGGCAACGGCCACGCCAGGACCCGTCGCACCGTCGAGCCGGCGCACGAAATCAGTCGGAGTCGCAACGGTCGCGACGCGGTTGTGTGGCCCGCCAGCGAGCCCCGGAGCCACTGCTCTTCGTCGGCCGCGGCGTCGACTTCGGTGACGAGGTGGTCTCTATCGTGCAGGGGCTCGATGTCGATGACGACATCGTGGCCGCCACGGTGCGTCAGGTTGTGACAGTGCCACATTCATGACGATGTAGGTCAGAAAGCGGTCACGGCAAATCATCACCTGGGTATAGGGAATGAATCAGCCCGCACTACGGTTCGTTATGCCTGATCAAAGAGCAATCACTGGCGCATCTATGACGGAACTTGCCGAGCAATACCGAAACGTGAGGGCCCACACCGAAGCCTTGGCTTCGAAGCTGGGTGCCGAGGACCAGGTGGTGCAGTCGATGCCCGACACCAGTCCTACGAAATGGCATCGAGCCCACGTCACCTGGTTTTTCGAGACGTTTCTGCTCAAGCCGTTTCATTCGACCTACGTGGAACTCGACCCGACGTATGCCTTCCTGTTCAACTCGTACTACGAGGCGGCTGGGCCCCGACATACCCGGGCCGAACGTGGCATGATCACCCGCCCGACGGTCGACGAGGTCGCCGAGTACCGCCACCATGTCGACCAGGCCATGCTCGAATTACTCTCGCAGCCGCTGTCGGCAGAGGCCACCGATCTGGTGGTGCTCGGATTCAATCATGAACAACAGCATCAAGAACTGTTGCTCATGGATATCAAGCATCTGTTCTCACTCAATCCCATGGCGCCTGCCTACTACGAGAATGCTGCAGTGGTTGCGGCCGGCGAGCCGACCGAGCTGTTGTGGAATAGATTTGATGGCGGCATACACCGCATTGGGCACAAAGGCGCCGACTTCAGCTTCGACAATGAGCTCCCACAACACGACGTGCTGCTGCAACCCTTCGATCTGGCCGATCGCCTGGTCACCTGTAGTGAGTGGATCGAGTTCATGCAAAGTGGTGGCTACGAGCAACCGGTGCACTGGCTCTCCGACGGCTGGCACACCGTGAAGAAGAACAGCTGGCGTGCACCCGAATATTGGTACGAGGTCGACGGTCAGTGGATGATGTTCACGCTGGCCGGCCTGCGTCTGGTCGATCCGACCGAACCCGTCAGCCACATCAGCTACTACGAGGCCGATGCGTTCGCCTCGTGGGCAGGCGCACGGTTACCCACCGAAGCGGAATGGGAACATGCATCGGCTACCGCCGACATCCCAGTCGATGCAGCGAATCGGGCATTGGTACACCCCGTGGCGGCGCCTGCTGCCAATGGCGCGCTGCGCCAGATGTTCAGCGAGCTTTGGCAGTGGACTTCGAGTTCGTACTCGCCCTACCCCGGATTTCAGACGGCTCCCGGAGCGGTGGGCGAATACAACGGCAAGTTCATGGTGAACACCTGGGTCTTGCGTGGCGGTTGCGTGGCCACGCCACCCGGCCATGTTCGGGCGACCTACCGCAACTTCTTCATGCCAGCGACACGCTGGCATTTCTCGGGCGTGCGACTTGCCCGAAACGTCTGACGCCACCATCCGCATCCCCGGCCCAGTGCCGCATCCCCCAAGAGAAATCATTCATGACATCTACACGCATCGACGTCCACCTGAAACCGGGTTGGTGGCGCGCCACCTTGGAGAACGACGTGCGCACGGGGCTCCTGGCCGAACCGCGCAGCATTCCCGCCAAGTGGTTCTACGACGAACTGGGTAGCCAACTCTTCGACGAAATCACCAAGCTCGATGAGTACTACCCGTTCCGGGCCGAGCGCGAAATCCTGGCTACCCGGTCTGACGAGATCGTCGCTGCATCCGGCGCAGACACACTCGTTGAACTGGGCTCGGGCACAAGCGAGAAGAGCCGTGTGTTACTCGACGCCATGGCCAAGGCCAACGTGCTCAAGCGCTATGTGCCATTCGATGTCAGCGAAGAGATGCTGCGCTCAGCCGCCAAAGACATCAACGCCGACTACCCGGGAACCGAGGTGTACGGCATCGTTGGCGACTTCGATCGCCACATCCCGCTTGTGCCGATCGGCGGTACCGGCATGGTGGCCTTTCTGGGGAGCACGATTGGCAACTTCGCGCCCAGCGCTCGCAAACGCTTCATCGCCGACGTGGTCGAGGCGCTCGAGTCCGGTGGCACATTCCTGCTCGGGACGGACCTGGTGAAGGACCCAGACCGGTTGTGGGCGGCGTACAACGATGCTCCGGGCGTGACCGCAAAGTTCAATCTGAATATGCTCACCATGATCAATCGCGAGCTGAACGCGGACTTCGATCTCGATCAGTTCGAGCACCTGGCCGACTGGGACGCAACCAACGAATGGATAGATATTCGTGTCCGCAGCAAGGTCGCGCAGACGGTCCACGTGCGAGATCTCGATCTCGTGGCCGACTTTGCTGCCGGTGAAGAGATCAAAACCGAGATCAGCGCCAAGTTTCACCTCGACGGAATCGGCTCTGAACTCGAAGCTGCCGGCCTCGACGTTGTCGAGCAGTGGACGGACCAGGCCGGCGACTTCGCCATGACACTCGCTCGCAAGCGCTGAGATCGTCAGCGAGTCAAGGGAGCACGAGCCCATCAGCTTGCCATTCGGCGGTCAGCGCGTCGCCTGGGCCCAGCACGAGGTGATGTAGTTCGTCGGCGGCTACGAGATTCTCTTGCGAACGATCGACAAGCCATGCTTTGACCTTGCTGCCCGCGAGATGGCCTTACATGGCGACATCGTTCGATGATCCGTCTCAGACAGTTTGTATTGTCCCGAAAGCTTCGTGGTGCACGGTGGCGATCAGGGAGGATCCCTGGGGGTGAGCAATATCGAACCTGGTACCGGGCAGGTCGTGAGGGGTGGTCAGTTGCGCAATGCCGATCCATGTGTCGAGCCGCGGTGACCACATGGCGTTGTGGAGCTTGCCGATTCGTTTGCCGTCGATCGATGCCTGCCACGGGTGCTGGCAGGGAACCACATCGCCGGTAAGCCGCACGTTGACCAGATTGCGACGCACCGGTCGTTCCAACCGTTCTTCGAGTGCGGCCCGCCCCACGAACTGGTGGTCGCCGTCGAGCGAGGTGTAGGCCCCCAGGCCGACCTCGATTGGGTCGGTGTCTCGATCATGATCGGAGCCATAGCTGAGCAAACCACTTTCCATCCGTTCCTGATGGTTGGGAGCGCCGGGGCCGATGCCGTACTTTTCACCCGCATTCATCAGCAGCGCCCACAGACGCTCGCCCTGGGATTCGTCGGTCAGGAACAGTTCGAAGCCGCCTTGCTTGCTCCAGCCCGATCGGCAGAGCACCAGCGGCATGCCATCGATTTCGGCGGGGCAGTGGTGGAAGAAGCCGAGTGCGTCGACCATCTCCGCGCCGAAGAGATCACGAGCCAGGTCATTGGCAAGTGGCCCCTGGATGGCCAAGGGCGACGCAGCGGCTTCGAAGATCTCGACGTCGTCGCCACGCCCACCGGCGACAGCCCGTGCCCACAGCAGAATATTGCTGTCGGCCAAGGACAACCAATAGCGATCCTCGGCGACACGCAAGATCACCGGATCGTTGATGATGCGTCCGTGGTAATCGCAGAGCGGTGCGTAGCGGGCGCGGCCGACTTTCATGCCGGTCAGGTCACGCGCCGACAGGTAGTTGGTGAGCGCGAACGCATCGGGCCCGGCTATCTCGACCTGGCGTTCGGAGGAGACATCCCACAAAGCAACGCCTTGCGTCAATCGCTCGTATTCGGCGGCGGGATCGCCGTAGCTGGCGGGCAGATACATGCCGTTGTAGACGGTGAACGAGGACGCCCCGGCGCGCATCGTTGCATCGAAGAATGGCGACTTCTGATTGCGTGAACCAATGACTATTTCTGGCACAGCTGGCTGCTTTCTCTGACTTTCTGACTATCCGACTGGTTGGCGAATGCTCTGGGTTATCCGCGCATGCGAGCACCGGCGGGATCCCAGAGGCACTCATTGACCAATGACGCTCGGTGGCGGAGGCCCACGATCTCGATTTCAAAATCGCCGCCCGCGTGCTCGAGCGCAGCCGGCACATAGCCCAGCGCCACCGACTTGTCGGCGTGATGGGCGTAGCCGCCCGAGGTAACCCAGCCGACAACTTCGCCGTTGTGCCATATCGGTTCGTCGCCGATCACATCGTGATCATCGGCATCGACGACCCAGGTGAGGAGTCGAAGCGTCGGCCCTTGGGCGGCTGCGGCGATCAAGGCGTCGCGGCCGATGAAACCGTTGGGTTTCGCCCCGGCATCGAGTTCGACAAAACGGTCGAGCCCTGCCTCGAACGGAGTGTAGAGCGGCCGAAATTCTCGGGCCCAGCTACCGAAGCCCTTCTCGAGGCGTAACGAGTTGAGCGCTGCGCTGCCGAACAAACGCACGCCGAGATCACCACCGGCATCCATGAGAGTGTCATAGACGTAGCGCTGGCTGCTCGACGGCATCCAAAACTCGTAACCGAGATCGCCCGAATAGCTGACTCGCCCACACCAGACGGTGGCCCAGCCGACCTCGAGCTCGCGAAATGTCATGAAACGAAACGCATCGTTGGACACATCGGTAGTGGTCACCCGTTCAAGTAGCCGGCGCGACGCTGGACCAGCGATCGCCAGACCGCACATATCCCATCCAAGCGTCCGGTACTGCACGGAACCATCAGCGGGCCGTTGCTCATCGAACCAGCGCTCGTAATAACGCTCGGCTATACCGGACCCAAAGACAAAGAACCGCTCTTGGCTGCTGGAGTTCGCAGTAGCGCCTCCGGTGACGGTCGTCTTTGGTCCTTCCGCAGTGCCGAGTGCTGGCTCGGGACATGCCACCGTGAGATCACCGATCAACTTGCCCCCTTGATTCGTCATAGGCGCCAGCACCATGCGCCCAGGTAATGGCATGGCGTTGGTGATCAGACCATCGAGAAAGTCTCGAGCCCCGACCCCGGTGAACTCGAACTTGGAGAAGCCCGACGTCTCCATCAGACCAACGCCCTTGCGCACCGCCAGCGTCTCGGCTCGTATCGAGTCCCATGCATTCGATCGTCCGAAGCTGACTTCTTCGACCGGGTCCAAGCCGGGAAGCTGAAACCATTGGGCGGTCTCGAGCCCGAACGAATCGCCCCATACCGCGTTGGCGTCCACGAACTTGTCGTAGATCGGGGTGGTCGCCAGGGGCCTGCCTTCGGGCAAGAACTCGTTGGGAAACCGGATACGAAAGCGGCGGCCATAGTTCTCACGGACCTTCGCATTGGTCCAGGCCATCGAAGCAAAATCGCCGTAGCGACTGATATCCATCGCCCACACGTCGAAGCCCGGGTCGCCATTGGTGATCCAGTTGGCCACAGCCAAGCCGACGCCGCCGCCTTGGGAAAGCCCGGCCATCACGGCACATGCTGACCAGTAACCCGGCAAGCCACGCACGGGTCCGAGTAGCGGATTGCCGTCAGGCGAGAAAGTGAAGGGCCCGTTGATCACACTCTTGATACCGGCGCTCGCGAAGATCGGGAAGTGATCGAAACCGCGCTGTAGCGACTCGGTGATGTGATCCAGGTTCGGGTCTAGCAACTGCATGCCGAATTCCCATGGTGTCTCCTGGACCGACCATGGCCTGCCGTTGGGCTCGTAGGTGCCGAGCAGAAGCCCGCCCTGTTCCTGACGCATATAGATCTCGCCACCAAAGTCGATGGCGTGCAACATCTCGTTGCCGTTGTCCGCGTTCCACTTCGCAACCTCGTCCAAAGGTTCAGTCACGATATAGATGTGCTCCATGGCAAGCACGGGAGCTTCGAGGCCTGCCATGCGGCCGACCTCTCGGGCCCACAGCCCGCCGGCATTGACCACATGGTCACAGACGATCGATCCGGCGTCGTCGCCGGTGCTGGTCTGGATGAGATCGACGCGCCAGGTGCCATTGGCTTGCCGGTTCAGGTCTCGAGCCCAGGTATCGCGATAGATCTCCGCGCCGGCTTTGCGGGCCGCCTTGGCATACGCATTGGTGACTCCAGTCGGGTCCACATGGCCCTCGTGAGCGTCGTACATAGCCCCCACGAAGTACTTCTCTTCGAAGATCGGCAGCAGCTCCTTGGCTTCGGCGACCGAGATCAGCTCGGTTTCCATACCCAGGTAGCGGCCACGGGCATGGCTCATGCGCAGCCAGTCCATGCGCTCGGGAGTATCAGCGAGCATGACCCCGCCGGTGATGTGGATGCTGCAGTCCTGGCCCGAGGCTCTTTCGATCTCCTTGTACAACTCGATGGTGTACTGCTGCAGCTTGGCCACGTTCGGGTCGCCGTTGAGCGTGTGCATGCCACCCGCCGAATGCCAGGTAGAGCCCGCCGTCAGCTCGGTGCGTTCGACCAGTACGACATCGGTCCAGCCGGCTTTCGTCAGGTGGTAGAGCACGCTCGCACCAACGACACCGCCCCCGATGACGACAACCTGGGCCGAATCCTTCATTGATCGGTGACGCTAGCAAGATTGCGAATAGCGGCCTGTGCTCGGTCATGACGGTGCGTCACGAGCCCATCAAGGTTTCCTCCTTGCCCTGGGCTCCTCTGGTCAGTGTGCGCGTGCGGTCTCAGTTTCGGTCGTGAACCATTCGGCCCAGATGTAGCGCGATAGGCCAAATGGCCTTTCCTTTTCCTGGACAACGGGTAATCTGTTCGCGTGCGGACACGCGAGGCAGCAGTCCGAGAAGCGATCAAAACCGATGATGACCGGGGCGCTGTCCTGTTCATGATGATCTTCTTTCTCATAATATTTGTGGCAGTGGCGACGCTCGCCTTGGACCTCGCGGCCAAGGGTGAGCGGGCGCAAGACCTGCAGAACACCAGCGATGCTGCGGCGCTGGCGGGCGTGGTGGAGTATCAGGAATATCTCCTTGGAAATCCGCTCGACTTTGCCGGCGCCGAGGCGGCCGCGGAATTAGTTGTCGAACAAGTCATGGCTCAGAACGGGATCGATCCTGCGGCCGGCGACATCGCTTTCGCGCTCAATTCATCTGCAGACGGTTCCAGGCTGCGGGTAAGCATCACCGACTCGGCTCCAGATCAGTTTTTGCCCAATCGCTTGTTCGTAGACGAAGTCCGTCGTTCGGCGGTGACCCGTAGCGCAACAGCCGAGTTCCTCGCATGCCAGAACGAGTGCAACATCATCGTCAGGATCGGCAAGTCCTTTGGCACCGTGGACGCTCGAGGCAACGGTGATGGGTACAAACCGATCCTGGTCGGTCAGCACCTCTACTCCATCAACCACAACAGCAACGACCGCAACATCGTGTGCATCGACACGGTGACCGAGGCCCCTTGTTGGGACGATGGTGTCGCTCGCCAGGCGTACTCCGGCGGGGCTGGCTTCTTCTCGCCCAACCCAGAAATGCCTCACACCGCCGTGGTTGGTTCGCGGATCTATTGGGCGGCCACCGACAAATCCAACGGGCACCGACTGTTCTGTTGGGAGACCGCGGCAGGGCTCGACGTTCCGTGTACCAGCGCAGTGGTGCTCAATAGCAGTTTGCTTCGATTCGACAATCGCGACGATGACAACGCCCTGACCAACTTCAAAGACGAGAATCGCGGCGGAGGAACCTTCACCGTGCGTGGTGACAAGGTGTTCTCGTTCACCGATGATCATCGCATCCATTGTTGGGATCCAGCCATCAACAACACCTGCTCGCAATACTCGAACGGTGGGAATCTAACGGCGCTGGGCGAAGCAGGTTTCGCTGCGGGCAGTCCGGTCGATGGCAATCATGGTTCGTCGATCGACCGAATCGTCGACGAGACCACCGGACGTGTGTATTCGACTCTGCACATTCCCTTTGCCCAGAACTTCGACTGCAGCACGCCCCTGCCCGACCCGGCCGGTGAACGTGTCGTGATCGTCAATCAGGCAACCGGCCGCTATCTCGCTTCGGACATCCCCGACAGCGTCTTTGCTGCTGGCGACGGCGCAAGCGAGGCCGCACAGTGGGACATCGAGAACTTCGGCGCCGACACCATCAGCCTGCAATCGGCTGCCCATGGCGAATACCTCGACGCGGGACCGGAACTGTTCCCGAGCACAAGTGTCGACCGGGGCGAAGACGACCGCTGGAACGCGGTGATGTCCGACGACAACGATGCGTATTACCTGAACAGTCAGAACGACAACTACGAAGCCGGCACCATCATCGATGTCGACGGCGTCCTCGAAGAAGGCGCTGAGTTCCCCGCCGGTGTTCTCGAAGCCGAATGGAACTTCTACCACTGGAAGTGCGGCATCGATCCTGATCAGGTCAACGCCAGTCCTGACTACTTCGACGACGGCACGTGGATGCACTGCTACGACACGGGCGTGGTGTCCGGGTTTGCGGGCCCGTGCCCTGGTTTCGCCGTCAGTGGTACTGCCGGCGCTGCCCCAGGGACACCTTCGCCGATCCACGCCGATGCCACTCGATTCAGCGGGCGGCTGTGGTTCTTTCACGACCCGGCACCAGAACCGGGTGGCGATGCGCCGAAGCGAGGCGTGTGCTCATCGGGCTACAGCTCGTGGAACGAGCCGGGCGACAACAACTTCGATCCCGATTCGATCGAAGTCACCTGTGTCGAGATCGGCAGCGGCAACTTCGACAGCTCGATGACCAACGCCATGAACGGTGTACGCGACCTGATCAGCGTCTACACCGGCATCAGCCCCGGCGCATGGGGCGACCCGCACTGGAACAGTGCCACCAACCGGTTGTTCTACCCGACTGAGCACGACACATCCCGAATCATCTGTTACGACTTCGACGACAGGGGACTGTGCAGTGAGCGCACGGATCTCACAGGTGAGGTACCACCGAATCCCGAAGGAATCACGTCCACCGAAGACTACGGATTTATCAGTAAAGGCGATTGTGTGTTCGCACTGGGCCACACTGCGTTCTTCTGGGGCTTCAAGGCCAGCGACTTCGGCGAAGAGTGTGATGCGCAGATAGATCCAGCCAAGGTTGATCGCTGTCCTTGCGGTGACGGCTTGAGATTCCGCTGGGGCGAGCTCGATTTCGGTGCCATCGATCTGAGCCTGTTCGATGTCTTCGGCGTACGCATCGCCGAATATGTAGGAGACGAGAACTGCGCCGAATCGCCGCCGATCTTTCCCACTGATGGGTCGTTCATCTATCCCGATCCCGATGACGGAGCCCTCAGGATTCCGCTTGATGAGCCGGGCCTCGTCCCCGAGGATGCAACCTCGGTCCTGGTCTGCTTCGATGTGCAGGGTCTGGACGAAGACGTCATCGAAGACGTTGGTGACTTCGAGATCCGCTTCGCCCAAGTCCCACGGCTCGTCGACTGACATCGGTTGACCTCGCAGCGGCGAGTCGACGCTCGCCGAAGAAGGTGTGGTGAGCGTCGGTCCTGCATGATGGGGTGATGGAAGAAGACCTGATCGAAGAAGACCTGATCGAAGAAGACCTGACGCCGAAGCCTGCGACCCAGTTCACCCAAGACGCCAACAGTGCAGCGGTGTTGAGCTTTGATGACGCCACCGATTTCGAGTTCGCTCGCCGTGGGTTGATTGCGACCCATCCAACCACGGTCATCGGCCGTGACACCGGTGTGGCGTGGGACGGCACCCGTCACGACTATTTGCGCGACGAATCCGAAGCGCCGGACACGGTGCACCCGGGTCTGTGGCGGCAAGGCCAGCTCAATGCCATCCACGGCCTGTTCGAGGTCGGCAATGGTGTGTGGCAGGCACGTGGCTACGACATCTCGAACATCACGTTCATCGACACCGACGATGGCTGGCTCATCATCGACCCGCTGACCACCGAGCCGACTGCGCGCGCCTGTCTCGAACTGGCGAATGAGACGCTGGGGCAGCGACCGGTCAGTTCGGTCATCTACACGCACAGTCATGTTGATCACTACGGCGGCATCCTTGGTGTCACCACCCGCGACGATGTCGACGCGGGCAACTGCCGGGTGATCGCTCCCGAAGGCTTTCTGACCGAGGCCGTCAGCGAGAACGGCACGGCGGGGCCGATCATGATGCGGCGGGCCATTCACCAGTTCGGCGTGCTCCTCCCGCACGGGCCGACGGGCAAGGTCAACACCGGGCTTGGTGTCGACATGCCGATCGGGCAACGCAGCCTGGTAGCCCCGACCGAGACAGTGTCGGACACCGGCGCCGAGCTGAACATCGGGGGAGTGCGGGTGGTGTTTCAGAACACGCCGGATGCCGAAGCTCCGGCCGAGATGAACTTCTTCTTCCCGGACAAGCGGCTGCTGTGTATGGCCGAGAACTGCTCGCACAATCTGCACAATCTGTACCCGTTGCGCGGGGCCAAGGTGCGTGATTCGCTGGCGTGGAGCAAATATCTGCAAGAAGCGTTGGTGATGTGGGGCGACGACACCGACACCATGTTCGCCAGCCACCACTGGCCTCGCTTCGGCCAAGATGATGTCAAAGACTTCATTGCACTGCAGCGCGACGTGTATCGATGGATGCACGACCAGACGTTGCGATTGGCCAACCAGGGACTCACGCCCGACGACATCGCAGCCACGCTGCGGATGCCGGCGAACTACAAGCATCAGTCGCACGTGCAGGGCTACTACGGCACGGTGTCGCACAACGTGCGTTCGGTGTACGACCGCTACCTGGGTTGGTATGACGGCAACCCGGCCAAGCTCGATCCGCACCCACCGGTCGAAGCCGGCAAGCGGTACGTCGAGATGATGGGTGGCGCCGACGCCGTGGTCGTCGGCGCGCAACGAGCATTCGACGACGGCGATTATCGCTGGGTCGCACAGGTGCTGAATCATCTGGTGTTCGCTGATCCCGAGAATCGTGCCGCTCGCACGCTGTCGGCCGATGCCATGGAGCAACTCGGCTATCAGTCCGAATCATCGACGTGGCGCAACGCGTATCTGAGTGCCGCTCACGAACTGCGCCACGGGTCGTACTACCTGGGTGCAGTGCGTCCGCCGGGCGTGGCCGACGCCATGACGGGTGTGCAACTCATCGACATGCTCGGCGTGCGTTTCGACCCCGACAAATTCCGCGACACGGCGATGATTGCGTGGACCATCAGTGACCGGGGCGAGACGCATCTGATGGGCGTGGCCAACAAGACCATCCATCACCACGAAGAACCGCCGGCCGAGCAGTTGGCGTCCGCCGATGTGGCGGTCGACGCCACCCACGCCTCGATCGTGCAGATCGGCTACAACTCGCCGGCACTGCCGGACCTGATCGCTGATGGCTCGATTGTCGTTACTGCAGGTGATGCCGCAGTGCTCACGGAGTTCGTGGAGTCGCTCGACGTGAACACCACCGCCACGGTCATCGAGCCCTAGCAGGGTGCAGAAAAACACATTACGGCGCCAGAACGACCATCCATCCGGCCACGCTGCGTCGAACTTTCCGGCCATTCCGATCCAAGGAGTGCCCGAAAACCTCTCCTAGCGTGGACGGCGCCTGGCCGCTCTGGCATCCATCGGCATTCTTCCGCACCCTGCTAGCAAAAGTCGTTGCCTTGCTAGGCGCCTTCGACGACGACCATGTCCATCTCGGCGGCCCCGG
>ENA-ORXM01001893-ORXM01001893.1-marine-metagenome-genome-assembly--contig:-NODE-1893-length-26772-cov-4.024424_pt1 | contig 26772 bp, 24 predicted proteins | sample MGYA00237867_ERZ511480 | MGnify/ENA primary metagenome ERZ511480 (study PRJEB26309, sample SAMN06266103) | marine metagenome | isolation source: Algal blade | place: United Kingdom:Sidmouth, United... | reverse complement strand
ATTGCGGTCTTTTGAAAACGACCCCGCGCGGCGCTGTGATTGATAATGACAAGAGTCTCGAGGGGCTTGCTCAGATGGCCCTATCCCACGCCGAAGCGGGTGCAGATATGGTCTCACCTTCAGATATGATGGATGGACGCGTAGGGGCGATTCGCCAAACCTTAGATGCTGAGGGGCACAGCGATGTTGGCATTTTATCTTACGCAGTCAAGTACGCCTCAGCATTTTACGGTCCTTTTCGGGAAGCTGCTGGGTCGTCACCGAGTAAGGGCTCAAGTGACGTACCTAAAGACCGAAAAACCTATCAAATGGATGCGCGTAATTCCCTAGAAGCCTTGCGCGAAGCAGAGCTTGACGAAGCTGAGGGCGCGGACATGCTTATGGTCAAACCTGCTCTCCCCTATTTAGATATCCTTGCTAAGCTGAGGCCGCAGACAAAGCTTCCTCTTGTCACCTATAACGTGAGCGGCGAATACGCCATGATTAAGGCTGCGGCGGCGGCAGGTGTTTTGGACGAGGCTCTTGCAGTGCAGGAAAAGCTAACGGCGATTAAGCGTGCTGGTGCCGACCTTATCATCAGTTATCACGCTTTGGATGCTTTAGAAAACGAATGGGTTTAGCGCTCTAAGTTGAGGGCAAGCTGGGTAAACTTAACCAAATCATCTAGCCCAGTCTCGAGAATCGAAACGACAATCCCCAAGTTCAACTTCTCATATTGATGTACAGCAACGTTGCGAAAGCCCACCACCCCTTGCAAGTTTCGATCCAAATCTTCTGAAATAATATCGTGTTGCACCAATTTGGCAAAACTTTCGCGGCTGTTGGTTGGTACCCCTAATTCGTGAACGCGGATCGGGTGGTTCGCCAGGTCAATAGCTTGTTCGCAGGCTCGGATAATATTCAAAACGGCGGCGTCCTGACGGCTATAATCTGCGCTGAAATCCTCGGCTTGAGCGTACTCATCACGTGCTCTTGTCACGCAGCGTTGGATGCTTTATTGATAACAATGTCGTCCATCATTTAGACTGCGTACGCTCTTCCTGTTTCGTAAAGCGACTCGAGAATCTCGGCACGTTCCTCATTCAATTTTTGATAGAACGACAGCGTGTACATTTCAAAGGTTTGCCGCGTGTAAAGGTCTCCCTCAAAAATGAGCTGACCCTTACTTATGACCTGCATTTGGAGAACAGTAGAAACTTGCCGCAGATTCACAAGGTCAATGTCGCGCATGAACTGCCCTTCGAGTGCCCTGTGCAAATCGCTACCGTATAAATTACCTAATGCCTTGGACTCTGCGATGGTTAGGAGCAATGCAATGTCAACGTCGCTTTCCGGCGTCTCATCACCCGACGCGAAAGAGCCAAATAGATAAACAGCCTCAACCGCTGGCAGGGCCGCGCGAATGAGCCCGACGGTGCGCTCGAGAGTAGACGTTTCCAACACAGCTTTAGTTTGACACAGGCAATCTCCCGTTCACGTTCATTACAGTTAAGCTACTAATGCCGCGCTACACTTTTGGGGTATGAAACGCCCCCTTTTCACGTCACGGACTGTCACCCGCATCGCCTTCGGGCTTGTCATTTTATTTGTGCTTGCCCAGGTTGTTTGGTGGATTGTTTTCCAGCAGCGCTACATCAACCGCGTAACCGAGACCACCTTTGAGACATGGCAACAAACTGCCGACGCCGCCACGCGCGTCGCGCAAACCACGCGTGACGAAGAGCTTATCTGGTCACTTATCTGGGATTATCCCTACTTACTTTACGACGAGCTGAACCGCAGTTTTACGATTGATCCGGACGCTACAGAGGCGTTTCGGCAAGAGCAAAACGGTTTCTTACGCATGTTTGCCTTCGAGGGACCCTTTTTTGTACTCATTGTGTTAGCAGGTTTGTACGTTATTGCCCGCAGCCTCGCCACCGAGCGCGAACTCAAACGCCGCCAGCAGAACTTTTTATCGGCTATTACCCACGAGTTTAAAACACCGCTCAGCACACTTCGCTTGCTTGTGGAAACGACCCTTATGCGAACCCTACCCGCCCAAAAGCAAAATGAATACTTGCACAAAATGGAGGTGGAACTTTCGCGCTTAGAGCAAACGAGTGAGCAGGTTTTAGCCGCTGCCAGGCTCGAGAGTTCCAAAGAAGACCCCGTTCTTGAACCACTCGAGCTTAACAGCGTTGTTCAAGGCATTATGGGTAAGGCGCGGGGGGGCTTAGAGGCGCGGGGGGCGCGGCTGGTGCTCGAGTACAGCCCCGAGCCCCTGCCTGTTTCTCTGGACGCGAACGCCTACAGCGTGGTGCTTAACAACCTGCTCGACAACGCCCTCAAATATTCAAATGACCCCGCGCAACGCATTTTCGTTTCTCTCAAGAAAGAGGGAGACCTTGTGCTCACCGAAGTTGCCGACGAAGGTGTCGGTATCGGCGAGAAAGAAATGAAACACATATTCGAGCGCTTTTACCGCGTCGGCAGCGAACTGACCCGTCAGTCGAAGGGCGTCGGCTTGGGCTTGCACCTTGTCAAATCCATCACCGAAGCCATGAATGGCTGGGTCAAGGTTGAAGCCAATACTCCCAAAGGTGCACGCTTCACCGTCGTAATACCACGCCGCGTCGCGCTGACCGAAGAGGAACAGGCGAGGGCGGCAACGCCGACGAGTTCTTATTTGAAAGGAGGGAAGGTATGAGGCGCATAGGAGAAAGGAAAAAGGAGAAAGGAGAAAGGCCCAGCCCTAGCACACACCACTTTTCACTTTCTCCTTTCTCCTTTGCACTTCCTGGTGTGGGCCCGTTATGAAACTGAGCATTTTACTTGTCGAGGACGAGCTGAGCCTTGCTGACATTGTCAAAGACAATTTGCAGGCCGAGGGCTACGCGGTTATTCATGCAGGGGATGGCGCGACGGCCCAGAACCTCTGGCAAAGCCGAGCACCCAATCTCGTTGTCCTCGACGTTATGCTGCCGCAACTGAACGGTTACGACCTCTGCAAGCAAATGCGTGATGCGGGCGACATGACTCCAGTTCTTTTTCTAAGCGCTAAAGGGCAAGTCGAGGACCGTGTGAAGGGCTTAGCTGCGGGGGGCGACGACTATTTAGCGAAGCCCTTTCACTTGCCTGAATTTTTGTTGCGGGTTAAAAATATGCTCAAACGGACGGGTTGGGCTAAGACTGAGCCCTCCGACGCGAGCTTTCAGTTTGGGGGACACACGGTCGACTTTCGTGCCTGGACAGCGAGCTTAACCAGTGGCGCTCAAGAACCGCTAGGGGAGCGCGAGTTGGGTATTTTCAAGTTGCTCTCGAGCCGCGCGGGTGAAGTCGTCAGTCGTGATGACATTTTAGATGAGGTTTGGGGTGACGACGCTTTTCCCAGCAGCCGTACGGTCGATAACTTTGTGATGCGCCTGCGAAAGCTTTTCGAGCCTGACCCGTCGAATCCAGTTTATATTCATACGGTTTGGGGAGTGGGGTATAAGTTCACCCCTGAAGGTATCGCAGATAAAGAGAAAGTATAGACTAATTGTATATACTTTTTATATGAAACAAGATACGCTCGAGCGAGCCAAACAACAAACTGAACCCTCTAAAACAGCGAAGCTCTTCAAAAACGGTAGCTCACAAGCTGTCAGATTGCCTAAAGAATTTCGCTTTGAAGGTGAAAAGGTGTTCATTCGTAGAGAGGGTGATGAAATCGTCTTGTCACCCTATAAAGACCGCCTCACCTTACTTAAAGAAAGCCTCGAGATGTTCACTGATGACGTTCAAAAGCTCGAGCGTAGTCAGCCTACCTGGGTTGAAGAGCGCGAACCCCTAGATGATTTAGAACCCTTCGAAATGTGATTTACTTACTCGATACCGATACTTGCATTTACATTATCAAACGACGCCCCGCCAATGTCGTCAAACATTTTGAGGACGAGGTCGACATCCGCGATGCTGGTATCTCTAGCATTACCCTGGCGGAGCTGCGTTTCGGTGCCGAGAAAAGTGACCTGGGCGAGCGCAGCCTTCGTGCGCTGAACCTATTCACAGCTTCTCTAACTGTTCATCCTTTTGACGCGGCAGCTACCCCAACATATGCAAAAATCAGGACCAACCTCGAGCGCTCCGGCACGCCCATCGGTCCTTTGGATATGCTCATCGCTGCGCACGCTCTCAGTCTAAATGCGGCACTCGTCACCAACAATGTCCGCGAATTCTCGAGAATCCCAAATCTAACCGTAGAAAACTGGATTGATGAACCGTAACCTCGAACAAGACAAAGATAACCTAGAAGCTATCCTCGAGCACAGCCTACAAACCGCTCTAAGTTTTTTAAATTCACTCGAGCACCGTAATGTCGCAAGCCGTCCAGAAGCAAGAGAAGGGCTCGAGCTGCCCACTAGTGGCCTGGGGGCTAAGAGCGCCCTCGAGACCTTTATGAACCGCTACGGCGCGGGACTGTCCGGCAGTGCGGGGAGCCGCTACTTCGGTTTTGTAACAGGCGGCGCGACACCCGCTGCACTCGCAGCAGATTGGCTCACCTCAGCTTTTGACCAAAATGCGACAGGTTACGGCGACTCGGTTGCGCCGCTGGTGGAACTCGAGACCATCGCCATGCTACGCGACTTGTTTGATTTGCCAGCCGCTTTTTCGGGTGTATTCGTGACAGGCGCAACCATGTCGAACTTTACAGGCCTGGCTTTGGCGCGGCAGTGGGTTGGTAAAGAGAACGGGGTTGATGTTGCTCAAGAGGGGTTGAACAAACCCATCAAAGTATTTGCAGGAACAGCACACTCATCTGTTTACAAGGCGTTAGCGATGCTCGGCATGGGGCGTGGGTGTTTGGAGAAGGTTGAATGTCTCGAGAATAGAGAAGCTGTTGATGTGGGAGCGCTTGAGGCCCTCCTCAAAGCCCAAAACGGCGAACCTTGCATCGTCGTAGCAAATGCGGGCACGGTCAATACGGTCGATTACGACGACCTCGCTGCCATTGCAGATTTGAAACAGAACTATCCTTTTTGGCTGCATGTCGACGCTGCATTTGGTGGCTTCGCCGCCGTCTCGTCCAAAACTGCTCACCTCGTTAAAGGTTGGGAGGCGGCGGATTCCATTACCATCGACGCGCACAAGTGGCTCAACGTCCCTTATGATTCCGCCATGCTTTTTACCCAACATGAAGCGTTACAAGTCGAGGTTTTTCAGAATGCCGCTGTGTACTTAGGCAACCCCTCCGACGAGCCGAATTTTGTGCATAAGACCCCTGAGAACTCGAGACGTTTTCGCGCCCTGGCTGCCTGGATGACGCTACAAGCTTACGGTAAAGAGGGCTACTGTGACATGGTTGAACGCAACTGTAGGCTAGCCGCTGAGATGGGCACGTGGATTAGAGACGCCGACGACTTTAGTTTGCTTACACCCGTGAACTTAAACGGACTTTGCTTTACCTTTGAAGGCGCTACCCCTGAAAGGGTAAGCGGCTACTTGGCTGCGCTACGCGACAGCGGCAAAGTATTCTTAACGCCAACACTACTACACGACACACCCGCAATACGCGTGTCTATTTCAAACTGGCAAACACAGCAGGCTGATATAGAGCTTGCCTGGAAGGATATGGTGAAGGTTTTTCATGAGTTTATTTCTTGACGCCGCGTGGGGTAAAAATACGGAGCGTGCCCCCATCTGGATTATGCGCCAGGCAGGGCGTTACTTACCCGAATACCGCGCCCTAAAAGAAAAGTACAGCTTTTGGGAGCTGTGTCGAACACCTGAGCTGGCGCGACTGGTCACCCTGCAACCTATCGAGCGTTTTCCCTTAGACGCCGCGATTTTATTTCAAGACATTATGACGCCACTACCCCCGATGGGTGTCGACATTGACTTTCGTCCCGGACCTGTATTTGAGAATCCTATTCGCTCAGCAGCGATGGTAGACACGCTACGCGTTCCCGAAACGGGCGAGATTGCACCTTACGTACCCGAAGCTATCAAACTGATTCGCGCTGATAGTCCGGTGCCGTTAATCGGCTTTGGCGGTGCGCCGCTAACCCTGGCGACCTATATGATTCAAGGCGGCGGCTCGAAAGATTATGAAGAGTTTCGTCAGTTTTTAAGGCTCGAGCCCCAGGCGGCGCATAAACTCCTAGATAAACTCACCGAAGTCTCTATCCGTTATTTAAAAATGCAAATCGAGGCGGGAGCGCAGGCGATTCAACTCTTTGACTCCTGGGCAGGTTTGCACGACACCAAGACCTACGCCGAGTTTGCCCTTCCCTATAATAAACGTGTCTTCGAAGCGCTAGCTGACCTTGATATTCCGCGTCTTTACATCGCGGTAAACGCCCTGCACCTTTACAAAGAAATTGAAACTCTACCCTGTGAGGTTGTGAGTATCGACTGGCGTGCGCCTATAGACGTGGTGCGCCCGCAGCTAGGTGGCAAAACAGTTCAGGGTAACCTAGACCCCGCCGTCCTGCTAGCCTCCAAAGAGATTATTACGAGAGAGGCCGAGCGCGTCCTTCGTAGCGGTCTGGGCGGTGCCCATATTTTTAACCTGGGACACGGCATCATGAAGCAGACGAACCCCGAGCACTTAGCGCACCTAGTGGAGACGGTACAGGCATTTGACAGACGGAGGGCTCGAGAGAGCTTAGGATGTTGACTTATGAATAATAAAATGTCGAAAACCACGCTTGTAAAAACAAAAGAGGAGGACAAATATAAGCAACTTGCTACGCTTGCTCTTGAAGGTCAAATCGACTACTTTGGCAATCATAACTATAAAGCGTCGAGACAACTACGTGAGAAGAAACTAAACAAAGGGCATGACTGTGACTAGACGCGAACGTGCCTACGCCCTCATGCAAGCGGGTCAGGTAGATTTGGTTGGGGCGTTTGAAAAGGCCGATAGCAAGGCAACTTTTCAACCCTACACCTGGGAGCGACCTGGCGGTGGGGGCGGCACGGCGATGACCCTCACAGATGGTGGGGTTTTCGAGAAGGCGGGCGTGAATGTATCCGCCGTTCACGGTGCGCGCGTACCCGACAGCCTCGCCGGGGCGCACCCTGGCACCGAGGGTAAGCCCTTTTTCGCTACGGGCATCAGCATGGTGCTGCACCCCCAAAACCCCTATGTACCTGCGTTTCATGCAAATTACCGTTATTTTGAAATAGGCGAAGAGGGCGAACAAAATGATATCTGGTGGTTCGGTGGTGGCGCAGATATGACGCCGAGTTACGCCTTTGAAGAGGATATTGGCCACTTTCACAAGACCCTTAAGAACCAATGTGAGCGCCATTCCCAAGCCGACTATAAGACGATGAAAGAAACCTGTGACAAATATTTTTACATCAAGCATCGCAGCGAGATGCGCGGTGTAGGGGGCATCTTTTTCGACGCCCTTTCGAAACCTGGTACAGGTGATTGGGAGGCTGACCTGGCTTTTCAAAAGGATGGTATTGAAACGATTAGAGAGGCGTATCTGCCGATTATCGAGCGGCGTAAAAATGTTTCTTACGGCGAACGGGAAAAAGAGTGGCAACTCTACCGCCGCGGACGCTACGTCGAATTCAACCTTGTTTATGACCGGGGGACGCTGTTTGGTTTGCAAACGAGTGGCAACATCGAGGCTATTTTGATGAGCCTGCCACCTTATGCCCACTGGGCTTTCAACCACAGTCCAGAGCCTGGTAGTGATGAGGCAAAGTTGTTAGAGGTATTACAGCCCAGAGACTGGGTTTGAGTGCTGTTCGGTTGAGGGGCTCGAGGCTACAGTGCTCGAGTCCACTAAGTTTGACTCTTCATTTTTTGGAGCAACAAGCGCGAGTTTAGCCAGGTAATTGCATAATAAAAAACCTGCTGCGTAAGCGTTTACGACTATTGCAAGAAGAATAGCAAGGTACAGGGGCGCAGCGCCGACTAAAAAACCAAAGGTCAAAAACCAAACAGGCGTGGCTAACATGACCCCCGCCATAATCACTCCTGAGAGCGCCGCTCCTTTACCGCCAGCACGGCTCATACCGAGGGCTAAAAGAACGCCCACAGGAATCTGTAACAGCGAAAAAACGACCAGTATCTGCGACAGCAGTGCGCTCGCAGACCCGCTACCCGCCACAAGTCGCAACGCGCCCATAAGCAGCGCCGCCACAACGCTCTGCGCCATGAAGATAAGCACAAAGGCAGTGCGTAAAAAAGACACTGCCTCGGGCAGTGTCGGGTTTGGATTGGTTAAAAAGTTTTGTAAAGGTTTGAGCATTGTCTAAGCTAACTGGGTTTAAGCCTGATAGCGTACCCCTGAACGCTCGAGCTACCTATCAATTTACCTAGTGACCTGCGTCAGGGTCGTGAGTGATAACACTTAGAAATCTTGCTAATAGAACAAATACCGTCGCTACCGCTGTCAAGCCACCCAGTACAAAACCGCTGTACATCATAATATCGAAAAAAGTGTTCACGCCTTAGCCTCCATGTAAGGTTCAGTTTAGCAAGTTTACGTGCGGCGCGTTAGGGACATTCGTCAAAATAGTTTCTGTTGACGCTTCAAGTTGCGTGCTGGGATATTTGTGGTACAGCATGTAAGAAGTAGGAAGCAAGAATTAAGAATTAAGGAGCTTGCAAAACGTCGCACCTTGTAGCGTCTGGCAAAGAACTAAATGCGCTTTCTAAAGGGCAAAAGTCAACACAACCTAGCTCGCCCTACCTGTCAATACTTCATTAGTCGAGCACTAAGCATCAGGCTCTGGTTACAGCTACTGTAGATTTAGGTTGCATTCGGTTATGAAAGCGCCAGGCAAGCAAAAGACCTGCGACAGCCAAGCCTATGACCAGCCCGAGGTACAAGCCGCGCCCCCCTAAACCGAGTCCAAAGCATAGGTAAGCGCCGCTGCTAATACCTATAAACCAGTAGGCAATAAGGGTGATTATCATAGGGACTCGAGTATCTTTTAAGCCCCTGAGCGCCCCCGCCGAACTCACTTGTAAACCGTCGAAAAGCTGAAACATAGCTACCACGGCTAAAAAGCCACTTGCGAGACTTACGACCTCAGCATTACTCGGCAGCGAGGTGTCTAAGTAAAGACCGACGACAAACTTGGGCACAAACCAAAAGGTAAGGGCGCTGAGCAGCATCGCAAAAACGCTCAAGCCCATGCCGACAAAGCCTGATAAACGCGCTTCGCTGCGTGAACCGCGTCCGAGCGCCTGCCCCACCCGCACCGAAATGGCAATCGACAAACCAAGCGGCACCATAAAGGTCGTTGACGCGGATTGAATGGCAATCTGGTGCGCCGCCAGCGGGACCGCGCCAAGTAAGCCCATAAGAAACGCCACGGCCGAGAACATACCCGCCTCGAACCCGAGTGTTAAGCCGATAGGCACGCCGACCTGGAGCAATTCTTTCAGCATGGCAGCATCTGGCACGCGCAAACCTGTAAATACTCGGTACTCTTTAAAGCGAAAAAAGATATAGAGGGCCACGGCTATGAACATTGCAAAAAAGACGAGCGCACTCGCGTAGCCTGTTCCGACAAGGCCCAGCGCAGGAAAGCCGAAGCGCCCAAACATCAGCACGTTGTTCGCAACAATATTTAGGCCCAGACCGATAAAACTAATAATCATAATGGGCCGCGTTACCGACAAACCTTCTAAAAAACCGCGTAGTGAAGTAAGCCAGAGCGCGGGTAACATGCCCCAGGCAATCGCCCGCAAATAACGACTACCAAGCGCCACTATCTCGGGGTCCTGCCCCATACGCAAAAGAATCGGCTCGGCATTCCATATGAGGATAAAAGCGGGTATAAACATCATAAGTCCAAGCCATAAGCCTTGGCGCGTCGCCCTGGCAGCTCTCACCTTGTCACTCGCGCCGTGAGCTTGTGATACGAGCGGCCCCACAGCGAACAAAACACCTGAAAGCAGGAGTTGTAAAAAGTGGAAAAAAGTGCTCCCCAGGGCAATACTTGCAAGCGCGTCTGCGCCGAGCCGACCCACCATGAGCGTATCGACAAAGCCCAGCGTATTCTGGGCGAGTTGCGCGAGTATCAGGGGCAGCGCTAAAACACTTAGGCTTAGAATTTCTTTGCGAATCATGAATGTCCCAACAGTAACTCGGCTTAAGCGCAAGACCTCTGCATTACCTAAACCGAGCGACCTCTGATTGTAAGCTTAAAGAGACCCAAACGGATGTTACCGAAGATCCGCGAAAAGAGAAGCTATGGCAAAATCAAACAAACCCAAAAAGCCCCCTGAGGCAAAAACAGTGGCTAAAGACGTAAAACCCACCCTACAAGCGCGTTTCTGGCGCGAGGTTCGTGGCTACGGCGAAGCGATTATCATTGCGATTCTCGTGACAACCTTTCTTATTACGACGGTCGGTGTCGCAGGCTCATCTATGTATCCCAACTTAGACGGCGGCTCGGGAACCGTTATGAACGCGCTGCTGAGAGGCGACCGCCTATTCGTACCCAAGTACGAGACCTGGTTGCGGCGCGCAGGTTTATTCGGAGAGTACCGCCGCGGCGACATCATCATTTTCCGAGAGCTTGCCGATTCACCTTGTCGCCGGGGCCGCCGCGCCTTTTTGGTCAAGCGCGTGATGGCGCAACCTGGCGATACGTTCAGGCTCGAGAACGGCGAAGCGTTTATCAACGGTGCCCAGCTCGACCAGAGTTTTATTACCGCCAACGGCGGCAGTTTGAGCAGCAGTTCTTTAGATGAGGTCGTCGTACCCGATGGACATTACTTCGTCATGGGCGATAACCGCCCCAATAGCTGCGACTCACGCAGTTACGGCTTTGTACCCAAAATGGCGATAGCGGGCAAAGCAACCTCGGTCATCTGGCCCCCCAGGCGCGGCGACGAAATGAACTGGCGCGGGCTTAAGCCCCCCGAAGCGTTTAAGGAGATTCCAGGATTGCAGTAAACTTTTAGGCAGAATCATTTACAGCGTCGACGCCCACCAGGCGGTAGGTATATCGCTTTCCAGATTTAGTAACAATTTTTGCAAAGGAAAGGGCTGTAAGTTGTTTGCTGCCAGCTCAACAAACTTCAACCAGTGAAACTCGAGATGTGACTCTCTGGAAATGACAGGTTCATCAGGTCGCAACTCATCAGATCGAAGTAAGAAACAGTGGTTGATTTCATAGTTCTTTACCCCAGCCTTTTCCCAGCTATGTTCAATAGCCCCCAAATACCGCCCGACATAAGCAACTACACCTATTTCCTCTGCCAATTCACGTGTCAAGGTAGCCTCGAGACTTTCACCTAATTCGACATGACCACCCGGCAAAAAAGTGTTAGGGCTTCCTTTGGCCTTTGCAACCAAGACGTGTCCACTTGAGACAATGACCGCTCGAGCGAGGATGTGAAGTTTAGACGTCATTCAATAAAGCTAGGAGCCAGCGGGGCAAAGTTCTCACCCTGGGACTGCTCGAGTACCCCCACTAACCTCAGCAGCCGCTCGTCTTGCATCGCTGGCGCGAAGAACTGTACGCCACATGGCATGTCGTCCTCGGCTTTACCCGCAGGAACACTGACCGCGCCGATACCAACCAAGTTAGCCAGCACCGTGTCAATATCGTCAAGGTACATAGCCAAAGGGTCGCTCGTTTTTTCGCCCATACGATAGGCAGGCGTTGGTGAGGTGGGTGTCATCAAAAAGTCATACTGCTCAAAAGCCTTTTCAAAGTCGTTAGCAATCAGGCGCCGTACTTTCAATGCTTTGCCATAATAGGCGTCGTAATAACCTGCTGAGAGCGCGTAAGTTCCCATGAGTATGCGGCGACGCACCTCTGGACCCAGGGTTTCGCCTCTCGAGCGGCTCATCACCTCAGCTTGACCTAGCGCATTTTCACCCAGTCGGGTGCTGTAAACCATGCCGTCATAGCGCGCTAAATTACTGCTCGCCTCGGCAGGCGCGACCAAATAATAGGTAGCAATACCTGCGCGGGCGTTGGTCAGCGATACCTCCCCAACCGTTGCACCGAGAGCCTCTAATTGTTCTCTGGTACGTTTAATGGCGGCAAGCACACCCTCACTGTTGCCCTCTCCCGTCAACTCTTTGACAAGTCCTATTTTGACGCCTTTCAGGTTGTCTAAGTCTGTAAGGTTGTCTGAAAACGCAGGCTCGTCCTCAACAATGCTCGTGGCATCACAAGGGTCATGACCGCCCATCACGTCTAGCGCAAGCGCGAGGTCTTCGCTGCTTCGCGCAAGTACGCCCACCTGGTCGAGCGAACTTGCAAAAGCAATGACGCCGTAGCGTGACAGCCGCCCGTAAGTTGGTTTAAAACCAATCACGCCGTTAAAACCTGCGGGTTGCCGCACCGAACCACCCGTATCTGTACCAAGCGCAAGTGGTGCGACGCCGCTTGCGACAGCGGCGGCAGAGCCACCCGAAGAACCACCCGGAACGCGGCCCTGGTCCCACGGGTTTTTCGCGGAGCCAAAGGCCGAATTTTCATTGCTGCTGCCCATGCCAAATTCGTCCAGATTGGCCTTTGCAACGACCACCGCATCTGCCGCTTCTAGCCGCTCGACGACGGTTGCGTTATAGGGCGGCACAAAATGCTCTAAACTTTTCGATCCCGCTGTCGTGCGCACAGCCCTGGTGCAAATATTATCCTTAACCACAACAGGCACGCCTGCGAGCGGCCCAAGGGGTTCGCCGTTGGCACGTTTCTCATCAACCCTTCGGGCCTTTGCAACCGCCTCACTGTGCAAAATCGTTATAAACGCATTCAAGTTGTGTTGCACACTGTCGGCGCGTTCCAGCGCAGCGCGTACGTGCGCTTCGGCGCTACGGCGGCCCGCCTTGACATCGGCAACTATTTGGCTAGCAAATTGCGGCTCGGAAGCAGAACTCATGGCGAGAACTATACCAATAAGGAGAGGGCAGCTACGTTAAAGCATAGATTAGGGATGAACAAGTTGAGTCGAAACAGTATTTCAACCGTCCTGCGCGCTGCATCTACACTTAGGCTTTCAGGCGGCGGCGCTGAATGTGGTATTAACAATGTACAGTTGTTCACAAATACGTTAGAGTATAGGGTGATGACGGTGCCGCCTCCTTCAAGGTCACGACGTTCCAAAACCCTTATTGCGCACTCTGGCAAAACGGAGACGGGCCGCGTCCGCACCATCAACCAGGACAGCTTTTTTGTAGGCGAGGTCATTGGCGGCTATTTGGCTGTCGTGGCCGACGGTATGGGCGGCCACAGTACCGGCGAGGTTGCCAGCCAGAAAGCCGTAGCGACGATTCAGAGTGAACTCGAGTCAAGCAAAAGTTATCCACCTGCCGCCCTGGCTCGAGCAGTCCAGAGCGCCAATCTAGAAATTTTCGATTACGCCAGCGAACACCCAGAAAACCACGGCATGGGCACGACCCTGACTACCGTTTTTATTGACGACCAGGTGGGTCTGGTAGGGCATATTGGCGACTCGAGGGTTTACCTGGTTCGCGAGGGCGAAATACAGCAGCTCACACTCGACCATAGCTGGGTAGCTGAGCGCGTTCGCCAGGGCATTTTGACCAACGATGAAGCCAAACGCCACCGCTTGCGCAACGTTATCACCAACGCCCTTGGTGCCCTGCCCGAAGTCAAGCTTGACCTGTCCCACTTTGAAGTGCAAAAGGGTGACCGTTTACTGCTCTGTAGCGACGGCATCAATATGCTGCTGAGTGACGAGACGCTGCTCGAGATTCTCTCAGACGACGCGACACCCGACGAACTCACGCAGCGCCTGATGGACGAAGCCAACAAGCGCGGCAGCCCCGACAACATTACAGCCGTTGTCATAGAAGTTGAGGCTGTTGAAACGCGCAATAAAAAGTACGCGCTGCCCCGCAAACTGCACGAGGAACCCAGCTCGATTACCATTGGTGGAACGAACACGGGTATTCGTCGTATCGAAGAAGCCTATCCGAGGCAAGATTTCATGTCGCAACTCAAACGCAAAAGCTGGTATCCGTACCGCTTTTGGATACTGGGGATTTTGTATTTAATCTTGCTAATTGTTGTATTTGCCCTGTGGCGACCATAAAGTTGAATCAACTCACCTCACGTTAGTATTTCTACTCGTCTAGGCTGTTTCAGGGCCAATAGAGATGTACTCCTTACAGCAGCCTTCGTCCTTGCGAGCGCTTTAAGCCTTGTTGAATCTGACTCAGTTTGGTTTAAGGCGCACCCTTAGCTAAGCGAAGCAATCTTCAAAGCAAAATCGTTTGGGATTGCTTCGCTTTGGTTTAGCGTTACTTACAACTTTCCAACTTTAAGGTCGAAGGCTTTCGGAACTACGCTCGCAAAGACGAATGAAGGTGCTGGGTAAAGGTTGGATTCACTTATTTAACTGCCCTACCAAAAATTCAGCCAATGCCCTAATGTGCCCTGTTTCAAACGAAAAGCTTGCTCCTGCTGATTCAAAAAGCTCGGGCAAAGAGAGCGTGCCCCCTAAACTGAGGGCGTGACGATACCTGGCAAGCGTTTCTTGCTTGTTTTCTAACGAGGAGCGCCAAATTTCAATCGCGCCAAACATGGCTATTTTGTACTCGAGCGCGTAAAACGGATGCCGTATAACGTGAGGCGATTGCCAGCCCTTTTTTGCGTAGTCTTCTAAGCCTTGCCAGTCGAGCCAGGGGTTGTAGAGTTTTTCTAGCTCGAGCCACTTTACGTCAAGCTCGTCAATAGTTACGCCTTCAGAAATACGTGGGTAAAGCCAGTGGTGAAAGGCGTCTGTTTGTGCGGTGGCTATAAGCCGTAAAACGCGGCTGAGCTGTTCTTCTTTTGCCTGCGCCGCCTGGGTAGCGGTGTAAAATCCTCCTTTATCTCTTTCCAGATAGTCCAGCCCCAGCAACTCCATTGTTTGCGAGGCAAGCTCACAGAACTCCAAACCGACGTCGCGGTTCCAGATGAGGTCTTGAGCCTGCGCCGACGCCATATCGTGAAAGGCGTGTCCCGCTTCGTGCAGCATTATCCACACGTCGGCGTGCGTGCTGAACATGCTGTGATAAATAAAGGCGCGGTCTGACTTTGGGAAGGGCAGCGTATAGCCCACCATCGAAAGCTTCCCCTCACGGTTTTCCAAGTCGAGCCAGCCATTGCGAAGCTCTGCAAACTGTGCGCCTAGAACGGGGTCAATAGTACGAAAGATGCCCTCTAAGCCAAGCTCGAGTTCCTCTACATTCTCAAACGGTTTTAGAGGTGGACGCGCCTGAGGGTCGACGAGCGTATCCCAAGGGCAAACACTGTCTAGCCTAAGGGCTTTGCGTTTCTTTTCATAATATTGGGCAAGTAAAGGCGTGACCTCTTGAGCGATAGCTTCGTGCAGCCTGAGGCTGTCTTCGGGCGTGTAATCGTAGCGGTGAAGCTCGAGCCAGCGGTACGCTCTGAAATCTTTTAAGCCCACATTTTCAGCAACGCGCTGCCGCAACGCCATAAGCTCGAGCATGAGAGTATCGACCTCAGTAGATACAGAGGCTTTTGCCCCTTCCACTGCGAGAAAAGCTTCCTGCCGAAGAGTTCTATTTGGATTAAAACGCTCGGTAAAAGCACTATGCAAACTAACGTTTTGTCCGCTTAGCGAAATGCTCAGTTCGCTCTGAAGCTTACCAAAGTGGCTGAGCCGTTCCTCAATTTGTGCCTGCAAATTAGCGTTGTCAGCATGGTAAAGGTCTGCGTCGGTTTTCAGGCGGCGCAGCGCGAGTTTATACTCGGGATAGTCGCCAGGCTCAATCTCGGCTAAACGGTTTTGAAGCTGACGCTCATAAGCCTTGACCTTAGCCATAACCCCCTGCTGAAAGTCGAAATGCGCCTTCTGTGCAGCCTCATCTTTAAGATTTTGGTGATGTCTAAGTCTTAGCCATGCCTGCGCCTCATCAACCTCTTTGCTAAGTTCACTCCAGTCGTGAAACCACGCTAAGAAGGTCTCGTTGTCAAAGTCCCTTCCTAAGAGTTCTTTGTAGCGCGGCTTGAGGATAGTCCAGTTCACATCTGTCATGACTTAGCCTAACTTATGTTTTCTGTACCGCCCTCACACCAGAAATAATGGCCCGCGCCACCACCTCTTGCACCGCTACAGACAGCGTAATAAGCGGAACCTCTGGTCCGGCGCATGTGCTTAACACAAACGTCGTATCCCCGTCATGCACGGTGTGCGAAGGCCGCGTGACCTGCGCGATACCAATATGCGCACTCTGTGCCAGGTGATAGGCTTGCGTTTTACTTACGCAAGCGTCGGTGGCTACAACCACGAGCGTCGTATTGCTACCTGCGGTGGGGAAAAAATCACTGAGGTTCTTTTGTAGTTCCGCACTATCTTTATTAGCACCAGCTATAACCTGCCCAGTTTGAGGGTCAACCACATCCCCCGCAGCGTTGCTTACTGCTAGAGCAGCAACCGTCGCGTCACCCACACGCTGTGCAGCACTACCCAAGCCACTTGCAGATAGATGCTCGAATCCCAAATATTTACCTACCGCCGCCCCAGTACCCACACCGATGGCACCCTGCGTGACGGGCTCTGAACTCGCCAAGCTAGCCGCTGTATACCCAGCGCCAGCGTCGGGGCGAACGCTGGGGTCACCCCGACCAAGGTCGTAAATCACTGCAGCGGGCACAATAGGCACCTTGCCAAAAGGTGTAGCAAAACCTCTGTCCATTTCATCCAACCAGCGCATGACCCCACTAGCGGCGTCCAAGCCGTAAGCGCTACCACCTGATAGCACCACCGCGTGCGCCCGCTCGACAGTCTTCTCCGGTGCGAGCAGCGCAAGTTCACGCGTTCCCGGCGCACCCCCCAGCGCCATCCCCGAAGCGATACAACCGTCGGGAGGACAAAGGATAACGGTGCAACCTGTCTTGGCCCCGTGCTGGGTCCAGTGACCGACTTTTAAACCCTTTACAGCAGTCAGGGTGGTGTTCATGAGAATCGAAGATTGAAGATTGAAGATTGAAGATTAGAAACGCCTGGAAATGAGGCATACTCATGTATTACGAAAGATAGCTGTAAATTCGTAGTTAGCTCCGTAACCATAAGCGCCAAACGCCTTCTTTCTTCTTAATTCTTGCTTCTTACTTCTAGTTCAAATAGGTACTGATATCATTCGCACGCACAGGTCGGTACTCTATAAACTCCCTCGGTGTCAGGGATGTCGCGCGTTTTTGGGTTCGGGTGTCGATGGGAATGGTTAGGGCAAGTTCCTCGAGCAGTGGTTCAGAGCGCAGCGGGGTATTGGCTAAGAAAGCGGCCCTCACACCTTGCGGATTAGCTACACCCGTTTGTACGTCGATATTTCTAAAGACGATGCCTTCGGGAACGGGGAACCCTTCGGCGGTACTGGGGCGGTTTCTGAGCGACTCTTGCACGAACTCTTTCCAGATATAAATAGGCTGTCTCGAGCTGTTAAAAAGCCCTTGCGGTTCACGAGTCAGGCTCGAGTCCATATTTTTTGGCAGCGGCGTCGCGTTGTCATAGCCCATCCACACGGCGGCGACCATACCTGGCGTCATGCCGACAAACCACAGGTCTTTATCATCATTCGTCGTACCCGTTTTACCCGCAACCCAGCGGCCATCAATTTTTGCGCGCGTACTAAAGCCTGTGACCCCCGCAGTATCGGTCACATTGCCGTGCATCATATCTAGAACGATATAAGCCGTTTGCGGCGTCCAAACGCGGGTGCTGCGCGGCGTCGCCTCGTAAAGAACGTTACCGTCAGCATCTTCAACGCGTTCGATGAAATAAGGCTCCATTTTGACCCCGCCGTTGGCAAAAGCGCCGAGCGCGGCGGCGTGTTGCAAGGGTGTAGCTTCAATCGTACCCAGAGCAATCGAATAGTAAGCCTCGACATTTTGATAGCCGAGTTCTCGGGCACGGTCAGCGACGGCTTCGGGTGTAGCAGCCTCGAGCGCCTTAATCGCAGGAATGTTACGCGAAGTATCCAGATGATAACGAATCGTCTTGGCACCGAGAAACTTTTTATCGTGATTGGCAGGTTCCCAGTCGGCTTGCCCACGCTGCTCGAAAACCGTTTCGTTGTCGTCAAGAATTGTCGCCTGGGAAAAGTGGGCTTGCTCAATCGCGGTGGCGTAGGCAATCGGTTTAAACGAACTCCCCGGTTGACGCTTAGCGTCCAGGGCGCGGTTGAAGCGGTCCTGGGTTGCCTCAGCACTCTGGGCGCCGACACGCTCGCCCACCATCGCTAAAACCTCACCCGTAGCAGGGTCGATACCGACCAGGGCAACCTGTACCCCCTCGGGCGCTTCGGTGTTGCGTGACGCCTCCATAGCAGCCTCTTGCGCCTGCATGTCAAAGGTCGTAAAAACTCTAAAACCGCCGTTGTTATAAACCCGCTCGACCCCGTAACGCTCAATAAGCCAGTTACGCACTGCCACCGTGATTTCATCCGAGAGACTCGAGCTTACACTCGTCTGCGTACTGGGCGTCTCCCCTGTTTCCTCAGCGCTTAGAACGTTACCCGTCTCGTCATAGGTGACTTGCCAGCCGCGCGGCTGAATTTGCTCGCGCCAGGCACGCTCGGCGGTGCGCTCGCTAATGACGTTTTGCTCGAGCATATTGTCAAGCACGCGCCGCATATTCGCCCGCGTGCCCAAAAAATCTTTACGAAAAATGTTAGGCGCAGGCACAAGCCGCGCTAAATAGAGGCTCTCGGCTAGCGAGAGTTCAATGGGTTCTTTGCCAAAGTAAGCGTTCGCCGCCGCGTGAATACCCCAGGCGTTGCCGCCCCAAAAAGACACATTGATATAGCGCTGTAAAATCTCTTCTTTGGTCAGACGCCGCTCGAGCTGCACTGCGAGCATGAGTTCTTTAAATTTGCGCTCAAGGGAGCGCGTACTGGCAATATCACTTAGCAATTCGTTTTTAACGACCTGCGTCGTAATGGTCGAACCACCCCGGTCAGCGTCACCGAAAAACTCTTCATAAGTAGCGCGTACCAACCCAGGAATGTCAAAGCCGTAATGCTCGAAAAAACGGTCATCTTCAGAAGCGACCAGAGCTTGTAGAAGCGCCGGAGATACCTCATCTAAATCGACAGGGATGCGGTTTGTGGTCGAGCGCTCTGAGCCGACAAAAGGCAGAATTTCGCCAATTTGCGAACCGTCTCTGGCAAAAATCTGTGAGGTCGCCGTGAATTCAAACGCGTCAAGTTGGTCGGGGCTCGGCAGCTCACCGACCCACTTGAAGGCCGAGGCGGTGAGTAATGCCGCAACCGATAGCGCGAGGGTTAGAAGGACAAGAAAAACGCCCTGTAGAATTTTAAGTACTTTCATCGGCCCCATTGTAGCAGGCACGCTTGCAAAGATAGGTTAAGTAACTTTCGACTCTATGAGAATCTACTTGCGCAAAACTAAGTTCGGACTCACAAGACGCACATAAAATTATAGTGACGAAGTTTACGAACGCCCTACTAATTTTCGATTGGAGAATTCTTTTTGGTCTACGAGCTTATGTAAAGACTCGAGACCACCCGCTTACGCTACGACACTGTGTTATCGCGCTACCTAAATTCGAAAGGAAACCCATGCAATCCTCCAAAAGAACGGCGTCTGGCCCTTCTCGGCTATACGCTTTCTTCGCTATGCTTGCCCTGTTACTAAGCGCTTGTAACAGTGGTACTTCAGATGATCTAACGAGACCCGAACTAGACCCACAAATCTTACAGAAAGATATTTTATTCAATACGGTCAACAGCCGCTCAGCTGCCAGGCTATTAGACCAGGCAACGGTTGAAGGTAGTATTTATATCTATTTATCTGATACAAGCAACGTTCAAGAAGTCGCTTACCGCTTAGACAGTGCTAACCCTAACGATGAACCCTTTAAGACGGCAAGCCCTGACGATACGGTACGTATCTCAACAGGTGGTTTTGGCAACGGTATGCACCTACTCAGTACCGAAGTAACCTTCCGAGACGGCTCGAGTAAGTTCTACACAGCTACGTTTTTAGTCGATGGTAATGATGACTTGAGAGATGAACTCTTGGTCAGTTCGTATGCTAACCGCTACCTCTCTAAAAAGTTGAACGGTCGCAATATTGCCCAAAACAACTATGTATTTGTGGTTCCTAAAGCGCCGGTTAAACGCATCGAATTCTTTTTAGATGATGAAACGACACCTCGCCAGACTGAGCGCTACGCCTTTTATGACATGGGCGGAACCAATGCCAATGGCAGGGCGTATTCGATTAGTCACCAAGGAGCGCTGAGTGGACAGCACAAGGTAACAGCGGTTATTCACCGCGTGTCGGGTGAAGTGATTAGAACGACTGCTTCATTCTCTACCGGTTCTGCGCCTACACCCCAGCCAGAACCAGATCCCACACCTGAACCAGAACCCGAGCCTACCCCCGATCCGGAACCTACGCCTGAACCTACGCCTGAACCTACACCTGAACCTGAGCCTGAGCCTGAACCAGCGGCCCCCAGACTTCGCAGCTACAGCTTCGACACCAACGCCAACTCCTCTTTGATGTTCCAAGACGGAGAAGCCATAGACGTTATGACCTCTGAATGGCGGCGTTTTGAAATCGGTGAAATGTTGCGGCTTAAGCCGCGTAACGCTACGACGATTGAGGTAGCTAATTTTGCGCCGATGGATTTAGAAAACGCTGTTATCACAATGCGGATAGACGACGGCCCTGAAATCAACCTCTTCGCGATTAAAAAGATTCGGGCGAACGCCGTTCAGGAAATCCCCTATCCGTTTACAGATGGCACGACAAGCTACACGACCGCTTCAGGTGAGGTTATAGACCTGTCGGGCTACACTCGAGGCATTGACGCCGAGCGTGTAGACTTTGACTTTAAGGGCAATAACGAACGCTTGCAGCAACTCAAAGCGCTCGACAAACTTGCCTGGGAGATTAAATTTCACGACTACAATACGACCAATACACCAAGCAACTGGGCACCTGATATCGAGCCCAGGGACATACGCAGACTGCTTGGGTACCTCATTAACTTTGCAACAGTTTATGCATCAGACGAGTTTGCTGAGCAGATATTAGACTATCCCCTGGACGATAACAACCGCGTCCGCTTTACGCGTGCAGACAGTGAAGCGTTTTACAAAAAAGTGCTCAACAAAAACTATTTGCGAGTGGGTATGGTGGGCGGCGGACGTGCGAGCGGTCTCGGCGGTGGCAACACCTGGGGTATCGCTGGGCACTATATTAACGAAACGTTTGAAAAACTGGGTTCAGGTGGACCACACGAGTTCGGTCACGCAATCGGTTACTCTCACGCATCGAATGTTACCTACGCCCACGACATAGACGGTGTAAGACGCGGCTTTACCATTTTGTCGGCAGACATTTATAGAAAGCTTCTAAACGAGGACCGCTTACCCGTCACCCGCGAAAACCATTACACCGCGGAAGACTATGACGGCCCCGGTTGTTGCACCACAACCCCTTAATAGGCAAAAAAACTAAGTAAAATTCTGTTCGACCAGAACCTCTATAGTTTTAGACTGTAGGGGTTCTTCAATTGTACGGTGTTCATCTTGTTCAGCCTATTGAACTTTCGTATTGGACTTTCGCTGGCAGGTCGAAACTCATCATAGGCCCACCCGTCAAACGGTTACGCTCTGACAACATGGACTTCCAACGTCATCTTCCAATATCGTCTTCCAACTTTTGAAGGATGACTTTTTACAGCTAAAGCGGCATACTGTGTAGCATGATAACTGTAAAAGGAGGTGACCCATAACCATGTGGTGGCAAAATTTGACTGCGCTTCAGCAGGTCCTTTGGGTGCTCGCCACGGTGTCGACGAGCTTCTTTTTATTATCGACGCTACTGTCGATGATTGGCTTTGGCGAGGTTGATATGGATCTTGACATAGATGTTGATATGGACCTAGACATGCCAGAAGCAGATATTGACCTTGACGCCGACGCGCCTGAAATGGAAGGTCACAGCGCCACTAGCGAGGTGCTCGAGTACCTAAGCTTTCGCAACATTGTCGCTTTCACCCTTGGGTTTTCGTGGACGGGTATTTTGTTTCATAGCCAACTCGGTGCACTGGCACTAATACCTGCGGTTCCCGTGGGCGGCGCGTTCGGCTGGCTGAACCAGTGGCTAAGCGACAGCATGAAAAGTTTGGAAACGAGCGGCAATGCCAACTTGCGCGAGGCTATTGGGCAACAAGCGACGGTCAGTGTGCAGATTGATGAAAACTTGCAAGGTACGGGCAAGGTTGTCGTAAACGTGGGTGAGCGCGAGTTAGAACTCTTGGCCCAAACTGAAGACGGCACGCCTCTAAACCGTGGCGACCGCGTGCAAGTTTACTACGTCGACAACGGTATATTATGGGTCTCAAAAGAAGATAAGCTCGGCTTAAATATGCTCTACAATACAGGGACCTAACAATACAGGGACCTAGAAAACAGTTATCAGTTTTAAGCTTAAAAGCTTTTACTAACCACTAATCACTCTCCTTAACTGACCCCCGACCCCTAGCCCCTGACCCCGCTTCTTCGGCCCTTCAACCCTTCGCCCCCTATTCCTGAGGAGGTTTTACATGGAAAACATTATCGGTAATACAGCCATTCTTCTGGCTATTGCTATTGTCTTTGGCTTTATGATTATCGCCTACTGGGCGAGCCGTTATCGCCGCTGTCCCTCGAACCGCATTCTTGTGGTTTACGGGCGCGTTGGTAGTGGTAAAAGCGCTAAAGTCATTCACGGTGGTGGCGCGTTTGTGTGGCCGATTATTCAGCACTCGGCATACCTGAACCTCGTACCGCTGACCATCGACATCAACCTAAAAAATGCCCTGTCTAAGCAAAACATTCGTGTCGATGTACCGAGCCGCTTTACGGTGGCGATTAGCACCGACCAGCAAAGCATGATGAACGCAGCCGAGCGCCTCTTAGGTTTAAAAAAGCAAGAGATTGAGGACCTCGCTAAAGACATTATCTTCGGTCAGCTTCGCGCAACGATTGCGACGATGGATATTGAGGAAATCAACGCCGACCGTGAGCGCTTTGAGAAGTCGGTGATGGACAACATTGAGACCGAGCTTCGTAAAGTGGGCCTGAGCGTGATTAACGTCAACATTTCAGATATTAGTGATGATGGCGGCTATATTGAAGCACTGGGTCAAAAAGCCAGTGCCCAGGCTGTCAACCAAGCAAAAGTCGACGCTGCGCAAGCCATGCGCCAGGGTGAGTCGGGTAGCGCCCTCGCACTGCAAGACCAGCGCATTGCTGTTGCCGAAGCCGAAGCGCAGGCGCAGCTTGGTGAGAACACCTCGAGAGCGCGAATCGCCAATTCAGAAGCCCAGCTTAAAGTTGCCGAGGCCGAGGCGAGAAAAATTGCCACCGTTGCTGAGCGCACCCGTTTAGCCGAAGCGCAAATGGAAGCGTATAAAGCTGAGCAAGCCGCTGAGACCGAGCGTGCCAAAGCTGAAGAAGCCAAGCTGCAAGCCGAGCAAATCGTTCCTGCGGAAATCGCCCGTAAGCAGGCTATTTTGCACGCCGACGCCGCCGCTGAAACCGAAAAGCGTGAGGGTATCGGTGAGGCCGAGCGAGTCAAGGCGATTCTTGAAGGTCAAGCCGACGGTTTCGCAAAAATCGTCACCGCAGCAGGGGGCGACGCGAACGCCGCCGTGCAACTCCTCTACGTTCAGCAACTTCCAGAACTGATGAAGATTCAAACCGAAGCCTTAAAGCAAGTTCACTTTGGTGACATTACGCTTATCGGTGGCGGACAAGAGGGCGGCGGTAGCGGCATCTCGAACCTGCTTAAAGAACTGAGCGTCGGTATGGCAGGCGCGAGCGCAATTGGGCAACAACTCGGCGTGCCGTTTTTACAAGGCAACGGGCAAAACTCAGACGCGCATGAGGTTAGTTTCAATGCGCCCAAGGTGCAAACAGAGTTGCCCGGTGAACCTCAACCCGCAAATGACAGACGTGAACTTGTAGACGTTGGCGATTAAACCAGGCAGCTAAACCAACGACAATTTGCCAAGACCCCTTCTACTTTTAGGAGGGGTTTTACATTGCAGCATCCATTCCCTCTTTCCAGGCACATAGTAGAAACCGAAGTTGGCACAACATCTTCCCAAGCCACGTGCGATATGCTTCACTCAAGTTCAGGGAGGACATATGAAAACTATCAACAACCTCATTGTCAACGACAAACGCGTGCTTGCGCGGGTTGACTTTAATGTACCGATTAAAAACGGTCAAGTTACTGACGACACCCGTATTCAGGCGGCGCTACCTACTATTCGAAAACTGTTGGAGGGCGGCGCGACCCTTATTTTAATGAGTCATTTGGGACGTCCTGGCGGCGAGGCAGAAGATAAATATAGGCTCGAGCCCGTTGCTAAACACTTGGGGAAACTACTCGAGCACGAAGTGCGCTACCAAAAGACAGAGGGCCCTGCTTCTAAAGAGATGCAGGCTTTTGTCGCTGACGCGTCACCGGGCAGCGTGACACTTTTAGAAAACACCCGCTTCGACCCGCGTGAGAAGAAAAACGACCCTGAACTCGCTAAGATTCTTGCGGGTTACGCCGACATCTATGTCAACGACGCCTTTGGCGCTGCTCACCGCGCCCACGCTTCTACCGAGGGTGTTGCTAAACTGTTACCAAGCGCCGCAGGCTTGCTGCTCGAGAAAGAAATCAATACCCTCTCACAACTGTTAAACGAACCCGAAAAACCTTTTAAGGTCATTTTGGGCGGCGCAAAGGTGAGCGACAAAATTGGTGTGATTGAAAACTTACTTGACCGCGCTGATGAGATTTTGATTGGCGGGGCGATGGCCTATACCTTTTTTAAAGCGCAAGGCGGACAGGTCGGCAAGTCGCTTGTGGAAGAGGATAAATTGGGCTTGGCGAAAGACTTACTCGAGCGTGCCCAATCTAAAGGCGTTACCATCCATTTACCGAAAGACTCTGTTTGCGCCCAGGAAATTGAAGAGGGCGTCGAGACCAAGGTGCACCCTTCAAATGAAATTCCCGAGGGCTGGATGGGTTTAGATATTGGACCTGAAGCGGCTGAGACTTATCAGGACACGCTTAAAGATGCCAAGACGATTCTTTGGAACGGCCCGATGGGCGTGTTCGAAGTCTCCCCTTTCAACAAAGGCACCCTCGCTGTTGCCGAAACCGTTGCCGACCTAGACGGCTTTACCGTTGTCGGTGGCGGTGACTCGGTAGCGGCGATTAACAAAGCGGGCATCGCCGACAAAATCGACCACGTATCGACGGGGGGTGGCGCGTCACTTGAATTGCTCGAGGGCAAAACCCTGCCCGGTGTAGCTGCGCTCGACTGAAGCTAACCGAACCGCTTTTGATACCAGTTCATAAAGGGTGTGACGGAGGTGCCGTGAACCAGGGCGCTGGCGGCGATGGTAATCAGCGTGAGCGAGAGCAGGCGCGTGGCTAGGTCTCCGGGCAGGCCGTGATTGACAGCGTACATGAGGTAATAAAGCGAACCGATACCGCGAATTCCGAACCAGGCGATGAGGTTACGCTGCGCCTTGTTTGTGCTCGAGCCCACCAACCCTAAACCGACAGCTAACGGGCGCACAATAATAAACATGAGCGCGACAAACCATAAGGCGTCCCAACTCGGGCTGGCAAAGTACAGCGCCGCGCCGATTAAAACGACCATAGCAACGGTGCCAATACGCTCGAACTGCTCGGTGAACCCGAGTACCGCCGAGGCCATATAGGCCGGAGCCTTGTCGGGGTCCACCGCGTGGTCCTCGGCTTCGGCCTGCTCTGCCACGGCGACGACCTCCTCGTCGGCGTCCTCATCCGTGCTAAAGCGCCGCTCGACGGCGCGTAGCGCGTAACCTGCGGCAAACGCCGCTAAAAAGGCGTAGGCGTGAATCATCAGGGTAAGCCCGTAGGCTAAAAAAACCAAACCCAGCGCTAAAAAATCATCTAGACCGACGGCCTCTTTATGGTGTCGCCGTAAATAAATAACGAACCTGCCCGTAAGTGCACCCAGTAAAGCGCCCACGGCGATACCCGCCAGGATTGCCCAAACGACATCAACTGCTAACCAGCGCCAACCGTACTCACCCAGTTCGCGCAGGCCCAATAATCCCAACCCCAGCATGACAAAAGGAAAGGCCGTGCCGTCATTAAAGCCCGCTTCACCTGTCAGGGAAAAGCGCAGACGGTCATTGTCGCTTGTGCTCTCAATCTGGACATCCCCAGCTAATACAGGGTCAGTAGGCGCAAGTATCGCGCCTAAAAGTACCGCTGCGCCGAGCGGCAAACCGAGCAGGTAAACACCGACAAGCGTAACGAGTCCAACCGTAAGCGTCATTGAAAGCAGGGCAAGCCGGAGCGGTAAGCGCCAGAGGTCATCGCTGAGCGGCAAGCGCATTTTGAGTCCTGCTGCAAATAAAGAAAGAACAACGACTGTCTCACTTAAGCGCTCTAAAAACTTTGCCCCAAAATCACTGAGCGGGTCCAAAGTAATAAGCCCCAGACCCAGCGGACCCACAAGCAGGCCGCCACCAATATAAATAAGCGACGCCGAAAGGGGTACGCGCTTGAGCAGTGAGCCTGACAGCGCCATAATGGTCAGCAGCAAACCACTGAGGATAAACCATAGGTAGAAGGGCATCAGGGTAGATACACTTTATAAAGGTAGGGTGTTAAAAGGCTTAGCAAAACCTCGGCAATGCTTGGAGGACATAGGGCTTGAATGTTTGACACGACTTATCATCATAATCGTCGTGCAGAACTGGCCCCTGTACGTTTACATACAATCCCCAAAACCCCGAATAGACGCTAGCGAGTTTTCTG
>ENA-ORXM01001892-ORXM01001892.1-marine-metagenome-genome-assembly--contig:-NODE-1892-length-26774-cov-4.336330_pt1 | contig 26774 bp, 25 predicted proteins | sample MGYA00237867_ERZ511480 | MGnify/ENA primary metagenome ERZ511480 (study PRJEB26309, sample SAMN06266103) | marine metagenome | isolation source: Algal blade | place: United Kingdom:Sidmouth, United... | reverse complement strand
GAAGGTGCGGTGAACGAGAGACAATTTTTTCACCCGAAAAAATTAACTGAGGATGAAATTTTGCTTACTCACACAGCAGAATATTGGCAAAAACTGAACACCCAACAGCTAACTAAAAAAGAAATTCGGCCGATTGGTTTTCCGATGAGCAAGGCTTTAGTGGAGCGTGGCAGGCATATAGCGCACGGCACTTATGAATGTTGCTTATTTGCAAAACATCATGGTGTAGCAATGAATGTTGCTGGTGGAACGCACCATGCCTTCGCCGATCATGGGGAAGGGTTTTGTGTATTTAATGATTTTGCAATTGCAGCTAATTTACTGCTTGCGAGGAATGAGGCAGAGAAAGTTTTAATTGTTGATTTAGATGTGCATCAAGGGCAAGGAACGGCACATATTTTTAGAAATGAGCCTCGTGTGTTTACTTTCAGTATGCATGGAGAAAACAACTACCCCCTGCGAAAAGAAAAAAGCGATGTAGACATTGGCTTGCCTGATGGCTGCCGAGATGATGCCTATTTATCGAGATTATATAAAATTCTTCCACTATTAATTGAACAAGAACAACCCGATATGTTGTTGTATTTGAGTGGAGTTGATGTGCTTGCAAACGACAAGCTCGGTCGGTTGGCACTAACCAAAGACGGTTGTAAGCAACGAGACGAATTTGTTTTTCAACAAGCCAAACTGCATAATATACCCATTGCAGTAAGCATGGGTGGTGGTTACTCGCAGCGTTTAGCAGACATTATTGATGCACATGCGAACACGTTTTGGGCAGCCCAACAAGTTTATTTTGAATAAAAAATTAATATGGAAGAAGTAAAAAAAGTGATGTTTACAGAAACGGCGACTGCCAGTGGTGGTCGTGAGGGAAAAGTAAAATCTGAAAAAGGCACTATTGATTATGATGTGTTAATGCCAATGGCTGAAAACTATCAATCTGGCAAGCACACTAACCCGGAAGAACTTTTCGCTGGAGCGTATGCTTCATGTTTTGATGGTGCTATTCGTGCTGTTGCGGAAAATGGAGACGTAAAAATTGATGATTCTGAAACGACAGTTGAAGTAAGCTTTGGTAAAACGGGCGATGGATTTGGCTTATCGGCAAAAATTAGATCTGCCATACATGGTGTTGATGAAGCAACTGCAAAAGATTTGCTTGAGAAAGCCCACCAAATTTGTCCGTATTCAAAAGCAACTCGTGGCAACATACATGTTGATCTGGGGTTGGCCTAATTGAACACGTAACATGAAATAAATTAAAGAAGCGGGCTTTCGCCCGCTTCTTTAATTATTAAAGTTCTATTCTGTTTATTGAACGAACGACTCACGTGCACCTCCTGATGCAAAAAGAGCGCGCATTCTATCTGTTTGACCATTAGAGAACATGTACATACAAGCATCGTTCACATAGTCCATATAATTCATTGTCATATCGGTACTTCTACAGTGTGAAGTTGGATATCCAGGACAACCATAGTTAGGCCGATCAGATCTTGGTGTATCAGAAACAAAGTCATCTCTATTACATCTACCATCTCCCCAAATGTGTCTTAAATTCAACCAGTGGCCAACTTCATGCGTAGTTGTTCTGCCTTCATCAAATGGTGATGAAGCCGTGCCTGTAGTGCCAAAGTATTCAGGTCCTACAACAACACCGTCTGTATTTGTTGGACCACCCGGAAACTGAGCATATCCTAAAATTCCACCGCCGATATTCGCTACCCAAATATTTAGATAGTTAGCCGGATCAACTACATCGCTGCCGCCATTCGATGAAAATTTAACTGCATCATTTGTGCCCCATGAGCCAACGCTAGAAGCTACACGAATAACTCTGTCTAGCACAAATTCAATTTCACTGTCAGATACATCGCCTGAAAATTCTGATGGTACAGAATTCACATCAGAGTTTGAAGCACGGAAGTCATCATTTAACACGGCAATTTGTGAATTAATTTGCTGATCAGAAATATTTTGTGATTGTGTATTATAAACCACATGCACTACAACTGGTATGGTAACTACGCCTTCAAATGGAGTTGGTCCAGGATCGTCACCGCCGCCGCCATTGCCTCCACCATTTCCACCACCTGGGTTGGTAGGTTTTTTTGCTTCAATGAAACTTCTAGTATGCGCTTCTATAAGACCTTGCTTCTCAAGTAATTCTGGGTTTTCTTCTAATATTCTTGCATTAATCTCGGGTGCAGAACAGTTGCGATCAATTACAACTTCGTGATCGAATGTTGAGGTATTGACCTCATTTGGTGTAGCGTTTTCAATAGGATTTACTTCTTCCTCCGTACAGGCAAAGAATGCGAACAGCACGGCTGTCATTAACAGTAGTTTTTTCATATAAATTTTAAAGTAAGAAAATAGTGTGTGAATGTAAGTGATTAAATTCAACTGACAAGTTCTCACAAAAAAAATACCATGTTATCTGGTGAACACCAGTTTGTTAGCTGTAGATAGGGATTTGTGGAAGGCATAACCACCGTCATTAAAGAGTTGCAAGTCTTGTGTAGAATTTACACGTTGCAAAATCATAAATTTTGCAAACATGCCTCGGGCAAGCTTAGAATAAATGGGAATGGTTTTGTACTCACCATTTTTATTCTCTTGAAACATAATATCGATGATCTTGCCATCAAATTTTTTTACATTGACGGCCTTATAATATTCATTACTTGCCAAATTCACCAAAACCTTTGGGGTATAACCATGAAGCGATTGGTTGAGTTGCTCGGTGATTTTATCGCCCCAAAAAGCATATAAGTTTTTATTTTTCTTTGTGATTTGCCATTTTGTACCCATTTCTAATCGGTAAGGCTGCATCAAATCCATGGGCTTAAGTAAACCATAAATTCCACTCAAAATGCGGAGGTGATTTTGGGCATATTCAATATCTGCTTTGTCAAACTGATCAACATCTAACCCTCTATACACATCGCCTGTAAATGCATAAATGGCTTGTTTTTTACCTTCATTGGTATCGAAATTCCAATTTTTATAGCGGTTGTAATTCAAATCTGCCAGGTTTTCACTTACATGCATGAGATCAGCAATTTTCTTCTTGCTCATGTTTGAAAGCTTTTTTGCTAAGTAGGCTGTTTCATCAGCAAATACTGCTTCTGAATGAAAATTGTATTTAGCGTTGGTTTCAAAATCAAGGCTTTTCGCTGGCGATAGGATAGCAATCATAATTGAATTCTTTTACGAGAAACAAAAAAATACAACAGAAAGTTCTCGTTATTCAGCTGTTCCTTGCATCCACAAAGGCATGTTTGGGCAAGAGCGATATTGCGGTTCAATGGCAATGAACACATCTCTAGTAGCTGTGTTTAGCCAAGTGTAAAGACGCTCATTTTGTTTAATTTCTAAGGCGCGTTCTTTTATCACCTCAAAGTCATTTTCAAGATTCATGCGGTGTGCATCTCTTTGTTTTTGAACATAAAGAATGCGGTATGCTTTTCGGCCATACCGATCTTCAAATTCTACCGGTTCACTTACGTCACCTTCTTCAAGGTCATCAATTGCTAAATACATTTCTGGGTTAAATTCTAGCAACTCATCAATCTCAAAATAAGAGGTTCCAGTTTTTGGGTTAAATAACAGTCCACCCATTGCTTTAGTTTGCTCTTCTTCGCTGTACAGGTCAACGGCAAACTCAAACGGCAGCGAATCTGACTCGATTTGGCTATAAATTTCTCGCATTTCTTCTTCTAAATCTTCAAATTTCTTTTCTGCAACTTCGGGTTTCATGAGAATGTGCCTGGCACGCACAGATTCATCTTCACGCTCAAGCACTTGAATAAGGTGAAAACCAAAATCGGTTTCTACAATTCGTGACAGTTCTCCGGGAGCTAATTTGAATGCAACATCCTCAAAGTTTCCGACCATTTGGCCTTTTCTAAAGAAACCTAAATCGCCACCACGCGCAGCACTGCCAGGATCTTGAGAAAGAGAATCTGCAAAGAGACTAAAATCTGCACCATCCAAAATTTGTTGTTTAATATCTTGCAACTTTTCTCTTGTTGCCTCTTTTTCTTCTTCACTAGGTTTTGGATACATTACGAGTTGCAGCAACTCTACCTCGGCATTATAATAAGGGAGATTTTCAGAAGGAATACGGTAAAAAAACCGTTTTACTTCGGCAGGGGTAACTTTCACATCACTGATCACTTCATCTCGTTTTGTTTCAGCGAGTAAGGCATCAATCACAAAAGGTCTAAGATCTGCCTTTACTTGGTTGACAGTTTTTCCATAATATTCTTCGAAGGCGCGAGCTGAAGGAAGCTGGCTAATAAGCTGCTGTAATCTCGCATCCATTTGATACTCAATTTGATCTGGACCAACGATAAGACTATCTCTGAGTGCATGCGTTTTTAACACCTTGTTTAAAATGAGTTGATCAAGCACAGAACATTGGGCAGTTTCAATTTCATTTTCAGGAATTTGGTTTGCAGCTGTAATCTCAAGCATCTTGTTCTCAAGCTCTGATTTTAGAATAAGATCTTCACCAATCACAGCAATCACATCATCAATCACCATCCCTAAAGGATCTTGAAATGACGCTGGCTCAGCTATTGAACTTTGTGCTTGCACATTCACAAATAATAAGCAGGCTAAAACGGCAAGTAAGCAGTTGTTACTCTTCATAAACTTCAATTTCATTATTCTGTTTTGCTCGTTCAAAGATTTTGTTCCTCAGGGTTTCTATCAGTTCTTGTTCTCTAGATCTTAACAAGATGCGCCTAATATCTTCAGCAACAAATTCTACAGGATAAGTTCCAGATACTTTACTTTCAATCAGCTTGTAAAGATAGTTGTACTCTTCTGTTTCTACCTGAAAAAGACGGTTCAATCGCAAGCTAACATTTGAATTACTCTCTTGCTGCTCAATGGTTTCATAAAATGTATCTGTCGTGTGCCATGTATTCACGTCTAAAAAACATGAAACCGCATTGTACGCACAATACTCTTTTAATTGTACATCGTTCCCTTCATTTACGTACTCATCAATCCAGTCATCAATTTCATTAATACTTTCAAAGGGTGCATCTTTCTTTAGCGATAGAAACTTAAATATGGGTTTGTTTACTGTAAAATCGTCTTGATGAGATTCATAATAAGCGACTATTTCTTGTTCTGAGACCAAGGTGTCAAGAGTTTGCAAGACCATTTCGTTCTCAAATAAATGTGTCATCAATGAAAGTTGATAATCGTTCACTTTTTCATCAATATCTGTGAGTTGCTCAGCTGATAAATTTTCTTTGGCGTGCTGCAAGAATGTTTGCTTGCGGATCCAATTATTAATGTAGGCGTTCACAATACGTGAGCTATCCTCGGGGCCGGCATTTTCTAAACCTAAATCTGCCAGTGTTGATAAGGCCAAGTATTCATCTCCAACTCGCGCTAGGGCTTCGGGGTTTTCTTTTGGCTGAAGGTTGCAGGCGTTTACCAATAAAAAAACAACAATGCCTAACAACAATTTTTTCATTGATGTAATGATTGATACACAGATTCATTGATCTCGACGGCGTATTTTTCTTTCAGTTCTTGCATCCACTCTTTTTCGAGTGCGTCTTGATAATCTGCCTGCACTTTTTGTTTCACGCTCTCGAAAGGTTTATAGTCGCCTTGTTGAACACCTTGTGTTACCATAACTATGTGTTGTCCTTCGCCCTTACTTTTAGTTATTGAATTTGGTTCATCTACCTTTTTTCCAAACTGATCAACTGCATCCTCAATGTTCATTTCTGTTGAGCCGATTGCAATCCCTGTTTTAAATTTTTTTTCAAGTTTTCTGATTGAGTTATCGCTTTTGCCTTTATTGAGTAGTTCTGAGACCTTGTTGGCGGCTTTATTACTGGGAGTTGAATAGGTTTTAAAACGCACAACATCAGGTTTTCGATAGCTCTCTTTATTATTATTATAAAAAGAGGCGAGTACACTTTCGTCGACAGTTTCACTTTGCCAAAACTCTTGTTCCATCATATTAAAGAGAATAATGCCATCTCTAAATTCTTTCATTAAAGCCTTCATTTCAGGATCAGTTTCAACCAAATTGTGTTTATGGTAGTCCATCAATTTCATGGTTTCGAAATTATTATAAAAGGTTTCAAAGTCACGAAATTTTTCTAAGCTATGCTCATCTTTCACGTAGGTAACAAACTGACGTGCCGTGTATAAGCGGTCGCCGATTTTAAAGAACGGTTGATTATAGTTAAAGCCACTTGGTGTTTGCCAGCCCTCAATAGAAATACCGGGTGCAACATTTCTTGCAAATTTGTTTACCACAGAATCAACTTTTTCGTAATCATAGGCTCGCTTGATTTCTTCGCCAAATTTTAATCTGGCTTTCGCGTAGCGGTCGTCTTCCATGATTTTATCACGAATATTACTTTCCATTTGTTCAAAGGTTGGCAAATCTCGTTTACTGTTTAATTTAAAAATGTGCCAGCCCAAACTAGTTTTTATAGGTGCAGAAACATCATCAACTTTTCTGAGGTCAAAAATGGCATTTTCGAATGCAGCCTCATAGCTACCAACCATAAATTCAGGAATATTATCTACACTACTTTCTAAATCCTCTTGTTCTCTCAACCAAGCGGCTACGTCAGAAAACTCTTCTCCTGCGTTCAGTTTAGTTCGTGCTTCATTAATCACCAGCCGAGCTTGTGCTTGTTCTTCTGCTGGTAAAGTGTTGTTTGAGCGAATAAATAACTGCGTAGCCGAAACAAGGCCATTGCTACCTCTTCGATCTGTTACTTCAATAATGTGATAGCCTAAACTTGTACGAATCGGCATTGAAATTTGACCTTTTCTAAGTTTGTATGCTGCGTTTTCAAGCTGATAATTCTTTAACTGTAGTGTTGTAAAACACCCAAGGTCTCCACCAATAAACTTGGTTTCCATATCTCTAGATGTTTTCTTAGCTAACTCCTCAAAATTATTACCATTCAACAATTGATCGCGCACTTTTACGGCCTGATTGTAAGAGTAAATTGTATCGGCAGTGCCTTTATATCGGCCAGGAATATCAATCAAAATATGGCGCATACATATTTCTTCTTGTAGCCGTGTTTTAGCTTCTTCAACAAGATCGTTCATCACGTTTTTGTCAAACTCGTTACGTACGAGTTGGTCTTCGTACATGGCAATTTCTCTTAACACTTCAGGATCCTCATCAATACCGAGGTCGCTTGCCTCTTTTAGCTTTAATTTGTATCGTATATAAAGGTCTACGTACTCTTTTACCGACTCTTTTGTATACTTGTCGTCATCATCTACTTGACTCTTTTCATACATTCGCTTAAACTCGTCTACCTCAACATCTTCACCGTCTATGGTAAACAACACTTGCGCGTTGCTACTCAAAGCAAATAATAAAAATGTACTGATTAAAATGATAGCCTTAAACTGATTGCGTTGCATGGTAATTGGTTTCACTGATACAGAGAATTGCAAATTTTATACCGTTTCGGGTTATAATGGTTAACGAAATTATTATCTGTTGAGTGCCCCACAAACACTCAAAATTTGCCCGCTCACATAACTACTGAGGTCACTCGCTAAAAACAACGCTGCCTGCGCCACTTCTTCGGCATTGCCAAAGCGTTTCATAGGAATTTGACTTAAGTAGGTTTTTCTTGTGTCTTCAGGTAGTTCATCTGTCATTTCTGTTTGAATAAACCCGGGCGCTATTGCATTGCACCGAATGCCGCGGCTTCCTAGTTCATCGGCTACAGATTTTGTAAACCCTATGATTCCGGCTTTACTTGCAGCATAGTTGGTTTGTCCGGCTTGGCCTTTCATGCCCACAATAGAGGTAAGGTTAATGATTGAGCCTCCACGCTGTTTCATCATAGGGCGAGCAATTTGTTTGGTTAAATTAAACACAGATTTTAGGTTCGTTTCAATTACTTGATCCCATTGTTCTTCACTCATTCTCATTAACAATGTGTCTCTCGTTATACCTGCATTGTTAACGAGAATATCAATCTGTCCAAATTCACTGAGCACATTTTCTATTAAGGCTGCCGTTTCCTCGAATGAGCCAGCATCACTCTGAAATCCTTTTATAGTAAATCCTTTTTCGCTAAATTCTTTTTCGAAAGCCTCTGCTTTTTCAACAGAAGAACGATAAGTAAAAATAATGGTGGCGCCTTGTTCAGCAAATTTTTCAGCAATAGCTTTCCCAATTCCTCTGCTGGCACCAGTAATTAGAGCAACTTTATTTTCAAGCAATTTCATGTTGTGTTTTTTGTAAAGGTAAACCGACTTCAGAATGCGAAGAAAAACTAGAGCAAGAACCTGTTTGATGAGATGTCTAACTCATGTTTAAGAGTAACTTCGTTTCTGTGAATTTTGTAGAAGAAAACGTAAGCCTTCGTGCCCATAATACATTTGGCATTTCTGCTACGGCGAGATATTATGCTAAGATTACAAATAAAGATGAATTACAACAACTAGCAAACTCTGCCCTTTGGCAAAAGGAGAAACTAATCTTGGGTGGCGGAAGCAATTTACTCTTGCTAGATGATTTTGATGGCTTGGTTGTTCACATTGCAACCAAAGGAATCAAGGTTCGCGAAGAGACTGCTGATGAAGTTGTTGTTCAAGTTGAGGCTGGTGAAAATTGGCATCAGTTTGTAATGTACGCACTCTCACAAGGCTGGTTTGGTATTGAAAATCTTTCTTTAATTCCGGGCTCTGTCGGCGCCTCGCCCATGCAAAACATTGGTGCATATGGTGTTGAAATAGAACAAGTATTTGATGAGCTTGAAGCTTTTCACATAGAAGAACATAAATTTCATCGTTTTTCAAACGAGGCATGTGCATTTGGCTATCGTACGAGTGTGTTTAAAACCAGCCAAAAGGGCAAATTCATTATTACGCAAGTTACATTTCGGTTATCCAAACAGGCAGCTGTGAATGTGAGCTATGGCGCAATTTCAAAAACACTTGCAGAAAAGGGAGTTTCTTCGCCCACGCCTCACGATGTGAGTGAAGCAGTCATTGAAATTCGGCAGGGGAAATTACCAGACCCAGCTCAACTCGGTAATGCGGGCTCGTTCTTTAAAAACCCTGTTGTGCAGCAAGATTTATTTGAGCAAATTTCAGAAAACCATCCAAATATGCCGCATTATCCTGTTGATGAGAATTTTGTAAAAATACCTGCAGGTTGGTTGATTGATCAGTGTGGTTTTAAAGGCACAACGGTTGGTAATACTGGAACATATGCACACCAAGCGCTCATTTTGGTCAATCATGGAGAGGCAACTGGTGAGGAAATTTGGAATTTTGCGATGCAAATACAACAAACTGTAAAACAGCAATTTGGAATTGAATTAGAGCCGGAAGTGAATTTGGTGCAGTGACTACAAAACTTTGGTTACGTGATAAATTCTAAGTAATTATTTTGATCTACAACTTGGTAAGATGCCTCTGGATAAAGTGTCTGCCAAAGTGGAGGCGCTTTACTGCGTTTTTTTCTCTTCCATTTGAATTCGAAGGCGTGAATTTGACCACCACGTTCTTCTATCCAATCAATTTCTTGCTGCGTGTATGATCTCCAAAAGTAGTTATTTACCGTCATTTTGGTATATTCTTGCATCTTTAGTCGTTCAGTAAACAAGTAATTCTCCCACAATTGCCCAATGTCATTTCTGAGCGCTAACGGATTAAAATTCGCGATTAATGCATTCCTAATGCCATTGTCAATGAAATACCAACGAGAAGATTTTGAAATTTCTTTTCGTGGGTTATTACTAAAGGCCTCTACTTTCTTGAGCACAAAAACTTTTGTTAACAAGTCAAGATAACGCTCTACAGTTTTATTGTCTATACCTAATTGGTTGCCTAGCTCTGAGAGCGATACTTCTTGACCAATTTGATAAGCAATTAATCTCAGCAATTTTACGATTTTATCTGGTTTTCGTAATCCTTCAAAGGTCAAAATATCTCTCAATAAATACGAACTCACCAAGTTGTTCAAGTATTCACTTTTGTCTTGCTCTGAGGCATACTGAAAAACTTCAGGATAACTTCCAAACCTCAGTCTCTCAGACAAATTTGCGCGTGTTTCAGTTGTTGTTTCATCTTGGTTGAGCTCAAGTTGAGATATCGGAAATAAGTGTTTGGTTATACTTCGCCCTGTGAGTGGTTCGCCGAGCTTGTTCTCTAGATCAAAAACTGAAGATCCTGTCACCACAATACGCAATCCTTCAATCTCATCAATCATCAGTTTTAGAATCAAACCAATATCCTTAACGTGTTGCGCTTCATCTAAAAATAGTAAGCGCCGGTCTCCCAATAGACGCTTATAATTTTTTACAGAACGGTTTTGAAGTATCTCAGCGGTGTTCACATCTTCGCCATTCATGTACAGGTATTGCTCCGTTCCTTCTTTTATGAAATGTTTGATTAGTTCGGTTTTGCCGACTCTTCTAGCACCAACTATGATCAAAACTTTGTTTTCAGGCAACCGATGTAAAGTATTTTTCAGCGCCCTCGAAATCTTCTCCATATCCACAAAACTACTCTCTAATCCATTATTTAAGTTAAAATAATGGAAAGAAATCCCATAATTCAACTAAAATAATGGATTATATTCCTAAAAATCAAGTGAATTTAGGGATTAGGGTATTTTACATTCTTCAATAATGGTGTTTGTATCTTTAACAAATGCAACAGATAAATTTTACATTCGGGTTAATTTGCTTGCTTTTACTTCCTATGTTGATGTTTGGCCAAGAGGTGAAGCTTAATCCAAGTCCACCAGCGAATGATTTTGCTGAGAACTACTATGACATTATAGATGAAGTGAGTGCGGAACGGCTAGAGGCTGATATTCGTAAGTTGGCAAACTTTGGCACGAGAAATACATTCTCTGATACAGTCTCAAATACACGTGGTATAGGCGCTGCGCGCCGATGGATTTTTTCTGAATTTCAACAAATTTCTGCTGATTGTGGTGGTTGCTTAGAGGTGTTTTACCAACGTAAATATGTAACACCAGAAGATAGCCGGCGTGTGCCACAAGCTACTTGGGTTGTGAATGTTATTGCCGTGCAAAAGGGCAATCAAAATCCAAACAACTATGTGATTATGAGTGGCGATATTGATTCTCGAAACTCTGACGGCAGTGATTTTGCCAAAGATGCACCTGGTGCCAATGATAATGCCAGTGGGATGGCCGGCACAATTGAGGCGGCTCGGGTTCTTACTAAGCATAAGTTCTCAAACTCAATTGTGTATTTAGGGTTGTCGGGTGAGGAGCAAGGCTTGTTTGGTGGGCAAGGTGTAGCAGCTTACGCGCAAGAAAACGACTGGAATATTATTGGTGTGCTCAATAATGATATGATCGGAAACATTGAAGGTGTAGATGGTGTGATAGACAACCGCAGCTTTCGAATTTTTAGTGAGCCTGTGCCACCCACCGAAACCGATCGGCAAAGGCAAATGCGTAGATATTATGGTGGCGAGATTGATGGCATTTCTCGCCAGCTTGCCCGCTATATTCATAGAACAACGCAAACTTATATGCCCGAAATGAAACCGATGATGGTGTATCGACTCGATAGATTTGGGCGTGGAGGGCATCATAAACCCTTTAATGACCTTGGCTTTGCGGGTGTAAGGATTATGGAAACGCATGAAAACTATGTTCGGCAGCACCAAGATATTCGGGTTGAAGATGGTATTGCCTACGGAGACGTGATTGAGGGTGTGAATTTTGACTATGCAAAAAAATTGACGGCAGTAAACGCAATAAATTTGGCTGCTCTGGCCTGGGCACCAAACGCCCCAGAAAGCGTGAGCATTGGTGGTGTAGTAGAGCCATCAACCAAGTTGAAATGGACACCTGTAGAAGATACAAATTTGGCAGGCTATAAAATTTACTGGCGCGAAACCACTGCACCGCAATGGCAATTTTCAAAATATGTGGGCAACATTACCGAACACACACTCGAAGGAATAGTGATAGATAATTATCTTTTTGGGGTGGCAGCAGTTGATGCTCACGGAAATGAGTCATTGGTCGTGTTTCCAAATGAGGTGATGCGGTGATTTTCAGTTTGCTGTGGCTGATTAATAGCGCACAAAATCTTTAACATTATGCTAAAATTGGCGAGTAGCTTTACCGCTCATGATGAAGCGCTTTCTTACGGTGTTTTTTTGGATAATTTTGATATCCACCATAGTGATTACAATCGCTTTGCTTGTCTTTTCAAATTATTTGAAAAGCGACAAAATAAAGGTGTTCAAAAACTTACCCATAGTTGAAGGCGAGGCACATGTGGGGCGCATTGACCTCAAATTTTTGAAGAGCTTTCCTGAGGTAAAATTCTCAATAGATAGTCTCACCTATTTTCAAACTGATGGTGAACCTTCTGTTTTACACATTGGTGAACTAACCGGTTCTACAAATTTTTCTGGCTGGCGAAATAGAACAATTCGGGTAGATAGCATTCAACTACATCAATCTTTCCTCAATTATATCATTGATTCTAAGGGAAACTCAAATATTGCGAAGCAACAAGAATCTACAGAGAACAAGCCATCGAAAGTAAAAATTGATTTCAACCCAGATTTGTTTATAGATCTCTCAGAATTTTCGCTGAATTACATTGACTCCACGAAGCAAAAACATATAAAAGCTGTTGTTCACTCTTTAGAAAATCAAGTTAATTTGGCTGATTCTACAGGCGTTTTCAAGTTTGATATTTTCTCTGAGCACCTCACCTTTAATTGGACTAAAGGACCTTATTTAGCTAACAGTAGAGCAAGTGGTTTAGCTAGGATTGAAAGAACTGATAGTGGATTTGTGATCAGTAGTGCGCAAACAAATATCAATGAACAGACCTTTGATATTGAGGCGCGTTTTTACAAACAATCATCGGGAAAACCAACAGAATTATCAATCAATAACAACAGCACAAGTTGGTATCCAACTGTGGCTTTGTTGCCAACTCACTTGCAAAATCAACTGAGCGATTATGCGGTGAAAGAGGCCTTCCCTACAAAAACAAATATCTTGTTTACTGATGCGGTAAATCCTCGGGTTCGGGTTGACTTTGTTTTAGATAATACAACTACCCAAGCGAAAGGTAAATCATTCTACATCAATACAGCAAATGGACAGTTTTACAATAGAATTTACGATCAGGAGTTTGATCCACCTGAAAATAAACAGAACATAAGAATTGAATTTGATAACCTTATCGCTAAGTACGATGCTTTTCGTATTTCATCGCCAAAAACATGGGTCACTTATTCAGAACCTGCTGGGGAGCAATTTTCATTTAATGGACGCATTGAAGGTCAAACAAAACAACTCAGTAGCTTTTTTGATAATGAAAAGTTTAAGTTCACGGCCGGTGAGTTTGATTTGCGCGGCAATGCCAGTGGACGGTTTCGTGATATGCCATCTGTATTAGAAACACTAGATGCTGAGTTTACAGCTTCAAATACTACCGTTACATACACCGCTACAAAGTCAAATTTTGTGTTTGATATACTTTGGCTCAAAAAAACGGGCAACCTCGCATCGTATGATGTTGATGGCACAATTGCTAACAGCAAGCGGTCTTATTCCTTAAGTGGAGAAATTGAAGAGTTTAACGACTTGTTCACGGAAAATAAGGAGAAATCACTAACTACATCGTTGACCTTTATCTCACCGCACTTATCATGGGCAGACCTCACAGATTTAACTGCAAATAGTACAGAAGAAGAGAACAATAACTCTGTAAAGACAACGAAACAATTGTTTGCGGAAATTTATAATAAATTCCATCCAGAATTTGATATGCAAGTTGATACAATAAGTTATCAAAACCAACTTTTTATGTATGATTTCTCAACCAAACTCGCTTTTGAGAATAGCCATAAACTTTCCTTGCTGAATACAAATTTCAATCTTGATCAAGGCGATGTGGGAATGGAGGCAAATGTTGATTTTACGACTGAAGAAAAGACAAATTTTTTATTCGATTTTGATGCCAACAGTTTGAATTTGCAAGATATTCTGCCATCAGTCAATTATTTTCAAGTGAATTTATTGAAGGAATTACCTCATCTGTCAAAAGATATTAATCTAGGGTTTTTCGCGCAAGGTTCTTTACGTGATGATTCGGGCTTTATTCCTCATCAAATGAATGGCGACCTTACTTTTAAGAACAACACAAATGAGCCGTTTCGCGGTAAAGTTTCTTTTTCACAAAGGCAAAAAAGGGAAGATTTGCATTTTTCTGATGCGATGCTTACTACCTCAGCTTATATTGAAGGCCACCCAAACTTACTCAATCGCTACTTTGCTGACAGCGATTTTACCTTCTTAACAGGCAATATCAACTTGCAAGCTGACTATGAAGGAAATGTAAACTCCATAGAAGATATTATTCGAGATGCAAATTTGACCCTCAACCTCGATAGTACAAATTTGCTTTATAAGAAATCTAATATTGTTTTTCCCGTAACAACAATGACCGCCAATATTGAGAATAATACTGGCTTGCTTCAATTAAAGTATTTGAAAGACAGCTCAAACATTCAAGTTGATGCAGAAGTAAAGTCTATCAGCGATCTGATTTATCATCCAACAAAACAAAATCATTCAATTACTGCGTCACTGCTTGCCAACACAATCGATTGGGCTGCTTTCCAAAATTTATTTACACCTCCGCCCGCAGATACCTTGCAAGTAAACGTAGAAGATGAGCCAACCGATACGCTTACAAAGAAAGAAAAAGTGGCTCTTCGTAAAACCCTTGTAGAACTGCTGCGTAGTTTCAATCCTGATTTGTCAGTTGACATTAGGGAACTGTTAGTTGACACAAACTTCTTACTCACCAATGTTGAGGCAAACCTTTTATTGAAAGACAGCAGTGTATTAATTCTAAAAGAAACGGGTTTTGACTATTTGGATGGCAGTATTAGTGCCAATGCTGAACTTGAGTTACTCCGCGCTCAAGAAATACCGTTTAAGGCAAAAGTGAATACAACAGAATTCGATTTGCCAAATTTTCTTCAACAACATCCAGAATTTAACCTTTTGCCGCGTGAACGAATAGACTCTCTAGGTGGCGCGCTTACCCTTTATGGCGAAATAGAAGGGCTTTTTGCTGAGCAGGGGATTGGATTAATATCTGCTGAAACAAATGCAATTATTGATTTTGATCTACAAAATTTCACCGTAATTGGGTTTGAAGATTTGCAAAGCATAGGTAAAAATGTAATTATGAAGCATCGGTTTGATTCTTTACGCTTTGCGCCAATAAGTAATCGGGTTCTTATTCAAGATGGTGACTTGTATTTGCCGTTCATGGAAGTTCAATCAAATACAGGAAATTTTTTCATTGAAGGCGGCACTATTGAAGATCGAAGAAGCATTTGGATTACGGTTCCTCTCAAAACAGTGTTGAGTGGTGTTAAAAATATTGGTGAAATCACAAATGTTGATTCTTACAAGAACAAGGTATTTGTTGAACTTACCGAAGATGAGGGAGAGCCCAAAACAAATTTCTATTTTAGTAAAAAGCAGTTTTTCATAGAACGTTATCCGGGCAGTTCGAAGGGAGAGTTTTTAAAATATAAAAAGCAGGTACAAGAAGCCAGAAAAGCTAGAATTAGAAAACAAAAGGAAGAAAAACAATTGGAAATAAAAGAGTAAGCTTTCCTATTTTACGCGATAAGGTTTTAGTTCTTCAAAGAAGAAGTCATCATTTGGTATGTTAAATTCTAAACCGGTGATGTCGTGCTCTGTGTTTGTAAGAAACTGAACTAGCCCGAAGTTAAACCATGGTTGAGTTTGATCCCACCGTACTTCAAAGGTATCATAATGCCAATGATGAAGAGTAGCAGTAAGGTTTGGCTGATGTTCAAAATATAATTTTAGCTTACCATCTTCTTGGTTTACCATCAAATTACCGCCGTACAAGTCGCTATAATAGTCACCTGCATATTGTGCTAATGAAAAACTTGGTTTCGAATTTTTGATTCGTTTTTGTTTTAAATCACTAACGCGTGTGTCGCCATTTTTCCACTCTAAAAACCGTTGCCGATGCTCAGTAGTGTGATCAGTGTCATCATCAGGATCAATAAATTGGTCCATCACAAAACGAGATACAGATCGCAGTGGGCTTTCCGTGTCATTTGATAAAAAGATGATTCCTAATCGTTCATTTGGCAACATGCTAATTTCAGTGAGCATGCCACCGAAACCGCCGGTGTGGCTTACATGAAAATGATTTTTGTATTCACTCAACACGTAGCCTGACCCATAGCCACGAAAATCAGCCAGCATTTCATCAGCTTTCATTTGATCATTTACCGGAAAAGAGTTGTGGATTGACCAAAGCCTATTGCGGCTAGCTTCAGTTAACAGTGTGTCGCCAGCAACAATGCCATTGCTCATTTGAAAATCAAGCCATTTTGCTAGATCATCTATGTTCGACATTAAACCGCCTGTAGAAGCCACTTGATCCCAATTTTCCCAACGTATAATTTGGTTGTCACCATTTACCGTTGCATGCGGTGTGGCTACGTTACTCAACTTCCCTAGGTCTGAAAGTTGAGATACCGTTCTATTCATGTTGAGGGGTTCAAGAATACGTTCTTTCACGTTTTCACCCCAAGTTTTTCCGGTTACCTTTTCTATAACAGCGCCGGCAGTTACATACATTACATTTGAGTAACCAAAGCCATCTCTAAAGCTGAACGCCTGCGGTATATATTTCGCTCTTCGTACAACCTCTTCTGTAGTTAAGTTGCTATCATACCACATTACATCACCGCTAAATGTGCCAAGACCCACGCGATGTGTGAGTAGATCTTCTATTGTCACCAATTTGCTTAAATAAGAATCATAAATTTCGAAGTAGGGCAAATAGTCTTGTACGGGATCATCCCAATCTAGCATACCTTCTTCTACCAACATGGCAATTACTGTGGTTGTAAACGCCTTGCTATTGCTGGCAATCGCATAATTTGTATGTTTATTTGGTGTTTGGGCAGTTCCTTCTGTTATGGTTCCATACCCTTTAGAAAAGATGAGTTCACCATCTTTTACAATGCCGAGAGCCATGCCAGGTAATTCCCATTCTTCATACGTTTTTTGAAGGTAAGCGTCAATTTTCTCTACATCAACGTTTTGCCCAAAAAGCGGGGAAGTAAATAAAAACAACAAGCATAGGAAGAATGAACTGGTTTTCATCTCAGAATTTTGGCTCTAAATTAACTGAAAATGCTTGATGCTGCGAAAATGAATTACCCTCAATTAAACTTCGGGCAGTTGCTTGTTGTCTGCTGAGGAAGTCTAGGTGTTGTCATTTCTTCATCAAAGTTCGTATTTTAGTGTATCATGGATTCAATACAATTGACAAGAAAAAAACTTGCAGACTATATTCTCAATAGAGCCTCAAATTCTCTTCTGGCCCAATTTGAAACCTTAATTGATAGTGAGCAACATGATGTAGCTCGGACGCTTGATGGTGCATCATTGAGTAAGACAGAGTACCTAAAAGAAGTAGAAAAGGGTAAAGCCGCAATTTCGCAGGGACGTTTCAAGACAACTGAGGAATTGAGAGAACTTGTTTCTACATGGAAAAAATAATTTGGTCAGAACCTGCTATTGGTGATTTAAAAACCATCTACGACTTCTACAAATTCAAAAGTCAAAAAGCTGCAAATGATATTGTTGACCAGATTATTTCGAAAGCAGAATCTTTACAGGTCAAATTTGTACATCAGCAAGAGCCTTTCCTGCATCCAAATCATCGACGTCTTGTCTTTCTATATTTTAAGATTATTTATGAGATTGAAGGTAATCGAATCCACAATCTTCGAATATTCGATGCACGGCAAAATCCTGAAAAATTAGCCCTACAAGATCAACTGTAAAAGCAACTCTTAGAGCGTAACTCAATTAAACTTCGGGCAGTCGCTTGTTGGTATAATGTAGGTGAGTTGCAATCCAAACAAATTGTACACGTCATTACGAGAGCGATCTCCTCTCTGCCTGCCAACAGTATCAATTAAACCAGGGTTGTGATCAATGCCAGATTGATTGTATTGCGTGCTTATATTGTCATAGTAATCTGTAAATAATAAGCGAGAACCAAATTCTGTTGATACCACAAAATCGCTATTGAGTTTATATTTTAAGCCTGCAGCAAGTGGCACAGTGACTTGAAATGGTGCTAAGTTTTCCTCATCTTCGGTAAATACACTGCTAGCGGCCACCCATTCATCTTGCAATCTTGAGTACACGCCAACATCAAGTAAGGTCGCACCAATTCCTGCTGATAGGTAAGGCGTAAAATCTGTTTTATTTTGAACAAATGTGCCTCCCACATTAAAGCTCTTAAAGTTGTATTCGCCACTCAATGCAAAATCAATTGCCGTCGTTCTTGTGGCTTCATTTCTTAACAACTCGTAGTTGTTGGTGTTTAATTCTTGGTCTGTAGAAACCGTTCTCCCTAAAGAAACCATGAGTTCTGCGGCAATACGTTGATTAAAATTGTACTTGCCGAGAATTCCACCTGCCGGTTGAGTTGCATTCAGAAAATCTGTATTTGTGTTTACATCATTAAAGGAGTTTGTTCCACCACCCCAAACACCAACCTCAAAGGTTTGTGCGTATGTAAAAGAACTGATTAAAATCAGCGCTATAATAGTTGCTGTTCTCATAAAACTTATTGAAAGCGTATTTGATTAACGGTTATTCTTTATTTCTATTATCAATGCCCCACATTAATTTGCTTCGCAGTGTGTCTATAAACGTGTTTTCGGGTGGGCGTACAATATTGAACGCAAAGTTGGCTTTTTTGATCTCAAACACAAAATCGTTACCAATTTCCCAATGTTTTGAATCTACTGTGCAATAAGATTTCCCTCTGTGTGCACCAATAGATAACTCAAGTGTAGAATTGTTTGGCAAAACAATGGGGCGTAAATTAAAATTGTGAGGGGCAATTGGTGTAATTACAATTGATGAGCTGCCGGGCACAATGATTGGCCCATTTGCGCTCAAGCTATATCCGGTAGAGCCAGTTGGTGTTGATACAATGACTCCATCAGACCAATATGAACTTAAAAACTCGCCATTTAAGTGTGCGTGTACTTTAATGATTGCGGAGGGATCTTGTTTTTGAATTGTAAACTCGTTCAGCGCAAATTGAGGTTTTTTAAACAGAGGTTGGTCACAGCTAACCTCCAGTAAACTACGTTGATCTGACCGAAAGCCTTCATCTTTCATGAGCGAAATAATGCGAGGCAGTTGTTCTACGGTAAAGTTGGCCAAAAAGCCTAACCTGCCCGTGTTTACGCCAATAACAGGAACACCAGAATCGAGTACGAAATCTACTGTATTGAGTAAGGTGCCGTCTCCGCCTATGCTTAAAACAAAGTCGGCCGTTTGTAAATCTTCCTTGTTGCGAAAAGTCTTGTATTCACAGGTAATTGTTGTGCCTTGCTGTTGCACTTGTTGAAGAAACTCATCGTACACTAACACATCTAATTGATGGTCGGCCATCAATCTGCAAAGCGTCTGTAACGCCTGGCAATTTTCATCTGAGGCGGTACGTCCGAAAACAGCAATTTTCATGTTGTGGGCTTAAAATGATTTTCCGATGCCGAAGTTAAGGTTGGTTTCGCCAAAGTGGTTTTGCCCAAACTCAATCAGAAAAGGCGTGTTATAGATGGTCACCAAATCTACACCCACGCCGAAGCTATACAAAAATTCATCGTTTAACGGATTTTGAGTATCGAAATCTGCCGTAAATGTTTGTCCGCCATCAAGATAAATCTTAGGGTAAATTTTTAGCGGAACAGGTTTAAATCTGTCTGGAAGAATTGGCACCTTATAGAATTTTTTATCGAGTACACGATAGCGTAACTCAGATTTTATAGTGCCAAAGCTGATGGGGAAAATTTGGAAGTCATTATAGCCTCGAGGCAGTTGAAGGTCTGATGCGCGGCTTGTTGCCAAGGTATTAAAAGCATCAGCATACACCGGCGTGTAGCGCATATGCACACCCGCCGAAGCAAAAAACTTTTCGGATAGGGGTTGGTAGTAATTAAAATTTCCAGTAAATCGCAGCTGATCAAAGTCATTGTTAAATAAACCACTATAAGATAAATCTGCAAATAAAAATTCTCCGTCGGTGGGGTATTCGCTTAAGTCTCTTTTTTCGAAAACCAAGTTGTATCCTAGCGTTCCGTAGGCAAGTTCTTCATTACCATCAACAAAAAAGTTGGGTGTTAAATCTTGTATGGTGTCACCAATTTCAATACGCTGAAAACCAACCCGCAGACCGTGGCGTTTGTTAATATCTCTCCTTCTAGAGAGTGAGAGTTGTGCGCCTTGGCCTTCGAAAACAAAATCGTTAAACAATTCAGAGTCGAATTGATTGTTCACTGCATCAATCACCGTTCCTTTGTTTCTAATGAAACTAATACCACCGCCGAGCCCCCAATTTCTTTCTTTATCAATACCGGGCAAAAAATAATTGAATTTGTATTGATGCTGAAAGCCACCACGCCAATCAACGTTTAGCCTGTCGCCTCTACCTGTAAGGTTATTGTGCTGAACAGATGTACCATAGGTAAGTCGTTCAATGTCATAATCAAACTCTTCTCTCCACTCTCTAAACGTAATACCAGTAAGCTCCACAACGGGTAAAGGATAGATGTACCAACGTTCATCAACTTCAAACTCAATAGAGACGTGATTTTCGTTTGTCCATTTAAATATGAGCAATTCCACCTCATTAAATAATCGAGTATTCAGTAAGTTTCTTCGGCTGTTTAACAGCTCTTCACGCAAGGTTTTTATTGGTATTTGCTGACCTTCTTTTAGCCGTGATTCACCATATATAACTATATCTCGCACTTTTTCGTTGCCCGTGGTAATCATGCTATCAATAATTACAAGTGTTTCATCATCCATAGCAAGGGCATTAGATTCGGTTTGCCCAAATGAGAGCAAACTGACTGCTATGGTGCAACATGTAATTAAAATCTTCTTCAAGAAGTGGTCATTAAATATCTAAAAAATGCATCAGCGAATCATAACGTTCTTTTAATAAGCTGTCTTGCTCTTTTGATGCGGTTGAGTAAGTTACGTAATAATCGAAGCGGTTAAAGGTCGCAATAATATCAATTATGTCAGTAACATTTAATACGAGTGTGATCTCGATTTGGTTTGAATCTGGGTGAGAAGATAGATAAAAGTTGAGCACTTTGGCTTGGTTGCTTTCAACAATTCTACCAATATCAACTAAAGAATAATTTTGCAAGGTGGTTTGTATAACCATCATGCTACTGCCTTCGGTTAGGCCAATGGTTCTATTAAAATGGTATTGTACGTCATGCAATTCACAAACGCCCATAAAAAACCCTTCAGGGTCAACAACAGGCATACGTGTTCTATCAACTTTTAAAAATTCTCGTAGCGTTTCTAAAATATGGTAATGATCATAAAGCACGTCTTCGGTCACCACATCATTCAGCTGAAAATGATCTGGATGGTGACGTACAAAATCACTACGGTAAATTGTTCCTGCAAGCTCACCTGATTCATAGAGCAGTGGAATAAGTTGGATTTCTGGTAGTTCAAATGCTTCATAAACTTGAAGATAAGTTGGGTTTGGCCGCAAGCTTATGTTGGTAGCATGAATGATTTCGTTAATCCGCATATGCTAATTGGTGCAAAAACTCTTCCAAAAGAGAATTGAATTTTTCTGGGTGCTCCATCATTGGGGCGTGACCGGTTTTATCGATAAAGTGTAATTCAGAATTTGGAAGCAGTTTATGGAACTCTTCACCTACAAATGGTGGAGTAATTTTATCTTGTTTCCCCCAGATTAATAGGCAGGGTTTGTCAATGTTCTGTAGACTATCTGCAAGGTTTTGTTTCAAAGCCGATCTAGCCATAGCAAGCACTCGCAGTGTTTTGTGATTATCATTTACAATTGAAAATACCTCATCTACAAGTTCTTTGGTGGCGGTTTCAGGATCGTAGAAGGTGTCTTCCGTTTTTTTCTTAATGTACTCATAGTTGCCTCGCTTTGGGAATGTATCTCCCATCGCACTTTCAAACAAGCCAGAGCTGCCTGTGAGTGTTATGCTCTCTATTTTATCTAAATTATCAAGCGCATAGAGCAAGCCAACATGGCCGCCTAACGAGTTGCCTACCAAATGAAGACCAGTAATGTTTTTATAAGCTACAAAATCTTCAATGAATCGAACTAAGCTTGGAACAGATGTTTCTTTTAACTCTAAATCGTACAGTGGTAGAATAGGTATGAGTACTCGGTATTTTTCTTGAAAATGCACAATCAGATCTCTAAAGTTGCTCAATGCACCAAATAACCCGTGTAGTAATAAAAGGGGCTCCCCTTCTCCTTGCTCAATGTAGCGAAACCCATCCTCAACAATCAACTTATCGTCCATATTCGTTCTTAAAGAAACAGCAAAAATATAGAATTACAAACGCTTGTACCTAGGTTTTAAGAATTGTTTGTATCTGCTTGATTGAATAAGCTTTCTAGTTGCTCAAATAAATTGCCTAAGAAAGGGATTGTGTGCCCTACTTGCTCAATCATAAATGGGGCAAACTCTAGGCAGTAAGCAAGAGTTGTAGAATTTTCGTGGTATGATTGAGGTAGAAAATCAAGGCCGTTCACATACCATGCGGCTACGCTTACAATTCCGGCTGCTGCCAATGCACCCAATACGCCACCAAGCAGCCTGTTTATACCATTTAGAAACATCATTTTTAAAGCCTTTGTAACAAATTCTGCCAACCAAATAATACCCACAAAAACTATGACGAACGTAATTACCAGTGATAGAAGAGGCATATAGACACCATCGAAACCAAATTGCTCTGCCAAAAATGTGGCTGTAATTACATTGAACTTTAACGAGGCAAAAACCCCAAAAAATAAGGCAACCACAAATAAGAGCATATAAACTATGCCTCTTCTAAACCCGGCCAGAAAACCAACGGCACAGAAAACAAGTAAAATGGTGTCAAAACCCATATTAGCTTAACGCCGCTCTTACCTCTTGCGATACAATTGACATATCGGCTTTTCCAGAAAATGTTTTACTGGCAGCGCCCATTACCTTGCCCATATCTTGCATGCCGCTTGCACCAATGCTGGTAATCAGCTCTTTTACTTTACTAGAAATTTCTTCTTTGGTCATCATTGCTGGCAAAAACTCTTCAATTACTTCGAGTTCTTCCTTCTCGGTTGTTGCTAAATCATCTCTTCCTTCTTTCTCGTAAATGGCAATGCTATCTCTACGTTGCTTAGCAAGTTTCTGAAGCAACTTAAATTCTTGTTCTTCTGACAATTCATCAACCCCAGCCTTTTCAGTTTTTACAAGCAAAATAGCACTTTTTATAGCGCGCAGTGTTCTCAATTTTGCCTGGTTTTTTGTTTTCATTGCAGTTTTCATTTCCTGCATTACTTGTTTCTCTAAGCTCATAACCTTGTAATTTGCTAGTTTTATTCAACTTCCTCGTAGTCAATGTATTCTCCTAAGTCTTTTGTTTTGGTGTCGTTAGTTTCTGTAGAAGCTCGTTGATCTTTTCGAATTTCTGTTTGCTTTTTAATTGCTCTAATATAGTCTCTAAACGGTTTTGTAATCATGCGAAAACCGATGTAGATTAAGATGAAAATCACCAATACTTTTAGGAAAATTGCCATTGTAAAATGTAAGCTGCAAAGCTACCAATTAAAGAGGTTATGCCGTATAATTCGGTGTAGATGCTAAAAACCCGTGAATTTCAAGTAGAAAATTGGGGAATTAATCTAAAAGTAAGAAACTCGATAAGCCCGTAGTTCTATATTCTACTTAGCATTCAGTTTGTATTTTGCAACATATTCATGGTCATTTTCGCGTTTTCGTATGCTATTATCATTGGCTTTTTCACTCTTTACTATGCATTCATGGTATTGTACTATTTGCTTGGTTGGCAAACCATTTCTAGATATAAGGCCAGTGGTAACCAACCTTCTATAAAACTTGCAGTTGTTGTTGCTGCTAGAAACGAGCAAAAAAACATTTTGCAATTACTTAACTGCTTAAAAAAGCAGACCTACCCAAATACTCTGTTTGATGTGTTTGTTATAGATGATCATTCTGAAGATTTAACGCCAGAGGTTGTGGAAAGCTTCGAGATGAATAATTTGTACTTGTTTCATTTAAAAGACTATGTAGATGATACTGTGATTGCCTTTAAAAAGCGAGCCATTGATTTAGCTGTAAACAATACTGATGCAGAGCTCATTGTAACAACCGATGCAGATTGCACAATGGGACGAAATTGGTTGAGGCAAATGGCTGGCTTTTATCAAGAAACACAGAGCCATTTTATTGTAGCGCCTGTAGATTTTAAGCCGTTAAACTCTTTACTAAAAAAATTACAAGAGCTAGACTTTTTAAGCATGATGGCGGTAACGGGCGCTAGTGTTGAACATAAGTTTTACAATTTGAGTAATGGTGCTAACATGGCCTACACCAAAAAAGCTTATGAAACTGTGAGTGGCTATGATGGGAACAACTCACCAAGTGGTGATGATGTATTCTTAATTGAGAAAATTGGGAAAGCCTTTCCTGAAAGCGTGAATTACTTAAAAAACAGAGAGGCAATTGTATTTACACAGCCATGCGATACATTTTCTGAGCTTTTTCAGCAGCGCATGCGTTGGATCTCGAAAACAAAGCACTATACAGATCTTAGAACTAAGCTACTCGCTCTCGGGTTTCTCGGCTTTTACATCACCTTATTTTTAAATGTAGTTGGTTCTTTTTTCAATCCTTATTTTTTCACCTTATTCATTACTCAGTTTCTTATAAAAATTGTTGTCGACTTTGCAATACTCGAAGATTCTGCCGATTTTTTTGAGCAGAAAAAACTGTTGTATTTATTTCCGGTAGTGGAACTATTTCACTTTCCGTTCACCTTTATTGTGGGTATTGCGAGCCAGTTTTTTCCTTATAAATGGAAAAACCGAAAATTCGAGACATCAGACCAATAAGGTTATTCTTCGTTCTTCACAACAGAAATTGATTGCCTGCTTGATTGTCTCGATTTAACAACAACATAATACACACCAATAAGAATGAGACCGCCGCCGCCAAGTTTAAAAGCCGTTAATTGATCCTTGCCTAAACTTAGGGCGATGATTGTGGTTAGAAATGGCTGAAAGAAAATGAAAGCGCTCGCAACTGAAGGCATTACCCGTTTGAGTGAATAGTTATACAAGTAAAATGCAATCACAGTCGGAAAGATGATAACAAAGGCAAACACCAACCATTGGCTAATAGTTACAACGCTAGTGTCAACGCCTGAAATATGAGAGAAGCCAAGAGGGAAAACAAACACCACACCGAAACTAAATAACCACTTTGCCGATGTTAGCGGTCTGTATTTTTTCATGATTTTGCGTGAAATCAGAATGTAAAGAGCTAAGGAAAAGGCATTCGCCCCAATGAGTAAATCACCAACCACATTTTGTTGTGAAAAGCTGATTGCCTTTCCTTCTGTGATGAGCAATGCGGCACCAGAAAAACCAAGTATGATTCCAAGTATTTTAAACCGAGTGAGTTTCTCTTTAAAAAATATGGCTGATAAAAGAAGAACAATAACTGGCGACAAAATCAAAATCAAGGAAGCATGAATTGGCGTTGTAAGTGCAATGCCTTTTAAGAACAAAAGGCCATTACAAAACACGCCTAAAAATCCGCAGATTCCCATCAGCAATAAATCTTTCAATGCCACTCTTTCTCTTGGAAAAAACAAATCCCAAATATGAAAAATGATCAATCCACCAACTGCTCTGCATAATTGAAGGCCAAAAGGGTGAATAATAGAAGGCGTTATTTCTTTTACCAAAACAAAATTCAATGAGTAGATGAAGTTTATTGTAAAAAGGAAAAACTGTACTTTCGTTGGCGAACGCATAAACGGTAAATATAGATGGAGATTCAGTCTTTCATGTTCAATCCTTTTCAAGAAAACACCTACGTTGCTTTTGACGAAACCAAGCAAGCAATTATTATAGATCCTGGCTGCTATTCAAGCGCTGAACTTAACCGGCTTTTTGAATTTATTGGATCAAAAACCTTACAACCAACGGCAATTGTAAACACTCATTGCCATATAGATCATGTATTTGGAGTGAATGCAGTTAGACAGAAATACGACATACCATTTTACTGCCACAAAGGTGAACTGCCCGTGTTGCAAGCTGTTCCCGCATATGCACCTGTGTATGGCATGGAGGTTGACCCGATTGAAAATGTACACTTTTTAGAGGAAGACACCTACTCATTTGGCAACACAGAATTGGTGTTGAAATTTACGCCCGGTCACTCTCCTGCAAGCTTATGTTTCATTCATCAACCTTCAAAACAAATTATAGCAGGCGATGTTTTGTTTCAGGGCTCTATTGGTAGAGCAGATTTGCCTGGTGGTGATTATACAACCTTGATGAAGTCTATTGAGAATGAATTACTACCGCTTGATGATGATTACAGAGTTTATCCTGGCCATGGCGAGCCAACAACAATTGGTATAGAGCGGAGAAGTAATCCCTTTATTTTGGAATGGCTTGCTAATAAATAGAGTTTTATGATTTCCCCCAATCACATCATCTCATTCTTTCATTCTCTTTGTCCTTTTGGCTTGAACCAAAAGAACGAAAAATTCAAGACTTAACCTTTTCGGTGACCAACTAGTTGCTCGT
>ENA-ORXM01001891-ORXM01001891.1-marine-metagenome-genome-assembly--contig:-NODE-1891-length-26774-cov-7.698505_pt1 | contig 26774 bp, 29 predicted proteins | sample MGYA00237867_ERZ511480 | MGnify/ENA primary metagenome ERZ511480 (study PRJEB26309, sample SAMN06266103) | marine metagenome | isolation source: Algal blade | place: United Kingdom:Sidmouth, United... | reverse complement strand
GGCGGAACGGCGCCCGCAGCACCTGCTCCCGCCGCCCCGCCGCCTGCAGCTTCTGCTCCCGCAGGCTCTGATGCCTTTGCTGGCGATATCGTCAATGTCTTTGATATGGACGCGCTGATTTAGCGTCAGCCATAATTTTAACTTTGAGAAGCCGGGCGTTATGCTCGGCTTTTTTATGCTCTAATAACGCCTCTATCGCACAAAACTCACTTGCGCTTAAGCCTGAAAAAACTAGACACAGATTGATGGGTATGTTGGGTCATTTTCGAGGGGTAAGGATGCGTGGAGGTGTCATTCGTTTTCCGCATACGGGGACTGAGATTCCTATAAATAGCGCCTTTTTCAAAAGCGCTATACATATCATCAAGTTTAATAGCTATGTCTTGGCAAAACGTATCAGCCGCTTTCTGACAGGCAAAAAAACCTCATACTCTCTCGCCTTTTATCCGCAACCATCAGGCCCTTGGTATAATGCATGGCTCGCGGCGCGTATGGGCGGGGTTAGGGTTGTCAAAGATACCGGGTCTGCGGATGCCGTTTTTATTTTTGATGATACGACGACCTCCGATATAGGGCGCGCACTTGAACCCGCTCTCAAAGCCAAAGCGATCAATCACCGTATAAACGATATTTCCAAAACCCATGTGGCTAAGATATTTCAAGAAGTTTTTGGCTATGGCGTGGATATCGACCCTTTGACCTATCAGGGTAAGGCCGCCCAAAAGTCTGATGTGAATGCCACTCATGACGGGCAAGTCGTGGACTGTCCGATTGCGCCGGACGCCGTCAAACCTGGAAGCGTCTATCAAAAACTTATCGACAGTACCTTTGATGGGGCGCGTAGCGAAGATTTGCGCATGGCCTATGTCGGCGGCGAAATCCCTGTCGTGTTTCGGAAATATAAGTTGCTCGAAAAACGTTTTGGTACGGATTACGACCATGTTGATGTCTGGACGGCTGACCAAGCTTTTTCCAAAGATGAGCAAACCCAGCTGATAGCTTTTTGCGAAGCAATGGGGCTTGATTTCGGGGCGGTAGATGTGATGCGTGATAAGCATGACGGACGCATTTATGTGGTCGATGTCAATAAGACCTGCATGCCTGTGCTCTGTCTGACCCAAAAAGAACAGCGCCGCTCTTTCCGCCAGATTTCAGGCGCTCTGGTGAGATTGGTTGAGCGGGTTAAGTCTCACTAGGTTTTTTATGCTGCAAGCCTTTGCGCTGCATCTTACAGACGAGGTCGCCATGCTGATTAAAGGCGCGGTGCTCAAATGTGACAATGCCTTGGGCGGGGCGGGACTTGCTCTCGCGCAGGGCGATGATTTCCGTTTCAACACGGATGGTATCACCGGGGAAGAGCGGTTTGGGAAAGGTGGCATTGTCGATGGACAGATTAGCGACCGCTGTGCCGAGCGTCGTATCGCCAACAGAGATGCCGACAACTAAGCCCATGGTGAACATGGAATTCATTAAAACGCCGCCAAATTCAGTCTCGTTTTTGCAATATTCCGCGTCCAAGTGAAGCTGCGCGGGATTATGCGTCATCGTTGTAAAGAGCAGATTATCAGTCTCTGTCAGTGTACGGCGCAAAGCATGTTGAAACACTTGCCCGACCTCTAATTCATCAAACCATTCACCGGACATGTTATGCTGTCTCCCCAAAGAGTTCACGCCCAATAAGCCAACGGCGGATTTCGGAGGTGCCCGCGCCGATTTCCATCAACTTGGCATCACGCCATAAGCGGCCCGTCGGATAGTCATTGATATAGCCATTCCCGCCGAGCATTTGGATCGCGTCAGAGGCCATGAGGGTCGCTTTTTCGGCGGCATAGAGAATGCAGCCCGCCGCATCTTTGCGGGTTGTCTCGCCGCGGTCACAAGCGGCGGCCACCGCATAGACATAAGAGCGCGCCGTAGACAGCGTGACATACATATCGGCCAGCTTACCTTGCATAAGTTGGAACTCGCCAATGGCTTTGCCAAATTGCTTGCGCTCGTGGATATAGGGCAGCACGACATCGAGGCAGGCTTGCATGATGCCCACCGAAAGACCCGAGAGGACGACGCGTTCATAATCCAATCCGCTCATCAAAATTTCTGCGCCTTGGCCAATTTCGCCAACGACATTTTCATCCGAGACGAAGCAATCTTCAAAGACAAGCTCGCAAGTATCCGACCCGCGCATGCCAAGCTTGTCGAGTTTTTGCGCCGTTGAAAACCCTTCCATATCAGGCGTGATAATAAAGGCGGTGATGCCTTTGGAGCCGCCCGTCGGGTCGGTCTTGGCATAGACTAAAAGCGTGTTGGCTTCGGGGGCATTGGTGATCCACATCTTATTGCCGTTGAGCAAATAGCCTCCTTGGGCCGCATCGGCGCGAAGTTTCATGGAAACCACATCAGAGCCCGCCCCAGGTTCGCTCATAGCGAGGGAGCCGACATGTTCGCCGCTCATTAACTTGGGCAGATATTTCGCGCGCTGCTCTGCATTTCCCCAGCGGCGAAGTTGATTGATACAAAGGTTAGAATGCGCCCCATAAGACAGGCCGATAGAGGCTGAGGCGCGGCTAATCTCTTCAATCGCAATGGTATGCTCCAAATAGCCCAAGCCCGTTCCGCCATCCTCTTCGCCCACGGTAATACCATGCAAGCCAAGCTCGCCCATAAGCGGCCAGAGGTGACGCGGGAATTGGTTGTCACGGTCAATATCGGCAGCAATCGGCGCGATATGTTCCTGCGCAAAGCCATGAACGGTTTCGCGGATCATCTGCGTTTCTTCGCTGTGGCCGAATTGCAGGGTAGGGTATGTGGTGGTCATTTTGTTTTCCTAATTCCTTTTTATCTCCCTCTCCTTGGGGAGAGGGTCCGCGAAGCGGGGGTGAGGGGATACAAGCTTCGAGCGCTTTATCGCATTCGCTTCGCTCATCTGCGTCCCCTCATCCGACGCTTCGCGCCACCTTCTCCCCAAGGAGAAGGAGTCAGATTTAATCACTTCTCATTCTCAATCTTTTCCAACGCCAACAACATCTCGCCGTCCGTCACAAGCGCATCAACAGCCGCGTTCACTTCCGCGACAATGCCGTCGCGCGGAGCCTCCAGCGTCATTTCCATTTTCATGGCTTCCATAATGATAAGCGGATCACCCGCCTTAACAGCATCGCCAGCCTTGGCATTCACAGCGATAATTTTCCCGGGCATGGGCGCGGTGAGCGCGTTGGATGAGTTTAGTAAGCTTTCACCAGTCGGTAAATGTCTTTTGAGTTGCGTGATGCTCGCGCCATATTTCATGCTGATAAAGTTGTGCTTAACTTTGAAGTTCCATGAATTGTAGTCATTTAAAACTTCTTCGATTAGGACATAGTTTTCCGGAGTCGGAAATTCAAAATAGAAAGTCTGATCTTGAACGCGGACTTTAGCCGAATTTGTTAAGCTATCCAAGATTTCGGCTTCGATTACATCTCCGTCTTTTTCAAATAGGTGTACTGCCTTCTTGGGTAAATTGAACCGATAACCACTAGGATTGTCGAATGGTGTCTTTACATTGTCATACGCGTCAGATTCCAAGCGTAGTGCAGCTAAAGCATATGCGCGAAGGTCATTGGAAGTATCAAATGGAATTAAGTCAGTTAGGTTTTCAGGAATAAACCCTGTTGAAACTTTTCCATCAACGAAGTCTGGTTCATCAAGGCAATTTTCCAAAAAAGCCATATTCGTTTTAATAGGATAAATCTCTATATCTTCTAACCCATCAATAGTTTTATCAATAGCGACTGTTCTGTCAGGACCAAACCCAATTACTTTTGCTATCATTGGGTCGTAGGATAGTGGAAAGAAATCACCCGATGTGTAACCTGTGTCTACACGGAAACCTCTATCGCGTCGGCGGCGTTCACCTCGGGCTTTCAGGAGATTGATTTTTCCTCCAGTGGGCAAGAAATCATTCGCAGGATCTTCGGCATAAAGCCTTGCCTCAACAGCGTGGCCTTGGATCTTTATATCTTTTTGCTTTGGCAATTTCTCGCTTTGCGCCACGCGTATCTGCAGCTCCACCAAATCCAGTCCCGTAATCATCTCCGTCACAGGGTGCTCGACTTGCAAACGGGTATTCATTTCCATGAACCAGAAGCCGTCTGTGCGAAGGGTGCCTGAGCCGTCGACGATAAATTCCACTGTGCCGGCGCCGACATAGTCCACGGCTTTGGCGGCTTTCACGGCGGCGTCAGTCATGGCTTTGCGCACCTCATCGGTCATGCCGGGGGCGGGGGCTTCTTCTATGACTTTTTGGTGGCGACGTTGGAGGGAGCAATCGCGCTCAAACATATGCACGACATTGCCGTGCGTATCGCCAAAGACTTGCACCTCGATATGGCGCGGGCTTTGGATATATTTTTCAATCAGGACGTCATCATTATCAAAACTGGATTTGGCTTCGCGCTGACAGGAGGCGAGCATGGCGCCGAAATCTTTTTCCGCCTCGACCTTGCGCATACCTTTACCGCCGCCGCCCGCAACGGCTTTAATCAGGACAGGGTAGCCTATTTCGCCCGACTTAGTTTTTAGCAGTTTCGCGTCTTGGTCTTTGCCGTGATAGCCGGGGGTAATAGGCACGCCCGCTTCGTCCATGATTTTCTTGGCGGCGTCTTTCAGCCCCATGGCTTCCATGCTCTCAGCGCTAGGCCCGATAAAGATGATTTTCGCTTTTTTCGCAAGCTCGCACAAAAGCCGGGTTTCAGAGAGAAAGCCATAGCCGGGATGGATAGCGTCTGCACCTGTTTCGGTGGCCGCCGCAATGATTTTATCAATAACGAGATAGCTCTCAATCGCGGGGGAAGGCCCGATATGCACGGCTTCATCGGCCATGCGGACATGCAGCGCCTTGCGGTCAGCATCGGAATAAACGGCCACAGTAGAGATGCCCATTTTCCGCGCGGTCTTGATGACGCGACAAGCAATTTCCCCGCGATTAGCTATCAGGATTTTTTTGATCTTTTTCGGCATTTAACTAATCTTCCTAATTCGCACTGCGATAAATAAAATTAAGAGAGCAAACGTAAGGTCACGAGCTACATAGTGTATGGTGTTGAGTGTTATGAACCAACTTGCGAAATAAAATTCTCGGCCGAATCCATTTTCTAGATGTGGTATTAAAAAGAAAGATATTATTGATAAGGCCAACAAGACCCCACTCATAAGCAGGTAATTACTAACCCACAATGTCTTGGTAAATTTAGGAGGGAAAGACACCTTTAAGATAATAAAGAAAGTTATTGCACTGATGCAAAAAGCAGTAGCGACCTCTCTCACGGCATGCGCTTTACTGAAAGAATTAGCTAATGGCCCATCTAGCATAGCTTGCGATTGCGAGTATATGTCGATGGATAAACGGACGCATGTTATGATAGGTAAAAACACGGCAAGGCTCAATAATATTCGTTGAAGCGCAAGCACTACATCCTAAACACGCCAAAGCGTGATTCCTCTAATGGCGCATTGGCGGCCATCGCTAAGCCTAGGCCCAATACCCTGCGCGTATCTGTTGGCGCGATAATGCCGTCATCCCATATGCGCGCGCTGGCGAAATAAGGATGACTTTCTCTTTCGAACATATCGATAATGGGTTTCTTGAACGCCTCGCGTTCTTTATCCGTCCATGTTTTGGCGTTGCGATTGACGGTAGCCAAAACGTCAGCGGCTTGTTCTCCGCCCATTACGGCAATGCGGGCATTGGGCCACATAAACATGAGGCGCGGATTATAGGAACGTCCGCACATGCCGTAATTACCTGCCCCGTAAGAGCCGCCGACGATGATGGTCATTTTCGGGACCTTAGCACAAGCTACGGCATGGACCATCTTCGCGCCGTGTTTAGCTATGCCGCCGGCTTCCGCCTTAGACCCGACCATGAAGCCTGTAATATTTTGCAAGAAGACAAGCGGAATTTTACGTTGGCAACAGAGCTCAATAAAATGGGCGCCTTTGACGGCAGATTCCGCAAAGAGCACGCCATTATTACCCAGAATGCCGACTTGATAGCCGTGAATTTTAGCAAAGCCGCAAATGAGCGTATTGCCATATTCTTTTTTAAACTCGTGAAATTGCGACCCGTCGACAAGACGGGCAATAATTTCGCGGCAATCATAGGGCTGACGAGCATCGCTTGGCACAATGCCGTTAAGCTCGTCCTCATCATAAGCAGGAGGTTCGGCGTCATCAGGCGCGTAAGAGTAATTAGCTTTGCCAAGCGTCTTGATGCTGTCTCGCGCCATTTGCAGGGCATGGGCATCATTACTGGCCAGATGATCGACTACGCCTGATGTCTTGGCATGGAGCAATCCGCCGCCAAGGCTCTCCGCGTCAATATCTTCGCCTGTCGCTGATTTCACGAGAGGCGGGCCCGCGAGAAAGATTGTGCCTTGATCGGCGACGATAATGGATTCATCCGCCATGGCGGGGACATAAGCGCCGCCCGCCGTACAGCTGCCCATCACGACCGCGATTTGCGGAATGCCTTCGGCGCTCATATTGGCTTGGTTATAAAAGCAGCTTCCAAAATCATCTTTGCCGGGGAATATCTCGGCTTGGTTGGGGAGGTTAGCGCCGCCGCTATCGACGAGATAAAGACACGGCAGTTTGTTTTGCCGCGCGATTTCCTGCGCGCGTGACTGTTTTTGGCAAGTGATCGGATAATAAGTGCCGCCTTTGACAGTGGCGTCATTACAAATGACCATGACCTCGCGGCCCGCAACGCGGCCAATGCCCGTAATCATGCCCGCGCTTGGCACTTCGTCGTCATACATGCCGTAAGCGGCCATTTGAGACAGCTCTAAGAAAGGTGTGCCGGGATCGAGTAAGCGTTCCACACGCTCGCGCGGCAAAAGCTTTCCGCGCCCAATATGGCGTTCTCTTGATCTCTCAGATCCGCCCAAAGCAATCTTGCCGACCTTTTCTCGCAGGTCATCCACAAGGGCTTCCATTGCCTTCGCATTGTCACGAAAGGCAGGGCTGTCAGGATTTATCTTACTGATAATTTTAGGCATAAATATCTGGCTCTTGATAATTTTGACTATGAATACATAAATTTGACTCTTGAGTCAAATTTATTAAGGTGCTACAATTAAAAATATGCAAGCCGTCCTAAAAGAACCTTTTGATCGAGAGAAGCAATTTACCGCCAAACGGCGCGCAGTTATTCTTGCGGCTGGACAAGCCTTTCGCCGCCAAGGCTACCATAACGCGTCTATGACGAAAATTGCGGCTAATCTGGGTCTGACCAAAGCGGCACTTTATTACTATGTCCGCAATAAGGAAGAGGTGCTCTATGAATGTCACCTCATGGCCTATGATGCGATGGACGAGATATTAAAGGCCAAACATGACGGCGCTAATGCATTGGGTAAGCTTGAAGCGCTCTATGTGGATTTCGTCAATATGCTGACGGCTTCGGGTGTTTCGCTTTTGACGGATGTGAATAGCTTGGGCGAAGAGAATAAGGCCGAGGTGCTCGCCCGCCGCGGTAAAATTGAGCGCAAGATTATCCGCCTCGTGAAAGAGGGACAGAAAGACGGTTCCATTCGCGCGGGCGATGCGCGATTACATGTCTTCTTTTTTATGGGGGCGCTAAATTGGCTTAACGCTTGGTATGATGCGTTAGGGCGCTTAAAAGGGGAAGATATTGCCGCGCATTTCGCGCTACAAATGCTGGCAGGTATTAAGGCTTAGGAGATGAGCATGGGAAAAGTCTATAAAACAGCGGCGGAGGCTTTGGACGGACTATGCCATGATGGCATCACCGTAATGAGCAGTGGTTTTGGTCTTTGCGGCATTCCAGAGAATCTCATTGCCGCGCTTAGGGATAGCGGCGCGAAGGATATCACAGCAATTTCCAATAATTGCGGCGTCGATGGTTTTGGCTTGGGTCAGCTCTTAGACACACGGCAAATATCTAAGATGCTCTCATCCTATGTCGGCGAGAACAAAGAGTTCGAACGCCAATATTTAGGCGGAGAGTTAGAGCTCGAATTTAACCCCCAAGGCACATTGGCCGAGCGTATTCGCGCAGGCGGGTCAGGTATTCCGGCCTTTTATACCAAGACAGGTGTTGGAACAGTTATTGCGGAAGGCAAAGAGCATAAAGAGTTCAACGGCGAAACCTACATCATGGAAACCGGCCTGAAAGCAGACCTCTCCATTATCAAAGCTTGGAAAGGTGACGCGGAAGGTAATCTGATTTTTAAAGCCACCACACGCACTTTTAGTCCCGCTATGGCCATGGCGGGCAAGGTGACCGTTGTCGAAGTTGACGAGATTGTCCCTGTAGGCTCGCTTGATCCGAACTTTATTCACACACCGGGAATTTTTGTGCAGCGCATTATCGAAGCGGAGTGCGAAAAACGGATTGAACGAGTGACCACGCGGGAGAAAACATCATGAGTTGGACACGCGATGAAATGGCGGCGCGGGCTGCGAAAGAACTAGAAGACGGCTTTTATGTCAATCTGGGTATTGGGATACCGACTTTGGTAGCTAACCATATCCCTGACGGAATGAATGTGACGCTACAAAGTGAGAACGGCATGCTTGGCATGGGACCTTTCCCTTATGAGGGCGAAGAAGATGCGGATCTGATTAATGCGGGCAAGCAGACCATTACGACCCTGCCGAAATCCAGCTTCTTTGACAGCGCGACAAGCTTTGCCATGATACGCGGTGGGCATATTGATCTGACGATCTTAGGCGCAATGGAGGTCGCGGAAAATGGCGATATCGCGAATTGGATGATACCGGGCAAGATGGTCAAAGGTATGGGCGGGGCTATGGATTTGGTCGCAGGCGTGAAGCGCTGCGTCGCTTTGTTCGACCATACCAATAAACGCGGCGAGAGTAAGTTCCTCAAAGAGTGTACACTACCGCTGACGGGTAAAGCCTGCATCCACATGGTCATCACTGATTTAGGTGTATTTGACAGAGAGCATGGCCAAAAGCGTTTCCGTCTGCGAGAGCTTGCGCCTGATGTGACGCTTGACGAAGTCAAAGCGAAAACCGAAGCCGAAATTATTTACGAATAGAGAGAAATTTTATGTCTGATCCCGTTGTTATTGTTGGTATCGCCCGCACGCCCATGGGCGCGTTTCAAGGCGCGTTTTCGACTGTCAGAGCCTCAACGTTAGGCGCTGTGGCCATTATGGCCGCTTTGAAAGAATCCGGCGTTGCGGCTGATAAAGTCGAGCAGACGTTGATGGGCTGTGTTCTGCCTGCGGGTCAAGGCCAAGCCCCTGCGCGTCAAGCTGCAATTAAAGCTGGTCTCGGCGAGCATTGCGAAGCCACAACCGTCAACAAAATGTGCGGCAGCGGGATGCAGGCCGCGATTATGGCCCATGACGCGATCAAAGCAGGCTCTATCGACGTGGCTGTGGCGGGCGGCATGGAGAACATGACCCAAGCGCCTTACCTGCTCCCCAAAGCGCGGGGCGGGATGCGAATGGGCGATCAGACTGTGGTCGATAGTATGATGCATGACGGCCTCACTGATGCTTATGAGGGCGGCGCGATGGGCGTCTTCGCCGATATGATTGCCAAGGAATATCAATTCACTCGCGAGCAGCAGGATGCTTATGCGATTGAGTCTGTCCGCCGCGCCAAAGCCGCGCAAGAAAGCGGCGATTTTGACCGCGAAGTGACGCCCGTAAATGTCAAAAACCGCAAAGGCGATATTCTCGTGACTGAGGATGAAGGCCCGAAAAATGCGCGCCCTGAAAAAATTCCATCCTTACGCGCGGTCTTTACTAAGGACGGCACCGTGACCGCGGCCAATGCCAGTTCTATCAATGACGGCGCGGCAGCAATGGTGCTTATGCGCAAATCAGACGCCGAAAAAGGCGGGTATAAAATCCTCGCCGAAATCGTCTCTCACGCGGCCCATGCTCACGCGCCCGCCTATTTCACAACAGCGCCTGTTCACGCGATGAAAAAAGCGCTGAAAAAAGCAGACTGGGACGCGTCCGATGTTGATCTTTGGGAAATCAACGAAGCCTTTGCCGTTGTCCCGATGATTGCCATGCAAGAGCTTGGTTTGGATCATGAAAAGGTCAATGTGAACGGCGGCGGCTGTGTTCTAGGTCACCCAATTGGGGCGTCAGGCGCGCGGATTATGGCAACGTTAATTGCCGCGATGGAAAAACGGGATGCCAAAACAGGTGTGGCCAGCCTGTGCATAGGCGGCGGCGAAGCCACGGCTGTCTGCCTAAAGCGCACCTAAACTATACAAAAACCCGGCTCACGTTTTTTGAGAAAAGCTTTGTAGCTTTCCCTAACACCTAATACATAAGACTGACGCGACATAAAATAAGTTAGGGGTTTCATGTCAACGACAACCATCGTGTTAGTTACGCTGATTGCTTATAAGCTAATCTTATTGGGTATTGGGTTTTGGGCCTCCAAACGGGTCAAAACTGAGAACGATTTCTTTCTGGCGGGACAAGGTTTAGGGGCCTGGACGGCAGGATTGTCTTATGCGGCGTCCACCTCCAGCGCATGGGTGCTGTTGGGCTTCACGGGGATAGTCTATTCGCAAGGGGTTGTGGGGCTTTGGCTCGTGCCGGGGATTTTCAGCGGCTATGTTTTAACATGGTTTGTAATGGGCCCACGCTTGAATGCGGAAACAGCGGAGCGCGGCTATCTAACCGTGATTGATTTTATCACAGGCGATATTTCGGGAACGATGAAACGCGCGATTGGCATTATTTGCGCGTTGATGATTTTATTCTGCTTTGTCTTTTATATCAGTTCTCAATTTCAGGCCGCAGGCAATGCCCTGACCGAAGTCTTTGGCATCAACGCAACAGAGGCCATCATTTTAGGCGCGGTGATTATCATTGCCTATTGTCTTCTCGGCGGATTTTGGGCGGCGTCGATTACCGACGCGTTGCAGGCCTTGGTGATGATGTTGGCCTGTATTCTTGTTCCCATAGCGGCGGTCAATGCGGCGGGTGGATTTGGCGACATGATAAGCACGCTTCACGCGAATGAACCTGCCTCCTATTTTAGCTTTACAGGCGGGGCTGGCGGTATGGTCGGTATCGGCTTTGCCATGGGGTTATTGGGAACAGGGCTTGGCGCGCTTGGACAGCCCCAGCTCCTTAATCGCATAATGGCGGTGAAGTCTGCGAGTGAACGCCGTAAAGGCGCGGCCATCACAATCGGCTGGGGCCTGGTTATCTATTCAGGGCTTATTTGTTTAGCCTTTGCAGGACGCGCGGCGCAAATCGAGACGGGAACAGAGGGTTTGTTCTTTGCGGCGGCCAAGGCTTACCTCCCGGCTGTGTTGGCGGGTATTGTAACAGCGGCAGTGCTCTCGGCTGTGATGTCCACCGTTGATAGCTTGCTTCTCGCCGCCGCTTCGGCGGTTTCGCATGATATGGGACTGACCTATCGCGATCCTCAGCGGGCTTTATTGTTTGGCCGTGTGGCCATGGTCGCAGTAGCTTTGCTTGCCGTGCTCATGACGCTCTATATGCCTAAAGATATTTTCAGCCGGGTTCTCTTTAGCTGGGTGGCTTTGGGCGCCGCCTTCGGCCCTGTTATCTTGACCAAGTGTCTAGGTTGGAAAGTGAAGGGCGGTTATATGCTGGCGGCCATTTTACTCGGTTTCTTCGTTGCCGTCATCTTTGCCAATAGCGATATGGCCTATGCGGATATTATCGAAAAATGGCTGTCATGGGTCATAGGTTTGACTGTCTTGGCGATTGGTAAATCCGGCAACCGTCAGCAGGAGGCTTCCTCAGCTAGCCATTAAGAATTTGGCGCGCTGCAGTCTCCCCCGACTCCATCGCGCCTTCCATCCCTATTTGCTCACGGCTTCGATGCGCGCCCGCGAAAAACAGATTAGCCCCGCGGCTTGCCATAGGCTCAGCCCATTGAGAAATTTGTCCCGGCGCCCAGTGCATATAGGCCCAGCCAGCTAATGTGTTGGATTTTGTCCAGTCCTCCACGGCCAAAATATCGAAGTCTCCGCCGCTCGCAGGCCTGACGGTTTTCATATAGGCTTTCACTGTCTGGGGCAGATTAGCTCTATTGTCCCAGACAGAGCGTGTTGCGCTCCGTCCGTTGATGACAGCCTTGAACACGCCATTAGGCGTTCCGCTGCTGTCACTTTCGGCCAATATGCGTTCTACGGGAAGGTCGGTTCACATATTCGCGGGTAATCCGTCTTTCTCCCAAAACGCAGATTGGGCTTTCATATGGATTTGTAAAACTTGCGTATAGGGAAGCTCTCTTATCGCCGAGCTTTGGGCTTCGGGCATGAAGGCTTTCAGCATCTAGCTTTGACGTTGAGTCACGACAAGCTTGCAAAGTGGCAAGTCCGCCTAAAACTATGCGTCTGTTTAGTTTCAGTGTCATTTCGCACCTTCCGTCCTTGACTATTATAAGTCAAAAGCTCAGGCGTCGCTATTAATACTGCGTGTCAGAATATTTTAAAATAATTTACCCCGGCATGCTTGAGCAGAGGCAGGGAAGGCCGTTACTGCATTGTACATGCCGGGATGCTGCACAATTGTGAAGCGGCCTGAGACATCGCAGTAAATTGCGGGCCTCACATTAACCTAGGTTAAGTGTTACTGATAGTGTCAGTAACAATGAGACGCAGCCGTTCAGGCTTTGCTGAGACGGAATATAATAGCCCATGAGCTGATAAGTTATACTCTGCGGATCCTTGTAGGTCCATCGGAACAATCTTGTTTAAAATTTGAGTTCCGAAGCCTTCTTTAGGCTCCGTTACCGTTTTGCTCGCACCGCCATATTCTCGCCAGTTGAACAAAATTTCATCACCATTTTTCCAAGACACATCAATCTGGCCACTATCACGGCTTAACGCACCGTGTTTAATAGCATTCGTTCCCAGTTCGTTTAACATCAAGGTCAATATGAACGCGCCTCTGGGAGACACTTCAAAATCATCAAAGGTCTGGATGTTAATACGGCCCGCAGTTGTTTCACCTCCGAAAGGAGAAAGGGCTGAGGCTACAAGCTCTGTTAATGAAACACTCTCATAGTGTTTTGCGGCCAGTAAGGCTTGCGTTTGGGAGAGGTTAGTTATCTTTTGACGAATACGCCGCACGAATTGGTCTTTATCAATATCGGTACGCGCCATCATTGTTATGAGGGCAGAAATATGAGCGTACATATTCCCCATGCGATGCTGCAATTCTGTATTTATAATTGTCAGGTCCGCATTGATGAGTTCCTGATTCTCGAGCTCAATCTCAGTCATAACGCTGGCTGCGAGGTCTTTGAGGACTTGAATGTCTTGGTTTGAAAAATCTGCCCGGGAAGTTGTATCGAGCACGCATAAAGTACCTAAGGCGTACCCCTCTTTGGTAACAAGTGGCGCTCCTGCGTAAAAACTAATACTGGGATCGTCGGTGACAAGAGGGTTGGCTACAAAGCGATCGTCTTTATGCGCATCCAAGACAACCATAACCTCATCAGGCTTTTGAATCGCATGGGCACAAAATGCCTGCTCTCTTGGGGTCTCTGTTGCTTCAATGCCGACTTTGGATTTGAACCATTGCCGTTCACCATCCACTAAGGAGATTAGCGCCATGTCCGATCCAAGCGCATTTGCCGCTAGCCGCGTGATGCGTTCAAATCGTTCTTCAATATCTGAATCTAGTAATTTTGTCGCGTTAAGGGCGGCAACTCTCTTATTTTCACTCATGTATCGCCTTTGAGCAGCGCAAAAACCTTCCCCGCTTCTGTATTTATACTATACAGTAAAATTAGGCGCTGTCTTCTCTTATCTGTGCCATTCTGATAAAGATTATGCGCGACCGCCAACCCAGCGTTGAGCGTTTTTTTCGCGCTCAAAGAGCGAAGGATCCGCGATAATTTTAAGAGCCTGCTGATAATGTGTTTTCACGTCTTGTAAATCAATCGCGCCCGTCAGCTGTGATTGCGCAGCTATGAAGAGCTGCTCAAGTTGATGCTTAAATGTCATTTTTCGTTCTGGATGCTCACATCCAGCGGTTAACTCTGTCAAGATAGACATCATGTGTAGAGCCGTATTTCGATCTGACGCGATATAACTTCTTGATTGGTCACATATGACAGAAACAAAGCGATCAAAAGAGACCGGATAAGCAATAATCCGCATGTCACCGTTCTCATCATGCCTGTAAGGTGAGGGGAATTTCGCAATAGAAAGAGCTTCGAGAGCTGAATGAAACCAATTCATACAGTTGATGGCTGTGAAGGGGTCATTAACGCCGGGCGAAAGAGCGCGAGCTAAAATTTCCACCAATTCATCGGCTAAAAACAGGATGTTCTGATGGATTGTGCGCTCATGCCCCATAGCAAAACAGGACTTGACCTCTGCTGCAATATTTGTGTCATCATTTTTGCCATCGCTTTCTTCCACACCCCAAACATGCGCAAGAACATTGCCTTTGACGCAGAAATCTCCTGGCCGGAATTGCAGACGGATAACCAAATCATGAGATTGAGCAATTTTCATTAAAGCCTTATTGTTTAAGGCTTGGACATAACCTTCATAATCTGCGCGTACTTTTACGGCCTCATTAAGAATATAGCGGTCTTCGTGTTCAATGTTATCCGTATCATCATTGCCGATTGATTGGGGGAAAAGCGAGTCAATCTCGCTGCGTAGTTTTCGGCCAACACGAGCTGTGATATTGCCGACGTTCAGCGTTTCGGGGATGTGATGTATGAAATATATTAAAACACCGACGCTGGTCAAAGTCATGCCCAATGCAACTAGCAGGGATATATTGGGAACAATCGCTGAAACACCATTTTCGACGTTCTCACCATCTCCGATGCGAGCCACTCTCATAATCAGCAAACAGTAAACAAATGTAGCGGTGAAGGTGCCCAGAGTAAACTGGTTGGCTTTGTCCCGCATGAAATTACCAATAAGCCGAGGGCCAAATTGTGCAGAGGCGCTCGTAACAGCGACCATAGTCATGGAAAACGTTACGCCAGCGACGGTAATCATTGAGCCGGCAATAGTCGATAAAATGGCGCGTGCTCCATCAGCGCTGTTTGAGTAGAACCAGCCCAGCTCTCTTATGGCGGAACCAGATATGTTCTTATCTAAGTGGCTTGTGAAAAACGCTAAAATTACGGCGCCTACGGCCATTAGTGTAGGTATAAAATAATAGCTGCTGAGGAGATCCTGCCAGAGCTTAATCAATCGTGCATTCATGATATATCCGTAGCGCACTCTTGATCGAAGGGCTATCGGTTAATTCTATTTACGAAACTTTATCATCAGACATGATCTTTGATCTCAACTTATTTGTTAAACTGCATTTATGGTTAATATTTTATATTTTTTGGGATCATTTCGGAACTAAACTACACATTACGCCGTTGTAATTTTGAATATAATAATTTCGGAGTACCAAAGTGTTAAAATTATTCTTCTGCTCAGTGCTAATCTTACCGCTCATTTATGTTGAGGCATTTTTGGGTAGCGATACAGAGCCCATGATGACAAACGTTCCTACCTATCATGAGTTTGTAGAAGCAAAGCTCGATGATTTTGAAGATTGCCAAGATACATCCCTTACAATGTACTTTCACGAAACTTACTTAACACATCACTCTGCAGAATATTTGGGTAAGTCAATCTACTCTTCGGAGCCTTGCAATTATGATAGCGCAACAATTGTTACGCGTATTCCTATTGACGCTACAGCTGAGACGCGCCTCAAACTTGCAGAACAGGCTAATGAATTAGTCTCTTTTGTAAAAGCCCATGACGCAACGTACAATGTTCGACAAAAGTTTGTAGAAATTGAGATCGATACATCATATTTAAATGGTGGTACCTCATTGGTAAGCTTCTCCAGATCTCAAGACGACACGAGATCGTAGGTGCAGGCCCTCGAAAACCGCATTTCCAATTATGTAGATATAAATTGGCTGGATATGAAGGTTTTACGTAATCTTCCTCACAAGATAGAAACACGACGACCAGGAGAGGATATTATTACGGAAGGAGAAGTATCCAATTCCGTCTTTATTATAGAATCAGGTTGGGCCATGCGTTACCGCATTTTGGATGATGGCCGCCGGCAAATTCTAAACTTCATGCTTCCAGGTGACTGTTTTGACCTAATGTCACTAACGCAGGCAAAATCCGATCATAGTGTGAACGCTGCAACCGAGGTTGAAATCAGGCGTATAGATACACAGCATTTCGTGTCAGCAATTAGTCATTCCGCCAAACTCGCTATGGCTTTTTGGTGGGTAGCCATTCAAGAGGAAGCTATCTTAAGAGAGCAAATCATTCGCGTGGGCCGCCGTTCGGCCACTGAACGTGTTGGACATATTATATTAGAGCTTAATAGGCGTTTGGCTTTTTCTATGGGGGAAGAGACTGACTTCGTATCACTTCCTGTCCCGCAAGCCCTACTTGCAGACGCACTTGGCTTATCCGTTGTTCATATCTCCCGCACGTTTTCCAAATTGCGTTCTAAGGGATTTATCGCCACAAGTTCTGATGGCATTGAAATTTTGCGGCGGGATGAACTCGCGAGATTAAGCGATTTTGATAATCGGTACCTGCATATGGAAAAATTAAAACTTGCGAGTTGATAGCTCAGATATGGACTAAATATCGGTTTCGGTAATGGCTTTGCGAGCAATTGATCCCGCATGTTTATGGTGCTCAATTACGTCGCGCGTGGTTGAGTCCGCAATGCCTTGTAATGCCATGTCCAGAGCGTCATTAAATCTTTCTTCATGGGCCGACACCATCGTCCAGAAACCCTGATCTTTTACCTGATTTGGATTGCCGTTTTTTGGCGGGAAATCAGCCTCCAATCTAGATGATATGTCGTTGTCGTTACAGCCGCCGCCCTCTATGTCCAATGCCAAGTCAATGGCTCCGATGGCATCAATAAAGGCTTTCTTAGCGGCCATAGCCTGGCCCAATACGGTTTTTGCGGCTTTATTTTTCATCGACTCATAAATTGTTACGTAAAAAACGTGATTTTCTTCCGCAACTTTACGACATGCTAATAGAAGGCTGCGGTCAGCCGAGGATAGCGGCGATGCCGTCATGACAAAGCTTAGTCACTGCCGTGAAAGAATAAGGCTTGGCTAATAGCTGCTTTCACATTTTCAGGTTCAAACGGCTTTGATATCAGATAAGCGGGTTCAAGTTTTTCTCCGGTCAGCAACCGTTCCGGAAATGCTGTGATAAAGATAACAGGTACGTTATATTTTTCTAAAATATCACTAACCGCATCAATACCCGAGCTTCCATCTGCTAATTGGACATCTGCTAATATGAGGCCAGGCTTTTTGCTCATAGCCGCTTTGACGGCTTCGCTTTGCGTAGCGGCTATATTGTCCACGATGTGTCCGAGTTCACAGACCAGTCCTTCAATGTCGGCGGCGATAATAGGTTCGTCTTCGATAATGAGCACATTTGTGCGAAGTTCACTCTCTATCTCTGCTTCAGCTTCGGACACGAGAGACATCGCGGCCTCATTAGAAATATCCATGATATTTGAGATTTCATCGACTGACATGCCTTCCATGGCTTGCAGTAAAAACGCTTGGCGTGAGCGAGGAGGAAGGCGGCGGATACGGTCTTCAGAAGGCAAAGTGCCTGATTTGTCTTCAAGCATGCCGCCCGACGTCGACCAAATACCCAAAAACATACGGTAAAGAGCAATTTTTGGGCTCAATTCTTTCTGAATGTCGGCTTCTCCTGCCGCTAGAGCTTCTAGCGCCACGCGCACATAATTATCTCCAGACGCCTGGCTACCTGTCAGCGCTCTAGAAAAGCGCCTTAGATATGGCAGGAAGGATCCGTAAGTTTCTACTAAGCTCATATCTCTCTCTTTATCTTTCTTATGCAAAAAAAATGGAACCCATTCGTTGATAGGGCGTTTCAATAACAGCGTAAAGTGTATAGATACACAGCCGCGAAACACATTAAACCCGAGCTTGGTTCCCATTTTTACGATGAATGGTCAAACAAAGTTTCACAAAAATGCTTCAACGAGCACCTATAAATGACTAAATGAAAGTTGAAATGACCAAATCCAAAGAAAACGCAGATGAGACTGCAATGTTGACACATCAAGATCGAGACGGCAGCGAAATCGACTTTGCTAAAAACCCTCTTAAGGACAAAATCGGCTCTTCGCTCAAGCGCCTTTATGATGATGTTGTTAATGAGCCCGTCCCTGACGAATTTTTGAGTTTGCTTGCCAAAGCTGATGAAAAATAATTAGTCGTTTCCCGAAACCAGAAAGCCATATGATGACTGTTATCAATCCTGCAGATGTTGCAGAAACCGAAGCAGATCCCGTCTTCAATGAAGAAGAGTTCAAAGCCGAACTGACATCACTTATTCCCCATCTAAGGGCGTTTTCACGATCCCTTTGCGGTCAAGCCGCTCTTGCTGATGATGTTGCGCAAGAGGCCATGCTAAAGGCCTGGAAGGCACGTGAAAGATACAAACCGGGTTCAAACATGAAAGCGTGGACATTTACGATATTGCGCAATCATTTTTACTCCGTTAAGCGCCGGTCTTGGCGTGTAAGCTCTCTCGAGCCTGAAGTTGCTGAACAAACGATTGTCTCGGTAGCCAACCCTGACGATTCCGTCCGTCTTAACGAATTACGCCATGCAATGGACAAGTTATCTGATGATCAAAGAGAAGCTTTGATTTTAGTCGGTGCATCTGGTTTGTCCTATGAAGAAGCTGCTGAAATATGCGATGTTGCGACAGGTACTATCAAAAGCCGCGTCAGCCGAGCACGAAAAGATCTCGCCTCAATCATGGAGGTCGGAGACTTTGATAATACTGATGATGGTATAGGTGCCATGGATGCCATGGATGCCATCCTGCAAGAAGCCTCACACATTGCCCGCAAATAAATCTTGACTTAGGGGAAGGCCTGAGGTGCACGACTTACGCGTCAGATTTGGGTTCATATTAGCAATGGCATTGCTGCCCCTGCTAGTCTTTTCCATATGGCATAGTGTTGAGGACTACAACAACCAAGAAATTGTCGACAGGACGGCTCTTTTAAAGTCCTCTAGGGCGGTTGTTTCCGAAGTCATTGACAGGGTAGATATTGCGAAGGGCTTACTGAGAACAGTTGGTTCGCGATCAACAAAACGAAATTGCGAACAAGACTTAAGAAAAGTCGTTGATGAATTTGCACGTTACGAGCAGCTCTCTATGTTTTCGGCCACCGGTGATTATATGTGTTCGGCTTATCCTCGGTTAGATAGGAATTTCGGCCGGGATATATCATTATTTTCTTTGGACGAGCCCTTCATTATTTACTCAAGGCAAATGCAACGAAACGGACAAGATAAGAAAGTTCTCTTTGTTATTGCTTATGCTGATTATAATGATGGTGAGCTCAAAAATATTTATACTTTGGCTTCGGACTCCATTTCATTATCCTCACTTAAGGACGAAAACCTTATCAAAGAGGGCGTTTTTACGGCGGTTATTAACAGGCGCGGTGAGAACTTAATCGATAAATCAGCGATTGCCGACTTTGTTGATGAAGACTGGCTCCTCGAAGCCTCGGAACAAGATGAAGTTGTTGAAAAGAGAGTGGCACTTAAATCTGGTACCATGCGTAATTTTTTAATTTTGCCTACTAAAGAACCTGAGATTTTCATTGCTGTGACCACTCCCGCAGAAACTATTTTCTCAGGGTTTCTTGCGAACTCGCTGATTTCCTTGATTGTGCCACTATTAGCTTGGAGCTTTGCATTTTTTGCAATTTGGTTGGCGACTAACAAGCTGCTCATCTCACATTTACGTCCTATGCGCGATGTTGCTTTGGGTTTTGCTACAGGAAATTATGGGCAACGTATTGGTAATTTGCATGATGCGCCTGCGCAAATCCAAGAACTGGCTGACACTTTTGATATCATGGCTGAGACTATCAGCGTTCGAGATACAGTTTTGAGAGAAGCATTGGAGGATAAAGAAATTCTCTTGCGAGAAATCCATCACCGCGTGAAAAATAATTTACAGATCATTATTTCACTTCTAAACATGCAAAAGCGCCAACTCAAGGACCCAGTGTATTCAGAGGCCTTAACTGAGACACGTAACAGAATAAATGCTATCGCGTTAGTTCATAAAGCGCTTTACGAAAGCGATGATATTACAAATGTCCCGATGCGACCTTTTCTGACTCAGCTGATAAAACAAGTTAGCCGCGCCTACCTTCTGGATAGAAAGAAAATAAAAGTTAATATGGAAATTGACAGTCGTCCGCGCGATGCGGACCGTGCAACTACCATTGCCATGTTTATAGTTGAGGCTATGACAAATTCCGTAAAGCACGGAATACCGAGAGGAGGGAATATTTCCGTAACTGTCAAAGACGTCGAAGATGAAACCTATGTGGAGGTTTCTGATGACGGCAGGCCTGCTTCGGATGAAGTTGAAGGTACCGGTACTGGTAAACGTTTAATGAATGGTTTTGCGCGCCAACTTTCAGGACGTTATCAATCAAAGAAGACTGACAACGGATACGTCTCGACATTAGTTTTTCCTAAAACACTTTAGTTTAAATAGCAGGCACAAAAAAGCCGACATTGGCAAAACAAATGTCGGCTCTGATATTCGTTCGAATATGTCTTAGACGCGCTCACCTTGTAGGGCGCGTGATATAGCTGAAATCACAAATAATACCAAAAACAGCCCGAATAATATTTTTGCAATACCGGCAGCGCTACCAGCAATTCCGCCAAAACCAAAGACCGCTGCAGCGATCGCGATAATTAAAAAAATAATACTCCAATTCAACATATGTAACTCCTACCATTTGATATATTATGCGGTATGACCTTGTTGATAGGTCACACCGTTTGTGTTTCTCACGAATATATAACGAGGTTCCAAGCATATAGTTCCTTGAAAAATTCATCATTTCTCTGTCTGTGGCTAAGAAAAGTAATTTTATTTTTTAGCTATTATCTTGGAACCTATTCTTCACTAGGCACGTTTATTACTTGAAGATGCGCTAATAGTGGCGCCTTAACCTAAGGAGATTATGATATGGCTACTAAGACCACAGGTAAGAAAAATGTTGTTGCTATCAAGCCCGACATCACAACACAGCTTGAAGCACTTCGTGTGGATGTCGCTCTGTTGGCCGACGCTGTGAAAGTTCAAACCAATTCTGTTGTTCGTGAGAAAACCGAGACAGCTAAAACAATTGCCACAGAAAAGACGGAAGCGGCAAAAGCCAAATACGATGAATTGTCGACACGCGCGGAATCCTCAATTAAGGAAAACCCGCTGACATCAGTTGCAATCGCGGTAGGCGTGGGCCTCTTACTTGGCGCAATTACGCGGCGCTAGGCCACATGCGCATATTGAAAATACTCACCTTTCTAGCTCCCTTCGTCTTGAAGGGAGCTACTAAACGTCCTGTCAAAACAGTGGCAGGCGTTTTTGCGACTTACGGGCTTATGCTTATAAGTGTTTTATTTATATCAATAGCTATTTTCATTTACATAACTAAAGAATACGGCGCAGATGCAGCATTTCTGGCCATAGGATTATTGGCTTTACTTACGGCAGGTTATCTACATTTTCGCAGAATACTTCGTAGAAAGAAACCATCCTCACTCCCGGATAAAATGGAACAAGATCCCTTGGCTTCCAAGTTGCCTGAAAGTTTGAGGGATGATCCAGTCATTGGGTCTATTTTAAAACAAATAAATGATAATCCTGTTCCGGCAACTGCCGTGGCCGTGACGCTTGGCATGGTTATCGCTAATGAATATTTTGGAGATTAAGATGTCATCATATGAAGAAAAAATCATAATGCCTAACGACGCGCGTGCGGGCCGCAAAACGAGCTTCATGCCGTGGGTTTTAGGCCTATCTGTGGTCGGCGCTGTTATTATTCTCTTAGCTGTATATGCAGGTTTCGCCGCGAATTAGACTCTCGCACCAAATAAGCGTCCCCTTCCATACATCACTCAAGACGTAGGGAGCACGTCCCTAAAAGGGCTAAACCGAATTGGATACATATTGACTTCAATACTGCAATTTTCTGATATTCATTTTGGCACCGAAGACACAGAGGCTTTAGCCGCAGCCAAGAATTATTCTGATCAAATTTCTCCTGACCTTATTCTCATCTGCGGAGATATTACTCAAAATGGGAAGGTTGAAGAATTTAAGGCCGCAGCCGATTGGATCAATAAGGTAAAAGCCCCGAAACTGATTACCCCAGGTAATCATGACACGCCAGTTTTTGGGATTTTACAGCGCCTCTTTAATCCGTTTGGTAGGTACAATACGTACATAAAACCTTTATCTCTCACCGAATATAGAGATAAAAATGTTATCATTCAGAGCTATAATTCATCGCGCGGGGTTCAATTGAAATTTGATTGGTCCTTGGGCGTAATCAACCTGCAAGATTTCAAGCAAAAAATACAAAACCTCAAAAAAGCGCCCCCACACATTCTGAAAATGATTGCGGTGCATCATCCGCTTATCTACCCTGACGTTTCACCCCTTCAGGTCTCAACCAAAAATGGTTATGAGGCCGTGAAACTTTTAAGCGATGCTAATATAGACGCTGTCTTGAGTGGGCATGTTCATGCGCCTTTCGTTGTAGAGCGCGAGCCCGGACAAACTCAGCTCCTATCCATTGGGTCTGGAACACTCTCCACACGTATGAGGGGCAAGCCTGCCAGTTTTAATCATATAGAAATTGATGCTACAAAGCTTTCCATCACAGCGGTAGACTGGATTGATAATAAATATGTTCGCGCAAAACCTTGGGTCAAACGCCGAGACGCCTTAAGCGCCACGGAAGAATAAATGTCGTCATTTTCAAATATTGCTATCGTTATAAATGCAGCTTCTGGCAGCACATCTGATATCAGCGAAGAAATATGCGCTCTTTTTAAAAATCGAGGCTATGACAATGCACAGAGTCATTACATCATACCTGAAAAGCTTTCTGAAACCTTTGAAACAGTTATAGGCCAGGGCGTTGATTTGATTGTAACCTTTGGCGGAGACGGAACGTCCTTATGCGCTGCGTCATTTGCGGGCAAGGCTCAGGTGCCGTTAATCGTGTTACCTGGCGGGACAATGAACATTCTGCCAAAGCATCTATATGGGTCTACGGATTGGAAAGATGTCTTAAATATTGCCCTTGAGCAAACACAGCCCAGATGGGTGCCATGTGGGTTGTTAAACGATCAAAAATTTCTTGTCGCAGCTATATTGGGGACTATCGTTCGGGTTGGACTCTCTCGCGAATTGGCAAGGGAAGGGCAATTAATAGAAGCAACTAAAAATATTGTCGCGACTGTCAATGAAACGGATATTGCAGACTCTTTGTCGTATACATTGGGCAGTGAGGCTATTCCGCGAGAAGCGAACTTATTGCAACTCTCATGCCCAGGGATGAACCCCCTTAGCACAGAGGACAATAAGTTTGAAGTTGCTGCTGTGAATGTCGATTCCTATGGCGAATTATCGGCGCTTGGCCTAACAGCCGTTATGGATCAATGGCGGGAAAATGATGCTGTCTTCTCAGATTTCGCGAAAGAGGTGCGTGTTCAGGGGAATGGATCTATCGATGTTTTACTCGATGGAGAGCATATGAAATTAAGCCTTCCCTTGCAGGCAAAATTTGAACCCAAAGGCGCTTTTATTTTGTGTCCCCCACCAGATTAAGGGAATGAGATAAAGCTCGAAAAACTATTATGATGAAGCGTAAAGCCACGCGAAAATTACAAGAGAATGATGAGACAGAATAAAACAACGCATGGCGAGCGCATCGTCAAAGACATCAAACGTAAAACCCACAAGCAGTATAGCGCTGAAGAGAAGATCCGCATTGTGCTGGACGGCCTGCGTGGCCAAGAGAGCGTTGCAGAGCTGTGCAGTATCGAAGGTATATCCCAAGGCATTCATTACAAATGATCCAGGGACTTTTTGGAGGCCGGCAAGAAACGACTCGCCGGAGATGTCACCCGCCAAGCCAACTACTGCACGGCAGGCTATGCGTAGCATGGTTGAGAGTGACGACTAAAGTCAAAGGGCTGCGCCCTTAAGCGCGTGAGCTCAAAGAGTGCGTCGCTGAACTGACTCTAGAAAACCGCCTGCTCAAAAAAAAGCATGATCGGGGATGTGGCATCAGGGTGCGATTAAGCCAATGTCGATCACAAACCACGATTACTCTCTGAAAATGGCTCCAGTTATATCTCTGGGGACTTGAAGGATTACATCAGAGACAATGGCATGCGCCATGTTCGCGGTGCGCCGTATCATCTATAAACTGACAGGTGATGCTCTTGCATCGCCGAGAGGGCGCAGACACAGGGCAAAATCGAGAGATGGCATCAAGCGCTGAAGAACCGTATTCTATTGGAGAACTACTTCTTACAGGGAGACTTGGAACGCCAGATCGAGAGCTTCGTGGATCACTATAACCATCATCGGAATCACGAGAGCCCAAAAAACGTCACGCCTGCCGATGTCTACTTCGGCCGCGCACAATCTATATTAAACCGCAGAGAAAGGATCAAGAATAAGACAATGGAACATCGACGCTTGCAATACCGCAGAGCCGTCGCTTAATATCAACCAAAGAGGTGAGCAAAGTCTCTCTTAGCCTGGGCCAAAACCTGCGCCATGGGCGCTGACGTTAGACGGTTTCATTTTCGAAGTTTTCTGTATTATTAGGCTAGGCGATGAATAATACATTGACATGATGTCACTCGCTATTAAACCAATCCTAACTTTTTGTTTGTACTCAAAAAAAGTTGTGTTCGGTTGTGTTAATTAACACTGAACGAAAGACTTGAATTTGAACGCACATAATTTATATTTCTCAAAAAGCGTATTAAAGAGGGGTAAGGGGGTAAGTGATTACACGTACGATAGTTTTAAGTTTGTGCATGTCCAGTTCATTATTGGCGGTAATGACCACATCTGCTTGGGCGCAGACTCGTCAGGAGTTAGAATTGCCGCCTACGCCAAGCGAGAGCTCTAGTCTGGACGTAAATGTACAGGTAAATCAAGATGTAAGGGCTAACTGCCCATTTGAAGGGCAGGCCCTTTCGACTGAGATTAGCCAAATTATTTTTAACACGCCAGGTGGATCTGATATTGCGCCTGAGTTGAGGGAGGCTTTAGCTAATATTGCAACGCCAGTGGGGGTGCAGCCTCTTTCAGTCGTATGTGATATTAGAGATTCTGCGAACCAAGCTCTCCGACGAGGAGGCTGGATCGCGACGGTTCAGATTCCTCAGCAAGAATTAAAAGGAGATTTGAGACTGAATGTTATTTCTGCGCGAATTTCAGAAATTAGAATTATTGGCGATCCTGGGCCCTATCGTAAGCTATTGGAGGAGCGGCTTGAGCAGTTACAAAAACTTAACCCCTTAAACGAGAGTGACGCGGAAAGAATTCTCTTTGCGGTTGCTGATGTGCCTGGAATGGATTTGAGGATGGCCCTTGCGCCTTCTGGAGGCCTTCCCGGCGAGGTCATTGGTAACCTGACAGTTTCATATGAGCCTTATGCGGTATTTGTTAATGCCAGAAATTACAACTCGAAAAGAATTGGGCGAGAGACCGTTTTCGGAAGATTTGAGTATTATGGCTTAACGGGACTCGCGGACACTACATCTATTGGTGTCCAAACGACCTTAGATTTCAAAGAGCAGTTAATTTTTCAATTAGGGCATGAGTTCGGCATTGGCAAGCGAGGCTTGCGAATTGGAGCTGATATTACTTTTGCGCCTGCAAATCCAGACGTCGAAAGTTTGGACTTCGAAACGGATGCATTGTTGGCCAATCTTAGGATAAAATACCCACTAATTAGAACATCTCGGCAAACGGCTGATGTGACGTTAGGGTTCGATTATATTGACCAATCCACTGATGTGGGGTCATTTCCTTTGAGTGAAGATGCTATCCGCGCTCTTTATCTACGCGGCGATGTAACAGGCCGCAAAACGCGGCGCGGCGGTGGGGCTGCTTTAGACTATAGTGGCCATGTTGAACTCCGGCAGGGGATTAATATTTTTGGAACGACTGAAATTGGAGATACCGGGACTGCATTTACAGGTGATGTGCCGGCGTCACGGCCATTTGGTAGAGGCGATAGCTTCATCGCGACAGGAGGGCTGCAGCTATCTGCAACTTTGGGTCCCGTGCTTGGGGTGAGAGCTCGGGGTGAAGCTCAGTGGACCGATGATCCTCTTCTCAATTACGATGAGTATTCTCTCGGTAACATCAGTATCGGGCGGGGCTATGACCCGGGCGCAAATAGTGGAGATAGAGCTTATGGAGGGGCCTTTGAGGTAAATGCTCGAGTGCTCCAAGGTGCGAGGCCAAGTGTTCAGCTTTTCGGTTTTTATGATGTGGTCCAGATTGAAAATTTGGATTTCGCAACACTTAACCCCAAGCGCACATTAGCGTCCTATGGGGGCGGTCTTCGTATGGCCATTAATGATAACGTTAGTGCTGAAATAACATATGCAAAACCGTTGGATAGAGCTATTTTTTCTGACAATGAAAAGCCGTCAGATCGTGTTCTGTTTTCTGTAACGACGAAATTTTCGAACGGTTTTTGGTGAATTTTTGGGAGAACTGGGCGCCTTTGAGAATACATGGGAGAAGAATGATGGGTTATACAAACAATAGTTTTCGGGTTAAAATGCTTTTGACCACAGCTGCGATTGCGCTCGTTGCATCGCCAGGCGGGGCCTTCGCCCAAGAT
>ENA-ORXM01001890-ORXM01001890.1-marine-metagenome-genome-assembly--contig:-NODE-1890-length-26805-cov-12.457236_pt1 | contig 26805 bp, 26 predicted proteins | sample MGYA00237867_ERZ511480 | MGnify/ENA primary metagenome ERZ511480 (study PRJEB26309, sample SAMN06266103) | marine metagenome | isolation source: Algal blade | place: United Kingdom:Sidmouth, United... | reverse complement strand
CCGCTAAGTCGCGGAAACTAGGGCACTCTTATGAGTACGATAAAGGTCAGAGTGTTTGGTGTGTGTGGATGGTGGACGATACTGGGATTGAACCAGTGACCCCTACAATGTCAATGTAGTGCTCTACCGCTGAGCTAATCGTCCGAATAATCGAGCCGTATTGTAAGTATAAAAGCCAGATAATGAAGCGCGGATATATCGCCCCGCGCGACTGTAATCAAGTACAAAACGTAAGTGTTGGAAAATTACGCAGCGATGAGGCGATCAACTTCATTGACCAATTGGCGTAAATGCACGGGTTTGGACAAAACTGTGCTCTCTTTAGCCTGTGGATCGCCCATAGCGACGGCGGCAAAGCCCGTAATAAACATGATTTTAATACCCGGTGAGAGTGATTCTGCCTGTTTTGCGAGTTCAATTCCGTCCAGTCCCGGCATCATAATATCAGTGAGTAAGAGGTCAAATGCCCCGTCGGCAAATTTCAAGGCCCGCAAAGCCCGTTCGCCGTCCGCGCAGGCGATGACATGATGACCCGCTTTTTCGAGCGCTTTTTCAAAAAAGCGCCGCATCGCATCATCATCTTCCGCATACAGAATCGTTGCCATTACCCAACCTTTCAAGCTCTATCGGCTTTGTTTGCGACTGTTCGTAGGATCTGATTTCACCAGAATCGAAGCTGAACGCCGCATTATGTGACTTCTTTTGAGACGTTTATATCTACTGAACGCTATTTATTGCATTTTTCTCGCCAAGTTGACCTTTAATACGTTTAAGGCCTTAAGTTTTTCTAACTGTTCGCGTAACACTTGATAAAAGATATAAGAATAAAAAAGGGCGATATTAATGATTGGACGGCGGCGTCATCAAGAACGACACTGTATTGCGGATATGTCTCCGCCCTTTTCAGTCAAGATTGAGCACAATCACGCAAGAGATACGGAAAATCAGCGCACGCCTGCCGCGCCGCTGATCTTTGCCTCACCCCATTCTGGCAATATCTATCCCGACGCTTTCCGTGATATGAGCCTTCTGTCCAAAACTCAATTGCGCAGAAACGAGGATATTTGGATTGATGCGCTATTTGCCCCGTGTGTCTCGCGCGGCGCCGCGCAATTAAAAGCGAATTTTCCGCGCAGTTTCGTTGACGTCAACCGATCTGCTGATGAATACATAATTGACGAAAATAGCTTGCAGTCAGTTCTATCCACGCGCTCAGGCATGAGCAAGGTGGCCCCGCCGCATGTCAGCGCCCGCGCAAAAGTGGGTTTAGGCGTTGTCCCGCTTATTATTGCTGAAAATGTACCGATTTATGCAAAACCGCCAAAACTTGCAGATGTTAAAGCCCGACTTGATGCGCTTTACTTCCCCTATCACGCGGCGCTTACGAAGCTTACAGAGACCGTTTTAAACGCGCATGGGCGATGTTTACTTATAGATTGTCATTCTATGCCGGGGTTTGCCCCGATGGGCGCACGACGCGCGGATATCATCCTCGGCGATTGTCACGGCATGTCATGTCATCCTGAAACGATTGACCATGTGGAACGCGCATTTAAACAATTTGGCTATTCTGTAACACGAAATGCGCCCTATGCGGGGGGATACGTCACCTCACATTACAGTCGCGTCACGGACGGTCTGGAGACTTTGCAAATAGAAATCAACAGAGATCTCTATGTTAACCCTGTGACTTTTAAGAAAAAACCAGGATATGAAAAACTCGCCTTTAACCTGAATATAATTATTCAAGAGATTATTACCGACTTTATGCCTGACGCTGAGACAGATGTGGCGCTTGCGGCTGAGTAGGCTGTAACATCCAATAAAGTTCTCTCTTTATCTGTGTCGCACCTGTACCAAACAGAGACGCTGCAGACACGGACACGGTTAACCGTTTTCCCGCCTTAGGCCAAGCATCTGTTTTTCCTTCCCTTTTTTCGAGAACAACCCCCAAACGAGCTGGCACGAGCCTTGCTCTCCTTATAAGCGAACACTTATTCTTGCTTTTGCACTGTTTCTATACTGAAGCCGTGTGGGGCCCAGTAAAGGGACTAACTTATGACAAGTGATATCGACCTTCATGTAGGCAGACGCCTACGCCGCCGCCGCCGCCTTTTGGGGTTAACCCAGCAATCGCTTGCTGAACAAGTGGGTATTCGATTCCAGCAAATTCAAAAATATGAGTGCGGTGCAAACCGCGTCAGCGCAGCGCGTTTGTTTGAACTCTCAGAAGCTTTGTCTGTGCCTGTGCAATATTTTTACGAGGGCCTGTCTGAAAAGAACGGCTTATATGATGAGCCCAATCCTGAGATTTTGGCACCAGACGTATTGTCCAAAAAAGAGACTATGGATTTAGTAAGGGCGTACTATTCGCTAAGCCCAGAACCGCGTCGTCATTTGCTTGACCTTGCGAAGTCTTTGGAAATATCGCGCAAAGCGCCCATTCAAATGATTGCGCAGCAATAAGCACGCTTTGAACGTTTAACGTCTGGCAGAAGTCCCTTGACTGCCAGACGTTATTCTACGCGTATCTCAACACGTAAATTATGGGACAATTCCGACGTTTGGAACTTTTCAGCCCCTGATCTGCGTGTTAGCTGTTTCCAATGAAAAACACATCTGACACGCCCTACTCAAATTTTGAAATGCAGGCGCGCCTCGACCTTATGCAGGCTTTGAAAACGGCCGCACGAGAGATCACCCTTCCCCTGTTTGAAAGCGGACTCTCTTCTGAGAATAAAGCCGAGAACGGCTATGATCCTGTGACAAAAGCCGACACAGATTGCGAGCGGGTTTTACGCGCGCTTATCCAAGAGGCCTTTCCGCAAGACTCTATTCACGGCGAAGAGTTTGACGACGTTACAGGGACAAATGACTGGCTCTGGACGCTCGACCCGATTGACGGCACGCGCGGATTTCTTGCAGGGATTCCAGTCTGGAGCACTTTAATTGCGGTTAGCTTTCAAGACACACCGATCCTCGGTCTGATTGATATCAGCGCCCAAGACAAAGCCTTTTGGGGCGCACCAGACAGAGCTTGGTTAGAAACCTCTCAAACGGCGGCGACCCCCTTATCGACACGAACTTGCGACAGGTTGTTGGACGCGGTTCTAGGCTGTACCGAACCTCTCTCAATGTTGGATGCAGGGGAGCTTGCAGCTTATAATATTATACGTCACGGCACGCGGTTTTCACGCCTAGGCCTCGACGCATTTGGATATGCCATGGTCGCAAGCGGGCGAATGGATATCATTATCGAGGCGGGATTAAAGCCTTGCGACGTTCGGGCGCTTATGCCTGTGATTGAAGGGGCGGGAGGCAAATTGACAAATTGGCACGGCGGGTCAGCGGTAGACGGTGGCCGTGTTGTCGCGGTTGGCGACGCGAGCCTTTTGCCAGAGCTTTACACCTATCTCGGTCGGGCTATGAAACCTTAGCTACGTTATTGTGACGGCCAAAGCTTATTTCCAAAACTTGATTTCAAGACTTGATTTCAAGACTTGATTTCAAGACTTGGTTTTAGGGCTCGGCGTCAGGCTGAGCTAAAGCGCGTTATCCTTTAGGAATTGATCGAAATGATCAAAAAATTGATCGCGGTATACATCCCGCTCCATCATCAATTCATGCAAAGCGCCGGGAACGATTTGAAACGTACTGCCAGACTGAACTGCGAAATTTCGATTGGACGCAGGGTCAACAATCGGGTCAGCGCCAGCGGCCACGACAAGCGACGGAATTTTTAATTTATCAGCATTGCGGTTCACATAGGCCATAGCCTTCATCGCCGCACTAATCCAACCAAAGGACGGTGCGCCGACTCTCAGGCGCGGTATGGTTTGAAAAAACGCGGCCCATTTTGCGTAACGGTCTGGGTCTGATGTTAATTTGTTCACTTCAAACGCAATCGGTTCCCCGTTGCGTTGTTTTTGAAACGGCAAATCCTTAGTCCGCAATCCAATAAAGGATAAAAACTTCACGACCCAATTCATCATCGGGGCTTCGAGGTCAAACAACCCTAACATAGGCGCGCTCGTAATCACGGCACTCGGATTGATAACACCAGACAAAACAGATTGCAGGACAATTGTGCCGCCCATGGAATGTCCCAAGAGGATGTGCGGCTTCGGCAATAGAGGTTCGAACTCTTTGACCGCAAATCCAAGATCGTCAGAATATTCTTGGAAATCTCTGACATAGCTAATCACAGTATCCGCAAGAGGACGGTCTGATAGGCCTTGCCCTCTGGGATCAACCACAAAGACGGCAAACCCGCGCTTACTAAAATCCTCGATTGATTCCAGATATTTCTCGATAAACTCCGTGCGACCTGGCGAGAATATAAGGCTTCCGCGCGGTTGGTCTGTTGCCGCACTGACATGTAAAACCCGTAAGCGCGTGCCTTCACGCGAAATATAATAAGGTTTAGCCCGCGACATCAAAGCATCGGGAACCGTTTGACCTTCGGGTAAGATCAATTCGGCCTCTTCAAAATTTGGAAACTGTGAATCCATTATTTGCCCAATAAAGAGGGCCAGTCAAACTGGCCCAATTTCAATTCATTAATCTGAATAACATCAGATTTATTGGCTACATAGAGCTGAAAATGCTCTGCAAGCCCATGGCAACAGACATATCGCCTTCAACTTTTAATTTGCCAGACATAAATGCCATCATTGGGTCAAGACTACCCTCTGCAAGTGCAATAAAATCAGACTTAGAAAGCTTGATCGTGCAATCTGCTTCTGCGTCATCTGTAGTTGCCGCTTGTCCGCTGGCATGTACGACGCCGTCATCTCCGAAATCAAATTTAACGGACTTAGACAGCCCGCCTGATTTCACTAAGGCTTCTGTCATCTTTGTCGCGATTTCTGCGTTTTCCATAGGAACTCCTTTTAGGTCTGCATAGTGCTGGCACTTTATGACGTTAAATCAATGAAAGTGCCAGATATTTTTGTAGCGTTTCCAACCAAGTAGAAAGCAAACTCTAAAGCGGTTTTCTGAACTTCAGAGTCGCACGGTCACTTTCGCCAATATTCTTATACAGGTCAGCATTGAAACTGTCTTTGTCTGCATCATCATCTTTGGGACCACGCGAACGCGGTGGTAATGTCCAAACGCCATAAGGATGGTCTGCCGTATCGCGGGGATTTGCGTTAATTTCAGAGCTTCCAACAAATTCAAACCCTGCATCTTTGGCAAGGGCTTTCATATAGCTCTCTTGAACATATCCAGACTTTGCCTTGGGGTCTTGAACCGCGGATTCTGGCAATCTGTGTTCAACAACACCCAAAATACCACCCGGCTTTATAGCTTTGTAAAACGCTTGAAACGCGGGATCTGCACTTCCCGACCCCATCCAGTTATGGACATTTCGGAATGTTAAAATGACATCCTGACTGTTATCTGGGACGCCTAACAACTCTGTACGCGTAAACACACCGTAATTAAGTGTCCCGTAAGTCTGCGTGTCTGCATAGGTTTCTTTGAAGGCCGCGTTACGAGCATCCAAACGGTCATTAATACCGTCTGGCAAAAGAACAGCCGTATATGTGCCCCCTGTAGCCGCCGCGTAAGGCGCAAGGATTTTAGTATACCAACCGGGCCAAATTTCTGCGACAGCCTTACCTGGTGTGATTTCGAAAAAGTCTAATGTTCCCTGAGGGTTACGGAACTTATCGCGCGCTCGGTCCTCATCACGTCTAGGATTTGCGATAACCTCAGCCAATGACATTACAACAGGTTTTTCGACCGCCGCAGGGGCCTTTACCGCTTGTGTTTCTGGTGCAGGCGCTTTGCAGGCCGTTACCAAAGAAAGGCCAAGAATAAGCGCAGATGTACTCAATAGTTTTAGGGACGTCATAGATTTCTCTCGAATTTTAAGTGGGTCTTATTTTGCTTTGTGCTTACCTTATCTTATCCCGCAAGGCTAGTTTATTACAATTTCGCAAGACTTATTGCGCCCCCTTGCGCATCGCAAACGGCTTCCTACTTGGAATAACAGGACGCCAATCACGGGTCCTACAACACGTCTGGGTCGCTTAGATTAAGGGCCCGAAATTACATTGCTATAAAAGGATGTTACATTATGCGTACTTATGATTTTACCCCCCTTTACCGTTCATTTGTCGGATTTGACCGCACGGCAAACCTTATCGACGCGGCGTCGCGATCTATTGATACAGGCTCCAAATACCCTCCTTATGATGTGGCGCAAACAGGCGAAAACTCATACCGAATTGAACTGGCTGTCGCAGGGTTTTCTGATGAAAACCTAGAGATTGAAAGCCACGAAAACGTTTTAACCGTCAAAGGCACAAAAACACCAAATGCTGACAATGATGACGGCATCCAATATTTACATCGTGGGATTGCGGAACGTGATTTTGAACGTCGTTTCCAGCTTGCCGATCATGTCATCGTGACAGGTGCAGATTTGAAAAACGGCTTACTAACGATTGAGCTTAGACGTGAACTCCCCGAAGCCCTAAAGCCTCGGAAAATCGCAATTGGCCAATTAGGCGAGTCTAAGCCTGAAGAAAAATTAATTACCCAGAAACCCTCTGGAAAGGCGAAAGCCGCTTAAATAGAGATCAGAAGCGTCGACACGTCCTCTCCCCTTAGGACATTCCGCTAATGACGCGGCATCGTGTGTTAATCCCTCCCTCGCACACGGTGCCGCAATTTTTTATTCTAATCCTTGTTTGTAAACTGACGCAAAAACGTCGCCATGATTTCACGCGCCTCAGCCTCGCCTTCACCGTAAACGACATCAATCCCCGCCTCTTGCAAGAGCGCCGCGCCGCGCCAGTTCACACGCGGGTCGGGGTCAATTACAGCAATCACACAGCGCGCGATTTTAGCTTTTATCAAAGCATTCGCACAAGGTGGCGTTTGCCCGTGATGCGAACACGGCTCTAGCGTGACATAAGCCGTTGCGCCCTCTGGTGATACGGTCATATTCGCAAGCGCAAAGCTTTCTGCATGTGGACGGCCTCCGTCTTGCGTCGCGCCCTCGCCGATGATTTCTGCATTTTTGACAATCACACATCCCACAGCGGGGTTTTCCGCTGTGCGTCCCATTTGCACGCGCGCCATATCCAACGCCTTTTGCATATAAAACGCGTCAGACATAAATGTTAAGCAGACGGAATTTCTGGAAGGTCTTTCGCGCGGGCCTTGTCCAAATATTTGGCCGAAATCACATTGATCGAATTAGGTTCCAAATCAATCAGAAGCGGATTGCCAGTTGGAAATTCAAATCCGGGAATATCTGTATCCGAAACGTTAAACAAAGTTTTCATAAGCGCCCGCAGGGAGTTTCCATGGGCAGAGATAATCAAATTCGACCCGCCCTTGATAAACGGCGTGATCTGGCTCTCAAAATAAGGAAGCACGCGCTCTGTCGTCATTTTAAGGCTTTCACCCGTCGGGAGTTCCGCAGGGTCAATGCTTTTATATTTTGCATCATGGCTCGGGTGGAATTCACTTTTCATGTCGATTTGTGGCGGCGGAACATCAAAACTACGACGCCAAATATGGACTTGCTCATCACCGTGCTTATCGCGCGTTTCCTGCTTATTCAGCCCAGTCAAAGCGCCGTAATGACGCTCATTCAAATGCCAGTCCTTAGTCACGGTGATGCTCATCTGGTCGAGCGCCTCAAGCGTCAACCAAAGCGTTTTAATGGCGCGCTGCTGATAGCTCGTGAAAGCAATATCAAAATCAATCTTCTCTTTCGCGAGGAGTTTCCCAGCTTTCTTAGCCTCTTTCACACCCTCAGCCGTAAGCCCCACATCGACCCAGCCCGTAAAACGGTTCTCTAAATTCCATTGCGATTGTCCGTGACGAACGAGTACGAGTTTAGTCATGAGGCGTGTCCTGTAATATTTAAGTGTGTTTTAAAAGATGCGCCGTGATTGGCAAGGGTTATGTCAGCGAGAAATCCACCGCCCCAAAACCGTCATCCTCGCCCCTGTGCTTAAGCAATTCGCGTTCAGTAACCGCTAACTAAACGTCATCCTCGCCCTTGTGGCGGGGATCCATGGACGAATTTTATAGTTCGCACCATGGATCCTAGGAACAAGCCCTAGGATGACGTTAAAAAAGTACTCTCTGAAACCTCTGTCATCCCGGCCTTGAGCCGGGATCCCGCATCAAGTGCGGGATGACAGTAATTTTCTAATGCGCATCATTCCAATTCAGCGTCGTTTTTTTAGTCGCTCATTAAAGTAAGGTGACTTTTTAATAATTGCTCGTGTAGCGACGTTTTGTTTACAACAAAGCTTTCCTTTATCTGCATTCACAAGTGGGAAATTATGGTCAAGTGTCATGCATTTAGTATTATGAACGTTATTATGCATATTACAAAACGGCGCTATATATACCTTTTTACTACTTTGAGATGAAACAACATGCGCCCCTACGGTAGCTGTTTTACAGCACTTTTGAACAACACACAAAGCAACATCTTTATTCGAATACAATTTCCAATGGGCAAGCCAGCTGTTACAGTTACATCTTAAACCTGTTGTATTTTTTTTATTAAAAACCTTTCTTGTACTTTTAATTTTTAAAATGTGACTCTTGCGCAAAGCTTCATCAGCTAAGTTCTTTTTAATATTTTCCATCAGTGCGCGTCATTCCAGTTCAGCGCCGCCTTCGCCTCGACGACCAATGGCACGCTAATATTCACCGCTGGCATATGCGCGTTTTCCATCGTTTTTGTCACCACGGCCATTAGCTGTTCCGCATGCCCCTCAGGCACTTCGAACACCAGTTCATCATGCACTTGCAAGAGCATTTTTGCGCCTTCAATCGGGGCAATCGCGTCAGGCATTTTAATCATAGCGCGGCGAATGACGTCGGCGGCGGCGCCTTGGATGGGCGCGTTGATCGCTTGACGTTCGGCGAAACCGCGCACGGCTTGGTTACGGTCTTTAATGCCTTTTATATGACATTTGCGGCCAAAGAGGGTTTTGACGTAACCATATTCGCGCGCTTCGTCTTTGGCGCTATCCATATAGGCTTTGATGCCGGGGAATTTTTCGAAATAGCTTTTGATATAATCCGACGCTTCCCCGCGACCAATGCCTAGATTATTGGCAAGACCAAAGGCCGATATGCCGTAGATAATGCCAAAGTTAATCGCCTTAGCGCGTCTTCTGGTGGCGGGGTCCATATCATCTAGCGATACGTCAAACATTTCGCTCGCAGTCAGAGCGTGAATGTCCACGCCGTCCGCAAAGGCCTGCTTCATTGACGGCAAGTCCGCCGCATGCGCGAGCAAACGTAATTCAATTTGCGAATAGTCAGCCGCAACTAAAACATGTCCGTTTTCTGCGACAAAGGCGTCGCGAATTTTACGGCCATCATCGGTACGAATAGGAATGTTTTGCAAGTTCGGGTCAGAGGACGAAAACCGCCCTGTCGTTGTTGCGGCGAGAGAATAGCTCGTATGCACACGGCCCGTATGTTGATTAATCTGCGCCACGAGGGCGTCCGTATAAGTCGATTTAAGCTTCGCATAATGCCGCCAATCCAAAATGGTTTGCGGGAGCTTTTCACCCGCTGCCGCGAGGTCTTCGAGCACACCTGCCCCCGTCTGCCATGCGCCTGTCTTAGTTTTCTTTCCGCCTTCAAGACCCATCTGGTCAAACAGGATTTCGCCAAGTTGTTTCGGTGAGCCAAGGTTAAATTGCGTATCTGCAAGCGTATAGGCTTCCGCTTCTAGCCCTGCCATTTTCTGCGCGAAATCCGACGATAAACGCGCGAGGACGGCGCGGTCGACCTTGATACCGCGATTTTCCATATCTGCGACAATGGCAGGCAAAGGTCGTTCCAGAGTTTCGTAAACTGTGGCGACTTTATGCGTCCCGAGTTTGGGTTTTAAAAATTTCCAGAGGCGCAAAGTCACATCGGCATCTTCCGCCGCGTAAGGCGTCGCGACATCCAGCGTGATTTGATCGAATGTTTTTTGTGATTTACCAGTTCCCGCGACCTCTTTGAACGATATGGGTTTATGCCCGAAATACATCTCGGATAGAAAATCCATACCATGTCCATGCAGGCCACCCTCAAGCGCGTAAGAAATCAACATCGTATCGTCATACGGCGCGGGACGGAGCGTTTTGCCATTGCCTGCATAGCGTTGAAACACGCCTAAATCATATTTGAAATTCTGCCCGATTTTTAGGACAGATTCGGCATGTAATAATGGCTCTAAAATATCCAAGGCCTCTTGCATCGGAATTTGCTCGGGCGCGCCGTCGCCAAACATATCGCCGCCGCCTGTATGACCGAGCGGGATGTAGCAGGCTTCATTATCGGCCACGGCCAAGCACACGCCGACCATATTGGCACTGGCACTATCCAAGCTATCGGTTTCAAGGTCAACGGCGACTGTGCCGACTTCAAGCCCTCGCGCGACCCAATGCTTGAGCCGCTCCGCGCTTTGAACGCATTCATATTTTTCTTTGTCAAAAGTCACATTCGGCGGCACAGATAATTGACCAGGAGCCTCAAAAGCAGGTTTACTGTCCTCGCGGCGCAAGCCTTCAGTCGCGCCCTCGCCAAGTGCTGCGCGGACGCGTGCGGTCAGCGTGCGGAACGTCATATCTTCGAGGAAATTAAACAGGACTTCGATATCAGGGTCAGCAACGGCTAAATCTTCGAGCGGCGTTTGGACCTCTATATCGACTTTTAACGTTACGAGTTCGCGCGAGATACGCGCTTTGTCAGCAAATTCGAGCAGTTTTTCACGACGGCCCTTTTGCGGAATTTCACCCGCGCGTTCGAGCAACGTATCCAGATCACCAAATTGATTTATCAAAAGCGCCGCCGTCTTGACGCCAATCCCCGGCACACCTGGAACATTATCGACACTGTCCCCTGCCAGCGATTGAATATCGATGACTTTATCTGGGCCAACTCCGAATTTAGCCTCGACCTCGGCAAAGGACATGACCTTATTCTTCATTGTATCGACCATGGTGATCTTATCAGAGATTAACTGCATGAGGTCTTTATCAGAACTAATGATTGTCACCCGCGCCTCTTTGGCTTCGGCTTGGCGGGCATAGGTCGCGATGAGATCATCGGCTTCGAACCCTGTCATTTCAATCGACGCCGCGCCGAACGCGCGCGTCGCGTCGCGGGTTAAAGGAAATTGCGGAATCAAATCCTCAGGCGTCTCGGATCGGTTCATTTTATACTCAGGGTATATATCGCTGCGGAACGTCTTACCGCTCGCGTCGAAAATGACGGCGAAATGCGTCGGGCGATCCGCATCATTCTGGTCGCGCAACAGCTTGAACAACATGTTCGAGAATCCAGCGACGGCCCCAATCGGCAAACCGTCGGTTTTTCGCGTCAGGGGCGGCAAAGCGTGATAGGCGCGAAAGATATAACCCGACCCATCCACGAGGACGACATGGGAGTCTTTATTTACCGGCTTAGAAATCGACATTGCGTGACCTTTAAATCTTTAATGCGTCCACTTGTGGCGCTTGACCTGTGATTTTTCAAGGCAGGCCGTCAAATTTTTGCCGTAGTTTTGTCCAAAAACCTGTATAAGAGCCAAAGAGGAAAAACCGTGTATCAAGAAATCGATGATCCCGAATGGGAACAGGCAGAGGAAAAAGAGCGCAAACGCACGCTTTGGCTCGGCGTCTGCCTAACGCTTATCTTAATCCTAATTGCGGGGTCGCTCTGGTTTGTTTTCAATGCGACGCCTGAAACGGAGCCACAGATCGAGGGCGAGACACAGCTGCAAACTGTGCAATATCGCAATGCCCTGTCAGAGCCGTCGCCGCCGCTGCGACGCGCGCGCCTTATGGATTTTCTTGAGACCCACCCTGATACGGCGCGTAAATCCGCTATTGAGGCTCAATTGTCTATTTTAAACACCGCCGAGTCGGAGGACTGGGCCGTATTAACAGACTCAATTTATAATCCCGCGGTTACCGATACGGATAAGCACGGCGCGATTGACATTTATATCCGCGCATGGGGGCCCGTTTACCTCGGTACACGCGAAGACGAAATTTCTGATTTCACCGAAAACCTAACCCCAAGAACACCCTCACTCGACGCAGAAAATGGCACTCTAGATACAATCACTCAAGACACAGAGAGCGAAGGCTTCAACCAAGAGGATTTCCAAGCGCCTGCCCCTGATTACCCGACAAATTTGTCAGATACTGTTCTAGCAGGCGGCATAAGTCAGCCTGCGCGTGAAGTCGTACAAATGCCTGCACCGCGTCCTGTCGTCATTCAAACAGTGCGGAACATCGTCCCGCCCAAAGTCCGCAAAAATGTGACGCCGCGCTACCCTAAATCTGCGCAACGTAGAGGTATAGCAGGCACGGTCACGCTAAGCTTAAATATCAATGCCGAAGGCCGTGTTGATCTTATCAACGTTATGTCCGTAAATGCCCGTCGCTACGGAAAAGATTTTGAAAAATCCGCCAGACGCGCCGCAAAGCGTACACGATTTTTTCCCCAAACCGTGGACGGTGTTCCGACACCTGTCAGCGGTGTTATCAAACGCTACCGTTTTGAAATTGAAGAGTGAACGGGTAGCGGTGCAGATGTATAAACGTCAGATAATTAGTGCGCGGGCTTTTCGGCATATTTATCAAGCAAGAAAACTTGGTCACAATATTTGCAACTAACACGGTCATCTTGACCCATATCGAGCCAAGTTTTTGGATGCCCGAGCGCCCCGCCGCCGCCGTCGCACATGACGCGCGCTGAGGGCGCAATAATCGCGTCCATTATTTCTTGCGGGGTTTCATTTGACGTCTTTGACATGCTATCAATCCGATATAAAGAATCTCAACTTTGCCTGTCATATGAGAGGCGCTTCAAAAGGTCAAACCCTACGATGAACGCCCCACATGACATATCGCCCGCAATCGAGATTAAAGGCCTTACAAAAACCTATGCAAAATCCCGCAAATCGCCTGAAAAAATCGCTCTAAAAGGCGTCGACCTTATTATTCCGCGCGGCTCTATCTTTGGCCTGCTCGGCCCGAACGGCGCGGGAAAATCGACAATGATTAACATCCTTGCGGGGCTTGTGAATAAATCCGCAGGGTCTGCGTCGATCTGCGGCTATGATATTGATACGCAAACCCGCCAAGCCCGTGCCTCGATCGGTGTCGTCCCCCAAGAAATCGCGATGGACGTCTTCTTTACCCCCTACCAAGCGCTCGAGCTGCAAGCAGGATATTACGGGGTCCCTAAATCTGAGCGTCGTACGGACGAAATCCTCAGCGCCCTTGGCCTCGCGGATAAGCGCGACGCCTATGTGCGCCAACTCTCGGGCGGTATGAAACGCAGACTTTTGATCGGCAAAGCCCTCGTCCACACCCCGCCCGTCCTGATTTTGGACGAACCCACAGCAGGCGTGGATATCGAACTGCGTCGACAACTCTGGGAATATGTAAACGTCCTGCATGAACGCGGCACGACGATCATCCTCACCACGCATTACCTCGAAGAAGCCGAGGCTCTCTGTGACCGTATCGCCATCATCCACCAAGGCGAAATCGTCGCCAATGACGATAAAACCACCATGCTCTCGCGCTTGGATAAACGTACACTCGTCATCACACCCAAAACGGCTGTCACCGAAGTCCCCAAAGACCTCCAGGCCCTCGACGTGACCCTGTCTCATGACGGAACCCTCGCAATCAATTACCGCTCAGGTAAAGACAGCATTTCCGACATGCTCAACCTCGTAAAATCCGCAGGCATCTCAATCGCCGACCTCCGCACAGAAGAGCCCGACCTCGAAGATGTCTTCATGGCCCTGACTTATGATACGGACGGAGTAAAGGGTTAGGGCTTTTTTTTGGATGGGGCTTGGGCCGAGATCCCGCAGCAAGTGCGGGATGACAGCTTAGAAAATTATGAGCCGCTAAGCAGTATGTCATCTCGCGCAAAAGCAATAACTTTGGAGCAATCCCACAAAAAAGAACGTCACCCTAAACTCAAGGCTTAGGATAACGCGTTAGTTAAAAACTCAAGTTCGCGAAGCATTAAACAAACGGAAGGTTGCAATGCCTCTAACAACAGGCTTCCGTGTTATTTTGACGATAATTCCGCAATTATATCAGTTTCGTAAGCGGACACAGGCACAATTTCACTCATGCCTTTTTGAGGAATACCGTAGGTTACAACATATGAGTCTGCATATTCGACTGAGGTACTGTCTGACGCCATAAACACGAGCAAGCTGTCGCCTTGTATTCTATCTCTCTCAATTGAAACATTATAAGTTCCGTCAGATGTCACTGTGGCTTCAGCCAAAACAGATAACATTTCTTGCGCATTAGGAACGATATCATAAACGGTGACTGTGCCTGTATCGCCCGAATTCAGGTGCGAAACCGTGCCTGATACAGACATTGAATTGGCAGGTTTAGCGCCAGCAGAGCTTGCTGTTATTGTGAACGGTACAACGGCAGTCGCGGATTCAGTGCCGTCTGATAAAGCAAATGTAAATTCTGCAGCCGTAGAACTTGATACGGAAGGCATGATCACTTCAAGTCTGACCGGCCCGTCTTCGACAGGGAAGACTGCCCGACGGGGCGTATCATCATCGTCAGGAAAATTGAATGTAAAATTGGTTCCAGAACCGCCTGCTACGATGCTTCCGCCCGCAGACAAACCGCCAACAGACACACGACCATAGGTCACTAACGGACCTGCGGACTGAGTAAGCGTTGCGGTGGTTACCGCTTGATTTGAAATAATTTCGAGCGAAAGTGTCTCGCCGCCCACAAAACTTAAAGCGCCGCCATCTTCAGGAAAAATATCTGTCCCACCAAGGGTTGCAGATAAAGCCAAAGAGGCCGTTGGAGGCGGCGTTGGTGTCGGAGTCGGTGTTGGCGTAACGACAGGCGGCGTTGTAGACGAACCGCCCCCGCAAGCTGTTAATCCTAATATTAGAGCTCCAAGAACTGGGGCAAGTATGCGTGACGTATTTTTATGGGTTTCGGGCAAAGCGAATGTTATCATGTCTTCCTCAAATCAAACGCGCCTTGATGCTACGTTATCCATGTAAGAGGAAAACGCAACAGAAATTGCAACTCAACAGAGCAAGTGTATTTTGCGCACCTACCCCATAAATCGCCCGACATAATAATCCGTATTCCCGAACATCAATTCTAACATCGTGCCGCGCATAAAGTAGTGCCCGATGGACATTTCTTCTGTGATGCCCATGCCGCCGTGGAGTTGGACGGCGTTTTCACCGACGAATTTTGTGGATTTGCCGAGTTGGACTTTGACCGCTGATGCGGCCTTGCTTGTGTCATAGCCTTCTGAGTCCATTTTCGCCGCCGCCATAAAGGACATGGAAATCAGCTCTTCTTGGTGGATGAACATATCGACCATATTGTGTTGCAGGACTTGGAATTTACCTATGGGTTGGCCGAATTGTTTGCGCTGTTGAATATATTCATTGGTCAAGGCGCACATTTGTTTGCACAGGCCAACGCCTTCTGCCGACACCGCCAAGAGCGCGTGATCGATAACAAAATCAACCGCAACGTTCGCCTCGTTTTCAATGCCAATAAGAGCATCCTTAGACAGTTTCACATTCTCGAGCGTCACGTCCCCAGCTGGGTGGCCGTCTATGTTGCGGTAACCCTGAATGGACACGCCGTCCGTATTGGCATCAACAAGAAACAGGCTGATCCCCTGCGGGTCATTAACGTCGCAGCTTGTCCGCGCGGAGATGATAAGTTTATCGGCGATAGACGCGCCGAGCACGACGGCTTTGTGACCATTAAGGACATATCCACCATCTGAGGATTTGGCGGTACAGGCGACATGCGTGCGCGCGAAACGGCTTTTGCGTTCATAATGAGCAAAGCCCATAATCAATTCACCCGCGCAAATTTGCGGAATAAGCGCGTCGGCATGCGGGCCTTCGAGGTAGCGTAAAAGCTGCCCCGCGAGCATAACCGTCGGCAAAAACGGCTCGACCACGAGCGCTTTGCCGAGTTCTTCCATTATGACGAGCGTATCCGACGCTGTGCCGCCAAAGCCGTCATAGCGTTCTGGGAAGGCGGCGGACATAATACCCATTTCCGCAAGGCCTTGCCAAATTTCGCGGCTCCATCCTGCGTCTGTTGCGAGGATTTTTTCGCGCGCTTTGAAATCATATTTATCGCGAAGGAAACGCGAGAGCGAGTCGCGCACCATGTTTTGTTCGTCTGAAAATTCAAAATTCATGATGTGGCCCTATAGTCCAAGTACGGCTTTAGCGATAATATTGCGTTGGATTTCATTAGAACCACCGTAAATCGACGCCTTACGGTAATTGAAATATTTCGCTGATGCGTGAACCGCGTGATCTGGCCCCGTGATTTCGTTATGTCCCAAATCGCGTTGGAACGGCATGGCGTAATGCCCCGCCGCCTCAACAGCGAGGTGCGTAATCCGTTGTTGAATTTCTGTACCGCGAATTTTAAGGATGGAGGCTTCGGCCCCTGCACTTCGGCCCGCAATTTCATTTGCAAGCGCGCGGAGTTCGGTAAATTCGAGCGCCATGAGATCAATCACAAGCTCTGCGATTTTGCGTTGAAAATGCGCGTCCGTGTCGAGTCCTTCTTCTTTGGCCACAGATTTGAGCTTTTGAATGTTTTTACGCGATTGGTGAACGGCGGCAATATTGGCGCGCTCATGCATCAAAAGGAACTTGGCGTAAGTCCAGCCCATATTTTCTTCGCCGATCAGGTTTTCAGCGGGGACTTTGACATCTTCTAGGAAGACTTCATTGACCTCGTGATCGCCGCCCAATGTGATAATCGGGCGCACGGTGACGCCGGGGCTTTTCATATCAATGAGGAGGAACGAAATGCCCTGCTGTTTCTTGACCGTCGTATCGGTGCGCACAAGGCAGAAAATCCAATCCGCATGTTGGGCGAGCGTCGTCCAAGTCTTTGACCCGTTGACAATGTAGTGATCACCTTCGCGAACAGCGCGGGTTTTCAGGCTCGCAAGGTCTGAACCTGAACCCGGTTCAGAATAACCCTGACACCACCAAATATCGAGAGAGAGTGTCGGCGGCAGGAACCGCGCCTTTTGTTCGTCGCTTCCGAACGTGTAAATGACGGGGCCAACCATTGTGATGTTAAACGGGAGCGTTGGGAACGCTTCGGCCTTAGCCATTTCTTGTTCGAAAATATATTTCTGTGCGGGCGTCCAGTCCGTGCCGCCGTGCTCGACAGGCCAGCTCGGCGCGGCCCAGCCCTTGCCGTGCAATTTCTTATGCCAGCCTATATAGTTTTCGCGGTTGATCTCTTGGTGCGTACCTCGTTGGGCTTCTGGCCATGCGTCAGCTAAAAAGGTCTGCACCTCTTGGCGAAACGCTTCGTCTTCTTTTGAAAATGCGAGATCCATAATTATTCCTAGACTGAGTTGGCGCGTCGTGAATGCATTATAAGTCAGATGACTTGGGCTTGCACTTAACGTATCGTAAGAACGTCTATGCAAAACCGAATGACACTAACAATTTGCGCAATAGGTATGGCGGCCCTTACGGGCTGTCAATCTGACCCGCATCATAATCACGAGGACCAATCGTCGCAAAACCCTTGCGTGTCTCCTTTGCTTCCGCCCGTTAAAATCCCAAGCGGCCTTGCTACAATCGGCCATGACAAAACTTATCCCGAAGAAGCCCCTGCGCGGCAGATTGAAATAGACGGGTTTGATATAGACGCGACCGAAGTCACAAATGCGCAATATGCCAAATTCATCAAAGCAACAGGCTACGAAACTGACGCAGAAAAACTCCAACCAGGATTTGACGTCGCAGGCGGAGCTGTGTTTCGCCTCCCAACGCCGACAAACCCGTCTTGGTGGCATTTTGTCGAAGGCGCAAATTGGCAACACCCTGACGGGCCAGATAGCTCTATCACAAACCGTGAGCACGAACCCGTCGTACAAATTAGTGTCCGCGACGCGCACGCCTTTGCCAAATGGGCGGGGCGACGCCTGCCAACCGAAGCAGAGTGGGAATACGCCGCCCAAGCCGGTACAAACACGCTTTATGTGTGGGGCGAAGACCGCGCACTAAAAGGCGAGGAACAAGCCAATACATGGCAAGGCACATTCCCTGTTCAAAACTCAAACGCGGACGGGTTCGATCGCCGCGCGCCTGTGGGATGTTTCAAACCCAATGCGTTTGGGCTTTACGATATGATCGGAAATGTGTGGGAGTGGACGGACACGTCATTTGAAATGGGCGGCCCCGTTCCGCAACAGGTGATCAAAGGCGGGTCATTCCTATGCGCCGAAAATTATTGCCGCCGCTACCGTGCGTCTGCGCGTCAACCCCACGAGGCAGATTTCACGACCAACCATATTGGGTTTCGTACCGTTAATTCTGTAACGGAATAAAGCGTATTCCCAAATAAGGCCTATGAACTAAGGACGGTTACGACCATGCTTATCATGGCTCTCGACCCACTCGCCCGCGACCACAGCAGAGGCAAGCGAGATTTCACCCGCAAGGACTGTTCCCGCCACGATCTCTGCAAACTTTTCAACTTTCCCCGTGCCGTAGCAATCCATAATCTCGAGGCATTCCCGTTGCGTCGCAAGCCCCGTTCCGCCGCCATAGGTCGCCACGATTAGGGACGGCAAAGTCAGCGACCAATACAGGTCATCATTTTCGCGCAACTCCACATAGGTCAGGCCCGCTTGGCTCTCGGCGACATTGGCTTCGTCTTGTCCTGTCGCGATGAAAAGCGACGCAATGCCATTGGCAGAATGCACACCATTATTGGTGGTCCCCGCGAGCATGCCGCCGAGCATAGACACCTGCCGTGCGCGGTACATATCGCGCGTATCGGCGCGGGTCATGGACAGCATCAATTCGCGCGGCAGGACGGCTTCGACCACGACGCGTGCGCCGCGTGAATGCAATGTGTTGATATGCGAGTGTTTCTTATCCGTGTCGATCGCCCCCGAAAGCGTATAGGTCACATGGCCCAAATCATTGGGCAAATTTGCCATGATCCATTTACAAGCCGCGTCCGCCGCCTTGCCGCACATATTCTGTCCCGCTGCGTCGCCCGTCGTAAAATTAAACCGCGTGAACCACATACGCGACACACCGTATTCTTCGATATGGTGGAGCTTCCCAACAGAGGTCGTTGTTTCTGCTGCCTTTTTTATATCCGCGAAATGGGCGCGTAACCAAACACCGAACTGCCTTGCCTTGCGGGCGTCTTCGAAATGAAACACAGGCGCCCTCTGCATATACCGCTCGACAATGGTCGTCTTTGCCCCGCCGACCTTTGAGAGTATGCGCATCCCTCTGGAATAGCTCGCAACGAGCGTGCCTTCCGTGGTCGCCATGGGCACATAGAAATGCCCCTTCGCATGCTCCCCGTCCATCAACATTGGCCCCGCTAAACCGAGCGGCATTTGCGTCGCGCCAATCGGGTTTTCAATATTCCCGACAAGGGTCGCAGGATCAAAGCTTGTCACAGGGATGTGTTTAAGCGGAACACCTGTTTCCTGAGTTATAAAATCCTGCCGTGCCTGAATAATATCGGGCTGGAAATTATTCCCCGAAACTCTGGGTATGGATTTAGGAATAACAGGTTTAGGGGTCGTCGGTTTCTGTACGGTCATAGGGCAATATTATCTCTCAAACCTAGGCTTTTCAAAGCGGTATTGTGAATTTCAGGCAAAACTGCATACATCAAATAAGTCATTTAAACAATTGTTTTTAAACGAATTTTACAAAGTTTACAAATCATTAAAACAATAAATCCGCGAGTTTCGCTTTATGATGCTGCGCGTCCCCAAACTGGGACGCATTAAAGATGGCTCGCCTGCGATAAAGCTGCGCGTCGCAGTCATAGGTAAAGCCAAAGCCACCGTGAAATTGTATGGCGCGGTCTGCTGCAAATGACAGGGTCTTATCTGCTTGCGCTTTCGCCATGCGCGTGGCGACTTCGCCCTCGCCTTGTTTTGAAAAACTATAGGCGGCGGAATATAAAAGTGAGCGTGATTTTTGGTACTCGACAAAGGCGTCTACCGTAGGATGTTTCAACGCCTGAAAGCTTCCGATAAGCTTGCCAAATTGCGTACGCGTATTGAGGTACTCGACCGTGTAATCGATACAGGCTTGCGCCCCGCCCGTCATCTCCGCCGCACCTAAAAGGTTCGCGCAGAGGTGAATATAATTCAATGCTGCGCCCGCTTTTGCGCTATCCATGAGCGCGGAGTTCTTGACCTCCAGACCGTCCAGAACAACTTCCCAGCTTCGTTTCGTTTCATCGATCAGGGTTTCGCGACGTATAGATATCTGGGGAATTTCAGACGTCTCAACTACAAATAACGCGGGAACATCCTCAAGCTTGGCGCTGATAATCACCCAATGCGCGGCCTCTAAATCCATCACAAATGTCTTCGTTCCAGACAGGGTATATCCCGCCTCTGAGCGCACAGCTTTCGCGTCAATATTGTTCAAATCCCAATCACCATTGGGTTCAGAGAGCGCCAAACTTGCCGCTTTGCCTGCCGCGATTTGCGGCAAAATATCTGACTTTTGCGTCTCTGTTCCTCCCGCGATTAAGGCCTGCGCGGCGAGAGTTGCCGACATAAACGGCGAGGCCATCATATAGCGCCCCATCTGTTCACAGACGGGTACAACCTCTGTAAAAGACAGCCCTACCCCCCCGTAATTTTCGGGAATAGCAATACCGAGCCACCCTAGCGCGCCCATGTCTGCCCAGACTTTCTCGTCATACCCCATGTCTGTGACCATCAAGTTTCGGACTTTATCCATTGGGGATTTGTCGCGGCAGAAGCTCTCTGCCACATTTAACATATCGACTTGTTCTTCGGTGAAACCGATGCGACCAAATTGGCTCATAATGCTGACCTATCGTGTTTTCGGGAGGCCGAGCGCGTGCTCGCCAATAATATTGCGTTGAATTTGCGACGTGCCGCCACCAATCGTGGCCGAGAACGCGTTCAAATAGCCCCTGTGCCAATACCCATTATCCACCGCATTTGGCTCACCCACGTAATATCCCGCTTTCGTGCCCTGCAAGCTCAGCGCAAATTCATTAATGCGCCGCGTATATTCCGTGTGGATGAGCTTTGACATAAGTGGGATCGCCTGCGGGCAATCTTGATTGAGCGGCGGTATTTTTGCGCGCTCTGCATTCTGGCGAAAAGCCTGAATCTCAATCATAAAATCGACAAGTTTTTCACGTATAATTGGGTCATCTAAGACAGGCTTGCCGCCGCGCGTCGCAGTTCTTGCAAGCTCTAAAATCTCTAACGGGTCATTTTCTGTGATAAACGTCCCGCCCGCTTGGCCGCCTTTGGCATTCCGCTCATACATCAGGGTCTGCATGGCGATCTTCCAGCCTTGTCCTTCATCGCCCATTAAACCGTCTGCAGGGATGCGCGCATCCGTGAAAAATGTCTGCGTAAAGCCGTGTTCGCCTGTCAATTTACGAATCTTATGGGTCTCAACCCCCTCAATTTTCATCGGCGCGAGGAAGAAGGAAAGCCCTGCATATTTATTAGGAGCGTCAGGGTTTGTGCGGGCCAACAGGATCATATGTTTCGCGTAATGGCCGTGTGTCGTCCAGATTTTTGAGCCATTTAGGACGTATTCGTTCCCGTCTTTCACCGCCCTCAGTTGCGCATTGCCTAAATCGGAGCCATTTTCAGGCTCAGAGAAGCCCTGACACCACATATCTTCGGCTGTGAGGATGTTTTTGATGTAGGTTTGCTTATGCGCCTCTGTGCCAATGTCCAAAATAAGCGGCCCTGCCCAGCCCAAACCGATGGAATTAAGCATGATCGGGACTTTACGACGCTTCATAATTTTGGTCGCCGCGTCCTGATGCGCTTGCGAAAGACCGCCGCCGCCATAAGCTTTCGGCCACGCTGCGCCGAGATAACCCGCCTCGTAAACCTTGCATTGCCAATCGCGCAGAAATTCAAATTGCTCATCTGTACCGACTTCCATAAACGTCAGCGGCAGCATGAAATCCTGCTCTCCTGGCGTGTTTTCTGCAAACCAAGCGTCGGCGTCTTTAGCAAATTCTGCGACCTCAGAGGCGTTCTGATCCATTTTTTGGCTCATAATTTTCTTTCTAGAGCTTGTGTGGCGTGTTCTAGCCGCTCGGTTATCGCATTTAAGCGCTCAAAGGCGTCGTTTTCAGGCGTTCTGACTGCAGTTTTCACGGAATGTCCTTGCGTGAGCATGGCGATCATGCCGTCAATAAAGATCTGCGCATCCTCGCGTTTGCCTTTTATGAGGATTGTTCGAGACGCGTAATCCATTGCGCCAAAAAACATGTCGCGAAGCACCCAAGGGGTTAGGTCAGGATGAATTAGACCCTGCGCAAGCCCATCTTTGGCAACGCGGTCAAAAACAGCAACATAAGATCGGTTCATTTTATAGAGGTCACTGCCCTCATAATTGTCGATTGCCAGATCATGTTGCGGCAGAGCTTCGAGCAAGCGGCGGTTTTTGATAATTTCAGTCAAATGATGTTTGGCCAGAAACCGTAAACGGGACTTTGGATTATCGCGCTTATCGACACCGCGTTGCGCCGTCTCTGTCAGGTCATGATAAAATTGTGCGAGAACGCCGCGCGACAAAGCTTCTTTATTTTTGAAATAAAGGTAAACCGTTCCGTCCGCGACACCGCTCTCTTTGGCAATCCGTGATATCGTCGTTTTGTCATAGCCTTTTGCGTTGAACATATCGCGCGCCGCAGAGAGGATGGCGGATTCTCTATCCTCGACCCTCTGTCGGCGCGTTTTAGCATCCGCAAATTCCGTTATTTTCGTTGATTTCACCAAATTACACTGCACATACCGCGCGCTCCGCTCGCCTTGACTTTCTAGACATGAAAGCTATTCATTATATATGAGGAATACTCATATTTGTTAAAATGTCAAACATCACAGATGAGGCATAATGGGATTCGGAGCGAAATATATGGGCAAAACCCTTCGCATAGGCGGTGCCAGTGGCTATTGGGGCGAGAGCGCGATGGCGACTCCGCAACTTTTGAAATCGGATAATCTGGATTACCTCGTTTATGATTATCTCGCAGAAATCACGATGTCGATTCTGGCGCGCGCCAAAGCCAAAGACCCCGAAAAAGGTTACGCGACAGATTTTGTCGAGGCGGTTATTAAGCCCCATGCGGCAGACATAAAGAAGACCAGCGTAAAAATTATCGCAAATGCAGGCGGGGTAAACCCTAAAGCCTGCGCAGACGCTGTTCGGGCCGTCCTTGCTAAACTTAATATCGACCTAAAAGTCGCCGTGATTACAGGCGATGACCGACTGCCGCAAAAACTCGAAATTGCCACACACGTCCCTAACGATATGTTCACAGGCGCGGCGTTTCCAAGCGCGGACAAAATCGCCAGCATCAATACCTATCTCGGCGCATTTCCAATCGCAAATGCGCTCGGCCAAGGCGCAGACATTGTGATTACAGGCCGCGTTGTCGATAGTGCGGTAACCTTGGGCGCGTGTATCCACGAATTTGGATGGGAGGCAACAGACTGGGACAGGCTCGCAAGTGGCTCACTCGCAGGACATATTTTAGAATGCGGGCCACAAGCCACGGGCGGCAACTTTACCGATTGGGAAGATGCAGGCGATATAAGCAATATTGGCTATCCCATTGCGGAAATCAGTATGGACGGGAGCTTTGTTACAACCAAACCCAAAGGCACGGGCGGCATTGTCAATGTCGGCACAGTGTCCGAGCAAATGCTTTACGAAATTGGCGACCCACAAAACTATATTTTGCCCGATGTCATCTGTGATTTCTCAGACGTGCGCATCACACAAATCGGTGATAATCGCGTCCAAGTTTCCCCCGCCAAAGGCCGCCCAGCACCGACACATTATAAAACCTGCCTGACCTATATGGACGGCTACCGCGCGGGAACGTACCTCACACTATACGGCGTAGACGCGGATAGAAAAGCCCGTCACCTCGCAGACAGCGCGCTTACGCGCTCTAATAAAGCCCTCCGCCAATTCAACCTCGGTGAGTTTACGGAATTTAGCTGTGAGATTATTGGTGCAGGCTCACAAATGGGCGTAATACGTGCCTCTGACGAGGTCGTCGCCAAAGTCGCCGTAAAACATCCTGACATACGGGGCGTCGGTATATTCCTAAAAGAACTGGCGGGGATAGGCCTTGCGACGCCGCCGGGATTATCGGGATTTACAGGCGCAGGTCGTCCGCGTCCTTCGCCCGTTGTGCGTCTGTTTTCATATTTAACACCGAAATCTGATGTTGAAATCAGGATTGATGTGGACGGTGAGATTACGAATTTCAAAGACATTCAGCCTCCGAAACCAATCTCGGAGACCCCGCACGCGCTACCCACGACACCCACTGACGCGGACGTCGAAGTCCCGCTCATCGCCCTCGCATGGGGGCGCTCTGGGGATAAAGGCGACAAGGCCAATATCGGCATTATCGCGCGCAAGGCTGAGTACCTGCCCTATATCTGGGCGGCGCTCACGCCTGATTTCATTCAAGAGGTATTTAGGCATTTCGCGGAAGACGGAGCCACTATAGACCGATATTTATTACCCGCTGCGAACGCTATGAATATCCTCATCGACCAAGCCCTTGGCGGCGGCGGTGCGGCGAGCCTGCGCAATGACGCGCAAGGTAAAGGGTTTGCGCAAATCCTATTGGCCAAATCCGTACCAGTTTCCAAAGCAATTGCGGAGGCGCTCTAATGCCTGTTTTCAAATCCAAAGTGAATGTTGAGGCTGAGAGCTTTAAAGACAATCGCGCAGATATGTTGGGCCTAATAGAAAAGCTCGACACGCTAAATGCCCGTGCGCCTGCAATATCTGCGAGCAAGAAACCCCGATTTGATAAACGGGGACAGCTTCTGCCGCGTGAGCGTTTAGCACGCCTCCTCGATGCAGGTATGCCGTGGCTTGAGATCGGGAATCTGGCGGGGTATTTGCTCGACACAGACGACCCTGAAAAATCGATTCCCGGAAGTTCTATTATTGCAGGCATAGGCTATATTAACGGCGTTCGAACCGCGATTGTTGTTGATGATAGCGGGATAAAAGCAGGCTCGCTGACGACGGCGGGGGGATACCGTTTGGAACGCGCGCAAGAAATTGCGCTGAAACAAAAACTCCCCTTCGTGCATCTGGTCGAGAGCGCAGGCGGAGACCTAATGAACTACACCGTTGAAGGATTCCTTGACGGCGGAACGCTCTTTGCCAATCTCGCGCGATTGTCAAAAGCCGGCATTCCTGTACTTGCGGTTTTGCACGGTTCCTCGACGGCAGGCGGCGCCTATATGCCGGGTCTCTCGGACTATGTCGTGGGCGTAAAAGGTCCAGAAAATAGCGGGGGGCAAGCCTTCCTCGCAGGGCCACCCCTCCTAAAGGCCGCGACTGGCGAAATCGCAAGCGCAGAGGATCTCGGTGGCGCGGAAATGCACGCAACCCTAACAGGCCTTGTGGAATATCTGGCACAGCATGACGGCGAAGCCGTTTTGATGATGCGCGAAGTCGTCGGACGTTTGGGCTGGAACGAAAACATCCCGCCCGCACGGGATAAATCTTGGGCGGAACCCGTATACGATATTGACGAGATTGCAGGCATCGTCCCCGTCAATTACCGCAAACCATATGACGTTCGAGACGTGATTGCGCGCCTCGTTGACGGCTCTGATTTCTCGGATTTCAAGCCGCTTTACGGCGTCTCAACCGTCTGTGTTCAAGCCGAGATTTACGGTCAAAAATGCGGCATCATTTCTAATAATGGCCCGATTGATCCGAACGGCGCCACCAAGGTCGCGCACTTTATTCAATTGATGGATCAGGTCGATACGCCTCTGATATTTTTGCAAAATACAACGGGCTATATGGTCGGCAAAGACTTTGAACAAAGCGGCATGATTAAACACGGCGCAAAGATGATACAGGCGGTGACCAATACGTCTGTGCCGCGCATCACCCTCATGATTGGGGCGAGCTTTGGCGCAGGAAATTACGGCATGTGCGGACGTGGATATGACCCTGATTTCCTGATGACATGGCCGAACGCTATGACGGGTGTCATGGGCGGCGAACAGGCGGCGACCGTCATGGAAATCGTGGCCGAGGCGCAAGCCAAACGCGCAGGCATAGAGATTGACCCCGCAAGAGCAGCCAAGCAGAGAGCGCGACTTACCCAAATATTTGATAGCCAAGCAGGCGCGTTTTATACCTCTGGACACATGTGTGATGACGGCATGATTGACCCGCGCGATAGCCGTAAAGTTCTAGGGTTTTTGCTCTCGACCGTCCTTGAGGGTCGCACGCGAAAACTCAAGGAAAACAGCTTTGGCATAGCGAGGATGTAATGACACAACTCCCAAAAACCACAAAAATAGACACGGAAATTAATGCAGGTTGGCTGACGATTTGGTTTAACTCTCCAGAGAATAAAAACGCGCTTTCAGAAGTTTTGACCCAAGATTTAATTAAGGTGTTGAACGTCGTAAAACAGGATTATTCTGTGCGCGGAATAACCCTGCGTGGACGCAGCGGCGTCTTCTGTTCAGGAGGTGACTTGAAGGGTTTCAAGGCAAGCCAATCTGGCGGCGCAACCAAAGAGAGCTTTTACAAAATGAACCGCGGCGCGGGCGATATGTTTGACCTTGTGCAATCCATGCCGCAAGTCGTCATCGCTTTTGTCGAAGGCGCAGCCATTGCAGGCGGCCTTGGTTTGATGTGTTGCGCAGATATTATCGTCG
>ENA-ORXM01001889-ORXM01001889.1-marine-metagenome-genome-assembly--contig:-NODE-1889-length-26838-cov-3.607563_pt1 | contig 26838 bp, 25 predicted proteins | sample MGYA00237867_ERZ511480 | MGnify/ENA primary metagenome ERZ511480 (study PRJEB26309, sample SAMN06266103) | marine metagenome | isolation source: Algal blade | place: United Kingdom:Sidmouth, United... | reverse complement strand
GCCCATGCACGCGGAATATAAATACCGTCGTAGAATGTCGAAACATTGGTTTCCAGCGCAGTGACACGCGACTGCGCCTGTCCGCGAATAACCGGAAGCGCAAATCCGCCGGAGAAGCTTTCAAAGCTGAAGCCCGGTGTGAAGCGTGCAACATCGTCCAGACCCTGCAGGCCGCGCTTGTCAATTTCGTCTTCGCCAAATGCGGTGATCGCAAGTGGAACATCCTGAATGCTCTCTTCGCGGTTACGCGCGGTTACGATGATAACGCCGTCATCAACAGCGGCGTTCGCCTCTGATTGTGCAACGGCCATGCTGGGCATCGCTGCCCCGCTGGCTGCAACGGCGATAGCGATTAAGCTGACTTTAGGTAAAGACATGGTTTGCAATACTCCCTGAATAGTGAACGCAGAACGGAGTGTGCTTTTGCATTATCCCCGTTTTAATCCCGACATGTAATCTAGGCGATTGGCACCGATTGTAGCCACGTCTGTTTCGCTTAGTCGCCTGTCGGATAGAATCGCCCCGAACATCGTCTGGCACAATGATCGCGAGAGCCGAAATGTAGGCGCGGCCTTTTTTCGATGATCGCTTCATACACGCAAAGCAGCGATTGGCGCAGGCGCACGGGCCTATCAGCAAATTTGCAGAATGACGGTTTCCTACTTAACCTATTTGGTTATTTTTTTGTCGCAGTTAAGGAGACTAAAAAATATGACAAATAGCGTAGAAAATTTGATTGAAGACGTAATCGCCCGTGAAGGCGGATATGTGAACCATCCGGCCGATCGCGGCGGGCCAACCAATTGGGGCATTACGCGGGCAACCGCACGGCAACAAGGGTTTACTGGCCCGATGCGCGATTTGCCGCGTGATGAAGCTGCCGATATATACCGGCGGATTTATTGGATCGAACCTAAGTTTAATGGCATCGCGATAAGCGCGCCAAAGCTCGCGGAAGAATTGTTTGATACCGGAATCAATATGGGCACGGGAACGGCAACGGGCTTCCTGCAACGTGCGCTCAATGCCCTGAACCGTAACCAGCGCGACTTTGCCGATCTGGCCGTAGACCGGCGCATTGGGCCAGTTACGCTCAACGCGCTCAGAGCGTTTCTGAAAAAGCGCGGACCCGACGGCGAATCAGTTCTCATCAAGGCGGTAGAGGCGCTGCAGGGCGCGCATTATCTGCGTCTGGCGGAATCCAAGCCATCGCAGGAGGCATTTGTCTATGGCTGGCTGCATAACCGTATCGGTCAATTGGGGGCGTAGAATATGGCGATTATCGAAAGCCTGATCGGCCCTATCTCCAGAATAATCGACAAGATCATTCCCGATCCCGAAGCCCGCGCAAAGGCGAAGCTGGAGCTGCTTGCGCTTGAAGGCCGGCAGGATATGGAGCTGCTGAACCGTCAGATTGCGGCAATTCTGGCAGAGGCGAAATCGCCCGATCCATGGACCAGCCGGGCGCGGCCCAGCTTTTTATATGTGATCTATGTCATCATCCTGTGGTCAATCCCGATGGGCATTATTGCAGCATACAGCCCCAATACGGCGCAGAGCATCGCGCTTGGCATGAACAGCTATCTGCAAGGCATTCCGGACGCAATGTGGGGCCTGTTTGGCACCGGCTATCTTGGCTACACCGCTGCGCGGCAATGGGGCAAGGTAAAGGGCGTGGATCAATGACGGCGAACCCGGCTTAATATCAATACGTCATCCCGGCGCAGGTGGCACGCGCTGGCGGCTATGATCCGGACCTGTAATCCGACGTCACGGATGCGAACCTGCGATTGCCGCCAGCGCCGGGATGGCGTAACGCAAACAAACGGCGCTTTACCCGCCTCGGCCAAAATCGGCCTCATCCACATCCTGCCCCTGCTCCAGAATGGAACGGCGGATAGCACGGGTACGCGTGAACAGCGCCTCCAGCTCGTCACCCTTTTCATATCGGATCGCGCGCTGCATCGCGGTTAAATCCTCACTGAACCGGCCAAGCATTTCAAGCACGGCATCTTTGTTCGCGAGGAATACATCGCGCCACATCACCGGATCGGATGCGGCGATGCGCGTAAAATCGCGAAAGCCGCCCGCGCTGTATTTAATCACCTCGCTCTGCGTCACACCCTCCAGATCATCGGCAGTGCCGACGATGGTATAGGCAATCAGATGCGGCAAATGGCTGGTCACGGCAAGCACCAGATCATGATGCGCAGCCTCCATCAACTCAACATCGGCGCCCAGCGATTGCCAGAAGATGCGCAGCCGCTCTACGGCATCATCGGGCGCATTGTGCGGCGGCGTGAGTATGCACCAGCGACCTTCGAACAGCGTGGCGAACCCGGCGTCAGGCCCGCTCTTTTCCGTACCTGCTACCGGATGCGCTGGAATAATGATGGCACCGGGAAGCGCAGCGCCCAACGCATCTGCGACCGATTGCTTGCTGCTGCCGACATCGCTGACAATGGCTTCTGCGGGCAGATCATCTGCGAAATCTTCCGCCACTTTGCGCATCGCGCCGACGGGAACGCACAGGATGACAAGATCGGCGTCGATCACCGACGCCCCCGCCGTGTCGCATACATCGTCACAGAAACCCATGCCGCGCGCGTCTTCGCGAACCTGCGCATTGGCATCGTGGCCCGTGACCCGAACCGAAGGCGCGCGCGATTTTACAGCGCGGGCAATCGACGATCCGATAAGGCCAAGCCCGATGATGGTAATGCGTGCGAAGGGGAGCATCAGTCGGTGTCCTCCAATATCTGGCGCAGCGCCTCCATGAACCCGCGATTTTCCTCCGCGCTGCCAATCGTTATCCGCAGCGCATTTTCCAGCCCCTGCCCCGCCAAATAGCGCACGGCATAGCCTGCATCCATCAACTGCGCATTGGCCGCGTCCGCCGATACCGCGCCTTCAAACAGCAGCAGCAAGAAATTCCCCGCTGATGGTACGAAGCGCAGTCCGCGGTTTGACAGCGCCGAAATCTCGCTTTCCATCCAGCCGCGCCATTCATCGTTGTGCGCCCGGCTGCGTTCGACAAAGGCCTGATCAGCCAGAGCCGCCATCGCCGCCGCCTGCCCCGCGCTGGTGACATTAAATGGCGCGCGGATACGGTTCAGCGTTTCGATGATTGCCGGCGCGGCATAGCCCCAGCCTATCCGTTCTGCCGCCAACCCGTAAATCTTTGAAAAGGTGCGCGTGATCAATACATTGTCATGCTGCCGCGCCAATGCAAACGCATCGGCACCGGGCGTATCGAGATATTCGCCATAGGCCTGATCCAGCACGAAAATTACGTCGGACGGCAACTGTGCATGCAGCCGTTCCAATTCGCTGTCATTCAGGATCGTGCCAGTCGGATTGTTCGGATTAGCGATATATACGATCCGCGTTCTATCCGTGACACAGGCCAGCAACGCATCGACATCGGTGCCGTAATCGGTATCGGGCGCGACGACGATATCCGCGCCCACTTTGCGCGCGGCGATTTCATAAACCGAAAAGCCGTAATTCACATGAATGATTTCGTCACCCACCCCGGCATAGCCAGCCGCGATCAGATACAGCAGCTCGTCCGAACCCGTGCCGCACACGATCCGTTCCGCCTCCAGACTGTGCGTCTCGGCAAGTTTGGCGCGCAATCTGGTGGCACCGGGATCAGGATAGCGCGCCGATGCCGAAGCCGCAGCTGCCAATGCGTCCGCCGCCGCCGGGGAACAGCCAAGCGGATTTTCATTCGCCGACATCTTGATCAGCGCGCGGCCATCGTCGCTGGTCGCCTTGCCGGGTTTATAGGCGTGAATTTGAGATATGTACGGTTTTGGCGTCGGCGCGTTCATCGCGCGTCCATAGCGTTGGCAGCGCGCAAAGCCAATAATCTATTGCCAGAGCGTGCGCGGCTGATATTGCGGAGCGACTTATGTCTGACGATGAACGCTTTGGCCTGAAAAAAGGCGTGCGGCTGATGGGGCCGGTGAAGCTGGATAGCGGCGCGGAACTGGTGCCTGTCGATTTCGCATACGAAACCTACGGCGATCTGAACGCGCAGCGCGATAACGCGATCCTGATCTGCCACGCGCTCACCGGCGATCAATATGTGGCAAGCGATCATCCGGTTACGGGAAAGCCGGGCTGGTGGCTTACAATGGTTGGCCCCGGAAAGCCGATCGACACCGATCGGCTGCCGGCCAGCGCGGCGGTACTCGCGACGGCGCTCGCCGCCTGGTTCCTCACCCCCGAGCTCGGGCCCTTCCTCGATCTCTGGACGGGCATGGGGGAACGCTGGCGCGGCGCGATCGCCCCCCTCTGGTTGACCGCCCCGCGCTGACGCGCTCCTCAGGACTGGACCTCGAGACTCTTGAGCGTCTCGTAGGTGAGACCACCGCGATCGAGCTTCATCTCGGTCTGGTAGCGCTCGATCGCGCGCAGCGTCGAGCGTCCGAGCACGCCGTCGACGGGGCCGGGGTCGAAACCTTCGCGCTCGAGCGCGCGCTGCAAGGAGCTGACGATACGCGGCGTCATGTTCGCCTCGCACAGAACCCTCCGCCACTCGAGCTTCGAGGGGGCGACCTGCTCCTGACTCACGACAGTCTTGGTGCGTGCGGGGATCTCGATACGGCGCTCATCGGCCGGGGAGACGAGACGCTGCACCTCGATCGTGCGATAACGTGCCGGCACCTCGACGATCTCGGTCTCGGCCCGTTCCTCGACCACCTGCCGCTCGACCGTCTCGTACTCCGCCGGGCGCTCGACGAGACAGACCTCCTGACCGCTCCAGGACGCGTCGCCGTCGGGCGCCTCGCCCTTGGTCAGCCAGAAGAAGCCGGCGTCGGCGATCTTCTCGCGTGTCTCGACGGAGATGTACTCGGGCTCGATCTCCACGCGCTTCTCGGAGGCGGGGGTGACCAGGCGCCGCACCTCGATGGTGTCGTACTCGGCGGGAACGCTGACGGTGCGGGTCGTCGCGGGCTTGTCGAGCACGGTCTTGGTCAGCGTCTCGTAACGAGCCGGCACCTCGACGAGGCACATGACATCGCCGGTGGTGTTGCTCACCTGCTCGACCAGCCCGCAGCCATCCGTCCTCCAGACACTTCGTGCCGGCTCGACCAGCACCGATTCGGTCTCGGTACGGTAGACCGCCGGCACGTCGACCACCTGGCTCGAAGCCTCCTTGACGAGCACGCGCTCCTCGACCGTCTCGTAGACCGCGGGAGTGGTCTCGACCCGTTCGCTGCCCTCCTTGACCAGGACGCGACGCTCCCCGACGCGGTAGTCGGCGGGGGTGAAGTACTCGCGGAAGCAGCTTCCGGGCTCGACCGAGTCGAGCTCGACGCCGGAGCGCTCGATACCGTCGAGCGCTCCGGGGCTCGCGGGCTTGTCGAGCTCGGCACGCACCGTCCAGAGCGTCTCGGCGGGGCGAACCTCGACCTCCTCGGTCACCGTCGAGAAGACCGCCGGCTTCGCCTCGATCGTCTGACTCGCCTCCTCGACGACGATGGTGCGCTCGGTCGTCTCGTACTCGGCCGGGATCGTCTCGACGCGCTCGGACGCCTCCTGCACCACGACCTCCTCCGTACGGGTCTCGAATTTCGCCGGGGTGATGACCTTGGCGAAGCAGTCGCCGGGCTCGGCATCGGGGAGGATCTGGGTGTTGTCGACCTCCTGGGCACGAGCGGTGCCGAAGGCAAGGCCGGTGACGAGGATCGCGAGCGCGAGCGAGGTAGTGGGCGAATTCACGATAGCGGCTCCGGGCTGGGACGGATCGAGACCGTCCTGGATGTTCGCCCGATTGTCCGACCGAACGAGAAACTTTTCAATAACGGGAGCCGATCCCGCATTCCGGGAGCGCTCGCGCGTCGAACCGGCCACGGTCGAGCGGGAGGGTACCGTCGACGATTTCCCGCTCGAAACGGCGTGACCTCAGTCGTCTCCGGAGCGCCTCGGCAGCCGGGCGAGGAGGCTGCTCGTGTCCCAGCGCGACCCGCCCATCGCCTGCACGTCGGCGTAGAACTGATCGACCAGCGCCGTGACCGGCAGGCTCGCGCCGTTGCGCGACGCCTCGGCCAGCACGATGCCGAGGTCCTTGCGCATCCAGTCGACCGCGAAACCGTGCTCGAACTCCCGATCGAGCATCGTCTCGTAGCGGTTCTCCATCTGCCACGACTGCGCCGCGCCCTTGGAGATCACCTCGACGACCGCTCGCCCGTCGAGCCCGGCGCGCTCGGCGAAGTGCAGACCCTCGGAGAGTCCCTGCACCAGACCGGCGATGCAGATCTGGTTGACCATCTTGGTCAGCTGGCCCGCCCCGCTCTCCCCGAGCAGCCGCACCGAGCGCCCGTAATGTCCCATCAGCGGCTCGGCGCGAGCGAACGGCTCGGCATCGCCCCCGACCATGACCGTCAGCACCCCGTTCTCGGCGCCCGCCTGACCACCCGAGACCGGCGCGTCGAGAAAGGCGAAACCGCGCCCGGCGGCCTGCGCGTGCAGTTCGCGCGCGAGCGCCGAGGATGCCGTGGTGTGATCGACGAACACCGTCCCCTCCCCCATCGCCCCGAACGCGCCTCCCTCGCCGGTCGTGACCGCACGAACGTCGTCGTCGTTGCCGACACAGGCGAACACGACCTCGGCACCGCGAGCCGCCTCCGCCGGCGTATCGTGGGCCGAGCGGGCCCCGCTCCCACCCTCGCCGGCAACCCAGCTCTCGGCCCGCTCGGCGGTACGGTTGAAGACTCTGACATCGAGCCCCGCCTTGGCCAGATGACCCGCCATGGGGTAGCCCATGACGCCGAGACCGATGAATGCAACCGTTGTTGTCATGACGCTTCGGAGTGTATGTCGTAGACGGAGAATATCATCCGCGCGCGCCATCTCCGGCGGCGCACCGGCTTCGCCGAGATGCCGGCGCGCGTCTCGCGAGCGAGGAACCGCTCGGGCGGCTCGCGAGCGTCGCCCCGATCGCGCCTCTGCCACCACCTGGCTGGGTGCACGGACGCATTCTCCAGCAGCGGGTGTTCGCGAGCTCGAGACGACACGACGCCGGGCATCCGTCGGCCGCGTCCGCCAGATCCGGATCGAGCGTCTCGCCGAACCGCAAGCCTGGTGACTATCGAACCTGGCGCTGACGGAGAATCCGCTCGGGGCGATGCCGTTCGCGGAATTCGGCACGCCGCCGTCAGTGTAGTTTGGGTCGGACCACGGGTGACTCGACCCTAGAGCACCTCCTCGGCCGGTCGGTAGTCGAGCGACTGAGCTTCGGCCACCTCGGCCAGGGTCAGGGTGCCGAGGTGGACGTTCAGCCCGCGCAAGAGGTGCGGATCGTCGCCGAGGGCTTGGCGGTAGCCCTTGTCGGCGAGTGTCAGGACGTGGGCGAGCGTTGCGTTGTTCAGCGCGTAGGTCGACGTCTTGGGCACCCCACCGGGCATGTTCGCCACGCAGTAGTGGACGACATCGTCGACGATGTAGGTGGGCTCGGCGTGCGTGGTCGCTCGTGAGGTCTCGCAGCATCCGCCCTGATCGATCGCGACGTCGACGATGACCGACCCCGGCTTCATGCGCCGAACCATGTCGGCGGTGACGAGCTTGGGGGCGGCCGCTCCGGGGATCAGCACCCCACCGATGACGAGATCGGCCTCGAGCACGTGCTTCTCGAGCGCGTCGCGTGTCGAGTAGACGCTGTTCACGCTGCGCCCGAAGTGGCTCCAGAGACGCTCGAGCGTGTCGTTGTCGCGATCGACCACCCAGGTGTCGGCCCCCATGCCCACGGCGATGTGCGTCGCGTGCGTGCCGACCACGCCGCCGCCGATGACGACGACCTTGGCAGGGTCCACCCCGGGCACGCCGCCGAGCAACGTACCGAGACCGCCGTGCGGCTGCTCGAGGCAGTAGGCGCCCGCCTGGATCGCCATGCGCCCGGCGACCTTGGACATCGGCGCGAGCAGCGGCAGGCCGCCGCGCGGCGAGGTCACCGTCTCGTAGGCGATGCAGACCGCCCCGCTCTCGATCAGCTCCTTCGTCTGCGTCGGGTCCGGGGCGAGGTGGAGATAGGTGAACAGCACCTGCCCCTCGCGCAGCATGGCGCGCTCGACCGCCTGCGGCTCCTTGACCTTGACGATCATGTCGGCGGCGGCGAACACATCGGCCACCGCGGGCGCGATCGTCGCACCCGCCTGCTCGTAGTCCTCGTCGGTGGCGCCGATGCCCAGCCCCGCACCCGTCTCGACGAGGCACTCGTGGTCGTGGAGCACGCATTCGCGCACGCTCGAGGGCGTGAGCCCGACCCGGTACTCGTGATTCTTGATCTCTTTCGGTACGCCGATCAACATGTCCGCTCCCCCTGGGCGTTGTGGACGGCGCGATGATGGAGCGCGTCGTGGCGCCGTTCCAGTACCAGAGGGCGCGACGGCATGGTCCACCGGGGAAGGTCAGAGCGTCCCGATCAGCGCCGCGAGCCGTTCGATGCCAGGGGCGATGCGGGCCTCCTCGATCGAGGAGAAGCCGAGCCGGCAGTAGTGCTTGGGACCGTCCGGATCGGCGAAGTAGTGATCACCGGCGTTGACGACGATACCGACCTCGGCCGCGCGCCGCACGAGCTCGCGGGCCCGCACATGCTCCGGCAACCGTACCCAGAACGAGGAGCCGCCGAACGTCGGGGTCAACGACGACAAGGGTGCGTGACTCGACAGAGCCGTGTCCATCGCTCTCCAACGACGCTCGAACGTCTGCTTCAGGCGCAGCAGCGCCGAGTCGTGGTGACCGAGCGCGAGAAAGTGAGCGACGGTGCGCTGGTTGTTGGTCGGTGGGTGACGGTACATCAGCCGTCTGAGCGCGCGCGCTTGGCGGATGAACCCGCGAGGGCCGACCATGAAACCGACACGCAGCCCCGGAGCGAGCGTCTTCGAGAGACTGCCGACGTACAGAACGCGCTGCTCGGTGTCCAGACTCTTCAGAGCCGGGGTGGGCTTGCCGACGAAATTCAGCTCGCTCTCGTAGTCGTCCTCGACGATCGTCACGTCGTGCCGCGCGGCCCGTTCGAGCAGCTCGCGCCGTGCCGCGAGCGGCATCGTCGTCGTCGTGGGGCACTGGTGACTCGGGGTGACGTACACGAGCCGGCAAGCGCTCAGGCGCTCGTCGGTGACCACGCCCTCCTTGCCGACCTCGAACGTGACGCGGTGGGGCGTGAACAGCGAGAACATGTTGCGCGCGTCGGCGTAGCACGGATCCTCGATACCGACGACGGCGGAGCGGTCGAGCAGCAACTGAGCGATCAGGTACAGCGCGTTCTGGGCGCCCGTGGTGATCAGGATCTGGTCGGGCTCGGCCCAGACCCCACGTCGCGGCAGCACCCGTGTGTGAATCTGCTCGATCAGGAGCTCGTCGTCTCGATCGACGCGATCGCGTGCCCAGCGCTCGATCGCGTCGACTCGCAGCGACAACCGGCAGGCCTCGCGCCAGTCGTTGACGGGGAACAGGCGCGGATCGACTTGCCCGTAGATGAACGGGAACTCGCTGCGCTGCCAGTCGGGCGGATGCTCGATGTTGCGTTGCTCGAGCAGATCGACGACGGTGGGAGGGCCGATATCGTTCCCTGACTCGCCGTCCGCCCTCCCGGCCGTCTCCGGTCGCGCGTCGACTCGTCCGTCGAGCATGTCGGGGTTGACGAAGTAGCCGCGTCGCTCGCGCGAGACGAGATAGCGTTCGTCGACGAGATGCTGGTAGGCGAGCACGACGGTATTGCGTGCGACGCCGAGCTCGCGGGCGAGCTCGCGAGAGCTCGGCAGAGCGGTTTGCGGCGGCAAGCGCCCGTCGAGAATCGCCTTGACCAGCGCCTGGCGAAGCTGAGCCTGCAAGCTCTGTCCGGCACACGGGTCGAGCCGGAACAGGCGATGCCACATCGAGTGCCCGTGAGCGCCCGGTCCGCTAGCCATCGGCGTCGCCGAAGAGCTTCCGCGTGTCCAGCAGGTCGAGCTCCGGTTCCTCGGCGGCCTCGGAAAGCCTCGATTCGGCCGGCTCCGGGGGGCCGAGCGCTGTGTCGGCGGGCGAGCGGGCGGCATGCTCGGCCCTGCCGACACGGCGCTTGAGCACCGGCAGGTGGTCGTCGCTGAGAAGCACCGCCGACGGCCGTGGGCGCTCGGCGCCTCGTGCGCGGCCGGTACGCTCGCCCGCGAGATCGCGCTGCGTACGAGTGGAGCGCCCTTTCAGATCGAGTAGCTCGGCTTCGAGCGACCCGAGTCGGCGCTCCTGCTCGCGGGCGTGCGCGGCGAGCGCGTCGTGACGGACGATCGCCTGCTCGGCCCGCGCCTGCTCGCGCGCCGTTCGTTGCCGCTCTCGCTCGGCATCCTCTCGCAGCTCTCGAAGGGTTCGAACGTGGCGCGAGACGAGGCGCAGGTGCCAGAGACACGCCCCGATGCCCGCACCGAGCAGCGTCGCGGCGAGCAGGCAGAACAACGTCAGCAACGGCGTCGGTAGCAACGGAGTCACCGGTCTTCGTCCTCTACTTGCACTTTGACACGATGTTCTCCGAACGGCAAATCACGGCCGTCGCCGGTCCCGACCGCGAGACGTTCCGGTTCGATCCCCCTGGAGACGAGATACTCGAGGATACGCTTGCCGCGTTCGCCGGCGAGACGTCGATCGGAGAGCGCGTCGCCCGTCTCGCGCGCGTGCACGACGATCTCGAGACGCGTGTCGGGGTAGAGAATGAGAATCTCGAAGGCCCGCTCGAGCGGATCGCTCGCCGAACCGGCGGGCTCGCTGCCGAAGCGCTCGAACCTGACCGACTCGAGCAATCGCGCGAGCGTGACGAGCTCGTCGCGCCGACGCACCTCGAAGGCCGATTCCACCGCCGCGGTGGCAGCCGCGGAGCTCTCCACCGGCTCGGCCGAGGGCGTCGGCGCATCGTCCGTATCCGGCTCCGTCGCTCGGACGGGCACGGCGCTCTCCCGTTCGGCCCGGCGCACGCCATCGTCTCGGTCCCCGCCACCCTCGGCGCGCCCGTCCGCGACACCGCTCTCACCGACACTTCCTCCGGGCATCTCCCCACCTCCGAGCACCTCCTCGGCGGCGCTCCCCGCGGCACGCTCCCCCTCTGCGGCGGCCATCTCGTCGGCGCCACCGGAGCTGTCGTCCCCGCCTCCAACGACCTGTTCGTCGACGACACCGGCGCCGAGGGATTCGCCCTCCGCGTCACGGCTGGCGGCGGGGCGAGCCTCCGCGGCCGAGGCGTCCCGCGCGTCGCCACTGCCGTCATCGACGACATCCGCTCGCGTCGCCACGCTCCGGGCCGGAGAGGCGGCGGTGGAGGGCAGGGAGCCACTCGCCGCGACCCGCGGCACCGGCTTCTCGAACGCGTCGTCCCCGGTATCGCTCGAAAACCCCGGTCCGTACCGCAGCACTCCGACCAGGAGCGCCAGCCAGAGCGCGACGAAGACGACCAGCAGGACGCGCGCGCGCGAGATACCGGCGGCGGTCTCTGGCGAAGTCTCGGGTCGCGACATACGTCTCGTCGGGGAACGGCGGGCGGGCTCACCACCGTCGCCTCACGCTCCGGTGAGCAGCTCAGTCTGCCGTCCGAGGGCGTCGGAGACAACCGTCACGTCGGACTCGTCGCGGGCTCCGAGCGTCCGTTCCGGGAATCGGCACATGGCTCGGCTCGAGCGGCCGAGGGGCTCGCCCGGCCCGAAACGCTCAGCGCCCGGCGAGTCGCGCGAGCACCTCGGCGTGCAGCTCGTCCGAGCCGCAGGCGACGACCCGGCCACCACCGGCCGCGCTCCGGCCTCGCCAATCGCTGACGACACCGCCCGCACCGCGCACGATCGGGATCAGTGCCTGGATGTCCCAAGGCTGCAGATCGGCCTCGATGACGACATCGACATGGCCGGCGGCGAGCTGCGCGTACGCGTAGCAGTCCCCCCCGTATCGCACCAGCCGCGCTCGTTCCGCCACCCGTCCGAACGCCTCGCGCTCCTCCTCGTCGGTGAACATCGCCGGTGTCGTGCAGCACAGCGACGCTTCGGCGAGCGTTCGCCCGGTGCGCGTGCCGAGCCGTCGCACCGATCCCTCGACGTACAGCACGGCACCGTCGGGGCCACCGACGTAGCGCTCGCCGAGAATGGGCTGATCGAGCAGTCCGAGGGCGACATCGACGCCGTCGTGCAGCGCGATCAGCGTCCCCCAGAGCGGCATGCCGGTGATGAACGCGCGGGTTCCGTCTATCGGATCCACGACCCAGCTCGGACCCGCATCGGACGCATCGCCGGCGTCCGCGGACGACTCCTCGCCCCGAAAGGCGATCTCCGGGGCCGCCCGTAGCAGCCGCTCACGGATCAGCGCCTCGGCATCGCGATCGGCATCGGTCACCGGATCGAAGGCATCGCCCGGCCCCTTGTCATCGACGACGAGCGGCGCACGGAAGCGCGAGCGGGTGACGTGACGGGCCTTGTCCGCCGCGTCGTGCATCGCCTCGAGCAGTCTCGCGAGGCGAGCGGTATCGAACGGCGGAGCGGGAGAGGAGGAAGGCATGGATCGGGACCGGTCGCGACGACGCCATCGCCGTCGGCGAAGTGTAGTACCTCGCCTGTCCGGCACGCTCACGATCGACTCGGACGCGTTCGGCGCCGATACCTGCCTGCGCGCACGTGCGCACCCACGCACGCGCACCCACGCACGGACGCGCACTTATGCGCAATGTGCGCCAGCGTCGGCGCCACCGAACGCGTCCTGCGGAGAACGATCGGCGATACCGGTGTCGCAGCGCCGGCAGAGGCGGATTCGCCTTCCTATACTCCGCGCCCGAACCGGGCGATGTGCAGACCGCCGCCCCTGGCTGACGAACTCCGGAGTGATTCGTTGAAGATGTCCGAGAACGCCTGGCCGAGCCTCGGCCGGCAGAGCACCGGAACGCGAAGGGAAACTCGACTCGGCTCGCTGCTCTGCACGCTGCCGCTGATCGCCGGCTGCGCCGCCCAGATCGACTTCAAGCGCGTGGCCTACGAGGCGCTCCGCCGCGAGGACTGCCGCCGCAACCAGCTCGACGAGTTCTGCGAGCGTACTTTCGCCAACGAGTACGCCGAGTACGAGCGCCTGCGTCGGCACTTCGTGCAGAACGGCGGCGAGCGGCGACAGCGGCCCGCCGTGACGGGCGACGCACGATGACACCCGCCGCGCTGGCCAGGGTCGTCGCCCACCGCGGCGCCTCGGGCGAGGCGCCGGAGAACACGCTCGGCGCGATCCGCCTCGCCGCCGAACAAGGAGCGCGCTGCGTCGAGATCGATGTCTCGATCAGCCGCGACGATGTTCCCTACGTGCACCACGACGCTACTCTCGAGCGCTGCACCGACGGCATCGGCGCACTCGTCGAGCACGATGCCGCGACCCTGGATTCGCTCCTCGCAGACCAGCGCTGGACCCGATCGAACGATGCGCCGCGCGAGCCGCTGCCGCGCCTCGAGGCCGTCGTCGAGCTGTGCATCGAGCACGAGCTCGGGCTGAACCTCGAGATCAAGCCGGTGGGCGGCCTCGAGCGGCGTACCGCCCGCGCCATCTGTCCGCTGATCGAACGCCGCTGGCCGTCGGCGCTACCGTTCGTGTTCTCCAGCTTCGTGCCGGCGGCGCTCGACGCGACGCGCGAGCGATTGCCCGAGGCGGCCCGTGCGCTGCTCGTCGGGACGGTACCGAAGGACTGGCGGGCGCGGCTCGAGCGTCACGGCTGCCGCAACCTGCACTGCGCCGGCACACGTCTGACGCCCGACGCGGCCGCCGCCGTGCGGGACGCGGGTGCGGGCCTCTACTGCTACACGGTCAACGACGCCGCTCTCGCACGCACGCTGCTGAAGATCGGTGCGCACGGCGTCTTCACCGATCACCCCGGACGGATGCTCGCGGCGCTGGCCGCCCCGGAAGGGAGTCCAGAGGCGCTCTGGTGCGCGAACGAGGCGCCGCCCGCCTGAACACGTTCCCGGGCAACAGCCCCGGCTGGTCTCGCCGCACCGCGCGCAGGATGCCGGGCCAGACCCTTTGCCAGCAGCAGCCGTGGGAAAACGTCGGGAAGATGACACCGGTCGTGCGGGTACCGGTGCCGATGAAGGGTTTGACGAGCGCGGGCGGCACGACCCGGTCGGCGCCGCCGACGAGATGCCACTGACCTACCCTCTCGCCGAGAGCCGGCTCTTCGGCGGGGTTGATCGATTCGCGGAGCGGCGTGTAGCCGTGGTGCCGCGTCCAGGCGTCCGGATCGAGATTGCCCGCCACCGTCACGACATCGAGCGTGTCCGGCAAACGCGCGGCGAGAAGCATCGCGAGCGTGCCCCCGCCGCTGTGCCCGAACAGCCTGAGCGCCTCGAAGCCGTGACGCTCGGCGAGCGCGCGGATCGCCTCCGCCATGCTCTCGACCACGGCATCGGAGTAGCGTGCCGATGTCCAGAGCGTGTCGTCGCAGCTCGCCTCGAGCGACGTACCGTTGTAGCAGGGACGACCGACGTAGACGGCCGGAGTCCTGTCGAGCGCCATGAGCCCGAGCATCAGCGGGTGGCGAGGGGTCGGATCGGGCATGACGATGACCTTGTACAGCCACGGCGTGCCGTCGCCCTCGAGATAGACGTGCAGCGCCGCCTGTCCCGTATCGGCGGAGAGATCCCGCGAGGGCTCGCTCCGGGTGCGGGTGCGTCCCCGAATCCGCGCCTTCTCTCGCAACGCCCCGTTCTCGAACGCCGTCAGCTCGAAACCGCCGGCGACAAGGGTGCGCCGCTCGAACCCCCGCTCCTCGGCGAAGGCTCTCAGTCGGGTCGTCGGGCTCGCGCAGGCGACGAGAACGACCGCGCAGAGCAGCACCGGAAGAAGGCGGGCGGTGCCGTGGGCGAAGGCACTGCGGGCGAGAGCTTTGCTCGGAGGCGGCATGGCGGACGCCGCGCGAAGGCGAAGTGGCGTCCCCTAGGGGACTCGAACCCCTGTTACCGCCGTGAAAGGGCGGTGTCCTAGGCCACTAGACGAAGGGGACGTGACGTTGCTGCTACTACGCAGCTACTGCGCTGCTACTGCGCTGCTATTGCCCGAACGGGCTCGCCGGAGAGGCCCGGCGCCTTCGAGCGGCGAAGTATAACCCAAAGATTTTCCCCTGTGCGCGCTAACGCGCACGTGCGCTCCGGTCGGTGCGTGCGGTCCGCACACGCGAGCCGCGACGCCTTCGAAACCCGCTCATCGTCGCGTCGCGATCACTCGTGTCCGCCTCCTCAGGCGGCGCTGGGATCGTCGGTCTCCGGAGCATCCGGTGCGGCGAGGGCGAACACCTGGTCGCGGCCTCGCTGGCGTGCCTCGGCCAGCGCTCGGTCCGCCCGCGCGAGCAGGCTCTCGGCGGTATCGGTGCCACCCGTCGCCGTCACCCCTACGCTGGTCCCGAGCACGAACTGAACGTTCTCGTGGCTCACGCAGCGACCGACTTCGCGACCGAGCCGCGCGGCGAGCGCGAGCGCACCCTCGAGCGATGTGTCCCCGAGCACGATGCAGAACACGTCGTCGTCGGTACGGAAGATCAGATCGCTGCCGCGCAGCCGGGCCTTCAACGCACCGGCCACCGCATGCCAGGCTTGCAGTCCTACCTCGCTCCCGTGGTGCTCGCCGATCGCCTCGAGCTGATCGACCGCGATACGCATCACCGCAAGCGAGCGGTCGACGCGCCGTGCGAGCCGGAGCTCGCGCGGGAGCTGCAGCTCGAGCGCGTGGGCGTTGCCGAGCCCGGTGATCGGATCGGTCATCGTCCGGAGCAGCGCCGCGTGGTGCTCCAGCGCGTTGTCCAGCGGATAGACCAGGCTCTCGACGAGACGCTCGGCGTCGCGTTCCTCGCGTGCGCTGAACGCCTGGGCGCGCATCAGGATCACCTCCCCGAGGCTGCGCTCTCCGAGCTTGAGCTCGAAGTGCTGCATGTGTGGCCGTACGACCCCGAGGTGCACGTCCGCGCCCCGGTCCGCCGCTCGGTAGCGCACGCCGTCGAAGGCGACGAACGCCTGCCCCTCGCTCAGTAGACACTCGAACAGAAGCTCGAGATCGAGCTTTCGGTGCAGGAGCGCATGGAACTCGAGGTGGCGAAGCTGCACGTCGAGCCGCTGCTGCCGAACTTCGGAGAGCGAGGTGACGACGGTGGGCGCGGGACGGGGGGCGGACATGGCGTGAGCTCGCGACGGCTATTCCGACCTAGTGTTGCAAGCGGCGGACCAAAGACCCGATCGACGCCACGGCGAACGCAGGGCCTCTCAGGTGCCGCTCATCCCGTTGAGCCACAGCACCACGCCCACAGCGGCGACCGTGACGCCGAGCAGCGACCAGGTCAGCAGATGCTGTGGAGGCGCGCTCTCGGGCGGGCGTCGGCGCCATTCCTCGGCCAGCCGCGAGCTCATGCTCTCGCCGCTGCGACGCTCGACGGCCACCGATCGCGACGCGTAGCGCTCCTCGACGCTCGCACGAGCCTCGAGAAAGCGCTCCCAACCGCCGTCGCCGTCGAGATCGAGCAACTCCTCGGGGACCAGCTCCGGCACTTGGGTAACCGGCTCCCAGAGCTCCCCGTCGCGACTCACCCGATCGGTGTTGCGCACCCGCCCGAGGAGTAGAAACCGCCCGACCTCGGTCGGGGAGAAGGGTCCCAGCACGCGCGCGCCCTTCTGTACGTACCAGCTTGCCTCTTCACTCACCGTCAGTCTCGCCATGCTCAACGTTGCGTCCAGTCGGAAAGACGGCTCTTCAGCCGCGTCAGCGCCTGACCATGGATCTGGCAGACGCGCGATTCGCTGACACCGAGAATGTCGCCGATCTCCCGAAGGTTCAGGTCCTCGTCGTAGTACAGCGACATCACCAGGCTTTCGCGCTCGGGCAAGTGGGCGATGCAATCGGCGAGCGCGGAGCGGAAAGACTGGTACTCCACCTGCTCGCTCGGCGTCGCCTCGGAGCTCTGCGGCAGCGTCAGCGTCTCTCCGGTGTGCTCGTCCGGCTGATCGAAACTGAAGACGTGCGCCGCCGAGCTCTCGGTGAGAATCGTGTGATAGGCGCGAAGATCGACCCCGAGCCGCTCGGCGACCTCTTGTGCCTTGGCCTCGCGCCCCCCCTGCTGCTCCATCTCCCGGAGCACTTCGGCCGCCTCTCGGGACTTGCGGTGCACCGAGCGCGGCGTCCAGTCCGAGCGGCGAATCTCGTCGAGCATCGCCCCGCGCACACGAATGCCCGCGTAGGTCTCGAAACTCGCCCCCTGCGAGGGATCGTAGTGGCGAGCCGCCTCGAGCAGGCCGATCATGCCCGCCTGGATCAGATCCTCCGCTTGCACGCTCGGCGGCAGACGGTTCATCAGGTGAAACGCGATGCGCTTGACCAGATTCGCGTTGGCGGCGACGAGCCCGTCCGGATCGACGGTCTCCACCTCGTTGTACATCGCGTGTGCGTTCATGTGAGACGTTCTCTCAGCTTTTGGTCGCGGCGGCACGCACGAGTCGCTCGACGAAGAATTCGATATGCCCGCAGGGCTCCACGGGGCGAGGCCAGCGCTCGACGCGGGTGGCCAGCTTTCTGAAGGCGAGCGCAGCCGGGGAACGGGGAAAGGCTTCGGTCACCGGTCGCTGCCGCCGTACCGCCTCCGACAACTGCGAATCGAGCGGGATAGACCCACAGAAGTCGAGCAACACGTCCAGATCGCGCTCCGTATGCCGGGCGATCGCCGCGTACATATCGAGCCCGTGGCGGGAGAACTCGGTACGGTTGGCCACTATCCGGAAGCGTCGTACCCGGCAGCGCTCGTGGAGCACGCGAATCGTCGAGCAAGCGTCTTGCATCGCCGTCGGCTCGTCGCAGACCACGATCAGCACCTCTCGCACCGCCTGGGACAGAGCGATCATTCCCTCCGACAGCCCCGAGGCAAGGTCGACGAGCAGCGTGTCGGCCGACGTCGAGAGGTCGCTGAAAAGCCCGATCAGCCCCGCATACTCGAGCCGCGACAGCGTCGCCATCTCCGCGGCGCCCGAGGCGCTCGGGATGATGGTCACGCCGCGTGGCCCGCTCAGCATCACCTCGTCGAGACGCCGCTCGCCGCTCAACACGTGCGAGAGATCGTGAACGGGGTTGAGATCGAGCAGGCGGTCGATGTTGCCCAGGGCGAGATCCCCGTCGAGCAGCAGCACCTCGCGACCGGCGGCCCCGAGGGCGGCCGCGAGGTTCACCGCCACGCTCGACTTCCCCGTGCCTCCCTTGCCTCCGGCGACCGCGATCGTCTGGATCGGCACCGGCGAGTCGCCGGTGCCCGTGGCGCCGACGGCTCCGAAGCCGAGATCGAGCACTGCCCCGTTCACGGCGCGCAGCGTCCGGGCATCCGCTGCCCGCATCGATGTTCGCTGGTGGTCACGATCCCTTGATTCTCCGCACGCTCTCGAGACGCTGTCCGGCCCGCAAGATCGCGGTATCGGTCGGTCCGACGTACGTGTGGAGGGGAGCAAGTCTCGAACCACGGAATGCCGCCGCCGTGCCCGCGGCAAAGCTTTCCGAGGTCGAGGGGCGCGAATTGCGGAACGGGCCGCAGTTTCGGCGCAGAGCCTGCCGTGGAGGCATCGACGGTGGCGGTGTCCGATCCATTCGTGCCACTTCGGACGAACGGCCGCGGTAGGCACCCAGGGGATCCGTCCGGCGCCCCCCCGGTCGACCCGATCGGCTCTCTCCCGGGGTCGGCCCGCGGCCGGCCACGCTCGGACCGGGGCCTTTCGGACGGAGCCGTCTCGACGAGCCCCCTGGAGGAGACCACCCGATAGCAGGTACCGCGACGGGCGGCCAACAGCCGCCGCCGCTAGCCGGCCGCTGCCCTCAGGGCGAAGCCGATCGCCGCAAGGAGGACGGTGAGCTCGCCTCGGAGAGGGACGGGCGAGGTGGGTCCGGGGAGGGAGGCCCGATCAGGACACTTCCTCGGGGCGCTGGATGCGGTACTTCCTCATCTTCTCGACGAGGGTCGTGCGACGGATGTTGAGCCGGTTGGCCGCGTGGGCGACGACACCGGAGCATTCGTCGAGCGCCTGCTCGATCAGCGCCACCTCGATATCGGTCAGATGCTGCTTCAGATCGATACCGTCGCGCGGCAGACGCGGGGAATCGTTGAGCACTTGGGCCGGCATGCCGCCGGTCATCGGCAGCGCCGGAGCGGCGCTACTCGCCTCCTCGACCTCGGCCTCCACCCGCGCCCGCCCGTGCGGCGCCATCTTCGGGGGAAGATCGGCCGCATCCACCACACCGTAGGGGTGCAGGATCGTCAGTCGCTCCATCAGATTCGCCAGCTCCCGGACGTTGCCCGGCCAGTCGTAGTTGCACAGCGCCATCAACGCCGCCGGCGTCAATCTCACCGAGGACTTCTTCTCGTGCTCGAGGCGGGTGATCAACTCGTTGACGAGCAGCGGCAGATCCTCGGCACGGCTCGCCAACGGCGGCATCTCGATCGGGAAGACGTTCAGACGATAGTAGAGATCCTCGCGAAAGCGTCCGTCCTCGATCGCCTGCTCGAGGTTCCTGTGGGTCGCCGCGACGATGCGGACATCGCTCTTGATGCTCTTGTTGCTGCCGACTCGCTCGAACGAGCGTTCCTGGATCACTCGAAGAAGCTTCACCTGCATCGCCAGCGGCATGTCTCCGATCTCGTCGAGGAAGATCGTGCCGCCCTCGGCGAGCTCGAAACGTCCCTCGCGGGCGCTGGCCGCTCCCGTGAACGCCCCCTTCTCGTGGCCGAACAGCTCGCTCTCGAGCAGCTCCCCGGGAATCGCCCCGCAGTTGATCGGCACGAACGGCTTGCTGCGGCGATTCGAGTAGTAGTGAATGTTGCGCGCGACGACTTCCTTGCCGGTGCCCGACTCCCCCAGGATCAACACCGTGGCTTCGGTCGGGGCGACCTGATCGATCATCTTGCGCACCCGCACGACCGAGCGGCTATTGCCGACGAGACTCCTGAACAGCTCGGGATTCTGAGTGCCCTCTCGCGCCGGTCGCGTGTTGGCCGTGCCGCGCACCTCGGCCTTGTGCAAGAGATCGGAGAGTTCGGCGTACCGGATCTCGTTCTTGAGCACACCGACGAAAGTCTCGTCGAGCTCCTTCTTCTGCAGATCGGCAGGCTGACCGCCGAGCAGGAGCACGAGCGGGGGACAGCTCCCGCGGCTCGCCTTGAGCTCTGCCGCCCACTCGGTGATGCCGTGGAAGTTCGCCACGAGAATCGCCTCGTAGCTCTCGAGGTCTCCGAGACTGTCGAGCAAGGCCGGCGAGCTGAGCACCTTCGGCTCGTGATCGATGAACTCAAGCTGGTGGGAGAGGCGCTGCGCTCTGTCGGCATCCTGATCGACGATCAGGATCTTGCGCACTTCTTTGCGTGTGCTCATCGGTAACGGTCTCCACCCAGCTGACGCATTGCAGGTTGGTCGTGTTCGGAAAGCATAGAAGAGACCCGCGTCAAGACAAACTTTTGACGAGTCGAACTGGACAAGCGATTCATACATGGACACTATGCAATGTCTACTAGTCCCGTCCGAATCGGACTCCAGCGGCAAACCGGTGCTCTCGTGGCCATTGTTTCGTGATCCGGACGGCTGTAACGCTCGGCACGCGTTACATTTGACCGGAGGGGCGCCGATCCACATGCTGTCCGGCCGGGTACCGGACAAGTCACGATGACCACAACAACTAGAAGCATCCCGCACATCGCGCCGATCCGGTCGAGGTGTCGAGGATGACGTCGATGTACCCTTACGAGGATCCAGACCCATGCCTCCAGCCGACAGCGTGCCGAGCGCGACCGTGACCGATCTGGCCACGGCACGACGCACCCGAACACGCGCTACGGATGCCACCCCCTCCCCCGCCGCGAAACCCGTAGGACGTCGTCCTGCCAATCGCCGCTTCGACGCCGAGAAGGTGGCGCGACTGAAAGCGGCGATCGCCGAGGGGCGCTACAAGATCGACCCGGGACGCGTCGCCGACCGTTTCATCGAGCACGAACGTAACAGCTGACCTCTCCGGTCCCGGCTGGACGAGCGGTGCTCTCCCATGCCGGAGTGCTCCGGTCACGTCGCGCTTCGATTCGGCGACCGGCGCCGCTCTCCGCTCCGAGCGCCGGATAGGAAGACCTCGCTCGGAGACCGGAAGACGGCGACAGCCCGGGCTCGGCTGCCGCCGTACTCGTTACTCCTCGCCTCCCACTTCGGTGTCGGAGCCCACGGGCGCGTTCGAGAGCGCACCTTCGACGCTCCGACGGGAAGCCCGCCGTTCGAGCGAGCGGTCGGGGTATGCCGCCGGCCGAGGCGGCGAGAGGACTCGTTCCTACGAGGCCAGTGCCTGCGGTCGCATGTCCTTCGGGTCGATTCCCGCCACCTCGTTCGGCGCCGTCATCGCGTCGCGGCGGAAGGGCTCGCCGAGCTCCTGGTTCAGCACCACCTCCACGAAGGTCGTGACGCCGTCGCTCATCTGAGCTTCCACCGCCGTCTCCAACGCTTCGGTCAGCTCCTCCATCGTGCGTACCTGAACCCCCTTGAGCGCACACGCTTCGGCGATCTTCGCGTACTCCACGCCGAGGTTGAGCTCGGTACCGACGAAGTTGTCCTGATACCAGAGCGTCGTGTTGCGCTTCTCCGCGCCCCACTGGTAGTTGCGGAAGACGACCATCGTTATCGCCGGCCAGTCGCCGCGGCCACAGGCGGTCATCTCGTTCATCGAGATGCCGAAGGCGCCGTCGCCGGCGAAGCCGACCACGGGTAGGTCAGGGCGTCCGATCTTCGCTCCGAGGATGGCCGGGAAGCCGTAGCCGCAAGGCCCGAAGAGACCTGGCGCGAGGTAGCGGCGCCCCTCCTCGAACGACGGATAGGCGTTGCCGATCGCGCAGTTGTTGCCGATGTCGCTGGAGATGATGGCCTCCTTGGGCAGCGCATCCATGATCGCCCGCCACGCCTCGCGCGGGGACATCCGATCGGGCTCGCGCTCGCGTGCGCGCTGATTCCAGGTGATGCCCTCGTCGTTGTCCTCTTCGTGGTCCATCGAGGCCAGCTCCTGAGCCCAGCGGGCCTTGGTCTGGCGAATCTCCTCCACGCGCGCCTCGCGGGCGGCATCGCCCGCCCCCTCTCCGAGCTGCTCGAGCAGTTGCTCGGCGACGCGCTTGGCATCCCCCTGGATCGCGACGGCGACCTTTTTGGTCAGCCCGATACGGTCGGCGTTGATGTCTACCTGGATGAGCTTCGCCTCCTTCGGCCAGTAGTCCATGCCGTAGCCGGGAAGCGTCGAGAAGGGGTTCAGACGGTTCCCGAGGGCGAGCACGACATCGGCCTTGGCGATCAGCTCCATCGCCGCCTTCGAGCCGTTGTAGCCGAGCGGGCCGACGGCCAGAGGGTGGGAGCCGGGAAAGGCATCGTTGTGCTGGTAGTTGCAGGCGACCGGGGCGCCGAGACGCTCGGCGAGCTTCGCCGAGGCGCCGATGGCGCCGCTCAACACGACCCCGGCCCCGTTCAGGATGACCGGGAACTTAGCCTCGGAGAGGAGCTTGGCAGCCTCGGTGATCGCCTCCTCGCCGCCGCGTGGGCGCTCGAGACGCACGAACTGCGGCAGCTCGATGTCGACGACCTTCGTCCAGTAGTCACGCGGGATGTTGATCTGCGCGGGAGCCGAGCCACGAAACGCCTTCTCGATGACGCGGTTGAGGACCTCCGCCATGCGCGCGGGATCACGTACCTCCTCCTGGTAGCAGACCATGTCCTCGAACAGCTTCATCTGCTCGATCTCCTGGAAGCCGCCCTGGCCGATCGTGCGGTTGGCCGCCTGCGGCGTGACGAGCAGGAGCGGCGTGTGATTCCAGTAGGCGGTCTTGACCGGGGTGACGAAGTTCGTGATACCCGGACCGTTCTGAGCGATGGCCATCGACATCTTGCCGGTGGCGCGGGTGTAGCCGTCGGCCATCATGCCGGCGTTGCACTCGTGGGCACAGTCCCAGAACTTGATGCCGGCGGCGGGGAAGAGGTTCGAGATCGGCATCATCGCCGAGCCGATGATGCCGAAAGCGTGCTCGATGCCGTGCATCTGGAGCACTTTGACGAAGGCCTCCTCGGTGGTCATTTTCATGAATGCTGTCTCTCTCGGGTGGAATCGGGCCGGATCGGGCGACGGGCTCGTGTCTCGTCGCGGCTGGCCGCGACTGGCCGCGCCAGCCGCTGATCGCAGCATATAACGGGGCACGGTGTCTCGTTTACCGCCACGAGCGCGTGACGGATTGCGCCAGATCGGTGGCTTCACTCACGGGTGTCCGGTCAGGGCGCTCCGGTACGTGTCGTCGGTACGCTCTCTCGGGAGACCCTACGCGGCCCACCGCCTCGTGTCTCCCGAGCCGAACGCCGAGCGGCAGCCACTCCCTGTCCGCGGACATCCGCGCGACCGATCCCTCGAGATCGCCGGGCCGAAAACGCGAAAGGCCGGCCGATCTTCCGATCGGTCGGCCCTTCTCCCGCTAGATCGACGCATCCGCCATCGCGAGCACGTCTCGATCACGGCGGATCGTCAGAGACACGAGCTCGTCCGCCACGACGTGCCCATCCGGTGTGGACGAACCCGCAGCCCCTTACCGCGGGGCTGCGGGGCGACTCAGTGGCACTCCGACGACCCGGGAGAATCGGATCACGCGACGAACTCAGGCCGCGTCGTCCGAGCTCTCCGCCGTGCCGTTCTCGATCGCCGGCTGAGCGGTACCGACCGGGATCCGTCGAGGCTTCATCGCCTCGGGAATCTCCCTGACGAGCGAGATCTTCAGCAGGCCCTTGTCCAACTCGGCGTTGACCACCTCGACGTGATCGGCGAGGTTGAACTTGCGCTCGAAGGAGCGGGTGGCGATGCCGCGGTGCAGGTAACGCGAGTCCTTGCTCTGGTCCTCGCGACGACCGCGCACGCTGAGCACGCCCTTCTCGACCTGCACGTCGATGTCGCTCTCCTGGAATCCGGCGACCGCGAGCGTGATCGCGTAGCGGTTCTCGCCGACGAGCTCGATGTCGTACGGGGGGTAGCCGGCCGTCTGCCGCTCGGTGCTCAGAGCCGCATCCAGCAGCGAGCCGAAGCGGTCGAAACCGACGGTGTTGGCGTACAGAGGGGTCAGATCCACTTTCATGTCTATTCTCCGAAATTGAAGCAATAAAGGTTTCGGGTCCGGACTCTCGAGGAGACATCCGGCCCGGGGAGATAGTGCGGTCCGAGCGGGTCGTTTCAAGGCCTGGAAGACGCCGGATCGCGAGCGTTCGGCACCCGGACCGAAGCCGGCCCGCGACGCGCATCGACCCCGTGCCGAGCGCCGCGTGCGCGACCGCCACCGTGCCTGATACCGTACCCACCGATGATCCTCTTCCTCCTCCCCAAGCGGGTCGCGTTCCCGTCCGATCCGGTCCGCGAGGGAAGCGGGCGCGCGAACGGGCCGGACGGGAACGTTCCGTGAGCGCACCTACCGGCCACCGGAGCCGTCATGCCCGTTGACAGCCACGTTGACAGCGTTGTCCCCCTGCTCGGCTATTCGGATCGTCTGTCGGCGCGGCCCGGTGAGACGATCTCCTTCAAGGTCTCCTCGATCGCGTCCACACCCTTCGACGCGAGGCTGACGCGCTCAATCTCGGCCGATCCGAACCCTGCCGGTCCGGGCCTCGTCGAAGAGGAGGTCGAGCGGTTCTTCCCCAGGTGCTCGTTCCCCTCCCGTCACCAGCCGTTCTTCCCCGGCTCCTACGCGCTCAGCGAGAAGGCGCTGGAGCTGTCCTCGGCGGACGGCTTCGTCATCGGTGCGACGGTGTTTCCCACGCTCGCGAAACGAAGCGCACAGACCATCCTGAGCATCGCGGGGTTCGCGCTCTTCATCGACGGCGACGGCGCCGCCGCGGTACGGTTCGGCGACTCCCTGGTCAGCGCGCCGGAGCCGCTGACGCTGCGTCGCTGGTATCGGCTGGAGGCGATCTACGATCCGCTGGGCAAGCGCCTGCGCCTGCGTCGCTCGCCGCTCCCCGGCCCGCGACACGAGCCCATCGAGACATCCACCGAGGTCGATGCGCCGGCGGACACCATCGTCGGACACGTCGCGATCGCCGCCCGTCTGAGCGACGAGGGTGCGAGCGAGCACTACAACGGCAAGATCGAGCGACCGGCGATCCACCGCGGCACGCGCGCTCTCGAGGAGAACCGGATCGCCGAATGGGATCTGGCGAAGGACACCTCGACGATTCTCGTGCGCGACCTCGGTCCGCGGGCGCTGGACGCGAGGCTCGTCAACTTCCCGACCCGCGCCGTGACCGGCTCGCGGTGGGACGCGAGCGAGATCTGCTGGCGGCACGCGCCCGAACACTACGCCGCCATCCACTTCCACGACGACGACATCTACGATTTCGGCTGGGAGGACGACTTCGCCTTCACCGTCCCCGACGACATGCCCTCGGGCGTGTACGTGATGCGCATCCGCTGCGGTCCGCACGAGGACGCGATGCCCTTCTACGTCTGCCCGCCCCGCGGGACGGCGCGCGCCCGGACCTGCCTGCTCGTCCCGACCTTCACCTACGTGGTCTACGGCAACCATGCCCGACCCGATTTCGAGCCCTCGTGGAAAGCGCGGATCGAGAGCTGGAACGCCTACCCGTACAACCCCGCCGAATACCGTCACTACGGCCTCTCCACCTACAACGTCCACTCGGACGGGTCGGGGATCTGCCACGCCTCCCACCGCCGACCGCTGTTCAACCTCCGACCCGGCTACCTGACCTTCGGCAAGGGAGAGGGCTCGGGTCTGAGGCACTTCCAGGCCGACAGCCATCTGATCGCGTGGCTGCACGCGAAGGCGATCGAGCACGACCTGATCACCGACCACGAGCTGCACGCCGAAGGCCTGTCGGCGCTCGAGGCGTACGACACGCTACTGACCACCACGCATCCGGAATACCACACCACCGAGACCCTCGATGCCCTCGAGCGCTTCCGCGACGGCGGCGGACACCTCCTCTACCTCGGCGGCAACGGCTTCTACTGGCGCGTGGCACGCCACCGACAGGCCGAGGACATGATCGAGATCCGCCGCGCCGAGGACGGCATCCGGGCATGGGCGGCCGAGCCCGGCGAGTACTTCAACGCCTTCGACGGAACCTACGGCGGGCTCTGGCGACGCAGCGGCCGCCCCCCGCAGCGGCTGGTCGGCGTCGGCTTCTCCGCCCAGGGCGAGTTCAACGGCTCGTACTACGAGCGGCAGTGCCACGATCCCGCCTTCGACTGGATCTTCGAGGGCGTCGAGGGAGACGTTCTCGGGAACTTCGGCCTCAGCGGCGGTGGCGCCGCCGGGTTCGAGCTCGATCGCGCGGACCGACACCTGGGCACGCCCGACGACGCGGTGGTGCTCGCCAGCTCCCGGGGTCACGGCGAGGACTTCGTTCTCGTACCCGAGGAGCAGCTCACCCATCTGACCAACCTGCCCGGCGAGCCCACCGCGAGCCTGCTCCGCGCGGACATGGTCTACTTCGAGGTGGCCGGCGGCGGGAGCGTGTTCTCGGTCGGCTCCATCACCTTCTGCGGGAGCCTGCCCTGGAACGGTTTCGACAACGATATCTCGACACTGCTCGAGAACGTCGTGAGGAGGCGTTCGGCTGGCGAGTAGGAAGGGCCGGATCGGCGTCCGTCTGCTTCGGTTCGGATTCGGTTCGGAGGCTCGGTTCCGAGCCTCGGCCCCGAACCGCCCGGCGTCCCCGATGCCGATGACCCGGCCGGAACGCGGGCTCCGGGGTCTCGGAGAGCGGCGCCAGACGGACGGCGCTGGACGGTTTCGAAGGGGAGGGTTGGTGGAGCTACGCTCTACCGCACACCTACTAA
>ENA-ORXM01001888-ORXM01001888.1-marine-metagenome-genome-assembly--contig:-NODE-1888-length-26864-cov-3.683914_pt1 | contig 26864 bp, 23 predicted proteins | sample MGYA00237867_ERZ511480 | MGnify/ENA primary metagenome ERZ511480 (study PRJEB26309, sample SAMN06266103) | marine metagenome | isolation source: Algal blade | place: United Kingdom:Sidmouth, United... | reverse complement strand
TAATTTGATCATAATATAAAATTGATGTTAAAAATAAGGGTACAGAATGGTTTGTGGTGAAAACTGATAAATTGAGCCTGCCTTCAATGTAACTTTCATTCCTAAAATCACACCAATACGCCATACATGAGCAAGTTTTTGGAATATCTAAAAGTGGCACTGCGAAACATTCGTGGTAATTTGTTACGGTCAATACTAACCTGTATCATCATTGCACTTGGCATTTGGGCTCTCGTAGGTATACAATCTTCAATTGCGGTTTTGGGTGATTCTGTTGCCGATTTATTCTCTCCATTTGGTACTAATCAATTTACAATTAGTAACAGGGCGGCCAGTTTTGACTCTTCAGAAGATGTGAAACCAAGACCCGTTATCTCTTACAACGAAGCCAAGCAGTTTAAGCAAAACTATAATTTCCCATCAAAGGTTTCTATCTCATTAGACTATGGCGGTGTTTTAGAACTAAGAGGAAACGGAGAGAAAACAAACCCCAGTTATAGCATCAGCGGTGTAGACGAAAACTACCTTGATCTTAATGATGCAGAAATTGAAACCGGTCGTCGATTTAGTTTAAGTGAAATAGAATCAGGTCAAAATGTTGCCATTATTCCTATGACGCTCAAAGATTTGCTTTTTAAAGGGATGAAAGCGAAAGAAGTTGTTGGCCAACGAATAACGGCCGGCGGTCAACGCTATAGAATTATAGGCATATTAAAAGATAAAGGGCAAGGTTTCGGCGGTACATCAAACTTTATTTTAGTGCCCATTGAAAACGTAAATATTCATTTTGCCACCACTCGCTCAAATTATGGGATAAAGGTTGGTGTGTCAACAAGCGAGGGTATGGAGCCAGGAATGGCAGAGGCCACTGGTATCATGCGATTGGCTCGGGGACTGCGTGTTATTGATGAAGATGATTTTTATATTGATAACCCCGCAGCTGCAGATAAACAATTGCAAGAAATGACGCAAAAAGTGTCTGTTGGGGGTTTAGCAATCGGTTTGGTCACCTTATTTGGTGCTGCCATAGGCTTAATGAATATTCTGTTAGTTTCTGTCACAGAGCGTATTCGTGAAATTGGTATTAGCAAAGCCATTGGCGCCACAGTTGAATCTATTAGGTTGCAATACTTTTTAGAAGGAATTGTGATTAGCCTTTTCGGCGGCTTGCTTGGTATTGTGTTAGGCATTATTTCTGGTTGGCTGCTAGCAAATGCCTTTAAACGAGAATTTATCATTCCTTGGAAATGGATTGGCATTGGTTTGGCCATTTGTATTACAGTCGGTTTGGTGTCTAGCATTTACCCTGCCATAAAAGCGTCAAAATTGAATCCCATCGATGCCCTACGTCATAACTAGACTGCTGAAAAACATGTAACCAGAGGAAGTCTATGCAGTAATACTTTTTGACAGCATTTTTTGTTAACTTTGCACGCTTGTTTATGAGTAGGACACCATACATTTTTTTCGCCCTTATTTCTTTCTGTTTGCTTTTTGCATGCACGTCATCCAAAGAGTTAAATTCTGCCATTGATAATGAAGACCCCGACGATGGTCCGCGTGAGCGATTAGAGTTAGCGAATAAGTATTATGAAGAGGGAGACTTTTTTAAGGCAATACAGCTCTATGAAATTGTGATTCAAGAACGAATTATGGTTGATGATTTGGCTGAGGTTTATTTTCGGTATGCCAATAGTCACTATGCACAATTTGATTATGTGACTGCATCAAGCCTTTTTAATAGTTTTTACATTTCTTATCCTGATAATGTAAATGCCGAAACTGCCTATTTCTACAAGGCAATTTGCACCTATGAGCTAGCGGAGAATGATCCTCGTTTAGATCAATCTACCATGATACAAGCCATGAAAGAATTTCAAGATTATTTGATCACGTATCCCGAAGGTGAATACGCCAATGATTCTGTTGAGATTATTGAAGAAATTAAAAATACAAATGAGCAAAAAGAGCTGAATGTAGGAAAACTCTATTTTAAAATTGGCGAGTATAAAGCTGCTATCGAGGAGTTTGAACGGTTTATTGAAGATTTCCCTACTTCTGGTTTAGTAGAAGAGGCCTATTTTGAGATTTTAAAGGCCAGATTAGAACTAGCTGAAAACAGTGTGGAATCAAAGCAGGTTGAGCGGTTTGAAAAAGTGATAGAAGACTATGGTTATTTCATGGAGAAATACAGTTTCGGCCCATATGCAGCTGATGCAAAAAAAATTAGTGAAGAGGCCACGAAACAATTACAAACATTATAAATAATAATATGAAAGCAATAACGAGCGAAGAAAATCCGTACATCGAAACAAAAGCCTTATCAGATATTGCTGATAAAACAGGTAATTTGTATCAATCAATTGCGGTTGTTTCTGCAAGATCAAAGCAGATGTCAAGAGATCTAAAAGAAGAGCTTACTTCTAAACTAGAAGAATTTGCCTCATCTGTAGATAATCTTGAAGAAGTTCACGAAAATCGTGAGCAGATTGAAATTTCTAAGTATTATGAAAAATTGCCTCATCCGGTAAACCTTGCGTTAAAGGAGTTTATGGACGATGAAACGTTCTACAAATCTTTGTACGTAGAAGAAGGATCAGAAGGTGAAGAAGCTGCAGAATAATTGCTTTCAAATAAAAAAATACTACTTGGCGTGTGCGGCAGTATCGCCGCATACAAAAGTGCTTTCTTAGTACGCTTGCTTGTAAAAGCAGGCGCAGAGGTACGAGTTGTTGTAACTGATGACGCGAAAGATTTTATTTCCCCATTAACACTCGGAACCTTATCAAAAAATCCTGTTCTGTCACAATTTGTTCAAGACCAAAATGCTGGCACATGGACAAATCACGTTGAACTAGGCCTTTGGGCTGATGTGCTTGTGATTGCACCTGCTACAGGTAATACACTTGCCAAAATGACTAATGGCCAGTGTGATAATTTATTAACCGCTACATATTTGAGTGCTCGATGTCCTGTATTCTTTGCGCCGGCCATGGATTTAGATATGTGGGCACATCCGGCAACTCAAAAAAACGTTCAAAAACTTCAATCTTACGGCAATCGTTTAATTTCTGTTGGTGATGGTGAATTAGCTAGTGGTTTAGAAGGTAAGGGCAGAATGGCTGAGCCAGAAGAAATTCTTGAAGAGTTAACTGACTACTTTCAAAAAAAAAAGCCAACAAGTTCATCTGATTACGCTGGAAAAAAAGTTTTGATTACCGCCGGGCCAACTCGTGAAGACATTGACCCAATTCGGTTTATAACAAATCATAGCACAGGAACCATGGGTGTCGAAATTGCCAATGCTTTTGCAGAAGCAGGTGCTCAGGTGTCACTCGTATTAGGTCCAACATCCAAATCATTCCTCTTTCATCATCACGTAGATGTAATTCGGGTGGTGTCAGCAGAAGAGATGTTCAATGCTGTTGATGAGCACTTTTCCGCATCAGATATCACCATTATGGCTGCCGCAGTGTCTGACTATAAACCAACGCTTCAGCATGCAGAAAAGCTCAAGAAAAAAGAAGGCGATCTTCATCTTAACCTCTCTCGCACCGTTGACATTCTCAAGACAATGGGTGAACGAAAAAAACCGCACCAACTATTGATAGGTTTTGCACTAGAAACCCAAAACGAAATTGAAAATGCAAAGAAAAAAGTGGCTTCTAAAAACTTAGACTTCATTATTCTCAACTCACTGCGCGTGCAAGGAGCTGGTTTTAAACACAGCACCAATCAAGTCACCATCATTGATAAGTATAATAATATCACTATTTTTGAGTTGAAGAACAAAGCCGATGTGGCCGTTGATATACTCAATCACATAAAATCATACCCGCATGCACAAGTTGTATAGCATCTTTTTTTTATTGGTATTCCCACTTTTTGGTTCAGCACAAGAGCTGAACTGTGAGGTGAAGGTGACTTTTGAGAATATTCAACAAACCGACCCTTCAGTATTTAGAAATTTAGAGCAAAAAATCAGCGCTTTTTTGAACGAAAGACGGTGGACAAACGATCAGTTTGATCCAGAAGAAAGAATTGACTGTTCTTTTTATCTCAATATATTATCAGAAGTAAGTCAAAATAGATTTAAAGCTCAGGCAGTCATCAAGTCAACAAGACCTGTGTACAACTCCACTTACGAAACGGTTGTGCTTGACGTAATTGATAATGACTTTGAATTTGAGTTTGATCCTTTTACCGTGATTGAATTCAGAAAAAACGAGTTTGTAGATAATTTAAGCTCATCACTATCTTTTTACGCACTTACAATTGTGGCTTTAGATTATGACAGTTTCGCCATGAATAGTGGCAGTCGATACCATAATGAGGCCAATCGTATAGTGCGACAGGCGGCATCATCGCCATTTCCTGGTTGGAATCAATCGAATACGAACAACCGTGGAAATGTAAGCAAATATTGGATTTCGCAAAACCTCACCGAAAACAGGTTCTATAATTTCAAACGTGAATTTTTTAATTATCATAGAAATGTTTTAGACCAACTTTATGATGAACCGCAGCAATCATGGAAGAATATGGAAAGTGTAATCACAAATCTTGAGAAGGTTCATGAGCAGAATAGAAATTTACAGATTATGTACTTATTCTTTGATGCAAAAGGGGAAGAAATAGTGAAAGTAATGGATAAGGCAACACCAGCTCAAAAACGCTCTGTTAGCGAGAAATGCATGGCAATTGACCCCATTAATACCAAAATTTACAGAACACTTACTAAATAATATGCTCACCAGGCTATCGGTTTCGAATTTCGCAATCATCGAAAAAACCGAGCTCTGTTTTTCACCTCAATTTAGTGTTATTACCGGCGAAACAGGCGCAGGCAAATCTATTTTATTAGATGCACTCGCACTTGTGCTAGGCGGAAGAGCTAATTTCTCTACTCAAAGTGAGCAAGACAAAAAAAGTATTGTGGAGGCCTTTTTTCGGCTAGATAAGAGTCACAAGCCTTTTTTTGAGGAACATGATCTTGATTTTGATGAGGAATGCATTTTGAGAAGAGAGTTGCTCCCTTCTGGAAAATCTCGTGCATTCATCAATGATACGCCCGTGAGCAACCAACAATTGCGCATACTCACGGCCCGTTTACTCAACCTGCATTTGCAGCATGAAAGTACACAAATCGCAGACCCAAAATTTCAAAGAATTGTGTTAGACAGTTTTGCTGCGATAGAACAGACTGTTGAAGGCTTCACCGCAAATTATAGAGACTACAAGCGATTAGAAAAAGAAATTCAAGACAAGACAGAAGCTGAGAAAAAGCAACAACAACAACGTGATTTTTTAGAATTCCAATTACATGAGTTAGAAGAGGCTGACCTTAAAGACGGGGAGTTTTCAGTTATAGAATCAGAGCTGAAGACTGCTACCAATGCTGATGAAATCACAACCAAACTTGAACTAATTAACGAAGAATTAGGTGGTGATGAGGGCATTTTAATCAGGCTACAGCCACTTATTCAATCTCTACGACATGTTACAGCACTTAACCCTAAGTTAGACCCAATTTATAAACGATTAGATTCTGTGGCTATTGAACTAGATGATATTGCTAATGAATTATCATCTCAAGACCTTCAGGTTGCTGATGCGGAAGACATTCAACGATTACAAACAAGAATAGATCAATTAAATAAGTTGTTTGCCAAGCATCACGTACCCAACGAAGAAGAATTGCTTGCTGTGAAATTGAATTTTGCCAGCGAACTTGATTCTATTCAAGGTTTACAAGACCAACTCAAACAATTACACGCAGAAATTACAATCCTAGAAGAAAGGTTGGAATTACGAGCAGCTCAGATTCATGAAGCTCGTAAAGCTGCCGCTCCCAAATTAGCTAAACAAATCGAAGTGTTGCTTTCTGAAGTTGGAATGAGTAAGGCCAAATTCAACATAAAGATTACCGAAAGGCAAGCATTAAATGCCTATGGCAAAGATGACATTGAGTTTGAGTTTAGCGCAAATAAGGGTATGCCTGTTCGCTCAATTAAAGACATTGCCTCAGGTGGTGAACTATCTCGGCTCATGCTTGTGTTAACAACAGTTATTGCTGGCAAAAATGATTTGCCTACCCTCATATTTGATGAAATTGACACGGGGATTTCAGGCGAAGTAGCTAAGAAAGTTGGTAATGTTTTACAGGGCTTGGCTCACCATCATCAAATTATTTCGATCACACATTCTCCGCAAGTAGCTGCAAAAGCTGATGCACATTTCAAGATTTCTAAGTTTGAGAAAGCAGGAAAAACCAAGTCTGTGGCCTCAGAATTAAAGCAAGCAGAGCGTGTTGTTGAGCTGGCAGAAATGCTTAGCGGCAAACAACCTAGCCAAACAAGTATAGCCGCCGCAAAGGAGTTAATGATGTAAGCTTCTTTCGGTTAATCTAATCCCTCAAAGCTGAAAATGCTCGTATAATCATCTTGCGTTACAATTAAGTGATCAACAATTCGAATATCCATAGTTTCGCCAGCGGCTATCAGTTTTTTAGTAAGAGAAATATCTGCCTTACTTGGTTTTAAATTGCCTGAGGGATGATTATGTGCAAGAATCATTTTCGTAGCGTTATGCAAAAGGGCGTCTTTAAAAATCAACCTAGAATCTACCACCGTGCCTGCAATACCTCCTTCACTAATCTTCTTTTTTAGAATTAATTTGTTTTGGTTATTTAGATAGAGAACCCAAAATTCTTCCTTTAACAAATCAGCAAGGTGCGGAGATAGAAGCTCATAAGCCGTATGGCTATCTCTTACGAAGGCTTGTTGGGCATTTTTGTTTGCTCTTCTGCGTCTGCCAAGTTCTAATGCTGCTGTGATAGTCACCGCTTTTGCCGGCCCCACCCCAGGATAGGCGGTCATCTCTTTTGGCGATTTTTTTGCCAGTAAATTCAAATCATCTTGATTATCTCTCAGTATGAGTTGCGCAAGTTGAACCGCATTCAAATCTCGTGTGCCCGAGCCAAGTAAAATAGCGAGTAATTCAGCATTACTTAGGGCGGCAGTACCTTTGTTTAGCATTTTCTCACGAGGGCGATCATCAGCAGAAAGGCTTTTGATATTTTGCTTATGATTGTCTTGCATGAGATGAAAATAAAACAAATTTTAACATGTTTACGGGCATCATCGAAGAAATAGCGACTGTAGTAAGTGTTGAGGCGCAACAACAAAATATGAGATATTGGCTAACATGTTCTTTTACAGAGAAGTTGCAAATCGATCAATCTATTGCCCACAACGGAGCCTGCCTAACGGTGGTTGATATAAAAGAAGACCGATACGCCGTTGACGTAATTGCTGAAACACTGCAAAAAACGAATGTAGCAGATTGGAAAATAGGTACGGCTGTCAACTTAGAAAGAAGTGTTACACTGCAGCAACGCTTAGATGGCCACATTGTGCAAGGTCATGTTGATACCACACTTGAATGTACAAATAGAACTGATGAACAGGGTAGTTGGCGGTTTACATTTTCTTATCTCCCCCAAGACCGAAACTTATTCATTCAAAAGGGCAGTGTTTGTATAAATGGCGTGAGTTTGACTATTGCTTCATTAACAGAACAAGAGTTCAGTGTTGCAATTATACCGTACACCTTTGCCCATACTAATTTTTCAAACATCACCCCAGGAACAAGAGTGAATATTGAATTTGATATGATTGGTAAATACGTTAATCGATTGATGTCGGCGCGTTAGACAACGCTTGTCTTAAAAAAACTTTTTGAGGTTCAATTTGGTCGATTATGTGACCCCTCTGGGGTCAACAAGCCGGTCTGAGCAAGGTTGTTAGAAGCATGACATCTCTCGGAGGTGTTGTGTATTAATGGTTGGAATGCTTTACAATAAACTGTTTGCGATAAAGACTTGATTAAACAATTTCATTACTAATGAAATGAAGAATCATTGCATGAATAACAATGCGAACGAGATTGCATGGCAGTAAGGAAAAAATGGATGAAAAAACCACACCAGCGGGGTGGAAAATCAGAGTCATTTTTCATGAAACACATTCGCCAGGCTCCTTAACCATTAGCGATTCTCTAAACTTTGAGAAAGCAACCACGGATACAATTCCTCAGTACTATAAGCCGGATCCCACGAATTGTGGTTTGCATTCGGAAAAATTGTCATTTTCGCATTTCCACCTCTTGCGTTGATTGCTTCAACCATGTCTTCGGTAAGTTTTGGCGGTACAACATCATCTAACGCGCCGTGAAAGGCCCAAATAGGTACACTTCTCAAGAGTCTGGCGTTCCACAAATTTCCACCGCCACAAACCGGTACGGCCGCCGCTATTTCATCTTTCAACGTAGCTGCCAGTTGCCAGGTGCCAAAACCGCCCATACTCAAACCAGTTACGTAAATTTTATTTTCATCAACTTTCAAATCGTTTTTTAGTTGCTCTAATAGCGCAATGAGTTGTGTTTGTTGTTCATGGCTGTCCCAAAAATCATCTGTTGGACACTGCGGAGCAACCACAATAAAGTCATTCATTTTACCTTGTCGAGCCAATTTTGGTGGCCCATGCACGGCAACTTTTTCTATATCGCTTCCACGTTCACCCGCGCCGTGCAAAAACAACAGAAGCGGCCATTCCTCTTTTTCATCATAGTCTTGCGGTAAAAATTGCAAATACGAAATGTTAATGTCTGTGCTCATTTCTGAGTTCAATGTATGAACGGTTTCTAGTTCAGTGTTTGTTTGGGTTAACGTTGACTTGTCTGTACAACTTGCCAGCGAAATAGTTAGAATAAGGAGGAACAAAATTTTCATTTGATGAAGATATGATTTTTCTTAGTAACAGAAAACAGAATCTTACCAATCGTAACCGCTGGGTTCAAACTATTTTTGCAGCGCATGAAAAACGCCAAACGACATTTAATTACCTCTGCCTTGCCATACGCAAATGGCCCATTACACATTGGTCACCTCGCAGGCGCTTATCTAAATGCAGATATTTATGCTCGGTTTTTACGTGGAAGGGGTGAAGATGTAGCTTTCATTTGTGGTAGTGACGAACATGGCGCTGCAATAACAATTCGTGCCAAAAAAGATTTAATTACTCCTCAACAAGTTGTAGATCATTATCACCAACAAATTAAAACTGCATTTGAAGAGTTTGGAATTTCATTCGATATTTATCATCGCACATCCTCAACACTTCACCACGAAACCGCACAAGCTTTTTTTAAAGAACTGAATGACAATAATAAGTTTATTCTTAAAGAAAGTGAACAATTTTTTGACCCTGAGGCACAGCAATTTTTGGCAGACCGTTACATAACTGGAACTTGCCCAAATTGCAGCTATGAAAAGGCCTACGGTGATCAATGCGAAAACTGTGGTACAAGTCTGAGTCCCACAGAATTGATAGACCCGAAATCTACCTTGAGTGATGCTGAATTAGAGCTTCGAAAAACCAGCCATTGGTATTTTCCTTTAAATGAATACGAAGACTGGTTAAGCCAGTGGATTTTGCAAGCCCACAAACAAGATTGGAAGAAAAATGTATTGGGCCAAGTGAAAAGCTGGCTCACCGCTGGTTTGCAACCCAGAGCAATGACGCGCGATTTGGATTGGGGTGTTACTGTGCCTCTTGATGATGCCGATGGCAAGGTTCTCTATGTTTGGTTAGATGCGCCGATTGGCTACATTTCTGCTACAAAAGCTTGGGCCGAAAAAGAGAACAAACGCTGGCAAGATTATTGGCAAAATGATGACACAAGTTTAGTACACTTTATAGGCAAAGACAATATTGTTTTCCATACAATAATATTTCCAAGTGTATTGAAAGCGCATGGCAATTTTATTTTGCCACAGAATGTGCCGGCAAATGAGTTCATGAATCTAGAAGGAGATAAAATTTCTACGTCTAGAAATTGGGCTATTTGGTTACATGAATATTTAGAAGAACTACCCGGTAAACAAGATGAATTACGATATGTTTTGCTCGCCAATATGCCCGAAACCAAAGACAGTGAGTTTACATGGACTGACTTTCAAGCACGAGTGAACAATGAATTAGTGGCAAATTTGGGGAATTTCGTAAATCGCGTGGTTGTGCTCACAAATAAATATTACGGTGGATTATTACAACCACTCAATGCAGATTCACTCACAGCCGAAGACGAAAAAGTCATCATGCAGGTTAAAGAGTATGCGGGAAAAATTGATCAAGAAATTGAGCAGTTTCGGTTTAGAGAAGCATTAGCTGTTTTAATGGATATCTCTAGACTTGGTAACCAATACCTTGCTGAAAGAGAGCCGTGGAAGCTTTATAAAACTGACCCAGAACAAGCCGCAAACGTATTACACGTTGCCCTTCAGATTGTGGCTAATGTTTCTGTTGCAATGCAGCCATTTTTGCCCCATAAAGCCAAAGTGCTGTCTGAGTTGCTAAATTTTGAGGGCGAATGGAATGAAATTGGTTCACTGCCGTTGCAAGCAGCGCATCAAATTGGCAAACCACAGCTTTTGTTTGAAAAGATTGAAGATGAATTGGTAGAAGCCCAAATTAACAAGTTAAAAGAGAACAAAGAAAAAAATAGTATGAGCGAACCAACAGAAAACTTGGCACCAAGTAAAAACAATATTGAGTTTGGTGATTTCACCAAGATTGATCTACGTATTGGAACAATTCTCTCAGCAGAGAAAGTTGAAAAAACGGATAAGCTTTTGGTTTTTACCGTTGACATGGGTAGCGAGAAACGCACCATTATTTCAGGCGTGGCTCAACATTATGACCCAGCGCTTTGCGTTGGTAAGCAGGTGTGTGTTGTTGCCAACCTCGCTCCTAAAACAATGCGCGGTATAGAAAGCCAGGGCATGATTTTATTCGCTGAAGATCCGGAAGGTCGGCTACGTTTTGTGAACCCAGAAGAGGTGATGCAGAACGGCAGTATTGTGGCTTAATATTTTCTTTTACGCTGTGCGAGTTTTTCAAAGTACCGTTGAATACTCCGTTGTGCTTGGTAGTCTCTGCCATCTGCACCTTTTTCTTTGAATTTGTTAGATAACTCAGCATCAATGATACGTGCCTTCACGTTGTCTCTAAATTGGTATTCAAGTACACGGTTTACTTGTTTTTTCACTGTACGCTCATAAATTGGTGTCACAACTTCAACCCGTCTAGAGAGGTTTCTTGTCATCCAATCTGCCGAGCCCATAAACATGAGCTCTTCGCCAGCATGGTGGAATTTAAAAATTCTTGCATGCTCAAGGTAGCGATCAATAATGCTGATAATCTCAATATTTTCACTTTGATTGGGTACACCTGGCACTAAGCAGCAAATGCCACGAACAATCATTCTTATGCGAACACCGGCATTGCTGGCTTCGTAAAGTTTATCAATAATCTCTTGATCTTCAAGCGAGTTTACTTTGATCACAATTTTAGCTTCATTGCCTAGCTTGGCCTGTTCAATTTCATAGTCGATTAAACTGTAAAACTTGTTTCTCATTTGGTGAGGCGCAACCAGCAAATGTTCAAAGTGGGGTAAGTGATCTAGCTGATTTTTGAGCATATTGAAAATCGAAACCACTTCTTCGGCTATTCTTTCATCAGCAGTAATCAAGGCATGATCACAATAAAACTTGGCAGTAATCCTGTTGAAATTTCCAGTTCCAATATATGTATATCTACGCTCTACTTGGTTTTCAATTCTAGTGATCAGTAGCAACTTGCTATGCACTTTGAGTTTTGGCATAGAGTAGATTACCTCAACGCCACTACTTTCCATTTCTTGCGCCCAATCTAAGTTAGACTGTTCATCGAAACGAGCTTTAAGTTCAACAAATGCCGTGACTTTTTTGCCTTTACGAGCGGCTTGTATAAGTAAACGTGCCACTTTAGAACGGTCACTTGTTCTATAAAGCGAAATATCAATTCTAGACACCTTGGAGTCGTTCATTGCTGTCTCTAATAATTCAAGCACATACTCAAACCCCTGATACGGCACGCTGAGTAAGCGATCTTTCGCTTTTATCGCATCGAAAATTGAATCATATTTATCAAAATTTTTATTCCCAACCCGTGGCCAAGGTTTATATTCTAAGTCGGGTGAGAGTGGGTTGGGGAAATTCATGAAGTCAGCCATATTCAAATATCTGCTGCCTACAATCACACTTTCAGGCGCAATGTCAAAATTTTGCACTAAGTATCGAAGCATTTCAATTGGCATCTTTCTATCGAAAATGAACCCGATTGGTGAGCCCGATTCACGCCGCGCCAAACTCGCTTTTATTTTTTCAACCAAATTTCCCGATACTTCATCTTCAATATAAAGTTCAGCATCTCTATTCACCATAAAAGAATGCATGGCCTTAATGTGATAACCAGGAAAAATGTCAGGCAAGAGAAACCGCACAGCGTCATCTAGCATAATGTAATCGAAGGTGCTACCCGATTTGGGGAACTGAATAAATCGTTTAGTTTTCCACGTTGGTATTTCTACAAAGGCATATTGTTTTTCGTTGCTTGTTTTATCAACGAGCTGCAAACCCATGTACAAGGTTTTATTTTTTAAAAAAGAGACAACCTTGCCCTTCGCCAATAAACTTGGCTGTAAAAAAGGTAAAATGTTACTGTAAGAAAACTCACGTAAATATTCTTTCTCTTGCTTTATGAGTCTTTTTTCATCAAGTAGCAAAATTTTATTGCTTTCAAGCTCAGGAATAACCGTTTTATAGAAATATCGATCGAGTTCTGAGTAATGCCCTTCAACAATGGTATAAATTTGCTCCAACAATCCCTTGGGGTATTCAAAATCGTCAGGATCGCCTTTGGCAAGTTCAGAAAGTCTTTTTATCCAAGCAACTCTTACTCGAAAAAATTCATCTAGGTTTGAGTGATAGATTGCTAAGAACTTAATTCTTTCAAAAAGAGGAATGTCATCATTCACCGCTTCTTGCAAAACACGATGATTAAATGCTAGCCAACTAATTTCTCTATTATGGTAGGTGTACCCCGTATCTGTCATTTTACTTTCTTCGCTTTGTGCCTTTTTGGATACTCAAAAAATAGCAATTTACCATCTTTTTTCAAAATGTCTTGCCAGTTTTCAATATCAAATTCAAAAGCGAGAATGCCGGTTGTGGGAACATTATCTATACTAACATTGCCAATTTCATTAGAAAGATTAGTGAGACCTGGGTTATGGCCTACAATGGCAATGCTTTCATGTAAATCAACTTGTTGAGAAATGAGCGTTCTAATTTTGAGAGCCGACGCGTGATATAAATTGTCTTTTTGTTTCAACTCTTTATAATCAATCCCCTCATCACGAATTAACGCCGATGTTGTTGCCAAAGCACGTTTAGCTGTGCTGGTAAGAATTAAATCTATGGTGCCAACCCTTTCAGCTAAAATGTGCGCCATCATTTTTACGTCTTTACTGCCGCGGTTGTTTAGCGGCCTATCAAAATCTTGTAAGTCAGGATTACTCCAACTAGACTTGGCGTGGCGAATGATGAGTAAGGTTTTCATTTTAGCGGAACAAATATAATTAGGCGATTTGCAAAAGTTAATACTTACTTAACATTGTTAAATAGATTTTAACTATTTGTAAGATTTAGATATGTAATGCGAAAAAAATCAACAATGTAGAAAAGCATTTGTTGAAAGGTTAATAATGTGATTGATTGAATTAGGGTTGTACATAAACTTTCTTATAAAACCCAACCCGATAGAACCAAGCTACGTTGAAGAAAGTAAATACACAGTTATGAGTTTACGAATCACTTTTCTCCTTTTTACTATTTTGTTCGCAACATCTTGCCAAACATTACTTGATGAGCCTTGTGTTGAACGATACTACATTTATGAACCTGTTTATCAAGATTTAGAAGCTATTCGAGTTGTTACATATGAAAGTAGCCGTGAAATAGAGCAACCTGGAAAAATATACCTATACGGTCACTATCTTTTTATAAATGAGGTAAATACAGGTATTCATATCATCGATAACTCTAATCAATCAAACCCCGTACAACTTGGGTTCTATAATATTCCGGGGAATAACGATTTAGCAATAAAAGACAATATCTTGTTTGCAGATAACTATTTAGATGTGATGGCAATTGATATTAGCAACATGCAAGAGCCAGAGATTATTGATGTGCAAGAACAAGTTTATGATTATCCATTTCATGTTGATGAAGTATCACAGCAATTTGTTGTTGATTTTCAAGTAAGAGATATGGAATTTGTAGATTGTGAGAATATGAGCATTTTTGAAGACTTCACCAGTTTTAATAGCTCAACCAATTTGAGCGTTGCTTCAAGCACAGGTTATTCAACTTCACCAAATCTTGTGGGTCAGGCAGGCAGTATGGCTCGCTTTGCATTGAAAAATGACTTTCTTTATGTTGTAGATAACACAACACTACATTCTATTGAAACTGCCGACGCTGATAATCTTTCTTTAACAAGTAGTTCAAACCTTGATTGGGGTGTGGAAACAATTTTTCCTTATCAAGATAATTTATTTATTGGCGCAATGACGGGCATGCATATTTTCTCGCTTGCAGACCCTTCTTCGCCCCAGTTTGCATCAACATACACACATTTTGAAGCTTGTGATCCCGTAGTTGTGAAAGATGATATTGCCTACGTAACTGTTCGCTCTGGTACACGTTGCGGTGATAATAGATCAAACCAGTTGATAGAGCTTAATGTAAGCGATATCTATAACCCGATTTTACTTTCAACAATGAGCATGACTAACCCACACGGGCTCGGTTTGTTGGGTGACAACTTATTTATTTGTGAGGCACAAGAAGGCGTACGTGTTTACAATAGAGGGCAGATTGAAGACTATGAAGAAAGCAAGCTTGCAGATATTCTAAATGTACATGCTAGAGATATTATTTTACTATCAAATGAAACGGCAATTATTATGACGGATACGGGCTTTAGTCAATATGATGTCTCAGATCTCAACAATATTTTTGAGCTAAGTAATTTCATGTTATAACCATTGAATAAGACGCTATCAAATAAGGAACTAATACAAGGTTGTATCGATAAGAGTCGATTGCACCAAGAATCTTTATACAGAAAATTCTGCCCGCAGATGATTCGCTTAGGATATCGTTTCACTAAAGACCAAGAATTAATTATTTCATGGGTGAATAATGGATTTTTGAAAGTGTTCAACAAAATTCAAACGCTAAGAGGGCAAGATGGAGAACAACTTGGTGGGTGGATTAGAACAATTGTTTACCGTACCATGATTGATGGTGTGCGTAAAGAGAAAAAGTATTGGAATAACATTTTGGTCGATGAGCTACAGATGCCGAATGTGGCAATTACCCAGCATCACTATTTTGAGTATGATGATATCATCAACATCATAGATCTTATTCCAGAGAAGAGTAAGGCAGTGTTTAATTTGTTTGCGCTGCAAGGCTATAGTCATGAAGAAATTGGCGAGCAACTAAACATTTCAGCAGGCACTTCTAAATGGCATCTACATAGTGCCAGAAAAAAAATACAAGCATTATTACAACAACGACAAATTAGAGAACAGTATGGCTAATGACAACCTAAAATATACAGAGGAAGAATTGGTTGACTTTGGATGGACGCAGATCGAAAATCAGTTACCTAGAAAAAGGAAGAGGCGTGCCATTTGGCTTTGGTTGCCGGCGGCAGCTATTGTGTTGGGTGTGCTCTCAATTTATTACTTTGGTTCTCATGATCAGAACAATGCAAAACAGGTAACAGAGATTAAGTCTGATTCGGAAAACAGTAAAGAATTACCCACTGATTCTTTTGCAATTGAACAGATGCCTTCAACGGTAATTGGGGAATTAGAAAATCAAATTAGAATTGAAGAATCTATCACAGATAAAAATTCTTCAATGCCCAGAAGTGACAATTTGGGGAATTCTATTGACAGACCAAAACAGAATCGCCAAACAAATCCGCATAACCCCTTGAGGGTTGATGTAATGATTGCTGAATTTTCGCAAAGTGAGATCATTATAGATGAAGACCTAACAAATCAAGATAGAATTGAGCAAAATACAAAGAGTTTTATTGTTTCGAATGAAGAAAACCAGGCGCCCAAAAGCGAGAACAATAAAGAAGTAACAAATGCCTCGCCTGACGAAACGCTTATAAAGCCATTAATCGAGGAAAAGGAAACACAAGTGGCTCAACAAACTAAACAACAAGTAAGCGATGCCGCAGCAACTAAAAACGTTGAAGCTGAACGTCGAGTTGTTCTAAAAAAGAAGAAGCCAAAGAAGCGTGTTGAATCGTTCGCTAATCTAAAAGCTAGCACAAATAAATTTGATAATTTGGGCCCATCATTTGGTGCAGGCGCAATTTTGGAGCTTAACAAAAATCAAGAAATTGGTGTTGGCTTGCATACCACATACATGCAAGAAGACTTAAGCTCGTTCACAACTTTGACTCCCATTGGTCAAGCGGTATCTCAAGCTGATGATACATTTTTAACAGTAAATTATGATGCCTTATTAGTAGAGTTTCCAGTCACCTTCAGGCAGCGAATTTCTGAGCGTATTATGTTAGAAGGTGGTGTAGTTGCGCAGTACGCCAACTTTGTAGATTACCTGAGTGAAAACCCGGCTGATAATCAAGAATTTTTGGTACAAGTTTCAAATCGGCCAACAGACAATCTTACCGTTACAGGTCAATTTCAATCTTACCGAATAAATAGTGATTTTGTCGAACAATTTGATCAACTTGCTGTTGGATTTCAAGCAGGTGGGGCTGCGAAACTTTCAAATCGCTTAGAAGTAATTACTAGTGCATCTTTTGCGTATCAAAGTTTTACTGACACACCATTTCTTGATTATAACCCTTCTTTAATACAAATTGGGGCCAATTATTTTTTATCTAATAAAAAGAATTGAAAACATGAAGATTGACATTTCCACTCAACCCATATTTTTTGTACTTGTGATTGTTTGCTTGCTTGGCCTCCCTTTTGGTTGTAACGATGATGATGAAGTGGTTGAAGAGCCAACCGTTTGTCAGGTTGAGCCATTACTAGTTTGCGATTGCCCCAATGTGTTTGACCCTGTTTGCGGCTGCGATGATATGACTTACAGAAGTGAGTGCGAAGCAAATTGTGCTGGCGTACAGATTTTCACTGAGGGTGAGTGTGACTAAATTGCTTGGTAGTCTTTAATTGCTTCCCTCACACTACCATTTTTTAGTAAAAGTTGTTTCGCTGCATCATTCGAAAGCCCTGTTGCTTGGGCAACCATTCTGGTACCTCGTTCAACAAGTTTATCATTACTGAGTTGCATATCAACCATTTTGTTTCCTTCTACACGGCCTAGTAAAATCATGACAGCCGTTGAAATCATATTTAATACTAGTTTTTGTGCTGTGCCGCTCTTCATGCGTGTGCTGCCAGTTACAAACTCAGGCCCAACAACTATTTCAATAGGGTAGTCGGCTTGGGCTGCCACCGCGGAATGTTGGTTGCATGTTATACAGCCTGTAACAATTCCTTTTTCTCGTGCTTTTTTTAATGCGCCAACTACATATGGCGTTCTGCCAGAGGCTGCAATGCCAACCACAACGTCACCGTCATTTATATGGTGTTCTTCAAGATCTTTCCAGCCTTGTTTTAAGTCGTCTTCAGCGTGCTCTACCGCTTTTCTTATGGCGCTATCGCCACCAGCAATTAACCCTATAACCCAATTGTGTGGCACGCCAAATGTTGGTGGACATTCGCTTGCATCGAGAATACCAAGACGCCCGCTTGTGCCAGCGCCTACATAAAATAATCGACCGCCTTGTTGCATTTTTTCAGCAATTACACGCACCAAAGGTTCAATTTGCGGAATTACATCTTGCACTCGTTGGGCAACGGTTTGGTCTTCTTTATTAATGCCCTCCAAAAGTTGCCTTGCAGAGAGAGTTTCTAGGTGATCATGATTTGAAGATTGTTCAGTAGATGGCAGCATTATTTAGGTTTCAATAATTTTGGTTTTTTTAATGGAATTCCTTGTGGGGTATTTGGTTCATCGCTTGGCATTGTTGGAACAGATTGATCTCTCGGTGAAACGTCTTTAAACGTTGGGAGTTGCTTTAGTTCAAAGTCACCTTCTTTTCTACCAACGGCAATCAACAAATCATCTTTAGATTTTGGTTTCTCGTCTTCACGCCACACAAAACCGGGCAAACGAAATTCAAGTGGGTTTACATCTTGAAAGGGATGTGTAACACCACTCTGTTGCTTATACCAAAAGATTTCATCAACACTGCCTGCTAGAAATTTCACATCCATTTTACCAGCTTTCATTTCGTCGATTGCCACGTAAGCACCAACATCATCTTGAACCATAAAAATAGTTTCGGCATTACCATTTGTATGGAGAGAGTCAACTTCGCCATTAATAAAGTACGCATACATTTTTTTACCTTTCAATTGGTTGAATAAACCTTCTTCAACAAGATTAACAAAGAAGCAATTTTGCCTAAACTCTACTTTGTCTATCTCCTTTTCTTTCATAAAAATTCGAATGGTATCGGCGCTCATTTGCGTACTATCACTCCAAATTACTGGATTTCTGAATAAGGTAATGGTTGAATCTATATTGTTCACATAAGCAGAGTCTGCCCTTGCTTGCAAATCAGATTTAAAGAGCAACACATCACGGTTTGCGATAAAATCATACAAGGTGTCTTGCTCAAATTCGCGTTGAACCGCCTCCATTTCTCTCGCAATTAAATAAATTGAATCACCCTCGTTTATTGTGCTTAAAAAGGGGCGACCATATGCTTTGCCAATACCCTCTTGTTGGTAAACTTCTAGCGTATCGGTTAGCAACTGAGTGTCTTGATTCAGGATGGTCAAGATCACATCATCGGTGGCAAAGAATTCTTCTTTCAATTGGTTCACTTTGGCGTATTGTGCCTTTAGGTTGATGCTATCTTCCCAGTTTGTTAAATCAACTGAACCAATGGCTTCGAATTCATCATCATTTAGTTGTTCCACTTCATCAGCGTACAGCTCACTGTTGTTTTTCTTGTCTTTATAATACACATTCCCAATTGCCCTACCTATTCCGTTTCTCTCTGTGAGAATGAACGTTTCGGCGGTGGCAAACTTGTCTTCATCATCAATTTCAGGATTGCCTTCTAGCAATGCTTCGCCAGTATCGGTATTGAATGTGCCTCGATCTGTTTTAATAACCTGCCCATCTTGAAAAATTTCTGACGGACTATCGAGTTCAGCTTCCCCTGTATCTGTATTATAGCGACCTTTCGTTGTTTTTATAATTCTATCTTCCTCGTAAATTGTTGTTTCTCCTTCAAAATAAGCCCACTTGTCTTCAAGGTTATAGCGTAATTTATCTGTTTCTATCCGTCGTTCAGGAGAGGTGAGCACCACACTGTCTGTAAACAAAGCTTCTGCTTTATCAACATAGTATGTGCCGCGTTTACTCGTAAGGGTGGATGAGGTGTCAGTGAGCTCACCACCAGTTGTGTAGGTGGCAACTTTAGTAGCGAAGTTGTAGTTGAGTCGCTCTGTTTGCAAAGTGTAAAAATCTTTGAGGAGGGCAACTTCTCCCTGCAGAATTGCTTTTCGTGTATTTCCGTAGTAAAGGGCTTCTTTCGAGTAAATATCTATGGAATCATCTTGATTAATGTAAACATTGCCTTTCGCTTCAGCATAGTTACGCGCCTCAAAATATTTCGTAGAGTCACCTTCTATTGTGGTGGTTTTTTGAATCAGTTTTGCTTGGCCTTTTTTGTTCTTATATAGCCAAATGCTTTCGTTTTGTTGATCGGGGTTTGTGATAACAAGATCACCATTAAGAATGCGCAATTTGTCTTGCGAAACGCCGATTGAATGGCACACAAAGATTGAAAGGAATAAAAGCAAGAATCTGATGGGAATCAAATGTCTATTTCTTTTTTCCGCCACCAAAAATCGATATTGGGGGAACAACTGCACCAGGATCTTCTGTTATTTCTAAAATTAAACGATCCAAATCACGTGCCGCGTTATTTAGGTTATTGTAGAGTTCTGCATCATTAATCAACAAGCTCAACGACCCATCACCTGATTCAATCTTACTAATCATACTATTTAGCATTGCGATGGTTTCATCAGCCTTGTCAATTGTTTTCTTGAGCTCAACCTGTGCGAGTTCATCACTTGTTGAAGATAAGTTGAGCAATGTATTGTCGATATATTTTTGATTTGCCTTTAAGTTTCCAGCTACAAATTGAAGATTTTCGAGAATTTCATCAATCTTTTCAGACTCTTTTAAAATGAGGTTATCAACTTGCTTAGTTGTTTTTCCCAACGTACCAACGGTGGCTTGTAAGCCTCTAATCGACGCCTCAATTGACTGAATGTTTTCTGTACGCATCAACATGTTCAAATTCGTAGCAACGCTATCCATACTTGCAAGTGTGCTCTGTAAACTTTTGGAAGTAGGTTCAAGGTCTTCAATTATATTTTGAGCCTTATCGGTAAGTGATTCTTGTTCTACAACCGGAATTTGACTGCCTGATTTGTAAGTTTCACTATCTCTACCAACTAATAGTTCTATTACAGGAGCACCAAAGCCGGGTATACCTGCATTAATTGTTACTTTAGAATCTGCTGGCACGGCAATTCTATCATCAATTGTATAAGTGATTTTGACTTCTTGGTAGTTATTCACCAAAATGATATCTTCAATTTTGCCGATTTCAACCCCATTCAAAATCACCTTGTCAGCCTTGTCTAAGGCTTTTGCAGATTCGAAGATGCTATAAAATTGTGGTTCGCTAAATAGCTTTTTTCCTTTCAAAAAACCGATTCCGAAAACGGCGATTAATATAGCGGCAATGACCAATAAGGCAACCTTTAAATTGCTGGAAGTTTGTTTAGCCAAGAGAATTAATTATGATGAACAACAAATATACAATCATGATATTGATTACACCTTTACACACTCAAGCATCAATGAGTTCGCTATCTTACGATTTTGCCATCTCTATAATGCAAAATGTAGGCATTTCTATACCCTTTTTCTTGTGCTTGTTTATGAAGAATTTGTGCCTCAGACTTTGTAGAAACTGGTGCTATGAGGTATTTGTAAGAATCTATCACATCAATTCTACTCATGATGATGTTCTCAAATGGAAACTCTGTTTCATCGTAGCTTTTTGAAATTAACAACTGCACCATGTATTGTTCGCCCGTCAATTCTAAAGAACGAAGTGAGGGCCATGCCCATTCAGCTTCAGATTTTCGAATTCTCTCAATTTCTGCGAGTCGCCTAGCTTCTGCTTCTTCGGCCTCACGTTTTTTGCGCTGCGCCTCTAGTCGTTGAATTTCTTCTTGTTTAGTGCGTAGTATTCTAGCGCCTTCGGCATCTAAATCGGCTTTATAAGCGCGTATTGCGTTCATTACGCTTCTTACAATCAGCGATTTGCCGTTTGCATTTGCAAGTTGGTTTTCGTCAGATGAGTTTGTTAAGTAACCGGCTTGTATGAGAATACCCGGCATTTGCGTTTGCTTGAATAATAGAAATCCTCCATAGTTCAAGGTAGCGGCTTTGCCATTATTTCGAAGCGCATTCACCAAGTGGTTTGCAATTTGTACACTCTGAGAAATGTGCGGTTTTTGAGGAAAAGTGTATGCGTTGTAAATGTGTTCTGCAGATGGATCTACACCTGCATAATGAATAAAGGCATTGGTTTCTAATAAAATAGAATTATTCTCACGCATGGCCACATCTTTACTTTCTGAAGTGCGGTGCATTCCTTGCACAAAAACCTGTGTGCCAAGTCTATTTTTTACACCGGCATTTGCGTGCAAGCTGATAAATAAATCTGCACCAGAGTGATTTGCTTTCGCCGCGCGCTCATGAATGCTCACGAATTCGTCTGTAGTGCGTGTGTATTGAATATTAATTTGTGGAAACTGTTCTTTGATGAGACTACCCAGACCCATTGCGAGCTGTAGTGCCACGTCTTTTTCTTTTAATCGTATACCTGCGGCACCATTATCTAAACCACCATGACCGGCATCAATAACAATGGTCTCAAGTTTGTACTGTTGTGGAATGAGATGACTATAATCCTGCGATTTTGCAGGCGTAACTATGGTAACTAGAAGCAGTAGTAAGCAAGACAGAGTTTTATTCATGTATTTCACGTTTCTTTGCATTCGAACCGGCCAAAAATAGGAGAATTTTAATTGAATTTTAAGTTTCTGCATATCGCACTTTTCACAACCTTGTTGTGTGTAAGTTCTATCTCGTTCTCGCAAGATATATCTCTGAGCCGAACTCAGAACACAGATGAAGAACAAGCTGATTCTACGCCTGTAACGTTACCAAATCAGTTTCAATTGTCATTAGACCAAATTGAATGTAGGGTAACCAGAGAATCAGATTCGAGCCGATACATTACGCAAACCAAAATTGTAGAAATGTATGGCAATGCCATCATTGAATATTGTGGTATGACCCTCGAAGCAGATCAGATTTTTTACAACACTGAAACTGGAGAAGCAGAGGCTTTTGGCACCCAAGATAGTCTCGGTAATGTAATTTCTTATGCGAAGTTTAATGATGGTAACCAAGAAATGCAGTACAAAAAGCTGCGGTACAACTTTAAAACTAGACGAGGAAAAGTAAGCCAATTAGTTACCCAACAAGGCGATGGATATGTGCGCGGAAAGGAAGTAAAACAGATAGGACCGGGCGAATTTTTTGTGAAGACCACGCTCTATACCACCTGTAATTTAGAAGACCCACATTATTATTTTACCTTCGATAAGTCGAAGATTAAGAACGACAAATTTGCCGCAGGGAAGAACTTAAATCTTTTTATAAAAGATATACCCACGCCCTTGTATTTTCCATTTGCCATTTTTCCTTTAGAACGGGGTAGAAGAGCAGGGTTTACTCGGCCGGCTCCCTCATATGATCAACAACGTGGCTTTAATTTGAAAAATGTTGGTTGGTACCAACCGATTAACGATCACCAAGATGCTATTGCCACAGGAAACTTTTATACATCAGGATCTTATGATGTGCGCACATCGTATCGATACAGAAGAAAATATAAATACCAAGCAAAGTTCGATTTCACCTACTCAAAACTGAAGGGTTTAAATGAATCAGTGCAAAACGCTCTCGGTGAAAACTTCTCCAATTCGTTTCAGTTGAACTTTACTTTTAATCAAGATCCAAAGGTTTGGAAAAACGCTAATTTGAATGCCAGTGTGAATGTGGGACAGTCAAACTTTAAGCGTCTCAATGTAGTTAATCCTGAGGAGCGTTTACAAAACACGTACACTTCATCTATCAACTTCAACCAAACCTTTCCAAATAGCCCATTCTCGCTATCAAGTAATGTACGCTATAACCAAAATACACAAACTGAGCGTGTAAGTTTGAGCCTGCCAGAGGTAAACTTATCTATGGCAACAATCTATCCATTTCGGGGTCTTTCAAAACCTGGCAAACCCTCTGCACTTGATAATGTGAACTTGAGTTACCGCTCTAATTTCCGTAACCGAATTCAAACAAGCGATAGCCTATTTTTTGGAAACCCAATTGGCGCGGTTAATGATGGGAACTTTGGTGCAAGACATACCATTCCCCTCAGTGCAAGTTTTAAGATTGCAAAGTTTTTCACTTTATCGCCAAGTATCAATTATAATGAAGTATGGAGCAGTAGAAACAACGAATTTCGTTGGGATCCGATTCAACAAGAAGTAATACAAGATACCGTTGATGTGTTTCGTACGGCAAGATGGTACTCCACAGGAGTTGGACTAAACACCCGAATTTTTGGGCAGAAAAATTTCAAACCCGGTAGCGCAATTGGGGCCATTCGTCATGTAATGACACCAAGTTTGTCATTAAGTTACTCACCTGACTTTAGCAATACACTTTCTAATGATATGCCTGTGTTTTACGAAGTGCAAAGTGATACCCTTGGTAATGTAAGGCAATTTTCATTGTTTGATGGCACCTTATTCGGTGGACCACCGCTAGCATCTGGCGGAAATGTGGGCTTTAGCTTGAATAATAATCTCGAGATGAAAGTAAGATCAAAGGATGAAAAGGATACTTCGGGTTACAAGAAAATTAAAATCTTTGAGTCGCTGAATTTGAATACAAGCTATAACCTAAAGGCAGACTCACTCAACTTAGCACCAATAACGATTTCGGGAAACACAAAACTGTTCAATAAAATTAACATGAATATTGCTGGCAGGTTTGAACCATATGCTGTTAACCCACTAACAGGTAGACGGTTTGACAGATTTTTTGCAAGTGAAAATGGAGGACTGGCAGATTTCGTAAATGGCTCTTTTCGATTATCAGGGAGTTTGAATTCTAATAAAGACGATAAAGATGACCAAGTGCAAGAAGTTAATTTGATTGAAAATCCGCTTTATCCGGGACAGCAATTGTTTACAGATAATTATACAGGTCGCTACGTTGATTTTTCTATCCCTTGGGATTTACGCCTAAATTATAATCTTAGCTATAACAAAACGTATCGAGTATTGTTAGATACTGGCGGGTTAAGAGAAAGTTTTAACATAACGAACGCTGTTACTGGCAACGTTTCTATGAATGTAACGCCAGAATGGAAACTTGATTTAAGCACTGGTTATGATATTCGCGGTAATGAACTCAACTACACGCGAGTCAACATTTTTCGTGACCTTCATTGTTGGCAAATGGCGTTTAATTGGAGTCCGGTAGGGAATTTCAAGAATTATATGTTTTCAATTTCTCCCAAGTCATCTATGCTTCGAGACTTGAAAGTTGATAAGCGGAGAAATTACCTCGATGAATTCGCAGATTAGAGAACCATTTGCTGGTAAAATCAGTTAACCAACTGTACATTCGATTATCAACCTTACTAACTATGAGCAAAGGCTTTTCCTTTATTTTTATATTTTTCATCTTATTCTCTTGTAATCAAACCGTTGTGCCTACTGTAGAAGAAATTCCAAACCGGGCTGTAGCAAAACTAGCAATACTGGGTGAACCTGTGTTGATTGATACTGAAAATTTACTTGCCAATTGGAATGCCTTTTACCGTTTTGGCGATATGGAAGTTTATCCTGAATTTCAAACAGTTGAAATTATGAAAGATGATTTTGGTTATCTACTCATTGGCAAAGATGAAGCGTCGGAAATCACTGGTTTGCTTCCGCTGCAAGAAAAAGGGAGTTATTTAGTAGAGCAACCCGTTGACGGTTTATTGCTCTGTGCTGTTCTTTGTAAAGGCTATACAATTGATCAGAATTGTGATCCAGAAAGAAAGGCAAAACAAGGAAGATTTCAGTTTCAGTGTATTGATAAAAACAACAAACGTTGTTTGACAAGTGTCAGCTGTTCAGAGAGATCAATCTTATTCACAACTGAAAGTTACATGTAACTTTATCAGATGCCTAAGCAACCCTTAGCTGAAAGATTAAGACCTAAAACTTTAGCCGACTTTATTGGTCAGCAACACCTTGTTGGTGAAGGAAAGCCGATTCGCAATATGATTGAGAATGGGCAAATTCGCTCCATGATTTTTTGGGGTCCGCCAGGTGTTGGCAAAACAACACTTGCACGCATAATCGCCAATGAAACCGATCATCAATTTTTTGGGTTAAATGCCATTGATGCTGGCGTAAAAGAAGTACGTAAAATTATTGATACGGCCAAAAAACTAGGAACGGCTATTTTGTTCATAGATGAAATTCATAGATTCAACAAAGCACAGCAAGATGCCTTGCTTGCAGCCGTAGAAAGTGGTGTTATTACTTTAATTGGTGCCACCACAGAAAATCCATCTTTCGAAGTGATATCGCCCTTACTTTCAAGATCTCAGGTTTACATTCTAGAATCATTATCAGTTGATGATTTAGATAAGATTTTGCAACACGCCTTGGTAGCAGATGATGAACTGATGAAAAAAGAAGTGGTTGTTGAAGAAAAAGAATTGCTCTACAGATTTGCCGGTGGCGATGCTCGAAAATTGTACAACTTGTTAGAATTGCTAGCTGACACAACTACAGAATCTCTTGTGATTACAAATGATTTAGTATCGCAGTTGCAGCAAAACTTGGCCCGTTATGATAAAAATGGAGAGCAACATTATGACGTGATTTCTGCGTTTATAAAATCGATACGAGGCTGTGACCCGAACGGCGCGTTGTATTGGCTGGCGAGGATGATTGAGGGTGGGGAGGATCCAAAATTTATTGCCCGCCGTATTTTGATTTCGGCTAGTGAAGATATTGGCAATGCCAACCCGAATGCCTTATTGATTGCAAACACTTGTTTTGATGCTGTAGAAAGAATTGGCTACCCTGAGTGTAGAATTGTTCTTAGCCAAGCCACTGTTTATCTCGCAAATTCTCCGAAAAGCAATTCAACTTATGAGGCGATTGGCAAAGCGCAAACCTTGGTGAAAAAAACAGGCGATTTACCTGTGCCTTTGCATTTAAGAAATGCACCAACCAAACTAATGAAAGAGCTCGGTTATGCCGAAGAATACAAATATTCACATGCCTTTGCTGGCAATTTTGTGGAGCAAGAATTTCTACCCGATAAAGTAAAGGGCACGGTTCTTTATGAAGCTGGCGAAAATAGTGCCGAAGAAAAACAAGCCGCTCGCTTGCGTCAGTTATGGGGAGATAAGTATGGGTATTAGGTTGGTTTTTGCAGATGAATTCAACTAAACCATAACAAGGTACATTTTTATGATAAAAACAGATTCACAATAAACGAGTTGTTAAATTATGTGCAAAAAGATGCTTGTTTTTACATACAAAAGATGGCTTTGGCATTTCCAGAAATATTCAAAGCCATCTTTTGTATGTAAAAACAAGCATCT
>ENA-ORXM01001885-ORXM01001885.1-marine-metagenome-genome-assembly--contig:-NODE-1885-length-26889-cov-3.879047_pt1 | contig 26889 bp, 21 predicted proteins | sample MGYA00237867_ERZ511480 | MGnify/ENA primary metagenome ERZ511480 (study PRJEB26309, sample SAMN06266103) | marine metagenome | isolation source: Algal blade | place: United Kingdom:Sidmouth, United... | reverse complement strand
GTCTACAATACATTGGTGCTAAGAACTATAATTTTTTTATTATAACTAACCCTTATAACCCCTGAATAAAGACCCTCGAATTTCGACTAATTTTTCTCCTTCAAAAACTTCTCAAAACTTCCTTTCAAGTAATGTTCTCCTGAAGCAAATTCAAGTTCATTGATAAGATCTGGAATTTCTTTGTAGCCTGGTGAAATACTAATTCTTTCAAACTTCTCATTCAGATAAACGATGGTAGGGTAGCTCATTTTTCCATTTACTAAAGAGTATGCCAACTCGTGGACACCACCTTTTCGCTCTCCCTTTATAAATGTAAAAGTCTTTCCTGCGTATTGGATGTCTTCCTTTTGCTCTGCGTCAAATTTCACAGCATAAAATTCTTTGTTCAACTTATCTATAACTGCTTTATCAGAAAATGTCTTTTTATCCATAACTTTGCACCAACCACACCAGTGTGTGTAAAGATCAACCATGATCTTTCTAGGCTCTTTTTCGTTTGCAGCTACAGCTTCTTCCCAACTCATCCAATTGATACCCTCAGAAACAGGTGGTTCCGGATTTGTAAAAGATGTTGTGCTTAAAAATAGAACTACAGAAACGAAAACTAATAATAACTTATTCATGATTATATTTTTTAGATTGCTTGATCTTGCAATCCGACAACAAGATAAACAACAATAATTACACCTTCCAAGTTTAAATATTTGTTTTAACATAAATTTATGATTGTCATTTTTTGATCTTTTATTAAATTTTAGTGTTTAAATACATAAATAAGTACTTAATGCCTAAAAAAATAATTCTTGGAATTGGAGGTTCATCGGGTTCATTATATGCAAAATTATTGATGGATAAACTTCAAACTATTGAAGATCAATGGGAGAAGGTGGGCGTTATCATGAGCGATAATGCCAAGCTAAATTGGAAAATCGAGCTTGAAAGTGAGACTTACTTAGATTATCCATATGATTTTTATAAGAAAATGGACTTTTTTGCCCCTTTTGCTTCTGGTTCTGCAAAGTATGACACAATGATAGTATGCCCATGCTCTATGGGTTTGCTGGCTAGAATCGCTCAGGGCATGTCTAATGACCTTTTAACTAGAGCTGCAGATGTAGTGCTCAAGGAGAGAAGAAAATTGATAATAGTGCCTCGAGAAATGCCTTACAGCCTCATACATATTGAAAACTTAAAGCTTTTGACCTTAGCCGGTGCTGTGATCTGCCCAGCTTCCCCCTCATTCTACAGTAAACCAAAGACCATTGAAGCCCTAGCCTCTACAGTGGTTGATCGTGTAATAGATCTAGCTGGCCTGAAAGCGCCTTCCTTCCGATGGGGCGAAGAATAGGCAATCATGCTCCAATAAAATAATAACGCATAAACACACAAACGACATAGAGATCTCCGCTCGACAAATGACCATCCTCACTAATAAGTTTCTCGCATCCTAACTATAGATAAACTTAAATTCCTTAGAAGGAACTTTTTTATCAAAACATAAGTTCTAATAGGGTATAACAATACATTTACAAGTCAAAACGTCGGGCCATAGGTACATAACCCCTAATTTTTTAACCAAAAGGAATTCCTATGAGCAAAATTAGTACACTATTCTTGTGTCTTTTGTTATCGGTATGTGGATTAGCACAAAAGGAAGATTCCTTTGCAGCACTTAGCATCTCCTCCCCAGATAAAGTCCTATCATTTAATACTAACATCGCTGATAGCAGTCATGACAACTTCCAATTGGTAGGAGGATTGGTCTTTGTGGAAGGTATTATGGAAGGAGAGGCTGTAAAATTTATCCTGGATACTGGATCACCTGGTTTGATCTTAAATAAAAAACCTAAGAAACATTCTGAGCAATATATAGCCGCCGGTTTAACGGGTAACACTTCAATAGGAGAGACTGTAATATCAGAGCTAAAGATTTTGAATATAACCAAGTCCAATTTTACTGCGTATCAAATGGATCTTGCTCATATTGAAAACGAGATCCTACATAAGTTTGATGGCCTTATCGGTGGAGATGTTTTTTCAGAAGGCATTCTTTACCTAGATTATGAAAATAAAAAATGGGCGATCAAGGAAGAAATTCCTTCTGATGAAAAGCTCTTGGAAATTTCATTTGAAATGGTGGAACATTTTTTAGTCCTAAAAATTGATATTGACAATGTCGAAAGACGCTTTGTTATGGATACTGGAGCAGAGATCAATCTTATGGATGAAAAAGTATTTAGAGCACTCAACAATAGCATGATAAAATCATCTTCAGAACTTGCTATTCAGGGAGCATCCCAAGAAAACATTGGTTCCCCATGTGCAGTCATAGATGCTATCTATCTCAATGATACAAAATTCAATGACCAAACATTTTCGATCATAGACTTTGCTTTTATAAATGAAGGTCTTGACGAACCATTTCATGGATTGATTGGATTTCCGTTTTTTGAGGACAAAAAAATAGCCTTTGATTTCAAAACAGAAAAAATATACCTTTGGGAATAGTCTAAAATTCTCACTAATGCTCAAATGCCAGAAATCTAAATTTCAACTCGACCCTACCGTCACCTATCTGAATAACGCCTATATGTCTCCATTACTCAAAAGTGCAGAGGAGGCTGGCATTCAAGGTCTAATCAAAAAAAGAAACCCTTTCAATTATAGTAATCACGAATTCATTGATGACGTAGTTAGGCTAAAAGAAGCTTTTGGAAAACTCATTGGCGCCCCTTATCGGCAAGTTGCCATTGTTCCTTCTGTGTCTTACGGCATGTCCAATATTGCAAATAATCTAAAACCAAAACCAAATGGCCGTGTCATCCTAGCTGAAGGACAGTTTCCCTCCCATTATTATACGTGGAGCAATTTCGCGGAAGCTAATCAGCAAAAGCTTCAAATTGTTAAATCAAACCCGATACTTAAATCTTGGATAAAAAAGTGGAATGACGATATCTTGGCAGCAATTGATGAAGATGTAATAGCAGTCTGCCTAGGTCATTGTCATTGGGCAGATGGTTCACTTTTCAATCTAAAAGAGATCCGTGCTAAGTGTAAGACCACTAATACTTATTTGATCATAGACGGCACCCAATCAGTGGGCGCTATGCCCTTGAATTTGAAAGAGATCCCTTTTGATGCACTCATCGTTGGAGGATACAAATGGCTCATGGGCCACTATGGTTTAGGTTGCGCTTACTACAGTGAAGCGTTCAATGATGGCATACCAATAGAAGACAATTGGATCAATAAAAAAGACAGCAGCAATTTTGAGAGACTAGTAGACTACACCAATGAATTTGAACCCGGCGCTGCTCGTTATTCTGTCGGAGAGCAATCTAGTTTTTGCCTCGTCCCAATGCTGATGGCAGGCATCAATCAGATCCTTGATTGGGGTGTAGAGAATGTCTACAAATACGATTCTAGTTTGCAACAAAGACTTAGTGAAAATCTCTCAGGATCTAACTATGACCTCCCCATTTTGGGCGAGTCTTCAGGACACTTGACAGGCATCAGAATCGGGAGCGATATGGACATGACAGCCATCAAGAAAAAGCTGCTTGAAAACAAAATCTACGTGTCTTACAGAGCAGACGCCATTCGAGTCTCTATGCATGTATACAATGACACGGATGATATAGATAAGTTCAGTGAGGTATTGCAGTCATGTTGATTTATAGTTCAAAGAAATAAAATATTCCGTTGTTTCTATGTCTTCTAGTCTTAACGCTCTCATACAGTACGTGACTTCATGTTCTTGTAAACTTGCTTCAGGTTTATCTGATTTTGATTTAGTCCGTTGAATACTACTATTTAAAGGCTCCTCGGTAGAACTAAGAATGAAAAACAATTTCCACTTTTCCAATTCAATCGTGTACCTTTGCCTAAATGTCAACAAAGAAGAAAAGCCAAGCTGAAATATTACAGAAACTTGGTATAGCACAACTTAACGATATGCAAGAAGAAGCACTTCTTGCCATAAAACATTCACCTGAAGTAGTCTTGCTTTCGCCGACAGGCACAGGAAAAACACTCGCATTCTTGTTGCCATTGATCGAAGCACTAGACCCAAAGATCAAAGAAGTACAAGCCCTGATTATAGCTCCTTCAAGAGAATTGGCCATACAAATCGGAGGGGTGACGAAGGAAATGGGTTCTGGTTTTAAAACAAACACATTTTATGGAGGAAGAAATTTCTCCAAAGATCGGTTAGAGTTAAGTACCAGACCCGCGATCTTGGTTGGAACACCTGGAAGAATAGCAGATCATCTGTATAGACAGACCTTTATAACAGATCACATTAAGATCTTTGTCTTGGATGAATTTGATAAGTCCTTAGAGGTAGGGTTTGAAGATGAAATGAAAGAAATCACCCATGCGCTTCATCGGGTAGAGAAAAAAATACTTACCTCTGCAACGGACGGAATAGAGATCCCTGACTTTCTAAATCTGACCAAACCACTTTATGTAAATCACCTTGCAGATAGGATCGATAAGCTTAAAGTAGTGAGAGTTGTTTCTCCAGAAAAGGATAAATTGACAACTTTAGAAAAGACTTTATCGCATATCGGAAACAAACCAGGAATCATCTTTTGCAATTTTAAAGACAGCATCAAAAGAATTTCAGATTTTTTAACAGAACGCGGCATTGATCACGGATGTTTCTATGGTGGCTTGGAGCAAATAGATAGGGAGCGAGCACTACTGAAGTTTCGTAATGGTACCCATCAGATCATTATAGCTACAGATCTTGCAGCTAGAGGGATTGACGTTCCAGAGATCAAGTTTATCATACATTATCATTTGCCAATGAGGTCGGAAGAATTTACGCATAGAAACGGACGTACGGCCAGAATGGGGGCTGAAGGGAAGGCTTATGTACTTCATTGGGAAGAAGAAAATCTCCCAGATTTTGTAACCAAATATCCAGAGGAAAAGCTCGATCAAAACAATGTCCTCGAAAAATCAAATTGGTCTACCTTATACATTTCCGCAGGTCGGAAAGATAAAATTTCTAAAGGAGACATTGCAGGATTCATCTTCAAAAAAGGTTTGATTGAAAAAGAGGACATCGGGATCATAGAAATAAAACAAGATTGTTCTTTTACGGCTGTGGCCTATAAAAAAGCAAACAGCTTGGTTGATAAACTTGACCAAGAAAGAATTAAGAAAAAGAAAGTCAGGGTAAAAATCGTTTAAAGATAAATAATACACAAGATTGAAATTTCACAAAGATTCTTATTTTAATAAACAAGCACTTTATCCGGCACTGATTCCTACCGCACCAGAATCTCACCTCAATATCTGCATTGTTATCCCATGTTACAATGAAAAGAATATTGAACCTACCATACAGTCTATCATTGATTGCAATCACATAATGCAAGGGACGGAAATAATCGTGATCATCAATGCATCGGAAAGAGATAGTGAAGATGTGAAAATTGAAAATAGAAGAACCCATCGCAAAATACTTGCGATGAAAGAAGAAAATGAAAATTACTATCTCAAGATCTATCCAATTTTATTGAATGACTTAAAGCATAAAAAATCCGGTGTGGGTGCGGCAAGAAAAACGGGAATGGACGAAGCAGCCTTGCGATTTTCACTTGTTAATAACTTGAATGGCATCATTGTTTGTTTGGACGCAGATTCTATCGTTCAAGAAAATTATTTGGAGGAGATCAAATTGTTTTTTATTAATTATCCCAAATGTCCTGCTGCCTCAATACATTTTGAACATCCAATTGATGGGGAAGGATATTCTGAAGTTATACTTGCTTCGATCGTTAAATATGAACTCCATCTTAGGTATTACATTGAAGCTAAAAAATGGGCAGGTTTGCCATACGCTTTTCAAACAGTTGGTTCATCTATGGCGGTTAGGGCAAATGCATATATGAAGCAAGGCGGTATGAATACAAGAAGGGCAGGAGAGGACTTCTACTTTTTGCACAAATTTACAATGGATGAAAATTTCAAAGAACTTAAAACGACCACTGTGATTCCTTCCCCCAGGCAATCTGACAGGGTACCTTTTGGTACAGGTAAAGCTGTAACGGAGATCATGGACAATTCATTTAAGTACACCACTTATAATCCTAAATCCATTGTAACCTTAAAGGAAATAGTAAGAGCAGTACCGTCGATGTATCTTAATGAAGGGAATTGGCAATCTGAATTGCACGAAGGATTCATAGACTTTTATAATTCATTAGATGGAGATTCAAAGCTCGAGGAAATTCGCTCCAATACTACTAATTATCAGGCCTTTAAAAAACGATTTTATGACTGGTTTGGAGCATTTAGGTGTATGAAGTACCTCCATTATATGCGCGACAACCATTACCCCAATTTACCCGTAAAACAAGCTGCTGGATGGCTTCTAGATCGATACAGCGAAGATTCCCATGATAATTTAGACGAGAAGGAATTATTATTTAAATTTAGGGCCAAAGCAAAAAGTAAATAATATGGACATAGCTATATTTCCAGGTTCTTTTGATCCCATCACGATCGGTCATGTAGATTTGATACGAAGAGCTGCTCCTTTATTCGATAAAATTATAGTTGCCATAGGCGTCAATACACAAAAGAAGTATTTATTCCCTATCGAAAGACGTCTATCTTGGCTAGAAGATGTTTTTGCTGAAGACGATTCGATTTTTGTGGAACACTATGAAGGACTTACGGCGGATTACTGCAAAAAGGTCGGGGCCAAATACCTTGTGAGAGGCCTGAGGAATTCATCTGATTTTGAATATGAGAAAACAATTTCTCAGATCAACAACATCATTGGTGAAGGAATAGAAACAATTTTTTTAATTTCAAAACCCGAGTATTCTCACATTAGTAGCACAATAGTCAGGGAAGTTTTAAAAGGAAAAGCTAACATTAGCTCCTTTCTTCCCAAAGAAGTACAAATTTCCTAAATATTATCGTTTATATAGCAAAGCAGCACTCTGTCGTTTAATAGAGTTAAATAGTTATAAACTAGAACTTTCCAAAGGGGATTTATGCAAAGGAGCTACAATTCGTTTATCTTTGTAACCCAAGTCGATGAATGCTACAATCTATATTCCACTTTTATTAGAAAAACCATAAATGATCCGACTACCCCTATTGATCTTAATAGGGGACACTAAAACAAATTAACATGAACTGTTATGTGTATCATGGACTAAAATCAGGAATATTCACATTATTGTGTATTTTCTATGCATTTACAAGCAATATTTCTGCACAGGTTAATTTTACTGCAAATGATCTATTGATACCCTACGAAGGTTACTTCCGTCAAGGGGTAAATCCGGGTTATTATGGGCCAAAGTGGGACGATAGTACGCTCGGAGACATTGCAGCTGGGAATAATGCCGCTGGTGTAGAAGGAGTAGGAGTGAGAGCCATTAGAGGCTCTTTACCAGAGTCTATAGGATTGGTATTTGGCTATGATATATGGAAAGATAAATATGAATACAATGAAGCGTTAGGATTGACAGACAATACTTTATTTTTAGGCTTTGCACATCCTGACCATAAAGATCCTGTGGACTATTGTCCAGGAGATAATTTTCAAACTGATATGTTTGCCAATCTCTATGAGCCGATCTGGGATGATAATAACGGGACTGCTATTAATGAAAATAATTATTACGCTACTTATGTCTATGAGGTAGTTTCAAGATTAAAAAATCACGTCAAGTTTTGGGAGATCTGGAATGAGCCAGGTTTTGATTTTACTGGCGCAAAAGGCTGGTTGCCAAGAGGTGCTCCTGGCAATTGGTGGGAAAATAATCCGGATCCTTGCGATTATAAATTAAGAGCACCTGTTTTTCATTACATTCGCTTATTGAGGATATCATATGATGTAATAAAAACATTAGCACCAGATGATTACATCGTTGTAGCTGGAGTTGGATATGATAGTTTTTTGGATGTTATTTTGAGAAACACAGACAACCCTGTGGATGGATCAGTTACTCCGGAATACCCATTAACCGGAGGAGCATACTTTGAAGTTTTAGGTTTTCATGCTTATCCGCATTTTGATGGAAGTACCAGAGCATGGAATAACAATACGCAATCCTTTGATTATTTCAGACATACAGATGCAGCTATAGAAGGGTTAGAAACAAAAAGGGATGCAAGACAAGATCTGCTAGCAGCATATGGCTATGATGGTATAACTTACCCAAAGAAAGAATGGACGGTGACAGAAATAAATGTACCTAGAAAACCAATACTCGGAGAGTGGGGCTCTGAGGAAGTACAGCGAAATTATGTCATCAAGGCTGTCGTTAAAGCCATTGAGTTGAATTTCGTCAATATTCATATATATAATTTGGCGGAGATAAGAGAAGAATCTGCAGCAGGAAATGAATTTGATCTGCTTGGGTTTTACAAGAACTTAAATAATGTAGAATCCTTTGATCAAGAAATGCTTGATTCAGGTGTTGCCTACAGAACCGTATCAGAAATGTTATTTGAGACTGTTTTTGACAAACAGCAAACTGCCCTATTGAACCTGCCTGCTGATGTAAAGGGAGGTGCTTTTAAAAAAGCGGATGGGAAGTTCGTTTATGTTTTATGGGCACGAACAAGTATTGATAAATCTGAAGATGCTTCTGCAAACTATTCTTTTCCAAGTGGTTTAAATGTTCAGACATTTGCTAAGCGGTCATGGGATCACGCTAAAACAGATATAATCAGTACGATTCCTGGTTCTAATATTACCTTATCAGGTTCACCAATATTTCTAATTCCTTCCTTAGAAAATAATACTACTACGATTGAATTGGATTGTACCATGGGCATCGAAATCATTGGACAAGCTTTAGAATCGGAGGGAGGTGCAATGGTCTCATGGTTAGAACCAACAGCAACTACAAATTGTAATTCAGGGGTTTCGATGACTCAGAGTATCGGTCCTCCTAATGGTGGTTTTTTCCCTTTTGGAGTTACGGAAGTTCAGTATAAAGCTACAAATGCATGCGGAGATGAAGAGATTTGTGCTTTCAACGTCAAAGTAGCGAGTAACGGAGGAGGCGGTATAGGAGATTGTCATATTTACAGATGGAATCTTGGTTTTATGGGTTCTTATAATGGACATAAATATTTTTTATCGATCAATAAAGCAACATGGGATGAAGCCCAAGTAATTGCTGCGCAACATGGTGGCTATCTTGCTTCTATAGATGATGCAGCAGAAAATGAATTTATTAAAGGTCAAGCGTATAATTTAGCTTACATCGGTTTAAATGATGCTCAGGTAGAAGGAAATCTGTCTTGGCCATCTGGGGCAAATACAAATTATACCAACATCGCAGACTGTACTGGCTGTCAAAACTCAGATAGAGGAGATTATGCCATTCTAAATTATTTTAATGGCACTTGGTATTTCGTAGACGGTTCTACAGAAGAATACTTTATTGTAGAATTACCTTGTGGTGATGCGGATAATGATGGAGATGGCTATAATGTTGCGATAGATTGTGATGACAACAACCCAAATATCTATCCCGGAGCTGTAGAAGTTGCAAACAATAATATAGATGAAGATTGTGACGGTTCTGATTTAACAGTGCTTATCGACATTGATGGAGATGGTTTTGATGAATCTGTGGATTGCAATGATATGGATGGTAGCATCAATCCAGATGCAGAAGAAATTGCAAACAATGACGTAGATGAAGATTGCGATGGAGTGGCATTGATAATAGATGTAGATGGAGACGGTTTTAATTCAGATGAAGATTGTGATGACACAAATGCCGACGTTAATCCAGATGCAGAAGAAATTGTCTACAATGGTTTTGATGATGATTGCAATGAAAATACATTAGATGATGATCTCGATCAAGATGGCTTTATGCTTCAAGAAGATTGCGATGATAAAAATGCAAATATCAATCCTGATGCGATAGAAATTCCTGGCAACGGTATTGACGAAGATTGTGATGGCATTGATGGTACAACCTCAATAAAAGGTATCAATGAAATAGCATTCAAAGTTCTTCCTAATCCATGCAAAGATTATTTTTTAGTCGAACATAATTTGGAAGAAATTGAAATAGAAGTTTATGATTTGTTGGGAGAAATCGTATTTAAAAGCAGTATCGAAACGCAAAAAATTAATACAAATAATTGGCCACCAGGTACTTATTTAATTATGTTGATTGATTCAAAAACAACAACCATCAAAAGTTATAACAAGTTGATTAAGTTATAATGTTGGTTGATAATATTTTGTTGCTTTATAAGATTGCAAAAAAAGATCATAATTATTCTTTAATTTATAAAAAAATTGAATTTTAAAATATACATTTGCGAATAGTTCTTAATTGAACTTTCCCCAAAAATTACATTTAGGATTAGCTCTTATCAAGCTAAACTTTCTTACAAAATTAACCTCAATTAACTATGGGTAAAACAATACCAAATGAGAAATTAATTTTAAGGTTATAATTAATGATCCATTTTACCCTAAAGATATGCCTTGATAAACTTAAGTTTTACCCTATCGGTTAACTTAAGTTTGTCGAGGCATTTTTTTTGTTGCTTTATAAAACCACATCTGCATTTATGAAAGCTATCTCTCATGCTATTTTTATTATTGCACTTCTACAATCATCATTCTCTTGCTAGAGTGGTACTAAACTATTCAAAAACAGTTGTCAATGATTCTTACACAACAATTATACTTGACGTGTACCCAACAATAGGTAGTAACAATGGGATTGCCGTTTTAGAACCCAAAGCATCAAGATCGATATGGCTAAGAACATCAAGCGAGGAGGTTAATGAAGATGCCTACGAAGATTTGAAGTGACACCTATTTTCTCCATTCATTTTCAATTGCCAACCCTAGCATTGTAGTGGCAGCTATCCTTGTTTTGTAGAGACCGTAAAGTTTAACAACATCTAGTGTATAATAGTCATCATAGTTAAGATTAAAAATATTATCTTCCCACTTTATAAATCTTATAAATCTTAACATGAAAAATTTTTTTACAAACTTATTTATCAGTAGTTGTTTGATACTGTCTTTTTCTTTCACCTCAAATTTATCTGCTCAGTGCGTAGCTGGAACGATGATCACAACAGGCACACTAACTGTTTGTGAAGGAGGATCATTTGATGCTTATTCAGAGGATTTCGATATTCCAGGAGGTGGGACTTATGCTTGGGTATTTAGAAATAACAGTACAAATGGTACAGGTGGGGTAGGCTCAGATGTAATCATCCCAGGCTCGGTACTACAGACTTTAGATGCGGATCTCGGAGGTTTGCTTTCCGCAAATAACTTTCCGCCACTAGCGGGAACTTGGCTTGTAACCGGGGCGGTTTCTTCTGATCAAACTAATCCTGGTGCTTCACAATGTAGTGAAACAACAGAATTTTTAGAGGTTACTTTTACCTCTGATGTTTCTCATAATGTCACATTAAGCGAAAATGGATCAGATATTGTCAGCACAGTAGGAGGTGGCTCAATGCCTTATAGTTATTTATGGAATGATGGAAGTACAGATGCTATATTTACAGGTGCAATGCCAAATGATATATACTGCTTAACTGTAACAGATGCAGGACTTTGTCAAGTTTCATCTTGTCTTGTGTTTTCTGAATTATGCGAAGCTGGAACAATGCTTACAACAGGTGCAGTGACAGTATGCCAAGGTGGGACTTTTGATCTTGCTGCCGATGAAGAAGAAATTCCAGTTGGTGGAGGTTATGGTTGGTTCATAAGTAATGTAGGAACAGATGGAATGGGTGGAATCGATGCACCTATATTTTTGGGGTTAGCTGAAACAATGGTCAGTTATGATGCAGATTTAAATGGTGTATTGAGTGCTAACAACTTGCCACCTTTCACGGGTACTTGGATCATCACAGGTTCTGTATATTCTGATGCATCTGATTTTAATAACACAAGATGCTCAAATACAATGGATTCATTATTGGTGACTTTTGTGGACACACCGGCACCTACGGTTGATATATTTCTTGGTAGTCCAGATCAAACTTCAATATCATCTAATGTATTTGGAGGAATGGAACCATATAACTACTCTTGGTCAAATGGAGCGACAACAGAAGAGCTTGAGGGAATTACTGAAAATGGAATGTTTTCACTAACGGTAACTGATGCAAACGGTTGTCAACAAACTGCTAGTATTACAGTATATCCAAATTGTGACTCAGGTACAATGACAAATACAGGAAACATTTGTGTCGCTGGTTCAAACACTTTTGAAGTCGGGGTTACAGGTCAAGTATTACCTTCAACTGGTGGTTTGGCTTGGTTTATTACGAACCAAAATTCAGATGGAACTGGTGGAACAGGTGCACAAATTTTCTTCCCGGGAGCTGATCCTCAGTACACTTGGGATAACGATCTTGGTGGATTATTATCAATAAATATGTTTCCACCATTGGAAGGCACATGGGTTATTTTCGCAGTTGTTTACGGAGATGGTACTAACTTTGAATCGGCAGCAACATCTGATTGTAGTATGAGTGAGGATTCTCTTATAGTTACTTTTGTGGCTCAAGATTTAGCAGTTTCTATTGCTGATGACAACAACACATTGACTGCAACTGCTTCTGGCGGTGATGGACCTTATTCCTATTTATGGTCTACTGGCGAAATGTCAGAAACAATTATAGCAACTGAAACAGCGACATACTCAGTTACTATGACGGATTCTAATGGTTGTACAAGTGTTTCAAATAACTTAATGGTGATAATCTCAAGCACAGATCATATAGTAGGTTTAACCACTTTTGGAGTTAGTCCTAATCCATCAAAAGGGAATTTTGATTTAAGCCTAGGTTTAGAAAATGCGGAAGAAATCCAAATTCAACTAGTCTCACTTACAGGACAATTTGTAAAAGAAATTGCTTCAGAAAATTCTAGCGGAGGTACATATCACATAGAAGGGGAGGAGCTCTCTGCCGGATTGTACTTACTTCAAGTTACAGTATCTGGACAAACGATAAATGAAAAAGTATTAATTACTAATTAAGATACACTGATAATTTTAAAAATCCGGACCTTGAGAAAGGTTCGGATTTTTTTTGTTCTTTTTTGAGGGTATCTAAATTTTAGAATTATGCTTAGCATCGACTTTAAAATCCTTTTTTCAAAGAACTATTAAATAAACCGACACCTTTTTAAAATGTCATTTGGAAAAACTATTAAATTATTTAGAACAACTAAGAGACTGACGCAGGTTGAGATTGCTCTTATTCTGAGTATTTCTCCTGAATACCTTTCAAAAATAGAAAATGATGCAAAACAGCCTTCAATGATTTTATTAAATAAAATCAGCGAGTCTTTTGAAATCCCTTTGCCTGTGTTGTTGTATTCCTCTTTGACAGAGCGAGATTTTCCAAAATCAAAAAGATCAAACTTTAAAGCTACCAAACCAATACTGGAAAAATTGTTCAAATTGCTTTTATCTGAAGACAATGATGATTTTCAGGAAATCACTATTTTATTAAAAAAATTGAAAGTCCTTAGAACAAAGCAACAGGGTAGCAGATTAAGTAATATTGCTAGATAAATCTTTAAGAAAGATTTATCTACTTAACATAATCATGTTTATAGGGTAAGTGTTCGTCATAGAATCTAACAGCTTAGCATAACACACATAAGATTTACTTATCATGTTCCTTACAATTTATAGCAGCATTGACTTTTTAGCTAGCTATTAAATAAAAAACGTCCTTTGATGTATCTAATAAATATTAGAGCTTAGATAAAATATATGTATGAACAAAGTTCTTAGTATTGTCATTTAGAGCTACATACTGGTAGCTCCAAGATTGAGAATCTAGTTGATTTTCATGAACATCTAAAACAATATATTTGTCGAACATTTCTAATGTGGATTCAACAATAATAACTTTTTCTGGAGACTCTTGATAATACCATTCGATCTCTCTTTCTCCAAATAAATTGTCACTTTTGGTTCCTAAACCATTATCATTGAAGGTTATGTTATAGTTAATATCTGTGCTTGTAACTACTTCATCTTCAAAAAACTCTTCAATGGTTTCATTAACGATCCAAGTTCCAAATAAATTACTTCTTGGGTCATTTTCTAGTTGAATAGGATCAGAGGAACATGACGCTAATAACACTAGTATAAAAGCTATTGCAATAATTATATTTTTCATTTATTCGATTTTTATGAATTTTTTTCGAAATGTGTTTACTCCTTTTATTTCTATAAAATACACTCCGGAATTAAACGCTTTCATATCTATTTCTAACTCTACACTGTTAGTATTTTTTGAATAAAGTATGTTCCCAAAATTGTCAAACAGTGTAATCTGATTGTTGGTTTTGGAATCTAGATTTCGTAAGAACAACAAATTATGAACTGGATTTGGGAAAACTTTTGGCTCAAATTTAATTGCATCTTTATTACGATTATATAATCTTCCTCCTCCACAAATTACAACATAATTTTGATAAATATACTTGCCACTCGGAAAAATTATAATAAAGGAATAAGTCATATGTTCTTTGAGAAGAGAAAATTGATTTTCAAAATTGTAAATATTATTCCCAACTTTTGAAAAGATTGAATCAGAAAAGATTTTGTTTCCATTCGAATTCAAAATCTCAATTTCTGTGTTCCCGCTTTCAATAGATTCAAATCCTAATTCAAATATTGAACATTCTTGAATTTGGCTTATGGATATTTGTTCTGATCTGTTTAAAGAATCAATTATTAAATTTATCTCTGCTAAAGAAAACAATTTTGGCAAAGTAGATATTGAAGCCATGCTATCAAGAATTAAATAAGTAGAATCTTGAATCAATTCTCTTTGGATTGATCCACAATTTACAATTCCACCTGACACGAAAGATTCAGGAGAAATACCTATTTGAGCACAAGTGCCTTCAAAAACCGCCTGCGGTTGACATGTTGCTTCAGCGACTAGAACTCTTTCACCTAAACAGTTATTTGTTAAAACATAACCGCAAACGTTTGATCCTTTACCGGATTCTGTCATTGTGAGATCCATACTCATGTCAATCACTGAGGTAACAAAAATTACTCCTAATGATTCAAAGCAGCAATAACTAATAGAACAATTTACAAATGTAAATGGAGGGGAACTATCTAATGATCCAAATAAGCAAGCTGTACCAAATGTACCAAATGTTTGATCATATAATTCACCATTGTGACAAAATAGTTGTAAAACACAGTTGTTTACTTCTGCTGGCCTTAAACCTACAAACTCAGGGTATAAGTAATATCCATCATTGCAGTACCAATGAATGAAACGACAGTCATTAACATCATATTCAAAATATCTTCCAATATCTTCTTGGTATACCTCATTACACCAAAACTCACATTCTTCCCTTCTTAAATTCCCAGTATCTCCAACAGAGAAAGCATCAGTGTAGGTGCAACCATGCGAATCAGTAACAGTTACTTCATAAGTACCAAATCCTAATTGGTTGATAGTATTTCCTGTTTGTCCATGACTCCAAACAATATTAAATGGATAATCTTCTTGGTTACCAATAACATTGATCGTAATGCTTCCCTCCTCATAATAAACTCCATCTTCATATGAAGGGCAAGTGTGTATAATAGTATCTAAAACAATTTCAGTTGCAGGATTCCAAACATTAATTGTTCTTTCTCCTGTACACCCGTAAACATCTGTAGCCGTCACTGAATAATTTCCAGAGCTTATATTTGATAATGTTGCACTTGTAGATCCGTTTTCCCATTGAATATCATAAGGTGCTGTACCGCCAACTACTTTGACTGAAGTAGATCCATTTGATTCACCATTACAAGGAGTTGTATGACTAATTTTATTAATAATGACCGGAGATGTTCCTTCTAAATAAATTATTCCAGATTCTGTAGTACAACCAACTGCATCTAGAACTGTAACTTGATATATATCAGTTGGTAGATTTGTTTGTATATTCGAGGAGTTTAACCCTTGCGACCAATTGTAAGTATAAGGAGTGACTCCTCCACTAGGCGTTATAGTTATCTCTCCATCATTCTCACCATAACATGGAGGGATTGTCTCAATTGTCATATTGATAGAGCTACTATCACAAGCTACAAAAACAGTTGCACATCCCTCATCCTGGCAACAATATTCTAAATCTGTAACAGTAATACAATATGTTCCTGGGCTAAGATTTGATATTCCTCCTGGATTGTTTTGTCCTGGAATATGTGCCCAATCATAGTTCAGAGAGCCAGATGAACCATTTATAATTGGAGCGATCGCACCATCATTTGCTCCTGTGGAACTTTCATGATTGATGTTAAAAGTATCTATTTCAAATACAGGAATAACTTCATCACAAGGCTTAGTTGAAACCCAAATTTTTGATGCAACATCCGTACAGCCATTGGAATCTGTTATAGTTACAGAATAAAATCCTGATTCTAAATCTGTTATCGAATTACTGTTAGGAGGTACATAACTTCCAGAAGAGCCATTGCTCCAAGCAAACGAGTATGGTTTATCTCCATCTTGACCAGTGGCAGTTGCTGTACCAGTTTGATCAAAAATTTCACAACTTGGAGTGCTTGTTGCAGATACAGAAACCGCTTCAATATCAACATTTACTGTATAACATTCTGTTTTTGAACACCTAATTCTTGCTCTTTGAAATGCTCTTTCAGATACAGTTACACAATATGTACCGCTTGGCAAATTGTTAGCACCACAACCGCTTATTTGCAAATTACTGCAATTTTGTATTGCAGGGTTATCCCATGTATAGCTGAAATAGTAATTGCCATTATTCTCAGTAGAAGTCGCATAAACAAAAACTGACCCGTCAGATGCATTTGGACATGTTTCATCATTTATAGTTTCATTAAGAGTAATTACAACTTCAGGCAAAGTGACACAAGTATCTGCATTACAACCTAAAGTATCAGTTACCGTCACACAATAGCTACCAAATCCTAAATTTAGAATTGAATTGCTCATAGCACCAGTACTCCATAAATATTCATAAGGTGGTTCACCTCCTGAAACATTTGCGGCAACGCTTCCGTTGTTTTGATTTTCACAAGGAAATGAAGTGAACAGTGAAATTGCAATATCATTTTTGCAGTATGGTATTTCTACTTCTTTAGAATCCAATAAACAGCCATTCACATTATAAACTGTTACAGTATACATTCCAGGTAGAACACCAATTATATCTTCTGATGAAGAGGTAAACCCGTTAGGGCCTGTCCATTCATATTCATAAGCTTCTCCATATCCTTCAGTTACAGTTATGTACGCTGCACCATCTGAAGAACTAATGCTTGAAGCTGCTGTAATTGAATCGCAGATTATCTCAAATTCAGAACAAAATTCCAGTCTCCTTTGAGGGTTATTTCCTGTAAATTTGGGTTTTGCTTTAAGGCAACAAAATTTAAGAATATGTGCAGTTTCATCTCCGCAACTCGGGTTAGTGGAGGACCAACTAGTTGCCAAAGTATCTGTTCGAGTCGGTAATTTAAAACATGTTCCTTTAGACATCAGAGCATCCCAATAATCTTTAAGGTTTAACAGTTGGTTTCCATTACCGCCCATTGCTAGTTCTGAAAAATCATTCCCAATAAAGGAAAAATTATGTGTTCCTCCTGATTTAAAAGCGCCGCCATAAGCTACTGAACCAATCCATTCAGTTTGTTCACAAGTATTTGGCGCTGGAGTTAATGGAAAGGTATCTAACCTACTAACAGAATAGGTGGTTGAGCCACTTACTGAATCTACAAGAACCTCCATTGCAACAGATAAGGATTGAAGCGGTTCACTACTAGTTACTTCCAAATAAAAATCCCTACATAGATCTTCAAGATAAATAGAATCAGGACAAATAGGCCCTTGCCCATTTGGAGCAATACTATCTGGGCAGGATGAGTAGGGTGCACAAATCCATTCGAGATTATATATTTGTAGACCATAGCTTGGTTCATCCAAGTACCCTATTACAGACTTTATATATGGTTTGTAGTTATCAATTACTACTTCTTCAATAGCACTGCTGTCTCTATTTCCACGAACATCTTCAACAATACCTATAAACTCATATTTGCCGTCTGGATAACGAGCATCTTCATTACAAAATGCTAATTGGGTTGGTGTTGTAGTGCCTCCATCTAATGGATCATTTACGTGCAATCTTGTAACAAAATCTGAATAAGAATAATAATCCCATGGTTCAATTCTATTATCACTATATGCCCAAGGCTCTATTCCTGTCTTAGTACATGTACCTTGACTTATTCTAATATTATTTGAAGGATAAATCGATGACCCTAATATACCACCGTACTCTATTCTGGATTCAAAAAAAGGACCTTGAATAATATTAAAATTAGTTTGGCAATTTAGGCGTTGAAATAATTCTATTTTTTCAAAGTCAAGTACCCCATCAGCATATGAATTACCACGCACTAAATTATTTAATGTAGTTCTTACTAATAGAACGGACTCAGCATCTCCACTAACGTTATATTTTATTTCCATCCCATTTTGTGATGGATCAAAGATTTGCGTCATTGAATGTATAGTGGGACTTGCACTAGAACAACTATGACAATGACTTGCTTGAACCCCTTCATTGCATTTAAAAATTTCAGGTGTGTATTTTTCGTCTTGGTAATTGACAATTTCTAAAGGATTTTTAACTAAAACATCACTAATCGTAAAATTATTATTTTGAAACATATATAAATGCAGATGAGCAGGGACATAACTAGATAATGAATTTCCTATTGGAGCAATTGTTTGGCCTGCAAAAACAGTGTCAATTGTAGTCAAAGTATCTCCATTTATAAATATTACGTGGTTGTTGGGCTCAGTCGAAATCGCAATAGTGTCAGGAGTAATAATAACAGGAAAAGGATTACCTGACAAATCAATTTCAATAGTTTCTCTTAAATAAAAATTGCCACTTCTTTGATTACCCGCACCAGATGTAAATATATGTGCATAGCCAAAATCATAATCAAATCCTCCATGTATATCGATTCCATCTATTATAATATACTTAAAAGAAGCATTGAGATTTGTTAAACTTTCAACCGTCCCAGCTCTGAGTGCAACTATTCCATCACCATAATCCCTGTTTCCAGCTTCAGAACTATAATCAACGCCCCCGTGCCAATCAAAATGATCTAAACCAATATCCCTAGGTCCAAAATCTGATTTAACATCTTGTGTTAAAAAAGGGACAGGCGCTGCTGCGTACGTATGTACAGCTGTACTAGAATTATGGTTTGTTTGGTTGCATGTAGAACAATTTAAATATCTAACATCGTTAGATACTTGTGCAAAAGTTCTTCCAGTGAAAAAAAGTATTGATGTTGTTACTAAAAATAAAATAAATATTTTTGACATAGCTTAATTGTTGTTTACTAGTGGAGAAGTGAGAAAATCTTTACCAAAATAATATCTGATTGTATCTTTTGTTTGCCTGTTAATTATTCCTCTATATTTATCATTAAGTTCTTCACCAATGTTGTAACCTTCAATAAACATTTCATCAGTCATCGTGTGAATTATTTGTTTTTCAAAGTCAAAGTGATACGCTTCGTAAAAATATTTTTTTCGTTCTTGCCTTATTTTAGGCGACTTAATCACAGTAATTAATCCCATGTTGACCATAGCCTTCCCATTTATTGTTTCAAAGTCAAAATCATTTTTTTGATGTTTTAATTCTTTACTATTTATAGAATATAAAACCTTGCTATTCTTTATGTCAATGATTTCAGATTTGAGTTGGTAAGGTTCACTTATTTCATTTACCTTTCCTCCTGTATTTATAAAAGCATATTTATTGTTTCTGGTAATGGTGATTTTGTTTGATAGAGGTCCTTTTATATTTAGATATTTTTCTAATCTATTAGCTTTATCGATAATTTTAATTTCAGTAAAAACACCTAAGAGTTGTCCCTCATCTGCAGCAATAAATTGATACCCAAAAATTAAACAGTTATTAGAGGTATCAATTTGTATCAGTAGCTGTATCTCTGCATTACTATATTTACGAGAAAAATATGATGTGTCAATCACCTCCGAGATTATTTTTTGACTTGGTTTATTAATCTTGAAAGCCCCAATTGTGCCTACTTCGTCAATTAATGAAAGATCATTTGAATTTATAAATCTAGATTGTTCAATTAGATTGATAGTTTCTAGTTCATTACCATTAAAAGATACGACTATTTCACGATTAGACTTTCTAGAATAATCAATAGATTTTGCTTGTTTTAAATTGTGATGCATCTCAGGGAATTCTTTCTTGGAAGGAATTTCTTTTTGGACCGAATTACATGAAAAAAATAAAAATGCAAAGAATGTATAAAGAATGAATTTTACCATTATTAACTTTTAATAAATATTTATTTCCCCTCATAAAAGGGAAACTTTATTAATCTTAAAATAACTTGCTATCTATGAAATGATTCCAATTACTTCTAAACTGATCAAATGGACTAGAAAAATCACCTTGCTCTTTATCTTTTTACGAGATTCAGTTTTTTTCGAATCAATTTATTCTGTAAATCAATTGAAGAATATTGATAAATCAATCACCTTTAAGGTAGGATTTAATTCAATAAAAAGATCATCCGTTTTATATTCGGTCGGTTTCATTTTAAATTCGGTAAGAAAAAAGTAAACTTTAACATTTGAGTGAGTAAAACAATCTGTTTGCGTGGTAAGTGTATCTCTAAGATTCTAATTTTTGTTTTCACAACAAAAGTATGACGAAAATATTGTAGCAATATACTGCTGTAATGATAGACTCCTCCAAACAGCTTTAATTAGATGTAGGCTCTACGATAACCTAACAGAGCTGAAACATATGTCATAAGACAAAAGATCAATATTTTCTTCAAATGATAATAAGTATGTGCTGCATCGGAGCCGTATCACCTATCAGAGTTTTGAGTTTCAAAAATTACCTTAATGTAATATTCTCATAAAGAAAAATACATGCAAGTAAAAAGGTTGTCTTAATGGAAGAGTTTACTTTTCTATATCCCACAAGTGCGATGCAAGATTTCTTTCTTCCTGACCCAGTGCTGCCCCATAGACTTGTAGCATGTTCGTACTACTCCACCCTGCCCACTTTTGGATCATGTGTCCTGGTACTTTGTTTTCCTGATGCGCAATAACGAAGCTATGACGCAGCCCTTTAGGCGTAGCTTGTACTCCGAAGATCTTTGCCTCCTTCATTACCTTCTTGATCTGATTGTACCCCCATTGGCGACTGTATGGCCAGACAACTCCTTCCCTTTCTTTTTTAATACGTGATTTCTGGATTTGCTTCACATCATAAACATCATTAAGCTTTTCTGTAAAGGATTCTGGAACTGGCACAGTACGATAAACCAGCTTCCTCCGCTTTAAAGTCTTGAAGCGAATTGAGTGTTGGCTACAATCAATATGGTTATACTGTACTCCTAATGCTTCACTCAACCGACACCCTGTCCAGTAGATCATTAAAGCAAATGGAGCTTCTTCCCTACCAAGTGCATCTGATATGGCGATATAAAATCGTTGTCTCTCTGATTGGGAGAGATATTTAGGATTACCGAACTGATCATCGAGGCTGTATTCTTCCATGTTTACCTTATGTATATATAGTGTAAACAAAAGAAGCAAGAATATTTGGGAAAAACGAACGGATTAAAAGAAAAGAACATAGATCGTTTACACTATTGGTAATAATGTAAAACTTGGAATTAAGTAGGGCTACTACTATTTGCTTTGAATTTGTCTTCTAAAGTTGTAAATAATAATTTAGCTCTATCTGTTGTTTCTTTCTCCAGTTTTAAGTTCTTTTTTACAAGAAACTCTTTCGAAGTAATCACTTTATTAATCTTTTTGTCCTTTGCTATTTGGGAGTTTGAAACAATATAGCTGAGAGTATCGTCTTCTAAAACATGTTTTTTGAAATCCGTATTTGAAAATATATCTTCTGATGCTTCTCCTTTTGTTGGTCTGATAAACTCAATTTGGTCATCACTTACAAACCATTTGCTCTTTAAGTTCTTTTTGCCATCGGTTCCTCCTTTATCATTATCAAACAAATAAAGCACCTCACAACCCCATCCTGTTAAAATAGAACCAACCACACCCATTTTACCACTCCCCCCTCCGAAGACTATTTTGAACTTTTTGTGTTTAAGAATATTCTGAAATGCCGTTAGGTAATAATAATCACTCATGCCTTCAACTACTATATTATTTTTATAAGTCTGATCTTGAATCCCCTCGCCAATATTAAGTCCAATGGCTGTATAAATTGGAGTCATTGTTTCATGATCTGAAACTTTATGGATTTGAGCTACAATATTACTTCCTTCTGCTTCTGTTTTTTGAACAAGTCTAAGACGATGGAGTTCGTCAGAATTAATTAAATATGGGGAATGAGTAGTAAATAATACCTGATTATCTTTTCCTGTATCTAGAAGCTTTTTATAGATATCTCTTTGAGCTTGGGCATGCAAAAACAGACCAGGTTCATCAATTAATATAATATCATCTCCCTTTTTTGAATTGGCTGTTAATTTGATATAAAAGGATAAATGCCACTGTTTCCCTTTACTTCTTTGTTCTGGATAAAAGTGAGTTTTATTCTCTCTGACTTGAAGGAGTAAATTGCCTCCATCATGTCTAATTATGAGTTGTGAATTATCTTGATTCCAAAAAGAACTGTAATCAGAGTTCGCCTGCATACTACAATTATCGATATGCTCAGTAATTTCAAGATCATCCCCATCTTCCAAGAGATCTGTATCAATTTCAAAACAATTCACAACATCTTTCATAATACCTTCTATACTAGATATTTCTACATTACCTTTCAGATTATCTTCAAAAGAACTAAACAAAATGAAGTTGGGGCAGAGCGCATCTAATAAGGTTTTATGAACATTAAACTCTTCTTGATAATCTTCAATCTTCAAGGCTAACATTTTAATACTGTCAATGAAGTTTTTTTTGTGGGTTGGATGTAGTTTATTAGTAGGTAGTGAATTAATATTGCTTTCAAAAACTTCTAAATCACTTAAAGTTTTCGAAAGATTATTTCCATTTAAATCTGGAAAAACCTTACCAGAGGTTTTGCCAACCTTAGCAAATAGTGCCTTTTTTTCTTTGAATAAATCATCAATTATACTGAGTTCTTCTCCTGCTTTATTTTTGATTTGTTCGTCTGCCTCAAGATTTAGCAATTTTAATAACTCTGGTTCAAAAATATATGTGTCGGGGTAGCGCTTAATAAGTTGAATCTCTAACGGGAGTTTTACTTTAACCTTTGATAAATCAAAGCCAGATGTTTCTAGTCTGTTTTTAAGCTCATCTTTCTCAAAAGTTAAATCTATAATTATCTCTGGCTTATCTTTTCTTTGATCCCCTTTTGAATACTTGTTGATTTTGCTACTATCGATTTCGACTCCATTATTGAAATCTTCTAGCAGCGAACAATATGTTTTCTTTTGGACAAATAAGCTGAATGGTTTTAACAGCGTATTAAAATAATACAATATACGCAGGTAAAATCATGACTTTCTCATTATCTCTTAATTCCTGTACAGATACTGTTCGTCTATTATATACACCTACATATCGAAAAATCCAACCTTTTTCTACTAACAATACAATCATTTCCGATACAATCCGTCTTTAGCCTCGATAGTTAATTATAAACCAATTTTAATGCCTTATGACGAATTATATTTATGAGAACCAGAATACAAAGAGTTTTCAAACTATGGCTTGGATAGCATTTGTATTGTCTACTGCGGGGATGATCGCAGGCCTATTTTACATAGAAGCAGACCTGGCAGTAAAAGGCTTTTTGGCAATGGCTTATTTGTTTAGTATCTCTTCTGGTTTTACTTTGGCAAAGGTGTTAAGAGACAAGCATGAATCAGAAAAATTTTTAAACAAAGTTGAGAAGAAAAAAACCGAAAAATTCTTAACTGAAGTAGAGGCTTAAGAGTAGGATAAAAAAGGGCAGCGGAATGGAAGCCGCTACCCTCTTTAGTCTGAATTTACTTCAATTTTCTTGAAGCCTATTATTATAACAATCATTCTTAATAGTCCGCACAGAAAAATGATTTTACGGTACTGTCTTTTTGATTTAAATGCTCATATTCATTAAAGTTGCTACACGCTTCTCTGTGATTATGCAATCTTAAATACGCAAGAGCCTTGTTAAAAAAAGCATCAGCGTAAGCTGGATCTAACTGTATAGATTTATCATAATCGACCATGGCTAATTTATACTCGCCAAACAACATGTTTAAATTTCCTCTATAAAAATATAAGCTTGGGTCTTCTGGATTAAAGTCTAATGCTTTATTAAGATCTATGAGGGCCCTGGAGTAATCACCAAGTTTTTTCTTGCTCAATCCTCTATTCTTAAGCGCAATAAATTTACCTGCTGTATTTTCATTTATTATTTCGTCGTAAAGATCAACTGCAATGTCGAATTCACCAACAGATTTATTCAATTTAGCAAGTTCGAATTTAGCTATAAGTAAATTGCCTTCTATGTCATTTGCTTTATCTAGATATTCCATGGCTGTGGGGATATTGCCGAGTTGCATTTCTGCCTGTGCAAAATTGTACCAAGCTATCGCAAAGAAAGGATCAATGGTCACGGCTTTTGCAAAGGAACTTTTCGCTGATAGCGCATCCTTTAACTCCAATTGTAATAAACCTCTTAAATCATATAGAATTGCTTTATTATTGACAAAGTTTGGAATGGCCTCGTCTATAGTTTGGATAATCGTCGACTTATCGTAATCGTTTTCTATAGAATAAATTACCTCGGATAAGAAGTCAAGATTTTCTTCAGTGTACTCAAAAATAGTCTCTTCATTTTCGAGATAAGCCAAGTATTCATTAAATAAGTATTGTTTGTTAAAAATTGCTTGATCCTCTTCAGGAGTTGATTTCATTACGTTCAACATCCCGTTCGAACCGTTCAGACCAAACAGGTCGATAGCGTAAGGGTTGAGTGAATTAGCCAATTGCTTATCTTGACGTGCTTCTTCGTTCATCCCCAATTTTGTTTTAATTAGTGCTCTTTGCGCTAATAAGATGGAAGAATATTCATTTTGGGCAACTAGTTCATCTAGATCATTAAGAGTAGCTTCATAGTCCATGAGTCTCCATTTTTGATCACTGAGTGTTAAGCCTTGCATAGTATTTACTGGTGCTTGGGCGCTAATTGATGCGATCAACATGGAAAATATAAATAAAACGATATTGTTTTTCATAATCAAGAGTTTAAAGTATAACACAAAAACAGTCAAATGGTTGCAAGAGTATCTTATTTGATAGTAATACTCTCATTGCAGTACAAAGTAAGGTAATTATAATTAGAATAGCAAATAAATTCGGATAAATAATAGTTATACTCTCAATAGTGGCACTATTGCTCTATTCTTTCTATATTTGTATCCTAGACATATATAAATAACAATGAATACATTAGAAAATTCTTTTACACTTAATCTAGAAATTAATCCCAGTCTGTACATAAAGAATCCTCAGGATTCAAAACTGGGAAAGAAAATTATCCAAAAAAGCGTTCAATTAATTCATGATCTCGGTTTTGATCAATTCAACTTCAAGAAGCTGGCTAAGGCCATCGGATCAACTGAGACTTCTATATACAGGTACTTTGAAAATAAACACAAATTGTTTGTCTATCTTTTAAATTGGTATTGGGAGTGGATGATCGTGCGTATTGATTTTAATACACTCAATATTACTGACACCAAGCGCAAAATAGAATTGATTATTGAGATTATAATAGATACTGCAAATCGCAATACTCAAATTCCTTTTATCGATGAAGATCTACTACATGAAATAGTTGTGAGAGAAGGTACCAAAGGATATCATTCTATCAATGTAGACAATGATAATGAAGAGGGATTTTTTCTGGCCTACAAAAGACTGTGTGCTAAGATTCAAGAATCCCTCGTTGAATATTCTTCTAATTTTGAATACCCCTATTCGCTGGCAAGCATGTTAATAGAAACAGCAAACAATAATATTTATTTCTCAAAACATCTACCAAGATTAACAGACATAAAGGCCAAAGAGAAATCTAAACTTGAACTTGAGTTGAAAAAATTGCTCATGCATTTTATTTTTGCGATTCTCGATAAAAAATGATCCTTAAAATCAGTTCCTAATTAAAAATTGAGGGCAGAAGAATACATCTCCTACCCTCCCAAATCTACCGGTAATATTCTGTAAACAGCTTTTAAAATTTTAAGCTATTTAATTGCTTATCGATATTACCATAAGAAGATCAATTTTTTGTAATCCTCTACATATTATTAGTGACTAGACAGAAATAAATGCCTTGATGATTCAGATCATTTTTGCGAACAAGCAGATCATTGTAAACTAATTTGTATTCTTGCCTGAAACTTTTTATCTCTTCTCCCTTGGAAAAAATAACTCTTACATAAGCATATTGATCTAAACATAAATCAAAGGCAATTTTTGTTTCATCAGAAAATGGGTTCGGTTTATGAAATAAAAATTCTAGCTTTGTTTTTAATTGCGCTTTTGTCTCATCTTCCAATGCTAGATCAATGTATACCCCAGGGTATAGACAAGCTTTTGCTGAAGTATAATTTGATTCAATGTAATGCAAATATTATGGCAGATAGTAACAGGAGCAGCAGCATGTTGCAGTAGGATTAGAACTATAGTAAAAATAAAGAAATGAAAGCTATTATTAATACCCTAAACATGGTATTTTAGTGAGATAAGTTGTATTTAATCAGGTGTTTGTGGTGTAGGGATTGCAAAACTGGACAACCACATAACTAGCAACTC